>Ga0299913_10001471_pt1 | contig 17462 bp, 18 predicted proteins | sample RVTome_9_FD_201360 | JGI IMG/M metagenome (GOLD analysis project Ga0299913, IMG submission 201360) | Soil microbial communities from uranium-contaminated site in the Upper Colorado River Basin, Wyoming, United States - RVT155D38 (version 2) ... | reverse complement strand
TGAAGTACGGCGACGTGTTCCGGGTGACCAGCACGTCGCCCTGACGGATCCGCCCGAAGTCCGCGGAGTCCTCCACCAGCCGGGCGGTGCCCTCATACGTGCCCGAGTTGACCGTCAGTCCATGGACGACGGTCTCCGTGTTGGGGGTGCTGGCTCCTCCGAAGAGGTTCTCCAGCATCGCGTTCGCCGCCTTCGCCATCCGCCTGGCAGCGGGCGGCAGGAGCTCGACGGGTGGCGGCGGCCCGGGCATCGCGGTGAGGAACGGCGGCGCGTCGGCAGTGGTCTTCGTCGTCCGCCACGCGTGGTGCGCCGCTGCCTCGGCTGGGCTCGGGCCGTCGTCGCCGCGCAGCAGCGCGCCCAGCTCGTCCAGCTGGAGGTCGACGGCGTGCTCGGGAGCGAGCAGCAGGCCACGCTCGTGGAGGCGGCGGCCGGCCTCGAGCACCGCTCGCCGGGCGAGGCCCATGGCCCAGCCGTCGGAGTAGACGCCCCGCTCGTCGCGCAGCCGGTTCACGAGCCTGGCTTCGGCGAGGTTCTCGTCGAAGTGGGACAGGTGCTCGGCCGGCACCTGGGAACGCACGCGCTCGAGTGCCTCGTCGTCCCCGGCCCGGGGTGCGGGCTCGGCAGCGGCCGTGGCCAGGGCCTCGACGAGCAGCTCGGGCATCTCGCCCGCCATGCGGTCCCCGACGTCGTAGCCGACGGTGCGGAACTGGACGGCCTCGACGTACGCACGCACGGCGGGACCGACGTCGGGGTCCCCGCAGAGCGCGGCCAGCGTGGCGCCCGCAGGGCCGGCGGCCCGGAGCAGGGCAGAGGCGTCGTCGTTGGCGGCCAGTGCGTCGCCGGCCTTGACCAGCTCCTCGGCGGCGAAGCCGTTGGAGATCGGCGACGAGCCCCTGAGCAGGTGGCACACCTCGCCAGCGGAGGCGTCGGTCCACGCCAGGGCGTCGGAGACGTAGATCCCCGTCACCACGATCACCGTGGCGGTGTACTCGTGGTGCAGCTCGATCATCCGCCTGGCGTGGTCGTGGCACTGCGCGAGGTGCTCGACGAGACCCTCGTCGGACAGCGCGTGCACGTCGACGATCTGGATCGCCTTGTGCTGCTCGATGGCAGCGGGCTTGTCCCGGCTGTCCCAGAGGTCGAGGTCCTGGCGCCACCGCTTCTCCTCGAAGGCGCGCACGCCGGTCGCGATCCGTGCCCGCATCTTCGGGTGCAGCCGGGTGAGCAGCCACAGGACCGGTGCCGGCGGTGGCCCCATCGCCCCCTTCGGGGCGAGGTAGGCCGCAGGCTGCTGGTAGAGGAACCCGTTGACCAGGGCGGGTTCCAGGTGGCTGAGCAGGAGTCCGTAGCGGGCCGTCCCGTGGGCGAAGCCCGTGGGGAAGGACTCGATGACCGCGGAGCCGATGAACCGGCTGAAGGGACGGGGGAAGTGGACTGACTCCAGCTCCCACGGGCCCTTGCCGGGCGCACTGAAGACGACGTCGTCCATGGGCATGCCTCTCGTTTCCCGCAAGGTAGGAGTGCCGGAGCCCGCACGTCCCGCGAACGGCGAAGTTGCTGGGGTTCCTCTGGGGGTCGTGGGGATGGGCCATGATGCTCCGCATGGCCCGACTGACGCACGAGGAAGCCCAGGCGCGCGCCCGCGCCGGGACCAGCCAGTGGCTACACCGCCTGGTGAGGCTCCTGCTGCTGCCGTTCTTCCGGGTGCTGTTCCTGATGCGCTTCTTCAGCTCCGCCGTGGCGCCACGCCGCGTCTACTTCATGGGCAAGTCCGAGCTGTTCCAGGGCCCGTCCGGCCGGCTGCTGCTGGCGCTGGGCGGCTTCCCGGTGCTGCGCGGACAGTCCGACGGGGAGGCGATCGAGACCGCGCAGGCGACCCTCCGTCGCGGTGACGTGCTCTCGCTCTTCCCGGAGGGCACCCGCGTGGCGGATCCCGCGTCCCTCGGCACGCCCCGGCGTGGTGCCGCCCGGATCGCCATCGAGACCGGGGCGCCCATCGTCCCCACCGCGATCACGGGCACCGAGAAGCGCCGGCTGCCCCTCCCGCGCCGGGTCCAGGTGACCTTCGGCGCACCGGTGCCGGTCGCGGGCATGGTCGCCACGCCCGAGTCGGCCAGCGCGCTGATCGACGACACCGTCTGGCCGACGATCACCGACGACTACCAGCGGCTCAGGGCGCGACCCGGCTGGATCGCGGCCGGCGCGGCAGCGGTGGGCGTCGGCGTCGTCGTGCACCGGGTGCGGAAGCGGGGCTGAGCACCAGGACGCCACAGCCCAGGAGGCCAGCGGCCAGTGCCCCGGTCCAGAAGACCTGCAGCTCGTGGCTGAGGTCCGGCATCGGGTACGGCGACCGCCAGTCGAGGAACATGCCCAGCACCATCGGTGCCATCCCGAGGAGTACGACGGCGGAGGCGACCGTCGCCCCGGGCCGGGGGACCTGACGACGGGCCCCGACCAGGGTGAGCAGCAGGACGACGGCGAGCAGCCCCGCCAGGACGAGGACCCAGCCTGTTCCGTCGCCGCGCACCTGGTCCGGTGCGGCCAGCAAGAGCGCGGCTCCGGCCGCGAGCGGCACCAGCCCCACCGCCAGCCGGGCGGAGGTCGCCCAGCGGCCGCCCCGCGCTGCCACGGTGGTGACCGCGACGGCCGGCTCGTCGAGCAGGAACGCCGCGGCCGACGCGGACACCAGGGCCACGAGCGGCAGGCCGAGGCCCGCGAAGGACTCCCAGCGGTGGGTCGTCACGGTCAGCGCGCCGCCCACCGTGAGGCACCCCAGCAGCGTGGTCCACGGGACCGCGCGGCCGAGGTACCAGAGCAGCATGGGCTCAGCCCTCGACCTTGAAGGGCACCGGCTCGGACACCGTCCCCGCCTCGGGCCCGGCGAACACCGCCAGGGCGAGGAACGTGACGGCGACGCCGATGACGGCGTACAGCGTCAGCCGCAGCCTCGGCGTCCGTGCCGTCCGGTCGTGCCAGGCCGCGCCGCCGACGGCGAGGGCGCACAGGGCGAGCAGGTAGAAGAGGTACCAGACCGGGTCACCGCCGCCCACGGAGGCGCGTCCGTCCGGGAGGCCGCCGGAGTGCCACAGCGCCCACGGGGCCAGCAGCCGCGCGCGGACGCCCAGGTCGCCGCTGGCGTGGTGGGCGACGATGTCCTCGCCCATGGTGCCGATCTGGGCGCCGATGTCGACCGCCACGAGGGCGACGACCACCACGGCCGGAGCGCCCCGGAAGGTGAGCCACCGACCGGCGAGGACACCCAGCAGCGCACCGCCGAGGCATGCGACCGGCCCGAGGGCGAGCAGGATCCCCCAGACGTGCAGGTCGTCCATGGTGCCGAACCACAGCTCATGGGGGTGCACGCCCTTGATCGACACGATGGCGAAGAGCTCGGCGAGCCAGAGGAGCCCGACCGTGAACGGGACCACGGCGGCGCCCGCGACGGCGAGCGTGCGCCGGGCCTCGCTCCCCGGCGCCGTGCCCATCGCCTCCGAGGCGGCCTCGGTCGACCGGGTCAGGAGCGCGGCGACGACCAGGCTGGGCAGACCGATGAAGAACGCCGGGATGATCGGCCAGGCCAGCACGTCGCTGGCGAACGGGTCTCCGACGCCACTGACCAGCGGCTGGAGCACGAGCGCGACGAGCGCGCCGAGCAGGAACAGCGGGTGCCGGGCGAAGCGACGGGCCTCGATCGCGACCATGGCGACGAGCGTCCCATGGCCGGTGGTGGGCAGGGTTGACTGCACGGTGTCTCCTCAGGGATGTGCCGGCGGGGAACGGCCGGTCAGGCGGGCAGGGCGGACACGGCGGCGTCCGCGCCGAGCATCAGCAGGTAGGCGTCCTCGAGCGTGGGCTCCGCGGACTCGGCCCCCGGAGGCGGCGAGCCGCCCACGACCCGGTGCCGGCCGGTGCCCGTTCGCCAGGTCACCGCGGCATCGGGGACATCGTGGTCGGTGAGCCAGACCCGCCCTGCGGCGGTCGCGACCAGGTCGACCACGGTGCCGTCGAAGCGGACCTGCCCGGCGGCCAGCACGACGACGCGTTCGCAGAGGGCCGCTACGTCCTCGGTCTGGTGCGTGGAGAGCAGCACGGTGGCCTCGTGGGCGACGACGGAGAGGGTGCGGCGCAGGGTGGCGCGCTGCGCGGGGTCGAGCCCGGTGGTCGGCTCGTCGAGCACCAGGAGCCGGGGGTCGCCGAGCAGGGCCTGCGCCAGCCCCACCCGTCTCCGCTGGCCGCCGCTCAGCTTCGCGACCCGCTTGCCGGCCAGGTCGGCGAGGCCGACCAGCTCCAGCACCCGGCGCACCTCGCGCTGGCGGGCACGCCGGTCGTTCCACTCCTTCAGCACGGCGACGTACTCCACGAAGCCGTAGGTCGTCATGTCGCCGGGGTAGCCGAGCTCCTGGGGCAGGTAGCCGAGGCCGCGGCGGACCTGGGTGAGCTCCGCGTGGCTCGCGTGCGGGTCCCCGCCGAGCAGCCGGACACGGCCCCGGTCCGCCGCGATCGACGTGGCGACGATCCTCAGCAGGGTGGTCTTGCCGGCGCCGTTCGGGCCGAGGAGGCCGGTGACCCCCCGGCCGAAGGAGAGGGTGATGTCGCTGAGGGCGGCGGTGCCGGCGTAGGACTTGCCGACGCCGATGAGGTCGACGGTCACAGGACTGCTCCGATCCTTCGGGTCCGCCGAGACCGGACGAGGAGTACGGCGACGGCGGCGGTCGCCAGCGCCAGGTAGGTGAGCTGCTGGGTGGCCTCCACCGGCCAGGTCGCGGGCAGCCGGCGCACCGAGCCCAGGACCACGCCGCACCACACGAGCGCCATGACGGCACCGGCCAGGCGCGGCCCGACCCAGCTGGCGAGCGCCAGCACCAGGGGCAGCATCGTCAGCGCCGGCCCCAGCCAGGCCACCGCCACCCAGGCGGGTCCGGGCACCGCCAGCCCGAGGAGGCAGGCGCCCGGAACGGAGGTGACCAGGACGGCCAGCGAGCGCACCAGGATCAGGCGGGTGCGGCCGTACGGCGCCGTGACGGCGAGGGCCTCGAACGGGTCCTCCGACGGCCCGTACGCCGCCGCGACGCCGAGCACGGGGATCAGCGGGGCGACGAGCAGGAACGGCCAGAGCACGTCGCCCCGGAGCAGGGTGGCGGCGACGGCGAAGCCGAGGGCGACGAAGGCGCTGGAGAGCCAGGCTGTCCGCAGGGACGCGGTGGCGGCGAGCAGGACTCCGGTCGACTCGGGCAGGCCCAGCCGGCGGGCGAGCCGGACCAGCCAGGGCGGTGGCGGGCTCTCCACGGCGGTGCGCAGGCCGGACCAGCTCTGGTCCAGCAGAGGAGGGTCGACGAGCGGACGGATGTCGGCCCGGCAGGCCGGGCAGCCGTCGAGGTGTCGTTCGAGCGACGCGCCGAGGACGGCGTCGAGGCGGCCCTCGACGTAGGCCCGGAGCAGGGTGTGCCCGGCGTGCCAGGTCGTGTCGGCGGTCATCGCCATCCCTCCAGCCGGGCGTCGGCGAGCGAGCAGCGCAGCTGTGCCTTGGCCCGGTGCAGACGTGTCTTGACGGTGTTCTCCCGGACGCCCAGGAGGCGGCTGGCCTCGCGGGTGGTGAGGCCGTCGAGGACGCAGGCCTGGACGACGGCGCGGAACGCGGGGGAGAGGCGGCGCAGGGCGTCGCCCAGGTCGCCGTACTCGACGCCCAGGAGGACCTGGTCCTCGGCCGCGGGGAGCATGCCGGTCGCGCCGGCGTCCCAATCGGGCATCAGCACGACCGCCTTGCGGGCGCGCAGCCGGGAGACCATGCGGCGGAAGGCGATGCCCCAGAGCCACCCGGCGAGCTCGCCGTCACCGCGCCACTTGCGCGCGTCCTGCCACATCGTCAGGAAGGTGTCCTGGACGACGTCGACGACGACCTCGCGGTCGTTGCACCGGCGCAGGAGCCGCGCCGTGAGCCAGGGCGCGTGCCGGTCGTGGAGCTCCCGGAGCGCCGCGAGATCACCGTCGGCCGCGGCACGCAGCAGGTCCGCGTCGCCGCGTGCCTGGTGGTTGCCGTCCGCTGTCTCCACGAACTCACTGTCGCAGCGGAGCGCCTCGATGGTTCCCGGTTCGCCGAATTGCCTCGGGGAGCGCTCAGCGCAGGTCGGCGGAGAGCGCCTCGCCCGCGCTCTTGAGCAGCGGGACGGCCCGCTCGACGAGCTCCTCGCTCATCCGCCCCGCGGGCCCGGAGACCGACATCGCGAGCTTCGCCGGGGCGTCGGGTACGGCGACCGCGACGCACCGCACGCCCATCTCCTGCTCGCCCTCGTCCATCGCGAAGCCCTCGTCGGCGGCCTTCCTGAGCTGACGGGTGAACTCGTCGGGGTCGGTGACGGTGTTGTCGGTGTGGCGCTGCATGCCTGTGCGCTCGAGCAGCTCGCGGACCTGCTGCTCGGGCTGTCCGGCGAGGATCGCCTTGCCGACCGCCGTGCAGTGCGGCATCACGCGACGTCCGACCTCGGTGAACATGCGCATGGAGTGGCGCGACTGGACCTGCGCGACGTAGACGATCTGGTCGCCGTCGAGCATGGCCAGGTTTGCCGACTCACCGAGGTCGTCGACGAGCCGGGAGAGGTGGGGGCGGGCCCAGATGCTGAGCATGTGCGACGAGCTCTCGCCCAGCCGGATCAGCCGCGGGCCGAGGACGTACTGGCGTGACGGCTCCTGGCGCAGGTAGCCGAGGTCGACGAGCGTCCGGACCAGCCGGTGGATGGTCGGGAGGGGGAGGCCCGAGGTCGTGGCGAGCTGGGAGAGGCCCATCATCCCGCCGGCGTCGGCCATGGCCTCGAGCAGACCGAACGCTCGCTCGATCGACTGGACCCCGCCGGCGCGGGTCTTGGCGCCGTTCACTTCAGTCATGTGCTCTCTCCTCGCAAGAACTTCCGGATGGTGGAAGCGTACCCCGGCCGGAGCAGAAGTGTGGGACCTTGCACTTCCACCACGTAGATACTACTATCCACAATACGAAAACGCTCATCGAAGAGGTTGACCATTGGGTATCCCCAGTCCTGGCTATGCCGTCACCGTCCGAGTCGAGACCCCTTCCTCCTCCGGTGCCACCGGCCGCCTGGTCGCTGCCGTCTCCGGGGCCGGTGGGGCGGTCACGGCGCTCGACGTCGTCGAGTCACATGCCGACCAGCTCGTCGTCGACCTGACCTGTGACGCGGTCGACGTCGCCCACTCCGAGGCGATCACGAAGGCGCTGGGCGACGTCCCCGGCGTCGCCGTGCACAAGGTCAGTGACCGGACCTTCCTCATGCACCTGGGCGGGAAGCTCGAGGTGGTGCCCAAGGTGCCGCTGAAGCACCGTGACGACCTCTCCCGGGCCTACACCCCCGGCGTCGCCCGGGTCTGCCTCGCGATCGCGGAGAACCCCGCCGACCTGCGCCGGCTGACCATCAAGCGCAACACGGTCGCGGTGGTCACCGACGGCTCGGCCGTCCTCGGGCTCGGCAACATCGGGCCCGGCGCCGCGCTCCCGGTGATGGAGGGCAAGGCGGCCCTGTTCAAGCAGTTCGCCGACGTCGACGCCTGGCCGGTCTGCCTCGACACCCAGGACACCGAGGAGATCATCGCGATCGTCAAGGCGATCGCGGTCTCCTACGGCGGCATCAACCTCGAGGACATCGCGGCTCCGCGGTGCTTCGAGATCGAGCGGCGGCTCCGGGCCGAGCTCGACATCCCGGTCTTCCACGACGACCAGCACGGTACGGCGATCGTCGTGCTCGCCGCGCTCACCAACGCACTCCGCGTGGTCGGCAAGGACCTCGACGACGTGCGCGTCGTGGTGAGCGGCGTGGGTGCCGCGGGCCACGCGATCATCCGACTGCTGCACGCCCAGGGCGCCCGCCACATCGTGGCCTGCGACCGCCGGGGTGCGGTGCACCGCGGCCAGGCCGGCCTCGACCCGGACCGGCAGTGGATCGCCGACCACACCAACGCCGACGGCGTCACCGGCAGCCTCAAGGAGATGGTGGCCGGGGCCGACGTCTTCGTGGGTGTCTCCGCGCCGAACCTGCTCGACGGCGACGACGTCGCGACCATGGCCGACGACGCGATCGTCTTCGCGCTGGCCAACCCGGACCCCGAGGTCGATGCCGCCGCCGCGCGCGAGCACGCCGCTGTCGTGGCCACCGGTCGCTCGGACTTCCCCAACCAGATCAACAACGTGCTTGCGTTCCCGGGGCTGTTCCGGGGCATGCTCGACGCAGCGGGCCGCGAGATCACCGACGAGGTGATGCTCGCGGCGGCGCGCGCGATCGCGGACTCCGTGCACCCCGACGAGCTGAACGCGAGCTACATCGTCCCGTCCGTGTTCGACCCGGCCGTCGCTCCCGCCGTCGCGGCGGGTGTCCGCACGGCCGTGGACGCCCACGGTGCGAACCAGTGAGAAAGGTGGCAGTGATGGAGCAGGCCCTGGAGGTCCAGGTGTCCGACGAGCAGGTCGAGCGGGGCGAGGAGATCCTCACGACCGAGGCGCTGGCCTTCGTGGCTGCGCTGCAGCGCCGGTTCGGCGGACGCCGTGACGAGCTGCTGGCCGCGCGTCGGGCGCGCCGTGAGGAGGTGGCGCGGACCGGCCGGCTCGACTTCCTGGCCGAGACCGAGGAGGTCCGCGCGGGCGACTGGACGGTCGCGCCGGCTCCGGAGGACCTGCAGGACCGCCGGGTCGAGATCACCGGCCCGACCGACCGCAAGATGACCATCAACGCGCTGAACTCCGGGGCCCGCGTCTGGCTGGCCGACATGGAGGACGCGAGCACCCCCCACTGGGCCAACGTCGTGGGCGGCCAGGTGAACCTGTTCGACGCCGTCCGGCGCGACATCTCGTTCACCTCCCCCCAGGGCAAGACCTACGACCTCGAGCAGGGCCAGCGGCTGGCCACCATCGTCATGCGCCCGCGCGGCTGGCACTTCGACGAGCAGCACCTCCTGGTCGACGGGAAGCCCGCGGTCGGCGCGCTGGTCGACTTCGGCCTCTACTTCTTCCACAACGCCGCCGAGCTGATCGCGCGGGGCAGTGGCCCGTACTTCTACCTGCCCAAGACCGAGAGCCACCTCGAGGCCCGGCTGTGGAACGACGTGTTCACCTTCGCCCAGGCCGAGCTCGGCATCCCGCACGGCACCGTGCGCGCCACCGTGCTCATCGAGACCATCCCGGCGGCGTTCGAGATGGACGAGATCCTCTTCGAGCTGCGCGACCACGCGTCGGGGCTCAACGCCGGCCGCTGGGACTACCTGTTCAGCATCATCAAGTACTTCCGGGACTCCGGGGCCGACTTCGTGCTGCCCGACCGCAGCTCGGTGACGATGACCGCGCCGTTCATGCGGGCCTACGCCCAGCTGCTCGTGCAGACCTGCCACCGGCGCGGTGCGCACGCGATCGGCGGCATGGCCGCGTTCATCCCGAGCCGCCGGGACGAGGAGGTCAACGCCCGGGCCTTCGCCAAGGTGCGCGAGGACAAGGAGCGCGAGGCCGGCGACGGCTTCGACGGCTCCTGGGTCGCCCACCCCGACCTCGTGCCAGTCTGCCGCGAGATCTTCGACGCCGCGCTGGGCGACCGCCCCCACCAGGTCGACCGTCTGCGCGACGACGTGACCGTGACCGCTGCCGACCTGCTCGACCTCACGTCCACCCCCGGGAGCGTGACCCGCGAGGGCCTGCACGACAACGTCGAGGTCGCCCTGCTCTACCTCGAGGCCTGGCTCCGCGGGCTTGGTGCGGTGGGGATCCACAACCTCATGGAGGACGCCGCCACCGCGGAGATCTCCCGCTCCCAGATCTGGCAGTGGGTCCACAACGAGACCAAGCTGGAGGACGGCACCGTGATCACCGCAGGGCTCGTGCGGGAGGTGCTCGACCAGGAGCAGGCCCGCATCCTCGCCGACGTCGACGACCCCGACCACCGGTTCGGTGACGCCCGCGCGGTCTTCGAGCAGGTGGCGCTGGCCGACGACTTCGTCGACTTCCTCACGCTTCCGGCGTACGACGCCGTGGTGTCGGCATGAGCGACCTCGACCGTCTCTGCGCCGACCTTGCGGACCGGCTCGACCAGGAGCTCGCCGACGTCGACGAGCGGCTGCGGGCCTCCTACCCCGGAGACCGGGGCATCCGGCAGCCGGTCCACACCGTCTACGTGCCGGCGGACCGGTTCGACGCCGGCATCGTGGCCGCCTGGGGCAAGCAGGCGCTCGCGGCGCTCGACGAGCACGGCGGCACCTCCGCCGAGCTGGCACGGGCCGTCGGCATCGACGCGACCCTCGTCGAGGACGTCGCCGACCGGGTCCGGGCCAAGCTCGCTCGTGAGCCCATCGAGGACCTGCGGATCGACCTCGAGGACGGGTACGGCGACCGGCCCGACGACGAGGAGGACGACGCCACCGTGTCGGCCGCCCGCGCCCTGCGGGCCTGCCTGGACGGAGCCGGCCCCCGGCCGGCGTACTACGGCGTCAGGTTCAAGAGCTTCGAGGCACCGACCCGACGTCGCGGGCTCCGGACGCTCGGCAGGTTCGTCCAGGAGCTCGGCGACCTCGGCGACGGCTTCGTGGTGACGCTGCCCAAGGTGACCGCGGTGGAGCAGGTGACGGCGATGGTCGCCGCCTGCGAGGCGCTGGAGGCCGAGCTCGGCGTCGGAGAGCTGCGCTTCGAGATCCAGGTCGAGACGCCGCAGTCGATCCTCGGCGCCGACGGCACCGCGCTGGTGGCCCGGATGATCCAGGCCGCCCAGGGGCGCTGCACCGGCCTGCACTACGGCACCTACGACTACTCGGCATCGTGCGGCATCGCGGCGGCCCACCAGTCCATGGAGCACCCCGCGGCCGACCACGCCAAGGCGGTGATGCAGGTCGCCGCGGCCGGCACCGGGGTCTTCTGCTCGGACGGCTCCACCAACGTGGTCCCGGTCGGGTCCACCCCCGAGGTGCATGCGGCGTGGGCGCTCCACGCCCGGCTGGTGCGGCGCTCCCTGGAGCGCGGGTTCTACCAGGGTTGGGACCTGCATCCGGCCCAGCTGCCGACCCGGTTCCTGGCGACGTACGCCTTCTACCGCGAGGGCCTGCCCGCCGCGGCCGCCCGGCTGTCGGCGTACGTCGGGACCTCGGCCGGGTCGGGCTTCCTCGACGAGCCGGCGACCGCTGCTGCGCTGGCGGGCTTCGTGCTCCGCGGGGTCGAGTGCGGTGCGGTGGACGCCGCTGAGGTCCACGAGCTGATCGGCGTCGACACCGCCGGGCTGGCCCGGCTGGCCAGGCGCCGGCTCGCCGAGCAGGAGTAGCCACCCCAGGAGTAGCACCCCCAGGAGGAGCAACCATGCGCCCGACCCCCCAGCCACGCGGCTTCGACTCGTTGTTGCCGGAGCCCGAGTACGCCATCACCGGCTACGAGCCCCGGCTCTACAACGAGGACCTCGCTCCCTGTCCGCCGTCGAAGAGACGCTGGGGCTCCTTCGCGATCTTCAACGTCTGGACCAACGACGTGCAGTCGCTTGCGGGCTACACGCTCGCGGCGAGCCTGTTCATCACCGCGGGCATCAGCGGCTGGTGGGTCTTCGTCGCGATCGTCCTCGCCGGAGTGATCGTCATGGGGCTGGTCGGGCTCTCGGGCCGGCCGAGCGTGCGCTACGGGGTGCCCTACGCCGTCATGGCCCGCACCAGCATGGGCGTCTTCGGTGCGCGGTTCCCGGCCCTGCTGCGCGGAATCGTGGGGATGTTCTGGTACGGCGCCCAGACCTACTTCGCCTCCACGGCGGTGGCCCTGGCGCTGCACGCAGTCTTCACGCCCGGGCGCGGGGCCACGTTCCTCGGATTGGACGCGATCGGCTGGATCTCCTACGTGCTGGTCGCGGCGTTCCAGGTCGTCCTCTTCGCGCGCGGCCTCGACTGGATCGCCCGGTTCCTCAACTTCGCGGGCCCGGCCGTCTACGTGGTGATGACGCTGCTGCTGATCGCGGTCTGGACGCAGGCGGGCAGTGACCTCATTGACGGCGTCGGCACGCTCTTCACCGGTGAGAAGACGGGCGGCGCTGCTGTCTTGGCGTTCCTCGGCGTCACCGGCACAATGGTCGCCTACTTCGCGGCAGTGGTGGTCAACTTCGGCGACTTCGCCCGGTTCACCACCTCGACCCGGCAGATGCGGCTCGGCAACCTGCTCGGGCTCCCGGTCTCCCTGGCCTTCTTCACGTTCCTCGCCCTGTTCACGACCGCCGGTGCCTACATCGTCTACCAGGACGGCGTGGGCGTGCCGCTGACCAACCCCGCGGAGATCGTCGGCCAGGTCGGCAACCCGGCCCTCACGGTGATCGCGGCGGTCACGTTCGTGCTCGCCACGGTCGGCATCAACCTGGTGGCGAACTTCATCCCGCCGGCGTACGACCTGGCGAACCTGATGCCCTCGCGCATCTCGTTCAAGGTCGGCGGGGCCATCACGGCGGTCATCGGGTTCGTCATCGGCGCCCTGTGGGTGGTCGCCATCGGCAACATGGGGCTGCCGAGGTTCGTCGACACGCTCGGCGCGATCCTGGCGCCGCTCTACGGGATCCTGGTGGCCGACTACTACCTGCTGCGCAAGGGCCGGCTCCACCTCGGCGACATGTTCTCCGCGCGCCCGGAGGGCATCTACCACTTCCGCAACGGGTGGAACGTCCGGGCCCTGCTGGCCGGCGGCGCCGCCGCGACGGTGTCCATGGCCGCGGTCTGGGTGCCGGCCCTGCACGCGTGGGGTGGCATCGCGTGGCTCGTCGGCGCCCTGCTCGGAGCCCTCTTCCACTACGTGGCGATGCGGGGCCGGGTCGTCATCGACCCTCGGGAGGAGCAGCCCGCCGCGGTCCCGTCGCAGGTCCGGCCTGACGGCGGTCCCCAGTAGCCTCGGCCCATGCGACTGGACGCCGACTTCACCACCGAGCCGTTCCGCGGTGAGGGCGAGCCGCCCGAGCACGCTCGTGCCGCCCTCCGCGCGGCGGAGGCCGCCGGACTGGAGTGCGACTTCGGCCCCCTGGGCACCACTGTCGCGGGGGAGCGGGATGCGCTCCTCCCTGCGCTGCAGCGGATCGTCGACGCCGCGCTCGACGCGGGGGCCGAGCAGGTGACGCTGCAGGTGCGCATCGAGGGCCAGCGGCCACCGAAGCGCTCCGCTGACGGCCTGGAGGGCCTGCTCGACGAGGTCGCCGCCGAGCTCGGCGCCGCCCTGACCGACCTCCCGCGCGCGGAGAAGCAGCGCGCGGTCCGGATGCTCGAGGAGCGCGGGGCGTTCGCCTACCGGCGCTCGGCGGAGACCATCGCCGGGGCGCTCGGCGTCAGTCGGTTCACCGTCTACAACTACCTGAACCGCTCCCGCTGACCCAGAAAACTTCAACAAACTGTTGACGTGACCCACGCCACCATGCCACGCTCATCGTGTCGGAAAACACATTCCGTATCACGAAAGCGAGGGTGACGGTGACCCTGGACGAGTTCAACTCCCTGGCGGCCGACGAGCTCCGTCCGCAGCTGCTGGCCTGCGCCGACGTGCCGGCCTGGGCGGGGGCGCTGCTCGACGCCCGCCCGTACGCCGACCGCGGCGAGCTCGAGGCGACCGCCGACAAGGCAGCCCGTGAGTTCACCCCCGCCGACGTCGACCGCGCACTGGCCGCCCACCCGCGGATCGGTGAGCGGGCCGAGGGCGCCGGCACCGAGGCCGCCTGGTCCCGCGACGAGCAGTCCGCGGTCACCCGCGACAGCGGGACCGAACAGGCGCTCGCCGAGGGCAACCGTGCCTACGAGGAGCGCTTCGGCCGGGTCTTCCTGGTCTGCGCGACCGGGCTCTCCGGCGAGGAGATCCTGGCGTCGCTGCGGGTGCGTCTCGGCCACGACGACGTGACCGAGCAGGCCGTGGTCGCCGACGAGCTCCGCAAGATCGCCCTCCTCCGGCTCGGAAAGGTCGTCGACCGATGAGTGCCATCACCACCCACGTCCTCGACACCGCCCTCGGGCGCCCCGCAGCCGGCGTACGCCTCCGGCTCGAGCACCTCGACGGCGACCGGGTCCGCGTCCTCGCCGAGGGCGTCACCGACGACGACGGACGCGTCCGCGACCTCGGCCCCGACCGGGTCGAGCCGGGGACCTACCGGCTGGTCTTCGACGTCGCGGGGTACGCCGCCGCGACCGGTCAGGATTGCTTCTTCCCCGAGGTCGGGCTCGCCTTCGCGATCACCGACGCCGCCCAGCACCACCACGTACCGCTCCTGCTCAGCCCGTTCGCCTATTCCACCTACCGAGGGAGTTGATCCCCATGGCCATCCGCCTGGGCCCCAACCAGTACGGCAAGGCCGAGAGCCGTGTCGTCCGTATCTACCGCGACACCCCCCGCCACCAGATCCGTGACCTCAACGTCTCCTCCGCGCTGCGTGGCCGGTTCGAGGACGCGCACGTCACCGGCGACCAGGGCGAGGTCCTGCCCACCGACACCCAGAAGAACACCGCCTTCGCCTTCGCCAAGGAGAAGGGCGTCGGCGCGATCGAGGAGTTCGCGCTCGAGCTGGCAGACCGGTTCATCGGGGCCACCCCGGCTGCCGACGGCGCCAAGGTCGAGGTCGAGGAGTACGGCTGGGACCGGATCACCGTCAACGGCACCGGTCACGACCACGCCTTCGTGCGCAACGGCGGCGCGATCCGCACCACCGTCGTCAACGTCGACGGGTCCGGTGACGACCGGGTCGCCCACGTGGTGTCCGGGGTCAGGGACCTCACCGTGCTGAAGTCCACGGGCTCGGAGTTCTTCGGCTACCTCAAGGACGAGTACACCACCCTGCCCGAGACCCACGACCGGATCCTGGCGACCTCGCTGGTCGCTCGCTGGCGCTACGACGCCGCGTTCACCGACCGCGGCGACGTGGACTTCGACAAGTCCCACGAGTCGATCCTCGCGCTGCTGCTCCAGCGGTTCGCCGAGATCCACAGCCTCGCCCTGCAGCAGACGCTCTACGGCATGGGGGAGTCCGTCCTCGAGCAGCACCCCGAGGTCGCCGAGATCGCCTTCTCGGCCCCCAACAAGCACCACTTCCTCTCCGACCTCTCGCCCTTCGGGCTGGAGAACCCGGGGGAGGTGTTCATCGCGGCGGACCGCCCCTACGGCCTGATCGAGGCCACGGTCGTCCGTGACGACGCCACCGACGCCGGCAACGCCTGGCACGGCGTACCCGGGTTCTGCTGACAGGCCGCGGGATGCTCTTCCGCCCCCCAGGACCAGCCCCGTCTCCACCCGTCCCGAGGACGAGCGTCACCCATCCGGCCAGCTCCTCGCCTACGGCACCCAGCACATCCTCACGATGTACGGCGGCGTGATCGCGCCGCCGCTCATCGTCGGGGGCGCCGCCGGCCTCTCGGGCTCGGACATGGCGCTCCTGGTCAACCGCCGGCCTGTTCCTCTCCGGACTGGCCACCCTGCTGCAGACCCTGGGCCTGGGCCCGTTCGGCAGCCGGCTCCCGATCGTGCAGCGCATCTCCTTCGCCAGCGTCTCGACGATGGTGGCGATCGCCAGCGAGGACGGGCTCCGGCCGGTCTTCGGGGCGATCGTCGTCGCCGGACTGATCGGCCTGGTCCTGTCGTCGTTCTTCGCCCAGCTGGTCCGGCTGTTCCCCGCGGTGGTGACCGGCAGCCTGATCACGGTCATCGGCCTGTCCCTGATGCCGGTCGCGTTCCGGTGGGCGATGGGCAACGACGAGCAGGCTGCGGACTTCGGCTCGATGGCCAACATCGGGTTCGCCGGCCTGACCCTGCTGATCATCCTGGTGACCAGCCGCGTCTTCCAGGGAGCGGTCTCGCGGCTCTCGATCCTGCTCGGGCTCGTCGTCGGCACCGTGGTTGCGGCACTCGCGGGCAGGGCCGACTTCTCCGGGGTCGGTGACGCGACGCCTTCCCGGCGGTGCTGCACTTCGGCACCCCGACCTTCGAGATCGGCGCCATCGTCTCGATGACGATCGTGATGCTCGTGATCATGACCGAGACCACCGCCGACATCCTCGCGATCGGCGAGATCGTCGACACCGAGGTGGACGCGAAGCGGGTCGCCGACGGACTCCGTGCGGACATGGCCTCCACGACGATCGCACCGCTCTTCGGCACCTTCCCCTGCAGCGCGTTCGCGCAGAACGTCGGCCTGGTCGCCCTGACCGGGATCAAGAGCAGGTACGTCGTCGCGACCGGTGGCCTCGTCCTGCTGCTGCTCGGGCTGCTCCCGATGGTCGGTGCCGTCGTGGCGGCGATCCCGTACCCGGTCCTGGGCGGTGCCGGCGTCGTCCTCTTCGGCTCGGTCGCCGCCCCACGTTCTGGGACGCGTTCCCCGAGTGGTTCGCGGTGATCATGCACCCCGGCATCAGCGCGACCGCCCTGGTCGCGGTGGTCCTGAACTACCTGTTCAACGAGGTCACCTCGGGCACCCGGTCCGGCGCCTCGGTCTTCGCGGCCTCCGAGGACCGTCGTGACGACCTCGGGGACCGCGTGGACGACGACATCCGGCGGCCGCTGCCCGACCCCGGACCAGGCCTGACCGACGACCCGGCGGGCCCCCTTGGAGGATGCTCCAACGGGTCCGCCGGAACCGGCGGCCGGTTCGTGCCTGCTGTGACTTACCGCGTCCCTGCGTCGCGCGTTCACTGGTGTCCTACGAGACGAGCGGGAGTTCATCATGCACACGGTCATCGACGGCGCCTCCGTGGTCACCCTCGACGGTGACCGCAAGGAGATCGGCACCGGTCACGTGGTGGTGCACGGCACCCGGATCGTGGCCGTCGGCGAGGGCCCGGCGCCGGCGTACCCCGGAGCCCGGGTCGTCGACGGGCGCGGCTGCCTGGTCACCCCCGGCCTGGTCAACACCCACCAGCACCTCTACCAGTGGGCGACCCGGGGCCTGGCCGCCGACGCGACGCTCTTCGAGTGGTTGACCACGCTCTACCCCGTCTGGGCGGGCATCGACGAGGAGTCGGTGCACGTCGCCGTCGCGGCCGCGCTCTCGCAGCTCGCGTTGAGTGGCTGCACCACCGCCGCCGACCACCACTACGTCTTCCCCCGCGAGGGCGGTGACCCGCTCGCTGCCGGGATCCTGGCCGCGTCCGAGGTCGGCCTGCGGTTCCACCCGGCCCGTGGCTCGATGGACCTCAGCCACAAGGACGGCGGTCTGCCGCCGGACTCCGTGGTGCAGGACCGCGACGAGATCCTCGCCGCCACCGAGGCCGCGATCGACCGCTGGCACGACCCGGCGCCCGGGTCGATGCTGCGGCTCTCCGTCGCCCCGTGCTCGCCCTTCTCGGTCACGGAGGGCCTCATGCGCGACGCCGCGGAGCTGGCCCGCCGTCGCGGCGTCCGGCTGCACACCCACCTCGCCGAGACGACCGACGAGGCCGCCTGGTGCGACGAGCAGGCCGGCTGCACACCGCTGGAGTACGCCGAGGAGCTGGGCTGGACCGGCCCCGACGTG
>Ga0299913_10001470_pt1 | contig 17464 bp, 14 predicted proteins | sample RVTome_9_FD_201360 | JGI IMG/M metagenome (GOLD analysis project Ga0299913, IMG submission 201360) | Soil microbial communities from uranium-contaminated site in the Upper Colorado River Basin, Wyoming, United States - RVT155D38 (version 2) ... | reverse complement strand
CCCGGCGTCGCCTGCACGTCCTCGGTCGTCAGCGACAGGTTGATCGTCGCGAGCCCGCCCTCGGCCCGCGTGCCGGAGAGGAGCTTGCGCAGCTCCGCGAGCTGGCGCCGCGCCTCGTCGAGCTGGATCTGCAGCGCGGCACGCTCCTCGTCGACGAGGCTCGCCGACGCGAGCTGGCGCACGAGCCGCGCGACCCGCTGCTCCGTCTCTGCGATCTGGCGCCCCAGGTCGTCGACCGTGGGCTGCAGGTCCTGGATCCCGTAACGCTGGCCGAGGATCGTGCCGAGCCCGGAGAGCTGCTCGACCGCGTCCGTCGCCCGCGCCACCGGGACCCGCAGCGTCAGCTGCGCCGAGCCGAATCCCTCGGGCGCCGAGTCGTACGTGACCGCGGCGACGTGACCGCCCAGCGAGCGTGCGATCCGCATCGCCTGCTGCGTCGCGCGGGAGAGCTCCTCCACGTCGTCGACGCGCAGCGACAGCTCGGCGTCGTAGCGCTGGAGGCGGCCGGGCGACGGCTCGACGGCTCCCCCGCTAGGCGGTGCGGTTCCCTGGAGTGTCGTCTCCTCGGTCGCGCCGTCGCGGCTCTCGGCGACCGGAGCGGACGAGACGGCCTGGTCGCTGCCGCCCACGCCGACGTCGTCGCGCGTGAGCCCGATCACCGTCCCCGCGACCAGCGCGACGGCGACCGTCGCGGGCGCGACGAGCACGAGCCGCCGCCACTCGAAGCGGGCGAGAAAGGGCTCGCGGGCCGGCTCCTGGGCGGCGATCGCCCGGACGCGCTCGCGCAGTGCGGGCGGCGCGGCCGGCTTGGTGGCGCGGATCTCGTTCAGCAGGGGCTCAGACATGGACGGTCACCTTCTCCTCCAGCTTCTTCAAGGCCCTCGACAGGCGGGTGGAAACCGCGGTCGGGCTGATCCCGAGCACGCGGGCGGCCTCGTCGCCGTCGAGCTCGAGCAGGACGCGCAGGGCGATCACTTCGCGCTCGCCGGCGGAGAGCTCGCGCAGCGCCGCCTCGAGTTCCGGGGACAGTCCCGGGGACAGTCCCCCGTCGACGGCCTCGGGCTCGGCCGCCCGCTCCTCGCGGCGGCGGCGGCGTTCCTCGGCGCGGAACCAGTCCAGCGCAGTCGTGCGGGCGATCTGGCAGAGCCAGGTGCGGGCGCTGCCGCGGCTCGCGTCGAAGCGCCGCCACGTCCGCAGCGCCTTCTCGAACGTGTCCGCGGCGAGATCCTCGGCGAGCGACCGGTCGCGGGTCAGGTAGACGAGATAGGCGTACACGTCGTCGAGGTGCTCCTCTGCGGTCGCGGCGAAGGAGGCCGACCGGGTCGGCCGGCTGCGCGCCGGAAGGGTCATGGCCTGCACACCGTGTCTACGCCGCCGGCGCGCGCCACGTCACGCCTGCGCGGCTTCGAACAGGTGCTCCCAGCGCGCGAGCAGCGCCGCGAGGTCGTCCCGGGCGGCTTTGTGCGCCGCCAGCACGTCGGCGTTGCCCCAGTCCTCGGCCAGCTGCCGCTCCAGCTCGGCGAGCTCGAGCTCCCGCGCCTGGATCGAGCTCTCGATCCGGTCGAGCTCGGACGGGCGCTCCCGCTCCTGCCGCGGTTTCTGCGCCTTCTCCTTCCGCTCCCTCGGCGCCGCGGGCGGCGGCGTCTGCTCGACGCCGCGGATCCGCGCGTAGTCGGCCCAGCCGCCCGGGTAGGAGCGGAGCGCGCCGCCCTCGACAGCGACGATCCGCTCCGCGACCGCGTCGAGCACGGCCCGGTCGTGGGAGACGAGCAACACCGTGCCGGGAAAGGCCTCGAGCGCGGCCTCGAGCGCCTCTCGGCTCTCGAGGTCGAGGTGGTTCGTCGGTTCGTCGAGGACGAGGAAGTTCGCGCCGGAGGCGACGACGAGCGCGAGCGCGAGCCGACGCCGCTCGCCGCCCGAGAGCGCGACGACGGGCTTGTCGTGTTCGTCCCAGCCGGAGAAGAGGAAGCGGCCGAGCAGCGCCTGCGCCGCGGTCCGCTGCAGGCCGGTGGCGCCCATCGTGCACTCGAGCACGCTGCCCCGCTCGTCCAGCTCGACCTCGTGCTGCGAGAAGTACGCGAGCTCGACGCCGTGGCCGAGCCGGCCGAGCCGGCCGCCCACGATCGCCTCCAGCAGCGTCGACTTCCCGGATCCGTTCGGGCCGATCAGCGCCACGTGCTCGCCCCGCTCGAGCACGAGCTCGGCGTCGTGCAGGAGCGGCTTGGTCCCGGCGGCGAGGTCGAAGCCCTCCGCCGTCAGCACGATCCGGCCGCTGCGGACGGGCTTCAAAAACTCGAAGCCGAGCGTGCGCCGGTCGCCGCGGGGCGCCTCGACGCGCTCCTGCTCGATCCGCGCGATCTGCTTCAGCTTGGCCTGCGCCTGGCGCGACTTCGTCCCGTAGCGGAAGCGGGCGACGAAGCGCTCGAGCCGCGCGATGTCCTCGGCCTGCCGTTCGGCGAAGCGTGCCTGCATCGCCTCCCGCGCCGCCTTCTCTTGCCGCCAGACGTGCCACTTGCCGGGGAAGTAGGTCGACTTGCCGCCCTCGAGCTCGAGCACGGCCGTGCCCACGGACTCCAGGAACCAGCGGTCGTGCGCGACGAGGATGACGGCCGCGTCGATCGTCGAGAGCTCCTGCTCGAGCCACTCCATCGACTCCATGTCGAGGTGGTTCGTCGGCTCGTCGAGCAGGAGCAGGTCGGGGCCGCCGGAGAGCGCGCGGGCGAGCGAGGCGCGCGTCAGCTCGCCGCCGGAGAACGTCTCGAGGCCGCGGTCGAGGTCGGGGTCGGCGAAGCCGAGGCCGCGGAGGACGGCGGTGGCGTGGTCGCGCCAGGCGTAGCCGCCCGCGTGCTCGAGCCGCGCCTGAGCCTCGCCGTAGCGGCGCAGCGTCTCGGGCGCGTGGTCGCCGCCGGCCATCGCCTCCTCGAGCCGGCGCAGCTCGCGCTCGGTCTCGATCAGGTCGCTGGCGCCGGAGAGGGCGTACTCGCGCAGCGTGTAGCCGCCGAGCCGCGGTGGCCGCTGGTCGTGCAGCGCGACGCGGGCGCCCTTCTCCCACGCGAGCTCGCCGCCCGCGAGCTCGGTCTCGCCGATCAGCGCCCGCAGCAGCGTCGTCTTGCCCGCGCCGTTCGGTCCCGCGAGCGCGAGCCGGTCGCGCCGCTCCACCTTGAAGGAGACGTTGTCGAAGAGCGGGTCTCCGGACAGCTCCTTCCGGAGCGAGGATGCGATCAGGACCGCCACACGTCACAGGGTAATGACGCGTGCGCCCGCCTACGAGACCGCGGAGGCCCCCCGGACGGCGCGGCGCGCCGTCTCGACGATGTTGCCGGCGTCGATCCCGGCCGCGGCGAGCAGCTCGGCCGGCTTGCCGGAGCGGGGTAGCTCCCGCACCGCGAGGAGCGTGACGTGCTGCATGTGCCCGCCGCCGGCGAGCGCTGCGAGCACCGCCTCGCCGAGGCCGCCCTCGGCCCAGTGATCCTCGACCGTCACGATCGGCATCCGCAGCGTGCGCAGCGTGTCGCCGTCGATCGGCTTCACCGAGTAGAGGTCGATCACCCGCGCCGATACGCCCTCGTCGGCGAGCGTCTCCGCCGCCTGCAGCGCCTCGTGCACGGTGATCCCCGCAGCGACGATCGCGACGTCCTCGCCCTCGCGCACGGTCTTCGAGCCGCCGATCGGGAAGTCCTCGTCCGGTCCGTAGATGACCGGCGTGTTGCCGCGCGTGGTGCGCAGGTACGAGATCCCCTCGACGTCCGCCATCGCCCGCACGAGCTTCGCGGTCTGGTTGCCGTCGCACGGGTAGAGGACGGTCGAGCCGTGGATCGCCCTGAACTCGGCCAGGTCCTCGAGCGCCATCTGCGAGGGGCCGTCCTCGCCGATCGAGACCCCCGCGTGCGAGCCGCAGAGCTTCAGCGTGGCGCGGCTGATCGCGGCCATGCGGACGAAGTCGTACGCGCGCGAGTGGAAGGCGGCGAAGGTGGAGGCGAACGGCTTCCAGCCGAGCACCTGCATCCCTACCGCAGCGGCGATCATCTGCTGCTCGGCGATGTACATCTCGAAGAAGCGCTCCGGATGGGCGTCGCGGAAGATCTCGGAGTACGTGGAGTTGGAGACCTCGCCGTCGAGCGCGACGACGTCGCCCCGCTCGCCGCCGAGCGCCGCGAGCGCGTCGCCGTAGGCCTTGCGCGTCGCCACCTCCGACCCGAGCTCGTAGCTCGGCCACTCGGCGCCCGCGGGCTCGAACCGGTGCGGCTCCCCGGGCTCGGGCTTCGGGACGGCGACGACGTGGTTCCGGATCCCGCCCAGCTCCGCGAGCGCCTCCTCCGCGTCCTCGGCCGAGCTCGCCTTGCCGTGCCAGCCCTCGTGGTCCTCGATCTTCGAGTACCCCTTGCCCTTGAGCGTCTTCGCGACGACGACCGTCGGCTTGCCGCTCGTCCGCTCTGCCTCCTCGTAGGCAGCGTGGATCTGCGCGACGTCGTGGCCGTCGATCTCGATCGCGTGCCAGCCGAAGGCGCGGAAGCGCTCCGAGTAGGAGGAGAGGTCCCAGCCGTGCATCGTCTCGCCGCGCTGGCCGAGCCGGTTCACGTCGACGATCGCGGTCAGGTTGTCGAGCTCGTAGAACGCGGCGTGCTCGGCCGCCTCCCACATCGAGCCCTCGGCGAGCTCGCTGTCGCCGCAGATCACCCAGGTGCGGAAGGGCAGCCGGTCGAGGCGCTTGCCGGCGAGCGCCATTCCGACCCCGATCGGCAGCCCCTGGCCGAGCGACCCGGTGGCGACGTCCACCCAGGGCAGCACCGGCGTCGGGTGCCCCTCGAGCCGCGAGCCGAACTGGCGGTACGTGCCGAACTCCTCCTCGGAGAGCACGCCTGCGGCGCGGAAGAGGCCGTAGACGAGCGGCGACGCGTGGCCTTTCGAGAAGATCAGCCGGTCGTTGGCGGGGCTCTTCGGCTGGTCGAAGTCGTAGCGGAAGTGGGCGGCGAGGAGCACGGCCGCGAGGTCGGCGGCGGACATCGAGGAGGTGGGGTGGCCGGAGCCCGCCTTCGCGCTCGCGCGCACGGCGTCGGCCCGCAGCTGCTGCCCCAGCTCCCGCCAGAGCTCGTGCTCGTGCATTGCCGTAACCTAGCGAGCGATGGAGGTCGCGGTCGCATTCGACCATCGGGGCGTGAAGCTGCGCGAGCGCGTGCTCGACGAGCTCGCCGCGCTCGGCCACGAGGCCGTCGACCTGGGCACGGACACGGACGCGGAGCGGATCGACTACCCGGACAAGGCGCGCGAGCTCGGGCAGGCGATCCAGGGCGGCGAGGCCGAGCGCGGGATCCTCGTCTGCGGCTCGGGCGTGGGCGCCTCGGTCGCCGCGTGCAAGCTCGCCGGGATCCGCGCCGCGATCTGCCACGACGTCTACTCTGCGCACCAGGGGGTCGAGCACGACGACATGAACGTGCTCTGCCTCGGCTCGGAGGTCGTAGGCGCCGAGCTGGCGATCGACCTCGTCCGGGCGTTCCTCGCCGCGCGCTTCGACGGCGGCGAGCGGTACGTGCGGAGGTTGGAAAAAGTGCGTGAGCTGGAAAGGGCAATGCATGACCACTTCGAGACTTCATGAGCTGTCCGAGCGGGGGCAGTCGGTCTGGATCGACTCGATCTCCCGTGAGTGGCTGCGCGAGGGCTTCCTCGCGCAGCTGATGCGCGAGCACGCCGTCGTCGGCGTGACCTCCAACCCGACGATCTTCCAGAAGGCGCTCGCCGAGGGCGACTGGTACGACGACCAGCTCCGCGAGGTGCTGGCCGAGGAGACCGATCCGAAGGAGATCTTCTACCGGCTCGCGGTCGAGGACATCAAGGACGCGTGCGACGTCCTCCGCAGTGTCTGGGACGCAGGGGGCGGGCTCGACGGCTACGTCTCGATGGAGGTCGACCCGACGCTCGCCTACGACCGCGACGCGACGATCGCCGAGGCGCTGCGGCTGCACGAGTGGATCGACCTGCCGAACCTGTTCGTCAAGATCCCGGCGACCGAGCCCGGTCTCGGCGCGATCGAGGAGTGCATCGCGCAGGGCCGCTCGATCAACGTGACGCTGATCTTCTCGCTCGAGCGCTACGCTGCCGTCGCGGAGGCGTACATCCGCGGGCTCGAGCGGCTCGTCGGCGCCGGCGGCGACCCCTCGGCCGTCGCCTCGGTCGCGAGCTTCTTCGTCTCGCGCGTCGACTCGGAGGCCGACAAGCGGCTCGAGCACGCGCCGGAGCTGCGGGGCAAGCTGGCCGTCGCGAACGCCAAGCTCGCCTACCAGCGCTACAAGGAGCTCTTCTCGGGCCCGCGCTGGGAGCAGCTCGCCGGCGCGGGCGCGACGCCGCAGCGCTGCCTCTGGGCCTCCACGTCCACGAAGAACCCGGACTACCCGGACACGCTCTATGTCGACGAGCTGATCGGGCCCGCGACGGTGAACACGATGCCGCTGGAGACGATCGAGGCGTTCCAGGACCACGGCACCGTCGCCGACACGCTCGAGCGGGGCGTCGAGGAGGCCGAGCAGCTGCTCGTCCGCCTCGCGGAGGCGGGGGTCGACTACGACGACGTCACCGATACCCTGGAGCGCGAGGGCGTGCAGAAGTTCGCCGACTCGTTCGAGGAGCTGCTGGAGGGGATCCGCGCGAAGCGCAGCGAGCTCGCCGCGGCGTGACGTCGATCACGGAGCGGATCTGGGCGTACGACGCCTCGCTCTGGACCGGCTCGGACGAGGATCGCTGGCTCGGCTGGCTCGACGTCGCCGGCCGGATGCGGGCGCACGTCGCGGAGCTCGACGCGTTCGCGGACAACGCGGCGAAGCAGTTCGACGACGTCGTCCTGCTCGGGATGGGCGGCTCCTCGCTCGCGCCCGAGGTGCTGCGGCGGACGTTCGCGGTCGGGTCGTTCCACGTCCTCGACACGACGCACCCCGCCGCGATCCGGCGGCTCGAGCGCGGGCTCGACCTCGAGCGGACGCTCTTCCTCGTCTCCTCCAAGTCGGGCTCGACGATCGAGACGCGCTCGCAGCTCGAGCATTTCTGGGAGCGTACGGAGGGTCGCGGCGCCCAGTTCGCCGCGATCACCGACCCCGGCTCGGAGCTCGAGGCGCTGGCGCGGGAGCGGGGCTTTCTCGCCGTCTTCGCCGGCGAGCCCGAGATCGGCGGGCGCTACTCGGCGCTCTCGATGTTCGGGCTCGTCCCGGCGGCCGTGCTGGGCGTCGACCTCGCGCGCTTCCTGGACGGAGCCGAGTCGATGGTGCAGGCGTGCCGCGGCGAGGACGGGAATCCCGGCCTCGAGCTCGGGCTTCGGCTCGGCGAGGGCTGGCGCGAAGGGCGCGACAAGGTCTGCCTCGACGCCTCCCCGACCGGGTTCGGGCTCTGGGCCGAGCAGCTGCTGGCCGAGTCGACGGGCAAGGACGGGAAGGGCCTCGTCCCCGCGCCCGGCGAGCCGCCCGAGGGGCCCGACCGCCAGCGCGGCGAGCTCGCGCTCGACGATCGCTACGACCTCGCCGGCGAGCTCTTCCGCTGGGAGTTCGCGACCGCTGTCGCCGGGCACGTGCTCGGGATCAACCCGTTCGACCAGCCGGACGTGCAGGCGGCGAAGGACAAGACGAGCGAGGTGCTCGCGGCCGGGAATCCCGACGTCTCGCCGCGCGGCTCGGTCGACGAGCTGCTCGGGCAGGCACGCGAGGGCGACTACGTCTGCATCCAGGCCTTCGTCGACCCGGCCCGGGAGGCGGAGCTGGAGCCGCTCGCCGCCCGGGCGCGGGAGACCGGCTGCGTCGTCACGCAGGGCCTCGGCCCGCGCTACCTGCACTCGACCGGGCAGCTGCACAAGGGCGGGCCGAACACCGGCCTGTTCGTCCAGGTCGTGGACGAGGCGGGCGAGGACGTGCCAATCGCGGGCCGCGGCTTCGGCTTCGCCACGCTGATCCGCGCCCAGGCGGCGGGAGACCTGGCGGCGCTCGAGGAGCGCGGCAGGCGTGTCATTCGCATCCGATTGGAGGATCTCTAGATGCAACTCGGCATGGTCGGCCTCGGGCGGATGGGCTCGGGGATGACGGAGCGGCTCGAGCGGGCGGGACATGAGATCAAGACGTACGACCCGAACGTCGACTCGACCGCGAGGACGCTGCGCGCGCTTGCGAAGCAGCTCGACGCGCCGCGGCACGTCTGGCTGATGGTGCCCTCCGGGAAGATCACGGAGGACACGTTCCAGAAGCTGCTCGCGATCCTCGAGCCGGGCGACACGATCGTCGACGGCGGCAACTCGAACTTCCGCGACTCGCAACGGCGCTACGCCGAGGCCCGGAAGCGAAAGGTCGCGCTCGTCGACGTCGGTGTCTCCGGCGGCGTCTGGGGGCTCGAGGTCGGCTTCTGCCTGATGGCCGGCGGCGACAAGGCGCCCGTGAACCGGTTGCGGCCGGTCTTCGAGGCGCTCGCGCCGGAGGACGGGTTCGCGCACGTCGGGCCGGCCGGCGCCGGCCACTTCGTGAAGATGGTCCACAACGGGATCGAATACGGCCTGATGCAGGCCTACGCGGAGGGCTTCGAGCTGATGTACCACTCGGAGTTCCCGCTCGACCTGAGCGAGGTCGCGGGGATCTGGCGCTACGGCTCGGTCGTGCGCTCGTGGCTGCTCGAGCTGCTGCACTCGGCGATGGAGCAGCACGGCGACCACCTCGACGAGATCGCCCCCTACGTGGAGGACTCGGGCGAGGGCCGCTGGACGATCAACGAGGCGATCCACGCGAACGTGCCCGTGCCCGCGATCAGTTCCGCCCTCTTCGCCCGCTTCGCCTCCCGCCGCGAGATCGACTTCTCCGCCAAGGTGCAGGCGGCGCTGCGGAACCAGTTCGGCGGCCACGCCGTCCGAGCGGTCAAGGACGCGAAGAAAGGGCGCGACCGGCGGTGAGCGAGCAGAACCCGCTGCTCGAGGGACTGCGGCTGCGGAGGAGCCCGGACTCGTGCGCGCTCGTCGTTTTCGGCGCCTCCGGCGACCTGACCCGGCGGAAGATCTTCCCTGCGCTGTACTCCCTCGCGGTTCGCCGGCTGCTGCCGGAGCGCTTCGGTGTCGTCGGCGTCGCCCGAACCGAGCAGACGACGAAGCAGTGGATCGCCGCGATGAAGAAGGCGGTCGCCGAGCACGGCCGCGACGAGCTCGAGGCGGACGTTTGGGAGGAGCTGGCGGCCGGGATGCGCTACGTCGCGACCGACTTCGCGGACGACCGCGGCGAGGACGCCGTCGTCGAGGCGCTCGATGCGCTGGACGAGCGGCGCGGCATCGAGGGGAACCGGCTCTACTACCTCGCCGTCCCGCCGGCCGCCTTCGAGACGATCGTGACCGAGCTCGGCGAGCGGCGCGGCAGCGCGGGCTGGACGCGGCTGATCGTCGAGAAGCCGTTCGGGAACGACCGCGACTCCGCCCAGCGCCTGAACGAGATCCTCGGCCGCCATTTCGCCGAGGAGGAGGTCTTCCGGATCGACCACTACCTGGGCAAGGAAACGGTCCAGAACATGCTCGCGCTCCGGTTCGCGAACGGCATCTTCGAGCCGATCTGGAACCGGCAGTTCATCGACCACGTGCAGATCACCGTCGCCGAGTCGATCGGGATCGAGGGGCGCGCCGCCTTCTACGAGCAGGCGGGGGCGATCCGCGACGTCTTTCAGAACCACCTGCTCCAGCTCATCGCGCTGACGGCGATGGAGCCGCCGATCGACTTCACGGCCGACGCCGTCCGGAACGAGAAGGTGAAGGTGCTCCGCTCGCTGCACACGCCGGGGCCGAAGTCGGTCGTGCGCGGGCAGTACGGGCGCGGCTTCGTCGAGGGCGAGGAGGTGCCCGGCTACCGCGAGGAGCCGGACGTCGGCAGCGACTCCGGCACCGAGACCTATGTCGCCGCGAAGCTCTACGTCGACAACTGGCGCTGGGCGGACACGCCGTTCTACGTCCGCGCGGGCAAGCGGATGCCGCGGCGTGAGACGACGATCGCGATCCAGTTCCAGCGCGCGCCGCACCCGCCCTTCGCCGAGATCGCCGGCGAGGGGCTGCGTCCGAACGTGCTCCTGATCCACGTCCAGCCGGATGAGGGGGTCGCGCTCGCGATCGGGGCGAAGGTACCGGGAGCTGGGATGTCGATCCGCACCGTGCACATGGACTTCCTCTTCGGCGGCGCGTTCCGGACGAGCCTGCCGGAGGCGTACGAGCGGCTGATCCTCGACGCGATGCTGGGCGACGCGACGCTGTTCACGCGCGCCGACGAGGTGGACGAGCAGTGGGCGCTCGTCGACGCGATCGTGGCCGGCTGGAAGCGCGACCGGCCGGCGTTCCCGAATTACCCCGCCGGCTCGTGGGGCCCGGCTCCGGCCGACGACCTGCTCCACCGCGACGGGCGCTCCTGGCGGCGGCATTGACCTCGCCCTCACGACGTGTCGCTGGGGCCGTGCCGGGAGGGGGAACAGTGCGTGAGCACGGGCCCCCGACCAGAGCGGCGCCAGCGGCGCGAGGCATCGCCGGAGGCCGGCTCCGCCGGCCGCAGGTGGTGCCGGTCGGGAGCGCGAGGTGAGCATCGCCGGGCAGGTGGAGCGTCAGCTTGCGGAGCTGCGGGTCGCGGAGACGGACGGCGCCGAGCTGCGGACGAGCGTGATGACCCACGTGGCATGGGCGCCGCCGAAGTGGGCCGGCGCGGCGCGCCGGACGCTCGCCGGGCTGGACGAGCTCCATCCCTCCCGCACGATCCTCCTCTTCCCCGAGCCGAAGCGGGCGGACGGGATCGACGTGACGGTGTCGTTGCGCTGCTTCGCCCTGCACGGCGCCTCGCGCGACGTCTGCTCGGAGGTGATCGAGCTGCGGCTGGGCGGGAAGCGGGCGCGCGCGCCGGGCTCGATCGTCCAGCCGCTCCTGATCTCCGACCTGCCGACGTTCTGCCGCTGGCGCGGGCTGCCGCCCTGGGGCCGGCCCGAGCTGGAGCAGCTCGTCGACGTCTGCGACCGGCTCGTCGTCGACTCGTCCGAGTGGCGCGGCCTGCCGGGCGCCTACGCCGAGCTGGAGGCGCTGTTCGACCGGATCGCCGTTTCGGACATCGCTTGGGGGCGCGGCCTCGGCTGGCGCGGCCGGCTCGCGGCGCTCTGGCCCGGGATCGCATCGGTCGAGCGCCTCTCGGTCACGGGCCCGAAGGCGGACGCGCTGCTGCTCGCGGGCTGGCTGCGCTCGCGGCTCGGTATGGAGTTGGAGCTGACCCACCGCGCGGCGGAGTCGATCGAGCGCGTGGCCGTGGACGGCGAGGCTGTTACGCCGCCGCTCGGCGGCACACCGGGCGCGAGCGACCTGCTCTCCGCCGAGCTCGACGTCTTCGGCCGCGACCCGGTCTACGAAGCCGCGGTCCGCGCCGCGTGAACGGCGGCTAGTGACACAGTGTCACTAGCGCTCCTTCGCCACCGCCGCGCGAGTGACGAACGATTTGTGCCTGCACAGACGCCTATTTAGCACGCCGTAGGGCGCGCGGGCGCGCCCGGTAAAAGCTCGTGACACTGTGTCACAAGGCTCGCTCAGAGCAGACCGCTGAGGTCGAGGCGGCCGTTCGACGACACGTGGCCGCGCTCGAAGCGCCCACCCGCCTCCTCGACGATCACCGCGGTGGGGGCGACGTCCCAGACGGCGAGGCCCTCGGCGTCCACGGCGGCCTCGGCCGACCCTTCCGCGACGAGCATGTGCGCCCAGAAGTCGCCGAACCCGCGGACGTGCCACGCGTCCCACGCCCGCGCCGGCGGCGGCCGGTCGAGTCCGTAGAGGAGCGTCGCGTCTTCAAGCAGGTCGATCCCGGAGACGTGCATCCGCTCGCCGTCCGCATACGCCCCCGCGCCGCGCTCCGCCCACCAGCGCCGCCCGAGCGCGGGCGCCGAGACCACGGCGACGCGGTCGGCGTAGGCGATCATCGTCGCCCAGACGGGGATCCCGCGCGTGTAGTTGCGCGTGCCGTCGATCGGGTCGAGGACCCAGCCCGAGGCGTCGTCGCCGCCCTCCTCCTCCCCGAGCACGGGCTCGCCGGGCCGCTCGCGCGCGAGCCGTTCCCGAAGGGCCGCCTCGACCGCGCGGTCCGCCTCGGAGACGGGAGTCAGGTCGGGCTTCGTCTCGATGTGGAGGTCGAGGGCGCGGAAGCGGGCGATCGCGATCGCGTCGGCGTCGTCCGCGAGCGAGAGGGCGAGTTGGAGGTCGGGGCTCATTACTCTGCGCAAGATGAGCATCCGCGGGAGCGGATGCTCATCGCGCGAAAATCCCTAAAGGGGGCCGCATGCGGCCCCGACTCTACCGCCCGGTCTTCTTGACGACCGCGAAGGTCGGCTTCGTGACCCGCAGCTCGATCGGGGCCGACCACGTCATCGCGCGCGCGGTACCGGGCATCGAGAAGTTGATCCCGCGGATCCGGTAGAACCAGCGGCCGGGCTCGAGCGGCAGGAGCGCCGAGGTCGCGTACGTGAGCCGCTCGCCCTCCTTCTTCCAGGGGTAGCCGCGCTTCGACCACTGCACCTGGTACTGGTCGGCGCCGACGGCAGGCTTCCAGGCGATCAGCGGCGTGCCGTAGAACGAGGGGACGGAGCGGGCGGCGGCGGTGAGGCGGCCGCGGGGGGAGAGGCCGGAGACGTACGGGGTGCTGGCGCGCGAGACGGCCGGCTCGCTCTCCTTGCCGAAGGCGAGCACGCGTCCGTTCGCGCACAGATCCTGCGGCGTCTCGACGTCGTAGTAGCTGAGCGTGCCGGAGGTCGGCGTCACGGACAGTCCCGCCGCATGCGTTCGGGTGAGCGGCGCGGAGAGCGTCGCAGTCGAGCCGGTGGAGGACTGGATCGTGACGCTCTCGGCGGCGGCGCCGGTGCCGATCACCGCGGTGCCGGAGGGGATGGTCCCCGAGTCGACGACGATCGTTGTCGCGCCGGCGGGCGCGTCGACGACGAGCTCGAGCGGGATCGTGTCCGGGACGACGTAGCGCACCGGGACGACCGTCCAATAGAACCGGCCGTTCGGCCAGCCGCTCTCCCACAGGTCGACGGGCGCACCCGTCAGCGTGGGGGTCGCGGGAAGGTCGGGGTCGGAGGCAGGCGGCGTCGAAGCAGGATCGTCCTCGTCCGGGTCTGCGGACTTCGGTGCGTCCTCGGCGGGCTCCTCGGCCTTCGGCACCGGGGTCGCCTTCGGCTTGTCGGACTCGGTGGTCTGGATCTTCAGCCCGTCGGCGGTGAAGGTGGCCGGCTCGGAACCGTCGGCGAGCACGACCGAGCGTGACTTCGTCAGCTCCGTGTTGCTCTTCGGGAGCCGTAGCGGTCCGGTCATGCGGGGCGCGTAGGCCGGCGATCCGACGATCGCGCCGCGGTAGATCGTGTTGACGCAGTCGGCGTCGCTGAAGGCGTAGACGCGGTAGAGCTCGTGGACGGTGCCGGCCGCCGAGGCAGTGCCGCTGAAGGCGAACGCGGGCGTGCTCTTGTGCACCGCCGGGGTGGAGGGTGAACCGGAGGTCGTCCCGTCGCCGTACGTGCCGGCCGGCGCGACCGCCCCTCCGGCGAGAGTCGGGTTGACGGACGTGTAGATCGGGCTCCACGGACCGTGCGAGACCGCGGGGAGGCCGGAAGGGATCGCGCCGTAGAGGTTGCGGACGGCGCGGACGCGCCACCGGACGGTGCCGGTGAAGCCGGCCTCCGGGTGGAACGACCAGAACTCGCGCTGGTCGACGGCGGGCGTCTTCGTCGCAACGACCTTGCCGGGGAAGACGTCGACCCACCAGACCTGGTAGTGGGAGGCGCCGTCGACGGGCGTCCAGCGCGAGAGGCCGGGGACGTCGGGGAGCTTCTGCGGCACGTTCGGCCAGCGGACGTTGAAGCCGTAGGGTTTGCTCCAGCGCGTGACGCCGGAGGTCGTGATCGCGCGCACTCGGGCGTAGACGGCGTACGGGCTTCCTGTCAGCCACGGAAGGGCGAGCGGGACCGAGGCCGCGGGAACCCTCAGCTGGGCGTTCGACCAGAAGATCGCGCCCTCGCTGAAGCCGGGGTTCTTGGCGAGCTCGAACTCGTAGCGCGTCGCGCCGCGGACCGGCGCCCAGGCGAACGAAGGCGTCCGCGAGAACTCGTGTCCGGCGGGCTCGTCGGCCCGCAGGAGGAAGGCCTTCAGGCCCTGCGGCGCGGCGGGGGGCGCGGCGGAGCGCGCCTGCACGGCCCCGGTGAGGACGAGCGCGGCGAAGCAGACGAGCGCAAGGCGGACGAGACGCATCGTTAGTGGTTGTCGGCCGCGTGATCGCGCCCGCCGTCCCTCAGAAGGGGGATAGCAGGCGGCCGGCGGCGAGCACGAGGGCGTCCGCGCCCGCCCGCCCCGCGATCTGCAGCGACGCGGGCAGCCCGTCCTCGGCCGGCCCGCAGGGGAGCGCGAGCGCGGGCCAGCCGAGCGCCGAGAAGGGATAGGTGAAGCGGATCAGGCTCTCGCGGACGTCGAGGTCGCCCGGGGCGACGCCGCGGCGGGCCGGCGGCGCGACGACGGGCAGCGTCGGCGTCAGCACGAGGTCGAGTCCCTCGACCGCCGTCTCCATCTGCTCCCGGTACCCGGTCCGCAGGCGCTCGGCGCGCTCCACGTCGGCATCCCGCACGGCGAGGCAGCGCTCGAGCTTGATCCGCACGTCCTCGCCGTAGAGGTCGGCGTTCTCGGCGAAGAGCTCGCGGTGCACGTCCGCGGCCTCGCGCATGAAGCCCGCGTACGTCCCGTCCGGGACGGGCGGCAGCTCGACGGGGCCGCGGCGTGGGAAGCGGGCGGCCGCCTCCTCGACCCGGGCGCGGACGAGCGGGTCGGCCTGCTCGGTCCAGGCGACGCCCACCACGAGCTCCTCGAGCGACTCGAGCTCGCGACGGTCCCAGCCGGGTATGAGGGCGGCGAGCATCAGCTCGCAGCCCTCCACGTCGAGCGCGAGCGGACCGGCCGTGTCGAAGCTTGCCGCGAGCGGCCAGCAGCCGTCGAGCGGGACGAGCCCGTGCGTCGGCTTGTGCCCGACGACGCCGCAGCAGGCGGCCGGGATCCGGATCGAGCCGGCCGAGTCGGTGCCGAGCGCCGCGTCCGCGAGCCCGGCCGCGAGCGCCGCCGCCGAGCCGCCGCTCGAGCCGCCGGCCACGCGGCCCGGGTGGCGCGGGTTGGGCACGTCGCCGAAGTGCGGGTTCTCGGAGGTGGTGCCGTAGGCGAACTCGTGCAGATTCGCCTTGCCGACGTTGGCGTAGCCGGCCTCCTCCAGCAGCCGCACCGCCGCGGCCGTCTCCCGCGGCACGTGCCCCGCGAACACCGCCGACCCGTACGTCGTCTCCAGCCCGGCCGTGTCGAACAGGTCCTTGACAGCCAGCCGGACCCCGGCGGCGGGCTTGTCGGGCTGGGCGAGGAAGATCGTCATCCGGGGGCCGAGACTTTGTGTTTCAGGAACACAAGCCGCTCTCGGCGCGGTCGATCGCACGCAGCCACGCCGTTCACGGGGAGCTTGTGTTTCAGGAACACAAGCTCCCCGGCCCCCGGCTAGTCGAGGGCCAAGTACAGGAGCGCGACGCCGGCGGTGCCGACGAAGAGGAGCACGAAGATCCCGAACAGGGCCCAGCCCAGGATCAGGTTCTTGCGCTCGAGCTCCGGGGTCATCTCTTTCACAGGATCACCGGGTCCACGGCTGCGGCCACGAAGAGCAGCGCCAGGTAGAGGAGCGAGTAGTGGAACAGGAGGCCCGCGTTGCGGCGGGTCGGCTCGCGCCGGAGCCGCCAGGCGAGCCCGAGGAAGAGCATGCCGAGGAGCGCTGCCGTGGCCGAGTAGACCGGGCCGAGCGAGAGTCCGACGGCCAGCGTGAACGTGACCATGCCGACCGAGTAGAGGAGGATCTGCCGTGTCGTCTCCGCGTCGCCGCGCACGACCGGGAGCATCGGCACGCGGGCCGCCGCGTAGCTCTCCTTGAGCAGCAGCGCGAGCGCCCAGAAGTGCGGGGGCGTCCAGAGGAAGACGATCAGGAAGAGCCACAGCGCCGGCAGGCCGAGGCTGCCGCTCGTGGCCGCGTAGCCGACGAGCGGCGGCACTGCGCCGGCCGCGCCGCCGATCACGATGTTCTGCGGCGTCGAGCGTTTCAGCCAGCGCGTGTAGACGAGCACGTAGAAGAGGTTGCCGACGAGCGCGAGCGCCGCCGTGAGCACGTTGACGGTGCTCGCGAGCAGGACGAACGAGAGAGCGGAGAGCGTCAGGCCGAACTCGAGCGCGCGCGCGGGCGGGACGCGGCCGGCCGCGACGGGGCGCTTCTCCGTGCGCGATCCCATCAGCCGGTCGATGTCCGCGTCGAGCAGATGGTTGAGCGCCGACGCCCCGCCGCAGGCGAGCGCGAGGCCCGCCATCGCGGCGGCGAAGAGCCCGGGCGAGGGGAGCCCCTGCGCGCCGACGAACGTCCCGGCCGCGCCGGTGACGAGCAGCAGCGACATGATCCGCGGCTTCGTCAGCGTCACGTAGTCGCGCCACGGGCCGGCCGCGATCGGCTCGCCTCGGAAGCACTGCGCGGCAGAGACGAGCGCCGCCGCGAGCGACAGCGAGGCGAGCGCGACATGGAGGCCGTCCGCCGTCACGGCCGCGGCGGCGCCGAAGAGGGCGAGCGCGGCGGACGCCGGCACGAGCAGGTGCCGGTGCGCGATCCACGCCGCCACGACGACCGCCACGAGCGGCGGCACCGCGAGCGCGGAGACGTACTCGTGCCCGAGCCCGAAGGCTCCGGAGACGACCGCGAGCAGCGCTCCGGCCGCGCCGGCGAGCGCCGCGAGCTGCAGCCAGAACCCGGGCCTAGAGCGCACCGCGCTCCTTCAGGCGCCGGCGCAGGTCGTAAAGCGGCCGGGCGCTCGTCACGTACGGCACCTCGTCGAAGTTGTGCGCCGGGGGCGGCGACGTCGTGTACCACTCGAGCGTGTCCGCGAGCCACGGGTCGTTGCCCGCGCGACGGCCCTTCCGCGACTTCCAGATGTTGGCCAGCAGGAAGAGGATCCCCAGCCCCATCACGTAGGAGCCGATCGAGGACATGAGGTTGTAGGCCTCCCAGAGGCCGCCCTCGCTGTAGGTGTAGATCCGTCGCGGCATCCCGAGCAGGCCGAGCAGGTGCTGCGGGAAGAAGGTGACGTTGAAGCCGAGGAAGACGGTCCAGAAGGTGAGCTTCCCGAGCCGCTCGTCGAGCATCCGCCCGAACATCTTCGGCCACCAGTAGTGCAGCCCCGCGAGGATCCCGAGGAGCGAGCCGCCGAAGAGCACGTAGTGGAAGTGGGCGACCACGTAGTAGGTGTCGTGCACCTGCCAGTCGATCGGGAACGCGGCGAGGAAGATCCCGGAGAGGCCGCCGATAGTGAACACGCTGAGGAAGCCGAGCGCGAACAGCATCGGCGTGTCGAAGTGGATGTTCCCGCGCCACAGCGTCGCCAGCCAGTTGAAGATCTTCACCCCGGTCGGGAC
>Ga0299913_10001469_pt1 | contig 17471 bp, 17 predicted proteins | sample RVTome_9_FD_201360 | JGI IMG/M metagenome (GOLD analysis project Ga0299913, IMG submission 201360) | Soil microbial communities from uranium-contaminated site in the Upper Colorado River Basin, Wyoming, United States - RVT155D38 (version 2) ... | reverse complement strand
ATAACTAGCAACGGACGTTCCGAGTGTGAGCAGCACCTCCCAGCCACCCAGCGACCCAACAACCCAGCTACCCCAGCCACCCAGCTACCCAGCTACCCTGCTACCCAGCTACCCAGCCACCCAGCCCCCCAGCCACCCAGCCACCCAGCTACCCAACCACCAACTCCGACGCAATCCGATCCACCTGCGCCTCCGTCTCGGCGACCGTGCCGTCCGTCCGGATCACCCGTCCGGCACGCCGCGCCTTTTCCTCGATCGGCCACTGCGCCGCGAGGCGCTGCCGGGCATCGGCCTCGCTGAGTCCGTCCCGGCGCATGATCCGCGCGAGCTGAAGCTCCGGCGCGCATGCCGTGACGATCACCAGATCGAAATCCCCGTCGTGTCCGGTCTCGTAGAGCAGCGGGATGTCCGCCACGGCGGCGGGCACGCGCTCGCCGAGGCCGGCGAACCAGCGATCGATGTCGGCATAGACGGCGGGATGCACGATCGCCTCGAGGGCCTGACGTTCGGCAGGATCGGCGAAGACGCGGGCGGCGAGCGCCTGGCGGTCGAGCGTGCCGTCCCCGGCGAACACCGCATCGCCGAAGCGCTCGCGGATCCCCGCCGCCGCCGGACGCCCCGGCTGGACGACCTCGCGCGCGACGAGATCGGCGTCGATCGTGGGGATGCCGTGATGCCGGAAGCGGCGTAGGGCCGTGGACTTGCCGGTGGCGATGCCGCCGGTCAGCGCGACGCGGCGCATGCGAGCCGCTGCTCCGCCGCGGTCAGCGTGTTCCTGAGGAGGAGCGCGATCGTGAGCGGACCGACTCCGCCCGGGACCGGCGTCAGCGCGCCCGCGACCTCCGCCGCGCCCGGGTGGACGTCGCCGACGACGAGCGAGCCGCGGCGCTCGAAGGCGGTGCGCCGGGGCGAGCCTTCCGGAAAGAGGCGCTGCACGACAGCCGGATCCGTCACGCGGTTGGTCCCCACGTCCACCACCGTGGCGCCCGGCTTGATCCAGTCCGGCTGGATGAACGCGGTGCGCCCGATGGCGGCGACGACGAGGTCCGCCTCGCGGACGACACCCGGGAGGTCGCGCGTCCGCGAGTGGCAGATCGTCACCGTCGCGTGCTGGTGCAGCAGCAGCAGCGCCATCGGCTTGCCCACGATGTCGCTGCGGCCGATGACGACGGCCCGGGCGCCGGCCAGGTCGATGCCGGACCGCTTCAGCAGCTCGATCACGCCGGTCGGCGTGCAGGGCGCGAGCACCGCACGGTTCTGCACCAGCAGCCCGACGTTCACCGGCGTAAAGCCGTCCACGTCCTTGGCGGGATCGATGGTGTCGAAGACGGCCTGTTCGGCGTGTGAGCCCATCCCGTCCGGAAGCGGCGACTGCACCAGGATGCCGTCGTGCATATCGCTCTCGTTCAGCGTGCGGACGGCTGCAAGGGCCTCGTCGAGGCTGGCGCTCGCCTGCAGACGAACCAGGTCGGCGCGGCAGCCGAGGTCGGCGGCGGCCTTCAGCTTGCTCGAGACGTAGATCTCGGATGCGGCGTGCTCACCGGCCAGCACGACGCCGAGGCCGGGAGGGCGGCCGGCACGCGCGGTGAAGTCGGCCACAGCCGGCCTGAGCTCCTCGCGGATCTGCGCAGCGACGGCGGCGCCGTCGAGGATGCGGGCACTCATCACGCGCCCTCACCGCGTGCAATCGCGCGGCCGATCGCGAAGAGAACGGCCCCGGTACCGAGCACTGCCAGGCCGAACATGTCCGCCTGGTGCGCGCTCACCCCGATCTCGTGCCACTTGGCGAGCTCCTCCGTCGTGATGCCGAGCTCGGTCATGAACCCGAGCACGGTCATGAAGAAGCCGTTGAGAGCGACGAGGCCGCCGAGCATGGTGATGAAGTTGCCGATGCCGCCCCGCACGCTGCGTGCCGCCCGTTCGCTCCGGTTCGCGAGCGGGCTGTGCACGCGGCCGTAGAACCAGTAGATGAAGATGCCGATGTCGAGCCACACGAGGAACCGCACCCACGTGGCGGCCGGCAGGCTCAGCATCAGGTACAGGCACGACAGCACGCCGAGCACGGGAATGACGTATCCGCCCGGCACGCGGAAGGGGCGCCGCGCCTCGGGGCGCTTGATGCGCAGCACGATCACGGCCGAGCAGACGACGACGAACGCAAAGAGCGTCCCGATGCTGACCATCTCTCCCAGGAGCTGGATCGGGAACAGCGCGGCGCAGAGCGCCACGACGAAGCCCGTGATCATCGTGGTGAGATACGGCGTCCTGAACCGGGGATGGACCTTGCTGACGCCGGGCGGCAGCAGGCCGTCGCGGCTCATCGCGAAGAAGATGCGCGGCTGGCTCATCAGCATGACCAGCAGCACGCTGGTGATGCCCGCGACGGCGCCCGCCGAGACCAGGCCGGCGGCCCAGTCCTGGCCGATGAAGGCGAGCGCGTAGCCGACGGGCGCGTTGAGGAACTGCACGTCGCTCCTGAAGTCCACCACCCGCAGGATACCCGAGAGGATGCCGGACACGGCCAGGTACAGGACCGTGCAGATGACCAGTGACGCGATGATCCCGATCGGCAGATCGCGCGACGGGTTCTTCGCCTCCTCTGCCGTGGTCGATACCGCGTCGAAGCCGATGTAGGCAAAGAAGACGACGGCGGCGGCCGCCATGATGCCGGACCAGCCGTACGGCGCGAACGGGGACCAGTTCTCCGGCTTGACGAAGGCGAACCCCGCGACGATGAAGAAGAGGATCGCGGCGAGCTTGATCACCACCATCACCGCGTTGAAGCGCGCGCTCTCCCGCACGCCGATCACGAGCAGGCCGGTGATCAGCAGCACGATCAGCGCGGCCGGCAGGTTGACGACGGCGCCTTCGGTGGCCATCGGGGAGGCCGTCATCCAGAGCGGGAGCTCCAGGCCGAAGCCGGCGAGGATGCGCTGGAAGTAGCCGCTCCAGCCCACCGCGACCGTCATGGATCCGACCGCGTACTCGAGGATGAGATCCCAGCCGATCATCCAGGCGACCAGCTCCCCGAGGGTCGCGTACGCGTAGGTGTACGCGCTGCCGGCGATCGGGATCATCGACGCGAACTCGGCGTAGCAGAGCGCGGCGAAGCCGCAGGCAAGGGCGGCGGCGAGATACGAGACCATGATCGCCGGCCCGGCCTGGTTGGCGGCGGCGGTGCCGGTCAGCACGAAGATACCGGTCCCGATGATCGCGCCGATGCCGAGCAGCGTCAGATCGAAGGCGGTGAGCGTGCGCCGGAGGGCCTTGGAGCCCCCCTCGACGTCGCCGACGATGCGCTCGATCGACTTGGTCCGCAGCAGGTGCGAATCCATTCCTCCCTCAGCAGGTTGCAACCACCGGCGAGCCGCGGAATTATACACGGCCGACTCGCACGCCCCGGCCCGGCGTGTGCCACTGCCACGGCGGGAGAGCCGGTCCGCTACAATGCAACGGGCTTTCATCCGGGGTGTCGATGGCCATAGCTGCGGATCGTGGAGCATGGGGGTCTCGCGTCGGCTTCATCCTGGCCGCGGCAGGGTCTGCCGTCGGCCTCGGGAACATCTGGGGATTTCCGACGCAGGTCGGCCAGGGGGGCGGCGCCGCGTTCGTCGTCGTGTATCTCGCCTGCATCTCGCTGATCTGCGGTCCCATCCTGATCGCCGAACTGGCGATCGGGCGCCGGTCGCAGCGCTCGCCGGTGGCGGCATTCCGGGTGATTCGCCCCGGCACGCCCTGGTGGCTCGCCGGCGCGCTCGGAGTGCTCGCCGGCGTCGGGATCCTGTCGTTCTACTCGGTGATCGCCGGCTGGACGATCGGCTACATCTGGTTCACCGTCACGGGCGCCGTCGACGGAGATCCCGGGGCGTTTTTCGCCGACTTCGTCAGCAACGCCCCGCTCACGGTCGGGCTGACGGCGCTGGTCATGCTCATCACGGCCGGCGTCATCCTCGGAGGCGTGCGTTCCGGTATCGAGCGGTTCACGACGACGCTGATGCCCCTGCTGATCGGGCTGCTGTTGCTGCTGGCGATCCGGAGCCTCACGCTCCCGGGGGCCTCAGAGGGGCTCGCGTACTATCTCCGGCCCGACTTCTCGAGGATGGCGGACCTCGGGGTGTTCAACAGCGCGCTCGGCCAGGCGTTCTTCTCGCTCAGCCTCGGGATGGGGACGATGATCACCTACGGCAGCTATCTGAGCCGCCGCACGGCCATCGCCGGATCGGCGCTGTGGGTCATCGCGCTCGATACGAGCATCGCGTTTCTGGCGGGGCTCATCATCTTTCCCACGGGCTTCTCGATCCCCGACTTCGACCCGAGCACGAGCGGCCCCGGCCTGATCTTCACGGTGCTCCCGCGGCTATTCGCCTCGATGCCCGGCGGCGCGCTCTTCGGCGTGGCGTTCTTTCTGCTCCTGTCGGTCGCTGCCCTGACCTCCGCGGTGTCGCTGCTCGAGGTCCCGGTCGCACACCTCATCGACGTGCACGGCTGGCCCCGGACCCGCGCCGTGATCGTCGTGACGGCCGGCACGATGCTGCTGGCCGTTCCGTCGGCGCTGGCGGGCGGCGCGGTCGACGCCTTCACGCGCCTGCCCCTGTTGGGAACGGACTTCCTGACGCTGATGGTGACCGTCTGGAACAACGTCGCGCTGCCCCTCGGCGGCCTTCTCATCGCGCTGTTCGTCGCCTACGCGTGGCGGGTCGAGGAAGCGGTGCGCGAGCTCCAGGTCGAAGGCGCGTGGCTGCCCTATCCGGGGCTCTGGGGCTTCCTCATCCGCTACGTGGCTCCCGTGGGCATCCTGGTCATCATCGTCGTGACGATTCGGGCGCTCCTCGGTTGACACGGGCCGCCGCAACCATGTTCCTGGACGATCTCACCCGGCGCATCACGGCGATCGACGGGTGGGTCTGGCAGCCGTTTGCCATGCCCCTCGTGCTGGTGCTCGTCGGCGGGCTCATCACGATCGCGACCGGCTTCGTGCAGCTCCGGCGCTTCCCGGCCGGCGTCCGGATGGTGCTGCGCCGGCCCGCCGGGGCGGACGAGGCGGGTGCCGGGACGATCACGCCGTTCCAGGCGCTGTCGACTGCGCTCGCGTCCACGGTCGGCAACGGCAACATCGGCGGGGTCGCCACGGCCATCGTGATCGGCGGCCCCGGGGCGGTGTTCTGGATGTGGGTCTGCGCCGCGGTCGGGATGGCCACGAAGTACGCCGAGGCCGTGCTGGGCGTGCACTACCGCGTGACGCGCGAGAGCGGCGAGCTCGCCAGCGGCCCGATGTACTACATCAGCCGCGGCATCCCGCACCGCCGGCTGGCCGCCGGGCTCGCGTACCTGTTCGCGTTCTTCGGCGCGGCGACCGCCCTGCTCGGCACCGGGAACATGGCGCAGTCCAACACGGTCGCGCGCACGTTCATCGAGGCGGGACGCGCGCTGTTCGGCGTGGCGGTGCCGGTCTGGCTGCCCGGCGTGCTGATCACGGCGGCGGTCGGCCTCGTGCTGCTGGGGGGCATCCGGCGCATCGCCCTGGTGGCGGAGCGCCTGGTGCCGGCGATGATCGTGCTGTACGTCGCCGTGGCGCTCGTGTACCTCGTGCTGAACGCCAGTCAGGTGCCGGTGGTATTCGGCCTGATCCTGAGCGAGGCGTTCACGCCCACGGCGGCGGTGGGCGGGTTCGCGGGCGCCAGCGTGGCGCAGGCGATCGCCGCCGGCGTCAGCCGGGGCGTGCTCTCGAACGAGGCGGGGCTCGGCAGCGCGCCAATCGCGCACGGCATCGCGGCCGTCCGCCATCCCGCCGAACAGGGCGTGGTCGGCATCATCGAGGTCTTCACCGACACGATCGTCGTCTGCTCGATGACGGCGTTCATCATCCTGTCGTCGGGGCTCTGGACCGATCCGGCGTATCAGGCGGCCAGCGGCGATCTGACCGCCGCGGCGCTCGGCACCACGATCCCGCTCGCCTCCGGCATCGTCGCCGTCTGCTCGTTCCTGTTCGGCTTCTCGACGCTGATTGGCTGGTACTACTATGGCGAGAAGTGCTTCGAGTTCATCTTTGGATCGAAGCTGATCGTGGTCTATCGCGTGGTCTTCACGATCCTCATCATGGCCGGCTCGCTCATCTCCGTGCCGCTCGTGTGGGCAATCGGGACCCTGCTCAACGGGTTCATGGCGTTTCCGAATCTGATCGGTCTCTTCTTCCTGCTGCGGACCGTCCGGACGATCACCAGGGACTACTTCGGCGATCGGGGGCGACACTACTCCGTCGCGCATCCCGCGACGGGACAGCGACTGCAGACGTTCTGAGGGGAATTCTTCGGCGCCGGGCCGGCCCGCGGCGGCGTCAGGCGCCGAGCGCGGCGACGAAGGCCTCGACGCGGCGGCGGGGGTCGCCGCCCGTCAGCAGGTCCGTGATGACGGCGACGGCCGCGGCGCCGGCATCGATCACCTCTCGCGCCCGATCCAGCGTGATGCCGCCAATCGCGACGACGGGGAGCCCCCCCGTCTCCGACGCGGCGCGCACGAAGTCGAGGCCCACGGCGCGATAGCCCGTGTCCTTGGTGGCCGTCCCGTAGATCGGACCGACCGCCAGATACTGGATGGCCTCGCGGCGGGCGGCGGCCACCTGCGCGGGCGTGTGCGTCGAGAGCCCGATGGCCATGGACTCCCCCGCGACCGCCCGCGCGGCAGCGACCGGGAGATCGTCCTGACCGAGGTGCAGCCCCCACGCACCCGCCAGGCGCGCGATGTCGGGACGGTCGTTGACGACGACGAGGGCCCCGGCCCGCGCTCCGGCCTCGACGAGGCGCTCGCTCACGGCGAGCAGATCGCGGCTCGGGCCGTGCTTCACGCGAATCTGGAGCAGGCGCGCGCCGCCCGCCAGGCACGCCTCCGCCAGCGCGTCGAGCGTCCAGCCATGCCGCGCGGCCACGTCGCCGTCGAGCACGACGTACAAGCGCGGGAGCGTCACACGGCTTCTTTCAGGCGGTCTCCGCTGGGTCCGGCGGTGTGAAACCGGTCCATGAAGGACGTGTTCAGCCGGCCTGCCTGGAAGTCAGCATCCGCGAGGATCCGCAGGTGCAGGGGAATCGAGGTCTTGATGCCCTCGATCACGGTCATCTCCAGCGTCCGCCGCATCCGGGCGATCGCTTCCTGACGGTCGCGCCCGTGCACGATGACCTTCGCGATCAGCGAATCGTAGTACGGAGTGATCGTGCACTCGGTGTGTGCGGCCGTGTCGATCCGCACGCCGGGTCCGCCGGGCACGCTGAAGGCATGGATGACGCCCGGCGAGGGCACGAACGTCTCCGGGTCCTCGGCGTTGATGCGGCACTCGATGGCGTGGCCGGTGAACGTCACCTCGCTCTGCTTGAACGAGAGGCGCTCCCCCGCCGCGACCCGGATCTGCTCCTTCACGATGTCGATGCCGGTCACCATCTCGGTCACCGGATGCTCGACCTGCAGGCGGGTGTTGACCTCCATGAAGTAGAAGCGCCCGTCCTGATCCATGAGGAACTCGAAGGTGCCGGCATTGGCGTACTGCACCGCGCGCGCCGCATCGACGACGATGCCGCCCATCTTGCGGCGCATCTTCTCGGTCAGCGCAGCCGACGGAGACTCCTCCAGCAGTTTCTGGTGGCGCCGCTGGATCGAGCACTCGCGCTCCCCGAGGTGCACGACGCTGCCGTAGTGATCGCCGAGCACCTGGAACTCGACGTGCCGGGGCGACACGAGATACTTCTCCAGATAGACGTCGCCCACGCCGAACGCCGCCTCGGCCTCGCGCTGCGCGGTCCGAAGCGCGTGGCCGAGCTCGTCGGCGCCCTGGACCACGCGCATGCCCCGGCCGCCGCCCCCGGCGGTCGCCTTGATGATCACCGGATACCCGATGTCCCTGGCGACCTTCGCCGCCTTGTCCTCGCTGTCGACCGGTCCGTCGCTGCCGGGCAGGATCGGCACGCCGGCCTTCTTCATGGCGCGGCGCGCGCGCGCCTTGTCACCCATCAGCCGGATCACCTGCGGGTCGGGGCCGATGAAGCGGATGTGGCACGCCTCGCAGACCTCCGCGAGATACGCGCTCTCCGACAGGAACCCGTAGCCGGGATGAATCGCATCGGCGCCGGTGATCTCGGCCGCGGAGATGATCGCCGGCACGTTCAGGTAGCTCTCGCCGCTCCGCGGGGGCCCGATGCAGACGTCCTCGTCCGCGAAGCGGACGTGCAGCGAGTTCTCGTCGGCCGTCGAGTAGACGGCGACCGTCTTGATGCCGAGCTCACGGCACGCGACGATGACGCGCAGGGCGATCTCGCCGCGATTGGCGACCAGCACCTTCTTGAACATGCGTCGGTCGGGCTCCTTCGGCGGCTCGGCGCCTAGCGCGCGCGGATGGCGAACAGCCGCTCGCCGTACTGCACCGCCTGGCCGTTCTCCACGTAGACCTTGACCACGTCGCCCTCGTACTCGGACGTGATCTCGTTCATGAGCTTCATCGCTTCGATGATGCAGAGCACCTGGTTCTTCCGCACCGCGTCGCCGACCTGCACGAACGGTGGAGCGCCGGGCTCCGACGAACGGTAGAACGTCCCCACGATGGGCGATTTCACCACCGCGAGCTCGACCTCACCGTCATCGGGCGCATCGGGAGCGGCGGCCGGGGCCGGCGCGGGAGAGGCGGGCGGCATGGCCGGCGGCGGGAAAAGGGCCGCCGGTTCGTGCCCTGCGGCCGCGCTCATCGTGACCGAGGGGGCACCGCCGCGGCGCACCCGGATCTTGAAGTCCTCACGCTCGAGCTCGAACTCCCACAACTCGTGCTCGCGCACGATGTCGAGCAGCTGCTTGATCTCGTCGAAAGTCATCCGCCTCTCGGAACGCCGGGCCGGCCGGCGAGGGTGTGTCCCTCGTCCGGCGCCGGTCCCCGCCCCTTACCCTTGACAGGGCAGGGGTTTCGGGCGCGCCGGCGCCGCCCGGGACGAGGCAGTATCTGCCGGGAACGCCGCCAAAGTCCAGCCCGGAGCGCTATCGGGGGCGTCCGGCCTCGAGCACGCCGAGCCACCGCTCCAGGTGTGCCAGGAGCCGGCCGGAAGCGGCTCCGCCGGCAACCGGATCGGCGGAGCCGGCGGCCGGCGCGGCAGTCCCGGGCGGCGGCGCCGACGGTACTTGACGTTCCAGCTCGGCAATCTGCCCGGAGAGCTCCTCATCTCCCGGCGCCAGTGCGAGCGCTCGCCGCAGGTGGATGAGCGCGTCCGCCTGGCGGCCGGCCCGCAGGCAGACCTCACCGAGGCCGCGCCACGCCGCCAGGTTCTCCGGCGCGACGTGGAGCACGGCTCCCAGCTCGCGGCCCGCGGCGTCCAGATCGCCCAGCGCGAGCAGCGCGCGACCGAGGGTCACGCGCGCGGAATGGTATTCGGGGTGGTGTCTGAGTCCTGCCCGGCAGACGCGGACGGCGTCCTGATGGCTGCCCGCGCGCCGGTGTTCCTCGGCGAGCTGCGCGAAGGCAAGCGACGCCGGGTCCCGCTGGACCCGGCGTCTCAACTCCTCCAGCCGCGATGGATCAGCCACCCGTGGGAGTGTACCAGCCAGCCGGGGGGCGGTGGCTAGGGACCTTCCGGCTCCTCGACCGTGACCGACTGCGTCGCGGTGCCGGTCTGGCCGGCGTCATCCGTGACCTTGAGCGTGATGCTGTAGGTGCCCTCGTTGGCGAACGACGTGCTGACGACGACGCCCGACTTCTGCACGCTCCCGCTGCCCGTGCCGAACTGCCACGCGTACTTCACGATGCTGCGGCCGGGCGCGGCGGCGGACTCCGTGCCGTTGAAGAACACTGTCTGGCCTGGCTCCGGGTCCTGCGGCGAGAAGACGAACGAGGCGGTCGGCGCCTCGCCGGGCTCGACGGTGATGCTCTTGGACCGCGAGCTGACGCCGCCCGTGTTGTCGGTGACGGTGAGCCGGACCACGAAGCTGCCGGTCTTCTTGTAGGCGTGCTGCACGATCCGTCCCTGGGCGGTCGTGCCGTCGCCGAAGTTCCACTGGTAGCGCACCAGCTGGAAGTCGAGGTCCTCGTCGGACGCATCGAACGTGACGAACTGCAGCTGCGTGGCCGGATCCGGGTCCATCGTGAAGTCGGGCACGCCCGGTCCCGGCGGATTGATGACGCCCGGCGGCACGAGCTGGATGCTGACCGTGCGCGGCAGCGCGGCGTTGGCGTCGGTGCCGATCGGCCACACCTGGATGGTGACCAGCGCGCCGGCCGTGCCGAGCACGGGATCGGGCGCCGTGTACGTGACGGTGGCACGCCCGTCCCCACCGGTCACGAGCGTGCGGGCGCTCAGCGTTCCGAAGTCCTGATAGGCCCCGCCGACGACCATCTCGGCACGCAGCGAGAGGTTGGGCATCGGGCGGCTCGAGCCGTCGCGCGCGACAATCACGATCTGGGACTGTGACGCGCCGTCCTGGGGCAGCCGGTCGGGGGTGGCCGTCACCAGCAGCGACAGCGCGAGCTCCGACGGTCCGCTCGACGGCGGATTGTCCGCCTTCTTGACGGTGCAGGCGGAGAGCGCCAGGACGAGGAGCGCAGCCGACGTGAGGACGCGAAGGGATGCACGCATGATGATTCCGCTCTGTCTGTACCTGAACCCGCCGCTCAGTTCGCCGGATCCGCCCAGTCGGCGAAGGTCACCCCGATCGAGCCCGTGACGGAGACGTCGTTTCCCGTCTGGTCTCGTCCGTAGAACGTCACGTCGGCGATCGCCGTGATCGCCACGCCGCCGCCGGGACCGCCCTGGTTGTCGGCGAGCTGGATCAGCGGCGGCTCGAGTTTCGCCTGGAGCCTGACCAGCTGGAACGCGAGCTCCGCCGAGTCGAGGACGGTGACGGTGCCGGCGCTCTCGAACGGGTGCGGCACGTCCACGCCCGGCGTGTTGCGGCCGTCGGTCCGGCGATAGCTCACCCGGTAGCGCGTGACGGTGATGGCGTTGTTCACGGTCGGCGCGGCCACGCTCCCCGGCTGGCCGATGTCCTTCAGCGCGAGCCGGAAGGTGACGAGGCCGACGTCCTCGAAGATCGCACCATGGGTGCGGACGTCCGAGTTCAGCAGGTCCGTCTCCTCCGCACCGTCGTCGCCGCCGCGGACCGCGGTCAGCTCCTCGATGATCAGATAGGCCGGGGACCGGCCCGTGCGGACCGTTTCGCTGCAGCCCGCCGACAGCAGGACGCCTGCGAAGGCCAGCGCCGCGGCCGCGACACGTCCCGGGGTGCTCATGCTCATGGCTTCGGCTCTCTCAGTGCTCGCTACGACCGCAGGATGCGCGGCGTGATGAAGATCAGCAGCTCGCGGCTCTCGTCCTGGACGGCGTTCCGCTTGAACAGCCACCCGAGCAGCGGAATGCGGTGCAGCGCCGGCGTGCGGTCGGTGATCGCCTGCTCGCGGCTGACGTAGATCCCGCCGATGACCGTCGTCTCGCCGTCGTTCACCAGCACCTGCGTGATGGCGCGCTGCGTGTCGATCGGCGGAATCAGCGATTCGCCGACCGCGCGGCTGAAGTCCGGCGAGGCGTTCTCGACGGTGATCTTCATGATGACGGTGTTCGCGCTCGTGATCTGCGGCGTCACCTTCAGCGTCAGCGCCGCATCCTTAAAGGTCACCGTGACGGTGTTGTTGGCGACGGTCTGAATCGGAATCTGCACGCCCTGCGTGATCTCGGCCTCCACGTTGTTCTGGGTCGAGACGCGCGGCGTCGAGAGCAGCTTGCCGTAGCCCTGGCGCTCGAGCGCGGACAGGGCGACGTCGAGGTTGAACGAGCCGTTGACGGCGCCGAGCGCCAGGCCGAGCGCGGAGGTCGCGGTGCCGACGCCGAGGTTCACCCCGGTCGGGGTCGCGTCGGGGCCCTGCACCACGCCGGTGCGGCCGCCCACCGCGACGCTGTTCGGGAACGCCAGTCCGGTCGTGTTGCCCAGCTCGGGCGTCATGCGCCCGTTCAGGCCCCACTGCACGCCGAGCGTCCGCGCGAAGTCGCGCGTGGTCTGGACGATGCGCGCCTCGATCTCGACCTGCGGCTGCGGCTGGTCGAGCGTCGCGATCAGGTCGGTGGCGGTGTCGAGCTGCGCCTGCAGGTCGCTGATGATCAGGGTGTTGGTTCGCGGATCGACCTGCACCGTGCCGCGCGGCGAGAGCGCGCTCTTCGTGAGCAGCGGCGCGACGTCCTCGGCCCGCGCGTAGCTCAGGGTCTTGGTGATGACGTGCAGCTCGCCCGAGAGCTCCTGCTCCTCCATGAGCCGCCGCCGCTGCTTCTCCTCTTCCGCGAGGACCGACAACGGCGCGACGCGCACGATCGTGCCGTCGACGAAGTACCCGAGCTTGTTGGCGCGCAGGATGATGTCGAGCGCCTGGTCCCACGGCACGTCGCGCAGGGCGACGTCGACGGAGCCCTGGACGGTCGGATCGATGACGATGTTGAGACCGCTGATCTCGGCGAAGGTGCGCAGCACCGCCCGGAGATCGGCGCTCTGGAAGTCGAGGCTGACCGCATGTCCGGTGAACTCGCGCTCGCGGCTCCGGCCCATGACGTCCTGTGAGGCGACCGACGGCGTCACGGGAGCGGTCGCGGCCATCGCCGGCGGGGCGGCGGCGGGCGGGGGCGGCGGCGCGGCGGCGGGCGGTGCAGCCGCTGCCGGCGCGGCGGACGCCGGCGCCGGCGGTCCCGGCTCATCGGCGCCCGCGGTGGCTCGCGCCATGGGCGCGGACGCCGCCGGGGCGGCCTCCGGCTGGGCGAGCGCCGCCATCGGATCCGCGGCCGGCGCCGCCGGACCCGGTGTCGTGAAGACGAGACGCAGCCGCCGCCCGTCCGTCCGGAGCGGCTCGATCTTGTACGGCGCCGGCGCCTGCAGGTCGACGACGACGCGCGTGACGAGGGGCTCGCGGCTGTTCACGGCGACGCGCACGCGCCTGACCACGCCGCGGTCGACGGTGGTCACGGGCGGCACGGTGGGCGTGACGCCGTGGAAGTCGAGGACGACCCGATCGTGGGGACCGCCGGTCTCGTGGACGTTACGCGGCGTGAGCCGCCCGTTGCCTTCGAGGATGACGCTCACGCCGTCGGCGCCGGTTTGCGCTTCGACGATCCGCAGCGTCGTCGCGGCGTTGGCGTCGACCGGGTTCGACGCGGGGGCCGCGGGCCGCGCCTCGGGACTCACGTCTTCCGCGGCGGCGGCCTCACGGCGCGGCGAGGCGTCCGCTTCGATGAAGATCAGGTTGCGCTGGCTGCGGACCTTCGACGCGACCGAGTGCGCGAAGCCGACGCGGACGCGCGTGACCGGAACGCCTTCGGCATCCTGTGACTCCACGACCTGCACCGACTGAATCGGGCTCTGCGGCGCGGCGGTGAAGCCGTTGGCGAAGCCGGCGCTGGTGACATCGCGCAGCTCGACCAGCAGGGTGAGCGGGTCGGGTCGCGTCGTGGCGTAGGCCACCGGCTCCGACGCTTCGAGCAGCACCGCTGCCCGCGCGCCATCCATCGTCGAGGAGACCGCACGCAGCCGGACGCCCGCTGCCGTTTCGGCAGACAGGGCGGCGCTCCAGGCGACCGCGAGGGCCGCGAACACGAGAGCGAACAGCGGGATGCCAAAACGACGCATCGACTAATTCCCTTCGGACCCAGGGAAGCCCTTGCGGACCTCCTTCTGCTGGACGAGCGACAGCGGGTCGTTCACCTCCTGGAGGATCACGAGTCCCTGCGGCGTGATCGACTTCACGGTGCCGTCGGCCAGGCGGTCGTTCGCCCGGACGAGGTGCGTCTTCTGATCGGGCCCCTGCACCATCGCCACGTAGCCGCCACGGCTGCGAAGCACGCCGCGCACGGCGATCTCCGCCGTGCTCAGACCCGCCAGCCCATCGCCGCGGCGCACGACGGCGGCGTCCAGGCCGCGGCCGACGAGGCTGACGAACGGATCGCGGCGGCCGTCCGGCCGGTACGAGTACTCCTGGGGAACGGTGGTCATGGGCGCGGCGTCCGCGGCCGGCCCTGAAGCCGGCGGCGTCGTCTGTGTCGCGGCGGGCGCGACCGGGATGCCCGCCAGCAGCACGCCGACGCCCAGCGCCCGCAGCCCTGCGCAGCCGGCGCTCATGACTTCCCTCCCGGCCGCGGCGGCGGCGGCGGGCCGCCGGCGGCGTTGCCCCCCTGGGGAGCCTGCGGGTCGAAGAGCACGAACGTGGTCGCCACACACGCGGCCGTGACGGTCGAATCGACCGTCGGCTCGGTTTTCGCCTTGATGTGCAGCTGACCGACGTTGATGATCCGGGAGAACCGGGCGACCTCGTCGAGGAAGCGACCGAGGTTGTGATACGTGCCGTCGAGCTCCAGATCGATGGGCCACTCGGCGTGCATCTGGCGCGTCACGGTCGGGGCCGGCTTGAAGGCCTTGATCTGGAGGTTCGACTGCGCGGCCAGGATCTGGATGCGTCGCAGCAGGTCGCCGACGTCCTTCTGCTCGGGCAGCACGGCGCGCAGGCCCTCGAGCCGGTGCTCGAGCTCTGTCACCTGCTTGCGGAACTCGGGCAGCTGGCGTGCGGTGGTGAGTCCCTTGTTGATATCGGCCTGCATCGCGGCGAGCTTCTGCTCGCGCACCGCCATCTCGGCCTCCACCGGCTCGACCCAGTAGTAGTAGAAGGATCCCGCGAGCGCGGCGGAGACGACGACGAAGATGCCGATCTGCACCTTCCACGACAGCTTCGAGAGATTCAGCTGCATGAGCCTGTCATCCCTATCGGGGCCACCACGGCTGAGCTTTACCGGCGCGCATGCGCCGCGGCCGCTCCGGTAGCGGGCGCGGTGCCGGGCATCTGGAACTGCGCCTTGACGGAGAACTTGATCAACTCGCCGGCCGGCGCCTGCAGCGTCTCGACCTGGCTGTCCACGATTTCAACGGGACGGCGGAAGAATCCGGAGCGCTCCAGATTCCCGACGAAGTCCGAGAGCGCGGTCAGGGTGGCGCAGCGGCCCTGAATGGTCAGCTCGTTGCTGGCGTTCTGCTGGATCTCGGTCAGCCACAGCATGTCGGGCACGGCGCGGCTGATCTGGTCGACGAGGTGCACGGGGGCGCCCTGGCCCTGGCGCAGCTCCTCGATGAGGGCGACGCGCTGCTGCAGCTGCTGCTTCTGCTTCTCGAAGGTCTCGACCTGCTCGATGATCGTCTTCAGGCGGGCGGTCTCGCGCTCGGCAGCCAGCAGGTCGGCGTTCAGCTGCGCTGACTGCCGATCGAGGGCCCACCACCACCACAGCACGCCGAGGCCGGTGGCGACCACGAGGAGGCTGCCGGCGAGCGTGGCGCGCTGCGCGGCGGACTGGAACGACGAGGCCTTCGGCTTGGCGCGCTCGCGATCGGCCTGGAGCAGGTTGATGCGAATCATCGGTCCCCCCCGCGGCGCAGGGCGAGGCCCACGGCGACGGCCGCCGTCGGCGCCACGTCGGCCGGATCGGCGCCCGCGTCTCCGTTGAACGCGATCTGCCGGAAGGGATCGAGCAGCTCGATTGGCGTGTCGAACCGCTCGCGCAGCACGTCTTCGAAGCCGGCGACGCGCCCGGCGCCGCCGCTGATCATGATCCGGTTGATCTGATCGAGGCCTGTCGTGCTCTTGAAGAAGTCGAAGGTCTTCTGGACCTCGAGCAGCACGTTCTCGCTCGTGGCCTGCAGCACGGCCCGCACGTCCTCGGGGTCCACGCCGTCGATCGCCGCGCCCCGCTTCACCAGCTCCGCGTCCTCGAAGGAGAGGTTCAGCTCCCGCTGCACGGCTTCCGTGTAGGCGTTGCCGCCGAGCGAGATGTCGCGGGTGAAGACGGACTGGTCGCCGACGATGATGTTCACGTTGATGGCGCTCGCGCCGGCGTTCAGCAGCGCGACCACGGCGCCGGCATCGATGCCGTAGTTCGCCTCGTAGGCGTTCTGCAGGGCGAAGGCGTCGACGTCCACGATGACGGGGGTGCGCCCGGCCTGGGCGATGACGCCCGTGTAATCGGCGATCTTCTCCTTCTTCGCGGCCACGAGCAGGACGTCCATCGTGCCCTTGCTGTCAGGGGCGCCTGCCTCGAGAATCTGGTAATCGAGGTTGACGTCCTGGACGTCGAAGGGGATGTACTGCTCGGCTTCCCAGTAGATGGACTCGTAGAGCTCGGCGGGCGTCATCACCGGGAGCGAGATCTTCTTGACGATGACGGCGCTGCCCGAGAGCGACGCGGCGACCTCGCGGGCCTTGAAGACGCGGCGTTCGAAGATCCGGCGGATGGCCTCGGCGACGGCCCCGCCGTCGATGATGGCGCCGTCGACGATGGCGTCGGGCGGGACCGCCTCGGTGGCAAAAGCTGCCACCTTGAAGCTCTTGCCGGATGGCGCCAGCTCCACTGCCTTGACGGAGCTCGAACCGATGTCGAGCCCCACCACCGCGCGCTGCCGTCGAAAAATGTTGAAGTTCACGGTTCGTGTCGTCGCTGAACGTCGTTGTCCGTGGTGGCACAGGCGCAAGCCGGGTACCACGCGCGATGCGCGGCCGCGCACGTTCCCTGCGTGAGCGTGGAAACGGCCCGGGGTGCGTGCCGCCGCCGCGCGGCGGGACTCCCGAGCTGGCCTCGCCCGGTGTTATCGGCCGGAGCCCCGAGCGGCTTGAACCCCGTGAGTGCACAGGGCCGCACGCCTTGACAGTCGCGGCAAGCGCCCGTATGATTTGGGTTTGCCGTCGCTCGGCTTTTCCTGGAAGGATCCCTGGTCATGCGGACGTTCGTCGCCACCGCCGGGAGCGTGGAATCACGGTGGCATGTGATTGATGCGGAGCAGCAGGTGCTGGGGCGCGTCGCCACGGCGGCCGCGCGGCTGCTGCAGGGCAAGCACAAGGCCTCCTACACGCCGTTCCTCGACACGGGCGACCACGTCGTGATCGTCAACGCGGGCCGCGTCCGGCTCACGGGGCGGAAGGACGAGCAGAAGATGTACCGCCGCCACAGCGGCTACGAAGGGGGCCTGCGGGAGGAGCGCGCGAAGATCGTGCGCCAGACGAATCCCGTACGGCTGGTCGAAGAGGCGGTTCGCGGCATGCTGCCGAAGACCCGCCTGGGTGACGCGATGTATCGCAAGCTGAAGGTCTACGCCGGTCCGGATCACCCGCACGCGGCGCAGAGGCCGTCACAGATCGAGGTGGCGTAATCGTGGCAGCAGTCTCCGAGTTCTACGGCACGGGCCGTCGCAAGTCGTCCACCGCACGGGTCTTCCTCAGGCCGGGCACCGGCAGCATCACCGTCAACCAGCGCGCCTTCGACGCGGCCTTCCCCACCGAATCGCTTCGCACGCAGATCCGCCAGCCGCTGGTCACGACGGAAACCGCCGATAAGTTCGATGTTCTGGTCACGGTCCGCGGGGGCGGCGTGGCGGGCCAGGCCGGCGCGGTGCGGCTCGGCATCGCGCGCGCGCTGGTCACGTTCGACGGCGAGTTCAGAAAGAAC
>Ga0299913_10001468_pt1 | contig 17488 bp, 15 predicted proteins | sample RVTome_9_FD_201360 | JGI IMG/M metagenome (GOLD analysis project Ga0299913, IMG submission 201360) | Soil microbial communities from uranium-contaminated site in the Upper Colorado River Basin, Wyoming, United States - RVT155D38 (version 2) ... | reverse complement strand
GCGATCGCGGCGTCGCCGACCCCGCCGCAGCCGATCACGGCGACCGTGTCACCGCGGCCGACCGCGCCGGTGTTGATCGCGGCCCCGAGCCCGGCCATCACACCGCAGCCGAGCAGCCCGGCGACCTCGGGCCGCACCTCGGGGCTCACCTTCGTGCACTGTCCACTGTGGACGACCGTCTTGTCGGCGAAGGCGCCGATGCCGAGCGCGGGGGAGAGCTGGGTGCCGTCGGTCAGCGCCATGGGCGCCGACGCGTTGTGCGTGTCGAAGCAGTACCACGGGCGGCCGCGCAGGCAGGCCCGGCACTTCCCGCACACCGCGCGCCAGTTCAGCACCACGAAGTCGCCGGGCGCCACGTCGGTGACCGCGTCGCCGACCTCCTCGACGATGCCGGACGCCTCGTGCCCGAGCAGGAACGGGTAGTCGTCGCTGATGCCGCCCTCGCGGTAGTGCAGGTCGGTGTGGCAGACGCCGCACGCCAGGATCCGCACGACCGCGTCGTGGGGTCCCGGGTCCGGCAGCACGACGTCGACGAGCTCGACCGGCGCTCCCTTGGCCCGAGAGATCACGCCGCGGACCTGCTGTGGCATCTGGCAGCCCTCCTCCTGTGACGGTGGTCACCGCCAGCCTAGGGGTCCACCAGCCCACCTCGAACCCAGCGCACGTCGAACATCCGGAACCGGTCGGGGTGGGTGGCGGAGCAGGTGAGCGGGCGGCCCGCGTCGTGCAACCACGCGCGGACCGTCACCTCGACCGGCCCGCCGCCGTCGCCGACCATGCACACCAGCCATTCGCCCTGCTGCTGGGGTTCGCAGGACAGCACGCGGTACGCGTCGATGCGGGTGTCGCCGCCGGCTTGGCGGGCGTGGTGCTGCGCGGCCTGTGCCGGAGCCACCATGGACGACCGGCCGCGCAGCCATCGCGGGTCGACGTGGCCGGACTCGTGCAGGTTGACGACCTCCAGCGCGTGCTGCGGCTGCAGCCGGCCGTAGTACAGGCCGTGCGGCAGCACCACCAGGTTGGCCGCGAACCGGTCGCCGCCGATGTGCGTGCACTCCCAGGTCCGCTCCGGGAACGCCCTGGCCAGGGCGTCCGCCACCGGCCGGCCGCGCAGCGCGCAGCAGGTGTCGTGCCGGCCGTGCGTGCAGACGAGGTAGATCGGCTCCTCCGACGGCTCGCCCGGCGCGGGCTCGCCGAGGACGTCGAGCAGCTGGGTTTCGGCCGAGTACCAGCCGGTACGGATCGCCTCGCGGCCCGGCCTGGCGTCGGCCAGGTACCACCGGCCCGTCTTGAGCGTGCGGTGCGGCGCGCCGGGGCGGCGGATCAGGCCGACCCTGGCCCGGTGCGTCCGCGTCCAGCGGACCAGCTCCGCGGCGACCACCGGGTCCAGGTTCGACTCGGTGATCGCGTGCCGGCCCCACGGCCCGGCGTGCTCGACGAGCAGCCACCGGTCGGCCGGCGGCGCGCTCGCCTCCATCGGGTCGCCGGCCAGTTCGGCCGCCACCGAGCAGCGGAGCCTGCGGGCCGTCACGGGCTTGCCGCGGGATCGGCCCCCGCGGGCACCAGCACTCCTTCCCGCAGCAGCCGGCGGACCAGGTCCAGCTGCGCCGGCCCGTCGAGCTCGGGCAGCGCGCCGACCCGGACGGCCGCGCCGTTCAGCAGCGTCCGCAGGGCCCGGGTCGTGCCGTCCGGCAGCGTGATCGTGCGGTCCGGCAGCTCCAGCGTCGTGCCGTCGACGGTCCGGCAGCGCAAGCCCGCGCGCCAGCGGACCACGTCGCCGGCGCGCAGCTCGCCGGCGAACTGCGCGTGCGCCAGCGGCAGCACCGGTTCCGGCCGGCTGCCGGTCCAAACCCTGTTGCGGACGGCCCGCGCCACGGCTTCCGGCTGCACTGCCTGCACGGCGCCGCACAGCACTTCGGCGACGGCCCGCAGGTGCGGCGCGAGCTGCCGCGGGTCGGCCGCGTCGATGCCGACGGGCAGCGAGCGGCGCAGCTCCGGCTCGTCGCGCAGCAGCGCGAACAGGGCATCGACCAGCGCGAACCGCGTCACCACGTGCACCCCGACGGTCAGGTGCGCGGACACCTCGCCGAGCGCGGTGGCCGCGTGCAGGAAGCCGCGCGGCAGGTACATCGCGTCGCCAGGGCGCAGCACGGTGTCGATCAACGGCTCGCCGCGGGCCGCCGTCGGCGCGCGCTGGTTCCACGGCTGGTCACGCAGCGGGTCGGGGTGCACGGGCGGGTGGATCGTCCAGTGCTTGGAGCCGGCGAGCTGCAGCACGAACACGTCGTGCACGTCGTAGTGCGCCGAGAACCCGCGCGACGACGCGGGCGTCACGTAGGCGTTGGCCTGGCACGGGTGGCCGAGCTCGTCGCCGAGGCGCCGGACGAAGTCGATCAGCGGTGGCCACACCCGGTGCAGGCCCTGCAACACCACCGTCGCGCCGTCCGCGAACAGGCGCATCACCTGGTCGTCGCGCACCTGGTCGGCGACCTCGGCGCCGACGCCACCCGGCCCGGTGAACTGCCTGGAGTCGATCACCTCGCCGTTACGGACGACACGCAGGAACGGCGTGCGCAGGCCGCGCCGGGAGAGCAGCTCGTCGACGGCGTCCAGGTCGAGCAGGTCGCCGAACGGCTTGGGCAGCTCGGCCGCGCGGGAGAGCAGCGCGGCCGAGCCCCAGTGCTCGCGGGCGAACGTGCCGGCGTCCACCGCGACGCAGCGCCGCAGGGCGGACGGGGCCGGGCGGTCCCTTGCCGACGACCGCCCGGCGTCCAACGCGCTCCTCGTCACCTCGGCGGGCTCGATCCGCCGGAGCCCGTGCCGCCGGCCTCGGGCGCGTCCGCCCCGCCGGCGCCGCGGCCGGCCGCCGTGCCGCCTTCGCCACGGTCGATGTACTCGCCGCCCTCACCGGCACCGCCGTCGGCGCCACCGTCCGCCCCGCCGTCGCCGTAGGCTCCGCCGTCCGCGCCCCCGTCCACGGCGCCGGGAGCCCCGCCGGCCCCACCATCGGCCGGGCCGTGCATGCCGGCGCCGGCCCCTGCCCCGCCGTCCGCCTGGCCGCCGGCGCCGCCGTCAGCTCCGCCGTCGCCGTAGGCCCCGCCGTCGGCGCCCCCGTCAGCTCCGCCGTCGCCGTCTGCCCCGCCGTCGGCGCCGCCGTCGTACCCGCCCTCACCGGCGCCACCATCGGCTCCGCCACGGCCGTAGCCGCCGCCGGCCGAACCGTCGCCGTACTCGCCAGCGGCCGTCTCCCCGCCGCTTGCCCGCTCGCTGCCGTAGTCACCGCGGTCGGCGGCACCGGCGTCCTCGCCACCGCCGTACGTGCCGCCGGTAGCGGGATCCGCACCCGCGGATCCGGCGGACCTGTTGAGGTCGTCGTCGTTGGCCCTCATCGTCGTCTCCTCCCCGATCGTCCAGACCAGTCCGACCGCACATCGGCCGGGGGTCGGCGATCAGAGCGCCGACGCCGCGGCTCGGATGCCCGGTTCACCCGCGGTTCAATCCGGCCCACCGGCGTGTCGCCCCACCTTGGTCGAGTGATCGTTCCGCAGACCAAGGCGCCGCTGGCCGGGTGCCGTGCACACGCTTGACGACTGATCAGTCATCGAATCGGCCAGTTCGATGATTCTTCAGTCATCACGGTCAAACAGATCTACCGCTACGAGCCGCCACACCGCGGGCAGCCCACTCTTGATCGGCACCACTTCCAGCGCCCACGTCCGGCGGCCGGCCCACCTCAGCGGCCCGCGCTCGGCGATCGGACCTACGCCAGCAGGCCGTGCTAGCCGGAGGACGGCCATTCGAGGCCGGCCGCATCAGCCGCAGCATGCAGCGCGGCGGCGAACGCGGCCACGTCGCCGCCGGCCGCGTCGAGCTCGGCCGGGCCGAGGAGCAGCACATACCCGCCGTCGGTGCGCGCGAGGATGCACGGCGTGCGGCCGGCGGTGGCGCGTTCAGTCTCCTCGCTGCGCTCGTTGAGGTGCACGAGCTCCACCGGCACGCCCAGTCGATCGCGTAGGCGATCCCACTCGCGCTTGCGCGCGATGCCGCGGTGGGTGATGTCGCACAGCCCGCAGTGCGCCGTGCCGCGGAGCCGGCCGAGCGCGTAGGCCAGCTCGCCGCGCAGCCCGCCGTCGGCGTGGTACACGCCGGTCAGGCCGAGGATCTTCACGGCAGCAGGTGCGTCACGGCCACACCGTGCCGCTCGGCGAGTCGGTCGGCCACCAGCGACCGGTGGCACGCCTCGGGATCGCGCTCGACGCACAGCAGTGCCGTCCCAGTCTCCCGCGGCAGCCCGGCCACCAGCGTGTCGAGGTCCGCGAGGTCGAGGATCTCCTGGACGTAGCGCCGCGCGTACTCCGGCGCCAACTCGACCCTCGACCGCTTGCCGACGCCCAGCCTGTCGTCCTCCCGGTACTGGAGCTGTCGCAGCTCGGTCGTCGGCGCGAGCCCCTTGTGGTGGCGGTAGCCGATTCCGGCCGCAACCAGCGCGGCCTGCAGCCGGCCGGCGTTCGCCCACGCGTACTCGCTGCCGCGCACCCCGCGCCGCTGGCGGACGTCGATCACGAGCCCGACCGCCGCCCGCCGCAGCGCGTCGACGAACGACTCGGCCGTGAAGCCGTACACGCCGATGGTGGCGACCCTCACCGGACCAGGTCGCTCGGGCGGACCCGGAACACCTGCAGCCGCAGCCCGTAGTACTTCGTGGTCTCGCCGACCCACTCCATGCCCAGCCTGCGCGCGGTCGCGATCGCGCGCGTGTTGTTCGGCCGCGCCACCGCGAACAGCTCGTCGATCTCCTGGGTGAACGCCCACGACATCAGCGCCTTGCCGGCCTCGTTCGCGTAGCCCTGGCCCCACGCGTCGGGTCGCAGCTGCCAGCTCAGCTCCAGGTCTTCGTCGAACGGCGGCAGCAGCCGGATCGCGAGGCCGCCGACGACCTGCTTGTCGTCGCGCCGCTGCACGGCCCAGCGCCCGCGCGGCGCCACCATGTTCGGCTGGTCCTCGACCCACGCCTGCAGCACAGACCGCATCGCGGCCAGGCCGGTGATCTGCTCCATCACCGGGGTCAGCCAGCGGGTCACCTCCGGCGCGCCGTACACCTCCAGCGCCGCCTCGGCGTCGTCCACCTCCCACGGGCGCACAAACAGCCGCTCGGTCGTCAGCGTTCCCATACTCGAACCGTACGCGAGCCGCCAGCCCGCCCCGGCACTCGACGACGAACCACCCGCTCGACTGCCACCCCGCGGCCGTAACCACGATGTGCCCGAGCGGATGCGGCCGTTTCACCCGGCGAAAGGTGAGTGGCCCGGCAGGAATCGAACCTGCGACACACGGTTTAGGAAGGTTGACGAGCCGCCCGACAGTGTCCTCACCAGGCGCTTTCGATCCCACGGCCAGCCACTTTGACAACCCTAACCACGCGGACGGCCGGTAGTTCATTCCCCTAACCCTTCCCGCCGGCCGGGACGCTATGAAGCAGCTGAGGCGGGGCCGCAGCTGACGGTGACCGACTTAAGTTCCGTTGGGAATCCGGCCGTTCGAGACTGGCGCGACCGCCGTGCCTGGCGTCAACGTGCCTGCCGCTGGCCGACGCGCTGGCGGCCATTCGCGGCAGTCGGTCGAGCCCGACGCGCGGGCTCGTCGACGGCGTCGGTGACCCGATGGCAGAGGCTGGGTCATGGAGGGCGGCTCCGGCCGCACCGGCCTACCGGCTCCGGGGCTCCTTACCCGAAGCAGCTGCGGAAGAGCACAGCGCGTAGGTGCGGTACTTGAAGGGCTACGTCGCCACGAGCGGCAAATGACATGTGGAAGATCTCAACGACCTGTTGTCCCTCGTCGACGTCGAAGAACGCCGCTTCCGCCTCAGTCGGTTCGCGCCAGCGTGAAAGGCCCTTCAACTGCCTGTGGCCAGTTTGGGTGCGAAGTCACGGTGATTGAGCAAGCTGCTGTTCGCGTGCTTGACCATCGCGAAAGATGAGCGTCAGAGAGTAACGTTCCGAGCGGGATGGCCGATAGGCAAGGCAAGCTCGAATCACATGCCGCGATCCAGGGTTCTATTTCCAACGCGAGTGGTTTGAGCAGGATTGGCGACCTTGCAGCACCAGCCGACATAACGCTAGGGGCGAACGTGGCGGATTTTGACGAGGACGAGGAGCTGCTCCGTAGCAGCGTGGATACCCACGAATACAGGGCTTACCTGCAGCGTGGGGAGACGAGGCTCTCAACGCTCCACCGAGTCGCAGGTGCTTTCATAAGTGGCGCTGGCTTGCTCACCCTCTTGCCGATACTCATTAGTGGGGCGTTCTCGGGATTGCTCGTCCTTATCTTGTTCTATCCATCAGAACGGTTACCGCTCCCGGGCACCATAGGGCGGTGGCTTGCCCTGGCTCCCGTGCTGGCATCGCTCGCACTACCATTGGCAGCCCTGTATCTACTCATACGCGACTTAACTCTGTTCTACTTTACCGCTCGAACATTTAAGCGCGATCGGGCGGGCACGGTATACCCTCGATTCATACTCTCGGGAATAATGGTATCGCAGGGGCACCTTCAAGACACGGCACACCTCCTGGAGAGAGCCAGATCAGACGAATACGTTCGAGACCTCCTCGTGCCCAGTCCAGCGGCCTATCGCCGACGAATTCTAAAGGAGGCGCAGTCTATAGGCGTCCTGACAACATTCTCCATGAACGACAACGAGGGGCAACTTGTGGAGGAGTTGCGGGAATATGTTCTTAATCAGACAGCATCTCACAAGCGAAGCTTGCCTGAAGAGGCTGCAAAGATGGAGGCGTCGATTGCCCGACATAATCGCTTCCTCCGGAGTCTCGTACTGCGCTACGCCAAGGCCTTCCTCTTGACGATCGTAACCACTGTTATCACGCTGGCCGCTAGTGGTGTGTTAAACCTATTACGTCCGGTTGACTCGCACATTCTTGCGGTCAATCCGCAGTTCATCTGGCTAATAACCTTGCTGATCTACGCCATTTGGGCTCTCGTGGCAGCGGTTGTCGTTAGAAAGCCAGTTGAATGGCTCTATGCGGACACCGGCAACGTGCAGTTCCCGAGAACCCCACAGCCTCTGCTGAACTTCGAGCGAGCCACGCTAATCGTTTCCATTCTGACGATCCTTGTGATCACTGGGGCCGCCATTTCTTACCGCCTAGCTATTCCGATTACTTCTGGTCAAAGCTGGCTGCTAATTAGCTCAATCGCCTTAGTTGGTATCGCGACACTCGTCGTATCAGCCGTAGGGTTATTGTCAGAGTGGCGGTCAAGCTAAAGGAGTGGCATGACGGACAAGGTGCGCCCATCTTCGACGGAAGATGTTCAGGAGTATATGGCAACCGTCGACAGGTTAAGGACCCAAATTGCGCAGCTCCATGAAGAATTATCGGCCCTGGTTCAGAGTCATGGCACTGTCAAGAAGCGACTGGAGGAATTGAATAAGGTAGCCGCCTCGCTTGACTTGGCGTACAGAGAAGCCGGGCACGACTTGTCTAAGAATGTCATAGACGATCTGGCATTCATTCGCGGCGCGCGCAGAGAGGCCGCCAAGATCACGACAATTCTGCGTGGAACCGAATTGTTTGGCAGGTACGCCCAGGATGCCGACCATCACTATCGAGTAGCCAATAGATGGCGACTGGGCGCCGTAATAGTGGCCTTAGCATATCCTTTCATGGCCCTGTTCCTGATCAAGGTATTAGATCTCAACGCTACTGGGGTCGCTTCAGTCATGGCCTCTGCCTTGCTGCTATTCTTCTACGCATCAGTCGAATCATTCAATCATCGACGGCGCGAGTTTGACAGGCGAAGGATCGCGTTGCGCGTATCGGCAATCGAAGCGTTCACGAAGTCGCGACGGGAAGGCGGGGACTCAAGTAGCAGAAAGACCGCCGAGGCGCTGTTAGATGAGTTTGTGCGAAAACACTTCATTCAGCCTGAACTCGACTCGAACGACATGACTTACCCAGGGCCAAGGTTCAGCCTAATAACCCTCTTTCAGAGGAAGCTGCCCCCAAGCTCAGATGTCGACGCGGCGCCTATGAAAGGCAAGTAAGATGGTGGGATCTGGCCGCGGTTTAGCGATGTGCCGCATAGCGATACGGAAAGGTATGAGGCGGATGCATCCTTGCTGTAGATAGCGTGACGCTGTTCGGGCAGTTGTCATTGCTGCTGTCCTGGGCGGAAGTGGTCGCAGTGTCTCGCTGTCGTCTACAACCGTGCCCTCGATTGAGTTGTCGACCTCACCCTCAACAGCGTAGACGGGTCGTGGGAGAACACGTATTCTTGGTACCTCGGCGCTGGATTGTCTCGACCGTAGAATCCAGTTTGCCCTTGCGGCCCCGCGGTTGCGAGGTTCGATGTCGAGCATGACTGACCTGATCACGGTAGGACTAGGTTGGTGCCGTCATGCTCGCGAGTCGCCGGTTCAGCGGCGAGTGCGTCGGTGACGCGGATGGCGAAGGCCGGGGTCATCGACGTGGTGATCTCGTCGAGGGTGAGCCAGCGCACTTCGGCACTGGCGGGGTGCCATGCAGCCAGGCTAGTGCGGCTTCCTTCCCCGAGCTGGGCGCCCGACGAGCACCGGCTGAGGTAGTTCGGCCCCTGACCTGGTTTACCAGCAGGTCAGGGGCCGTTTTCACCCGGCGAAAGGTGAGTGGCCCCGGCAGGAATCGAACCTGCGACACACGGTTTAGGAAACCGTTGCTCTATCCCCTGAGCTACGAGGCCGGGCGGGTGGTGCGGCGACAAGCGTAGCCGGTCGGCGGGGTGTCGCCGAAACGACGCCGGCGGGGCGTGCAGGGCGCATTGGGGTGGGCGGCCGTACTGGCCGGTAGGGGTGTGCGTCACGATGTTGCGACCTGCGCGTCACGCCAGTCGGGAGGCGGACAGAAGTGATCAAGGTGCTGTTGGTGGACGACGAGGAGCTCGTTCGCTCCGGGCTGCGGCTGATTTTGGGCACTGCCGACGACATCGACGTCGTCGAGGAGTGCTCGGACGGGTCGCAGGTGTTCGACGCGGTGCGTCGACATCGGCCTGATGTGGTGCTGCTCGATATTCGGATGCCCGGCACGAACGGGTTGGTGGCGCTGGATCGGCTGGGGGCGCTGCCGGATCCGCCTCGGGTCGCCGTGCTGACGACGTTCGACGTCGACGAGTACGTGAGCCAGGCGCTGCGGCTGGGCGCGAGCGGCTTCCTGCTGAAGGACACCGAGCCGGACCAGCTGGTGCGCGCGGTGCGGGACCTGGCGGCCGGGGGTGCGGTGCTGGACCCGGGGGTGGCGTCGCGGCTGCTCGTCACGCTCGCCGCCGGGCACCGGGCCGCCGAGCCGGCGCGGCAGCTGCTGGCCGGGCTGTCCGACCGCGAGCGCGAGGTGCTCGGGCTGCTCGGTAGGGGGCTGTCGAACGCGGAGATCGGCAACTCGCTGCACCTGTCGGAGGCGACGGTGAAGGGGTACGTGTCGTCGGTGCTCGGCAAGGTGGGAGCGACGAACCGGGTGCAGGCGGCGCTGGTGGCGTACCGCGCGGGCCTGGTCGGCTGAGCGCCGAGCCTTTGGGCGACGCCGACGGCTGAGGGTCAGGCTGGCCAGGAGGGCTGGGCGTCGGCGCTGGTGGAGAGCGCGCCGGGCTCGGAGTGCACCTCGACGCGGTTGCGGCCGAGCCGCTTGGCGCGGTAGAGCGCGGCGTCCGCGAGGGTGAACAGCACGTCCAGCTCGGGCAGGCCGGTGGCCACGCCGACGCTGGCGGTGGGCCGCAGCCCCTCGGTGGCGGCCAGCGCCCAGTCGCACTCGGCGACGGCGGCGCGGATCCGCTCGGCGACCGCCACCCCGGCGCCGAGGTCGTTCGGCGCGGCGGCCAGCAGCACCACGAACTCGTCGCCGGCCCAGCGGGCCACCAGGTCGCCTGTGCGGCACTCCTGCCGCAGCAGCTTCGCGATCTGGCGCAGCACCGCGTCGCCGGCGGGGTGCCCGGCCACGTCGTTGACGTTCTTGAAGTGGTCGACGTCCACCAGGATCAGCCACGCGATCCGGTTGGTGGCCACCACCGCGTTGAGCAGCACCGGCGCGCTCTGCTCCAGGCCGAGCCGGTTGCCGAGGCCGGTGAGCGGGTCGCGGGCGGCGGCCTGCTGCGCGGCGAGCGCGAGCCGCTGCTGGCGCACCGCGAAGCGGCGCTGCTCCAGTGCCTGGCCGAGCCCTTCGCGCAGGGTGTCGACCGAGCGCTGGCTGGCGGCCAGCACGTAGCGCAGCGCCGCGACCTCGGTGGCCGGGTCGCCGAGCTGGCGGCCGACCTCCGCGAGATCCATGCCGACGGACTGCATGAGCGCGGTGTCCTCGATCCGCTCGGCGGCCTGCGCCGCCTGCAGGAGCAGCGCCTTGGACTGCGCGGGGTCGCCCTGCTGGCGGCGCACCGCGGCCAGCACCCACAGCCCGACGCACACGCCCCAGCCGTAGCCGGTCTCCCTGGACAGCTCGATGGTGCGGATCGCCAGCTCCTGGGCCCGCTCGAACTCGCCGAGCCCGGCCAGCGCCCTGGCCAGCGCGCCGAGCAGCGACCGGTGCGTCCGCGGCTCCCTGACCAGCGTGAGGCCCTCTTCGAGGTGGGTGCGGGCCTCGGCGAAGTAGTCGCGCCGGTTCGCGGGGTCGGCGTCGGCGGCGATCAGGTTGAGCCCGCCGCCGAGCCGCTGCAGGCAGTGCGCGAGGCTCTCCGGGTCGCCGCTGTCCCTGGCCAGCCGCACCGAACGGCGGGCCATCTGCAACGCCTCGCCGCGCCGCCCGACCACGTCCAGCAGGTAGCCGAGCCGGCCGATCGACTGCGCGGCCTCGACGCCCTCGATGGGGCCGGCGTCGAGTTCCGTCCAGCCCTCGGCGGCCAGCTCGAGGGCGAGCGGGGTGCGGCCGAGCCGCCACGCCGAGATCGCCCGGAAGATCAGGGCCGAGGCCCTCGCGACGCGGTCCTGGCTGGCCGGAGGGGTGGTCAGCAGCCGGTCGAAGAGCTGGTTGGCCTCGTCGACCTGGCCGGACTCGAGCAGCGTCAGCACTCCACGGTCGCCTGCCGATTCGTCGGCTGCGGACCGCCGGTCCGGTTTACTGCCCAATGCCACTGGCATCCCCACGCTAAGCCGGCTTGCAGGTTACCGGTTCGGCGGTGTGGGTGCCTGCGGAGTGGCTCCGGGTGCTGCCGCTACAGGGGCTGGTGTTCGGCCGGCTCGACGGCCTGGTGCACGCGGTTGCGGCCGGCGGCCTTGGCGGCGTACATCGCCATGTCGGCCGCGTGCAGCACGTCGCCACGGCCGTGTCCGTTTTGCGGGAAGACCGCGATGCCGATCGAGACCGTGAGGCGGTTGAACATAGAGATCGAGCCGTTGTCCGGGATCGGGATGACGAGCTCGGCGATGCGCCGCCGGATCCGCTCCGCGACGTGCAGTGTCTCGGTCGCGCTGGTGGCGGGCAGCAGCACCACGAACTCCTCGCCGCCGAACCGGCCGACGATGTCGTAGGTGCGGACCTCGCTGGTGAGCGTGTTGGCGACGGCGCGCAGCATCTCGTCGCCGGCCAGATGCCCGTACTCGTCGTTGATCGCCTTGAAGTGGTCCAGGTCGATCACCAGCAGCCCGCTCGGCTGCTGGAGCCTGGTGGCCCGTTCGAGCTCGTCGTCCACGGCGCTGGTCCACGCCGCGGCGTTGAGCAGCCCGGTCTTGGCGTCGATCCTGGCCTTCTCGCGCAACTGGTGGATCAGCACGTTGCTGTGCAGCACGAGGGTGACGAACACGACCAGTACCAGCGCCGCCGGCCAGTCGGCCAGGGCCCAGGCGACCATCGCGCCGAGGGCGATCGTCGCCGCCTCCAGCGCGTGGTTGCTCGGGCTGCTGAGCACGACGGCGCGCACCGGGTTGGGCGTGGTGAACGAGACCGCTACGGTGATCAGGCCGAGGTTGATCACCAGGAACAGCATGCCGGCCCCGGCCACCAGCGCGAAGGCCAGGGTGGTGCGCGGCAGGTCGGCGAACGTGGACCCGGCGCCGAAGTGCAGCACCGCCCACGCGGCGTACCCGGCGAGCATGGCGCCGGCCGCGCTGAACGCCTGCCGGTACACGATGTGGTGGCGGACCCGCAGCCAGCGGTAGGTGTACGAGCTGGTGATGACCGCGGCGGCCAGCACGGGGTGCAGGTAGAGCACCGCGGCGAACATCCACACCGAGTTCAGGTCGACGTGCGGGCTGCCGGCGTTGTGCTCGCGGATCTGCTCGATCGAACGCGACGCCTCGGTGTACAGCACGATGCAGACGAGCAGCACGGCGAACGGGACCAGGGCGGACCGGTCGATCGGCACGAGGGCGACGAACACCGCCGTGAGCAGGGCGACCAGGACCTCGACGCCCAGGATGTAGGTCACGATCGGGCGCGGGGTCTTCCACAGTGCCCACTCATAAGGTGACACAAATCGGGCTCGACCTCGCACAAATGGCGTCGCAGCGTCGATACTACTACTGACACTGACGCCACCGCTGGTCATCGGCCCCCTCGCATGCTCGTTACGGTAACGACCGGTCCACGGTATGTCATTAGGCCGGTGGTGCTGACGGTGGCGCGGTGTCGGCGGCGGCGAGCGAAGGAGGCGTGTGATGCGCGGTTACACGTGGTAGAAGCGATGGCGGCGATGCGTACGGGTTCGCTAGCCCGGGCCCGTACGAGTTTGCCCGTACAGATTGAATGTCCGACGAGCGCACCGCCGTGTTACAGCACGGCGGTCCCTTCGGTCCTGGCCCGGTACCAGGTCAGGGCCGCCAACACGGCGACCACCGCGCCGATCCCGCCGGCAAGGGCGATCGCGGCGCTCGCCGATCCGGCGACGGTGGCCAGCAGGCCACCCGCCGCGAGGCCGGCACCCTGGATGGCGATCAAGCCGGAGCCGGCCAGCCCGAACGCCTGACCACGCCCGGAATCGGGCACGAGCCGCATGAACGTCGCGCCGGCGATCACCTGGTAGGCACCGCAGGCCCCGGACAATGCGAGCAGTGCGACCGCGGGCAGCAGCGCGGGCTTCGCCGCATAACCGATCAGCGGCAGCATCGCGAGCACGGCGAGGACACCGATCACGGTCAGCCGCTGGCTTGGTGGCACCAGCCGGCCGAGCACGAAGGCGCCGATCACGGTTCCCGCCGGCTGCGCGGCCAGCAGCACCCCGACCGCCACCGCCCCCTCGCCGATCTCGTGCGCGTACGGCGCGGCCAGTCCCTCCGGCACGATGAGGAACCCGGCCAGCCAGGCCAGCCCGACCAGGCTGCGCAGCCGGCGGTCTCCCCAGATGATCCGGGCGCCCGCGCTGAGCTGCCGCAGCAACGACCTCGGGCCGTCGTCGGCCGCCGGCGCGGAACGGCGGCGGACGCCGACGCCGATCAGGACGGCCGAGACGAGGAAGGTCAGCGCGTCGCCGGCCAGTGCCTGGCTGGGGCCGAGCACGGCCACCACGACACCGCCGCCGGCGAACCCGGCGAGCTGCGCGGTCTGGTTGGTGATCTGCCGGATCGTCTGCCCGAGCACGTAGCGGTCGCCGGTCAGCACGGTCGGCAGGATGGCCGCCTGGGCGGCGGCGAACGGCGAGTTCGCCAGCCGCGCCAGCACCAGCAACACGGCGATCACCGCGATCGGCATGCCCGGCACGGCCATGCCGGCTACCAGTGCGGCGCGCAGCAGGTCGGAGGTCACCATCACGGTGCGCCGGGGGTAGCGGTCGGCCAGCCCGGCCAGCAGCGGCCCGCCGACGACGTCCGGAAGGTAGGTCAGGGCGTAGGTGAGGGCGGTGAGGCCGGCCGACCCGGTGCGGTCGAACACCAGCACCGAAAGCGCCACCCTGGCCAGTTGATCGCCCATGATCGAGAGCAGCTCGGCCGACCAGAGGGCGCGGAACTCACCGACCGCGAAGACCTCGCGAAAGCTCGCGGGTGCCGCGTGGTCCTGATGACCCACAGTGCCCCTCTCGTCGTCACCCACCCGGGTGTCGGGGCAGCGTAGCGACCCGGCTGCGCTGGGTGGTGCGGCATCCGCCCGTTCGGTCGCCGATCGGTACAGTCCGCTCGCCGGAAAGGGGGTGGCACATGATCACCGTCCGGGACTGCGCCGACGCGGGCGACCTGCGGGCCGCCTGGCGGATCCGCGCGCTGGCCTTCGGCGGCCCTCGCGAGCCCGACGACGCGTGGCCGGCCGGCGGGTGGCGCGGCTGGGTCGCGTCGCTGGACGGCACGGTGTGCGCGTTCGCCAGGGCGTGGCCGTACCGGCAGTTCTACGGCGGCGTCGCGGTGCCGACGGCCGGGCTGGCCAGCGTCGCCGTCGACCCGCACGCCCGCGGCCGCGGCGTGGCGTCCGCGCTGCTGGACGGCGTGCTGCCGGCGCTGCGGGCGGCCGGGCAGCCGCTGAGCGCGCTGTACCCGTCGGTGCTGTCGCTGTACCGCAGCCGGGGCTGGGAGCAGGTCGGCGTGTACGAGTGGGTGGAGTTCCCCACCTCGACGTTGCTGGCGGTGCCGCGGCCATCGGCGCCGGTGGAGCTGCGACCGGCGTCGGTGGCGGACCTGCCGGCGTTGCACGAGTGCTATGTGCGGCTGGCCTCCACCATCGACGGGATGCTGGACCGGGCCGGCCCGCCGTTCGAGCCGGCGAGGTTGCTCGAGCTGGACGTCGTGACGGTCGCCGCCGGGCCGGACGGGCCACGCGGCTACCTCGGCGCGACCCGCGACGAGCCGGGCCTCGTCGTGTACGACCTGGTGGCGCTCGACCTCGACGCCTCGCTCGCGCTGCTGCGGTCGGTGGCGTCGTGGGCCGGCCAGCTGTCCACCGTGCGGATGCGGCTGATGGAGCCGCGCTGGCTGCTGTCCGCGCAGCTCGGGGTGACGCTGACCTCCGATCCGTGGATGCTGCGGGTGGTCGACCTGCCGGCCGCCGTCGCCGCGCGTGGCTGGCCGAGGGCGGCGCTGCTGCGGCCGGGGCTGGCCGCGGACATCGAGGTCGTCGACGAGCACGCGCCGTGGCACGCGGGGCGGCACCGGCTCGTGGTGGACGGCGGTGCGGTCGCGATCTCGGCCGGTGGCTCGGGCGCGGTCCGCCTGACCGCCCGCGGCCTGGCCGCGTGGTACGCCGGTTCGGCGTCCAGTGGGCAGCTGCGGCGCGCCGGGCTGCTGGCCGGCGACCCCACCCACGCGGCCGTCCTGGACGCGCTCACCGGCACCCCTGGCGGCGCCCGCATCGCCAACGCGTTCTGACCGCGCCGTCTCTCAGGCCGCTCTTAGGCAGACCCGCAACACTGGTGACATGCGCATCCTCGTGGTGGACGACGACCGGGCGGTCCGGGAGTCGCTGCGCCGCTCGCTGCAGTTCAACGGCTACCAGGTGGACCTCGCCGCCGACGGGCAGCAGGCCATCGATGCGGTGGGGGCGCAGCGCCCGGACGCGATGGTGCTCGACGTGATGATGCCGCGGCTGGACGGCCTCGAGGTGTGCCGGCGGCTGCGCGGCACCGGCGACGACCTGCCGATCCTCGTGCTGACCGCGCGCGACGCCGTGTCCGACCGGGTGGCCGGGCTGGACGCCGGCGCCGACGACTACCTGCCGAAGCCCTTCGCGCTGGAGGAACTGCTCGCCAGGTTGCGCGCCCTGCTGCGCCGCCGCGTCCCGGCCGTGGGGGACCCACCCGCCGAAGCGCTGCGGTTCGCCGACCTGGAGCTGGACCCGGTGACCCGAGACGTGCGCCGTGGCGCCCGGCGGATCAGCCTCACGCGCACCGAGTTCGCGCTGCTGGAGCTGCTGCTGCGGCACCCGCGGCAGGTGCTGACCCGCGGCCGCATCCTCGAGGACGTGTGGGGCTACGACTTCCCGACCTCCGGCAACGCCCTGGAGGTGTACGTCGGCTACCTGCGCCGCAAGACCGAGTCGGGCGACGAGCCGCGGCTGATCCACACCGTGCGCGGCGTCGGATACGTGCTGCGCGAGTCGCCGCCATGATCTCGCTGCGCACCCGGATAGCGGTGCTGGCCGCGGTGGCGGTCGGGCTCACCGTGGCGTCCGTCTCGCTCGGCGCGTACCTCGTCGTGCGCTCCAGCCTGTACGCCCAGGTCGACGAGAACCTCGTGCAGCGGGCGAACTCCGCCGTGCAGAGCGGCCTCGCGCAGCAGGCGGTGATCCAGGCGATCCCGGCGGCGGCGTTCGGCGCGGCCGACATCCGGGTCGGGCTGGTCAACGAGCTCGGCGAGGGCATCATCGCGGAGGGCGCCGCACCGCCGGTGTCCGCGGCCGAGGTGCAGGTGGCCCGCACCGGCGAGGCCAGCGCACCGCGCACCGAAGGCGACCTGCGGGTGGTCGCGGTGCCCGTGGGTGGCCGGCCGGGGCTGGCGCTGGTGATCGCGCAGCCGCTCGGGCCGACGCGCAGCACGCTGGCCGGGCTGTCGGTGGTCTTCCTGCTGGTCGGCGGCGCCGGCATCGTGGTGGCCGCGGTCGCCGGCACCGCCGTCGCGCGGACCGGGCTGCTGCCCGTGCAGCGGCTCACCGAGGCCACCGAGACGATCGCCCGCACGGCCGACCTGCGCCCGATCCCGGTGAGCGGCGACGACGAGCTGGCACGGCTGACGCACAGCTTCAACGGCATGCTGGGTGCCCTGGCCGAGTCCAGGGAGCGGCAGCGGCGGCTGGTCGCCGACGCCGGGCACGAGCTGCGCACGCCGCTGACGTCGCTGCGCACCAACCTCGACCTGCTGGTGGCGTCCAGCCAGCCGCACGCGCCGCAGCTGGACGCGCGCGAGCGGGTGGAGATCTACGAGGACGTCCGCGCGCAGATCGAGGAGCTGTCCACGCTAGTCGGTGACCTGGTCGAGCTGGCCCGCGACGACGCGCCGCAGGCGGTGCACGAGCAGATCGAGCTGACCGACGTCATCGAGCGCGCGCTCGACCGGGCCAGGCGGCGCGCGCCCGCGGTGGGCTTCGAGGTGCAGACCGTGCAGTGGCCGATGCTCGGCGACGCCAACGCGCTCGAACGCGCCGTGCTCAACCTGCTGGACAACGCCGCCAAGTGGAGCCCGCCCGGTGGGCTGGTGCGGCTGCAGTTGCGGCCGGTCGGGGACGGCAGCGCGGTGCTGCAGGTCGCCGACGCCGGGCCCGGCATCGCGGACGCGGACCTGCCGCACGTCTTCGACCGCTTCTACCGCTCCGCGCACGCCCGGACCATGCCCGGCTCGGGGCTCGGCCTCGCGATCGTCAAGCAGGTCGCGGAGCGCCACGGCGGCAGCGTCTCGGCCGGCCGCGCGCCCGAAGGCGGAGCGCTGCTCACCATCCACCTCCCCGGCCGCCACCCCACCACCCCCGCCCCCTGGTAACCCGCTGGTAACCCGCCGCCCCGCCGCTCCGCCCCGGCGTGTCCGCCACCCGCCCCGGCGTGTCCGCCGTTCCGTAAGCCCGTGTCCGGCGTTTGGTAAGCCCGTGTCCGGCGCTTCGTAAGGTGC
>Ga0299913_10001467_pt1 | contig 17488 bp, 13 predicted proteins | sample RVTome_9_FD_201360 | JGI IMG/M metagenome (GOLD analysis project Ga0299913, IMG submission 201360) | Soil microbial communities from uranium-contaminated site in the Upper Colorado River Basin, Wyoming, United States - RVT155D38 (version 2) ... | reverse complement strand
CCTCGACGCCCTCTCCGAGCACGCTGGAGGCCTGATCGCGCTCACGGGCGGTCCCGAAGGCGTCATCGATCTCGCTTTTGCCGACGGCAATCCCGAACTCGCCCGCACGCGGCTCGAGGTGCTGCGGAGTCTGTTCGGCGACCGGCTTTATGTCGAGCTCCAGCGCCACGGCCTGCGCCAGGAGCGGACGGTCGAGCCACAGCTCGTGCGCCTTGCTTACGAGCTGGAGCTCCCGCTCGTCGCCACCAACGAGCCCTTCTTTGCCTCGGCCGACGACTTCGAGGCGCATGACGCACTTATCTGCATCGCCCAAGGCAGCTACGTGGCCGTGGACGAGAGGCGGCGCCTCAGTCCCGAGCACTACTTCAAGACCGCCGAGCAGATGCGCGCGCTGTTTGCCGATCTCCCGGAAGCGATCGAGAACACCGTCGAGATCGCCCGGCGCTGCGCCTATCGCCCCGTGCAGCGCGATCCGATCCTGCCGCCCTACCTCACTGGCGGCGAGGCGAGCACGGCGCTCGCCGAGACGGAAGCCGCGGAGCTGAGGCGTCAGGCCGAGGCGGGACTGAAGGAGCGCATCGCCAGGCAGGGGATCGCCCGCGGTCACGACGCGCAGGACTACGCAAAGCGTTTGGCGTTCGAGCTCGATGTGATCACCGGCATGAACTATCAGGGCTACTTCCTGATCGTCGCCGACTTCATCAAATGGACGAAGGCGAAAGGCATTCCGGTCGGACCTGGCCGCGGCTCCGGCGCCGGCTCGCTCGTCGCCTATGCGCTCACCATCACCGATCTCGATCCCATCCGCTTCGGGCTCCTGTTCGAGCGCTTCCTCAACCCCGAGCGCGTGTCCATGCCGGATTTCGACATCGACTTCTGCCAGGACCGCCGCGACGAGGTGATCGCCTATGTGCGCGAACGCTACGGCGCGGACCGCGTGGCCCACATCATCACCTTCGGCAAGCTCCAGGCGCGCGCCGTCCTGCGCGACGTCGGCCGTGTGCTGCAGATGCCGTACGGCCAGGTCGATCGCCTGTGCAAGCTCGTGCCCATGAACCCGGCTAATCCCGTGACGTTGGCGCAGGCCATTGCCGGGGAGCCGCGCCTGCAAGAAGAGCGCAACAAGGAGCCGATCGTCGCCCGTCTGCTCGACATCGGTCAGCGTCTCGAAGGGCTCTACCGCCACGCCTCGACCCATGCCGCCGGCGTCGTCATCGCCGACCGGCCCCTGATCGACCTCGTCCCGCTCTATCGCGATGCCCGCGCCCAGCTCCCCGCCACGCAGTTCAACATGAAGTGGGCGGAGGCGGCGGGGCTGGTGAAGTTCGACTTCCTCGGCCTCAAAACGCTGACCGTCATTGACACGGCCCGGCAGCTCATCGCCCGCGACGGCCCCGACATCGATCCCTCGGAGATTCCGCTCGACGATGCGGCGACCTTCGAGCTGATGCAGCGCGGCGACACTGTCGGCGTGTTCCAGCTCGAAGGTCAGGGCATGCGCGATGCGCTCCGCAAGCTCAAGCCCGACCGCTTCGAGGACATCATCGCCATCGTCGCGCTCTACCGGCCGGGCCCGATGGACAACATCGACACCTACGTCAACCGCAAGCACGGGCGCGAAGAGATCGAGAGCCTTCACCCCGTCATCCAGCCGATCCTCGACGAGACCTACGGCGTCATCATCTATCAGGAGCAGGTGATGCAGATCGCGCAGGTCCTCTCCGGCTATTCGCTCGGCGAGGCCGACCTTCTCCGCCGCGCCATGGGCAAGAAGATCAAGAAGGAGATGAACGCGCAGCGCAGACGCTTCGTCGAGGGTGCGGTGCAGAACGGCGTCGACAAGGGGCGCGCCGAATATATCTTCGAGCTGGTGGCCAAGTTCGCGGGCTATGGCTTCAACAAGTCACACGCCGCCGCCTACGCGCTCATCGCCTATCAGACCGCCTATCTGAAGGCGAACTATCCCACCGAGTTCCTCGCCGCCTCCATGACGCTCGACATGGGCAATGCCGACAAGCTCAACGGCTTCGCGCAGGAAGCGCGACGCCTCGGCATCCGCCTGGAGCCGCCTTCGGTCAATCGCTCCGAGGTCGGTTTCGTGCCCAACGACGGCGCCATTCGCTATTCCCTGGCTGCGCTCAAGAATATCGGGCGCCATGCCGTCGAGCATATTTGTGCCGAGCGGAAGGAGAGGGGGCCTTTCCGCGACGTTTCCGACTTCGCCCAGCGCATCAGTCCGCGCGTGTTGAACAAGCGCGCGCTGGAGACGCTCGTCGCCGCCGGTGCGCTCGACGATCTCGGCGTCGACCGCGCTGCCGCCTTTGCCAGTGTCGATCTGATGATCGCGACCGCGAACCGGGCGCTTGAAACGCGCGCCGAGGGCCAGGAGGATTTGTTCTCCGGCGGCGGGCAGGCGCCGCCGGCGATCGAGCTCCGCGCCGCCACACCTTGGCTGCCGACCGACAAGCTCAGCAAGGAGTTTGAGGCCGTCGGCTTTTTCCTCAGCGGCCATCCCCTCGATGACTATGAGGATGTCCTGGCAAATCTCGGAGCGGAGCCATGGGCGGAGTTCGCCGCCAAGGCGCGTCAGCGCCGCGTCGTCGGGACGCTCGCCGGCACCGTGCTCTCGGCCCGCGAGCGCCAGGGCAAGAGCGGCAATCCCTTCGCCTTCGTCGCGTTCTCCGACCCGACGGGCCAGTTCGAGGCCGTGATCTTCTCCGAGGCGCTGGTGGCGTCGCGGCCGCTGCTCGAGCCGGGAACGGCGGTGCTGCTCGACGTGGAGGCAGAGGTGGACGGAGATACCGTCCGCGTGCGCGCGCAGCGCATCTCGTCGCTGGATACCGCCGCGGAAGCCCGCTCGGCGGGCATGAAGGTCTATGTGGAGGACGCGCGCGCGCTGGCACCCCTCGCCGAGCAGGTCGGGGCGAAGGGAGGCGATGGGCCGTTTCGCTTGGTGCTACGGCTCGACGACCTCTCCAAAGAGGTGGAGTTCGTCCTGCCGCAGGGAGTCGACACCACACCCCGGCAGAGGAGCGCCCTGAAGCTCGTGGAGGGGGTCTCCTCGATCAGCGCCCTCTGAGCCGCAACCGGCCCAAGGATTCGGCGCTTTTCCGCCCTTGCCAAGGCTGGGTCGCGCCCCTATAACCCGGCCCATCTCACACGCGGGACGCTAAGCGTCACACAACCCTCCTGGGCTGTGAGCTCGCTCCGGTGACTGGCTCCGGCCGGTCTCTTGTCCCGCGGCGGCAAAACCGGAAAAAGGAGTTCGCAGTCCATGGCACTGCCCAATCTATCTATGCGCCAGCTGCTCGAGGCTGGCGTGCATTTTGGTCACCAGACCCACCGCTGGAACCCGAAGATGGCGCCGTATATCTACGGCTCCCGCAACAACATCCACATCATCGACCTCACCCAGACGGTGCCGCTGTTCCATCAGGCGCTGCTTGCGGTGTCCGATGTGGTGGCCAAGGGCGGCCGCGTGCTCTTCGTCGGCACCAAGCGCCAGGCATCCGAAGGGATTGCCGAAGCGGCCAAGGCGTGCGCCCAGTATTTCATCAACCATCGCTGGCTTGGCGGCACGCTCACCAACTGGCGGACCATCTCCCATTCCATCAAACGCCTCAAGTCGCTCGAGGAGCTGCTCGAAGGCGATCATCACGGGCTCACCAAGAAGGAGCTGCTCCAGCTCACCCGCGAGAAGGACAAGCTCGAACGCTCGCTCGGCGGCATCAAGGACATGGGCGCGCCGCCGGATCTGATGTTCGTGATCGACACCAACAAAGAATCGATCGCCATCGCCGAGGCCCGCAAGCTCAACATGCCGGTCGTGGCCATTGTCGATTCCAACTGCGATCCCGACGGCATCACCTATCCCATCCCCGGCAACGACGACGCCGGCCGCGCCATTACGCTTTACTGCGATCTCATCTCACGCGCGGCAATCGACGGGATCGAGCGGGCCCAAGGGTCGCTTGGCGCCGATCTCGGCGCCGCCGAGGAGCCTTTGCCCGAGCCGGGACTCGAGTCTGAGGCCGGAGAGGGGTCGGAAGAGCGGGCAGCGGCCGCGAAGAAGCCTGCCGCGCGTAAACCCGACGGCAGGAGGCCCCCGAAGAAAACCGGCAAGCCAAGGCCGGCGAAAACCGAGTCCGGAACAAAGCAAGACGCATAGCGAGCGATCTCGCGCGATCGTCGAGGCGCAGCAAAAGAGGAAGAGATGGCCACGATCACCGCAACCATGGTCAAGGAGCTTCGCGACAAGACCGGCGCGGGCATGATGGACTGCAAGGCGGCACTCAACGAGACCGACGGCGACATGGAAGCCGCCGTCGACTGGCTGAGAGCCAAAGGTCTTGCCAAGGCCGCCAAGAAGGCGGGCCGCGTGGCCGCCGAGGGTCTCATTGGCCTCGCCACGAACGACAAGGAAGCCGCATTGGTGGAGGTGAACTCCGAGACCGATTTCGTCGCCCGCAATCCGACGTTCCAGGAAATGGTCGGTGAGATTTCCCGCGCAGCCCTGAACGCAAAGGGCGACTTGGAGAAACTCGGCGCCGCGAGCTATGGCAAGAGCAAGACCTCCGTTGCCGACACGCTGAAAGAAATGATTGGATCGATCGGCGAGAACATGACGCTGCGGCGCACCGCGCATCTTGCCGCCGACAAAGGCGTCGTCGCGACCTACATGCACAACCAGGCCTCGCCGGGGCTGGGCAAGATCGGCGTCATCGTGACCCTTGAGTCGACGGGCGACGCCGAGGCGTTGCAGACCTTCGGCAAGCAGGTCGCCATGCATATCGCCGCGGCCAACCCGCAAGCCGTCGATACTGGCAGCCTGGATCAGGCGCTGGTGGAGCGGGAGCGCGCGGTGCTGACCGAGCAAGCCAAGGAGTCCGGCAAGCCGGCACAGGTCATCGACAAGATGGTCGAGGGCCGCCTGCGCAAGTTCTACGAGGAGGTCGTGCTGCTCCAGCAGCCCTTCGTCCATGATCCCGACAACACGGTGGCCAAGGCGCTGGAAGCCGCTGCCAAGGAGGCGGGCGCGCCGATCAAGATCACCGGATTCTACCGATTTGCCTTGGGAGAGGGCATTGACCGGGGCGAAAGCGATTTCGCCGCGGAGGTTGCCGCCGCCGCGTCGGGCTCCTAAGGTCCGCGCGGCTCACCGATGGACCTGCCACAACCCACCGGGGCTCGTCACCGCCGCCGGAGTTCGACCTGATGGCAAAGCCTCCTGCGACCCCGAAGCTTCGCTACGAACGCGTCCTTGTGAAGCTGTCCGGCGAGGCATTGGCGGGCGCCAAGGGCTACGGCATCGATCTCGACGTCATCGAACCGATCGCCAAGGACATTGCCACCAGCGCCGATATGGGTGTGCAGCTTTGCCTCGTGGTCGGCGGCGGCAACATCTACCGCGGACTCATGGCGTCAGAAGGCGGCATGGACCGGTCGCGGGCCGACTATATGGGCATGTTGGCCACGGTGATGAACGCGCTGGCGCTGCAAACGGCCATTGAGCGGGCAGGGCCGTCGGCGCGGGTCCTGTCTGCCATTCCGATGCCCACGGTCTGCGAGCCCTATATCCGCGACAAGGCCCTCGATCATTTGGAAAAGGGGAAGGTCGTGATCTTCGCCGGGGGCACCGGAAACCCGTTCTTCTCCACCGACACGGCGGCCGTTCTTCGTGCCGCAGAGATGGAATGTGAGGCCCTGTATAAGGCAACCAAGGTCGACGGGGTCTACAGCGCCGACCCTGCCAAGACACCGGATGCGAAGCGCTACGACCGCCTGACCTATGACGACGTACTGACGCAGGATCTCAAGATCATGGACGGGGCCGCGATCGCCCTTGCCCGGGACAATCGGATTCCGATAATTGTGTTTTCCATCAAGAGCCAAGGCGGTTTGGCTCTCGAGTTGCAAGGAAAGGGTTCCTCGACCACCATAGACGGTGGAAAAGGGGCTTGAGGGGCGTGTCCGCTCCCGAATCAGGCCAGACAGAGCTTCGCCGGACTTCTTGTTTGGAGAGCCCGGCGCGCGCAGAGCGGGGAAGGCAACATGTCTGACTTCGAATTAGGCGACATCGAGCGGCGAATGCGGGGCGCCCTGAGCGTGCTGAAACAGGAGTTCGCCGGTTTGCGCACCGGCCGCGCCAGCGCGAGCCTGCTCGACCCGATCATGGTGATGGCCTATGGCAATCCCATGCCCCTCAATCAGGTTGCCACCATCAACGTGCCTGAGCCGCGCATGATCACGATTCAGGTCTGGGACAAAAGCCAAGTCAACGCCGTCGACAAGGCGATCAGAGAGTCGGATCTCGGGCTCAACCCCGTCGTGGAAGGCCAGCTCCTGCGCCTGCCGATCCCGGAGCTCAACGAGGAGCGCCGGCATGAGATCGCCAAGGTCGCGCATAAATATGCCGAGCAGGCACGCGTCGCCGTGCGGAATGTACGTCGCGACGGCATGGAGCATCTCAAGCGGGCCGAGAAAGACGGCAACATGGGCAAGGACGAGCACCACACGCTGGCAACCAAGGTGCAAGACTTGACCGATAAGATCATCAAGGAAATCGACGAGGCCCTCGCGACCAAGGAAAGCGAGATCATGCAGGTCTGACGGCCTGCGGAAGGCCGCGCCGCTCGACTTGCATCGGAGAAGCAGCCGTGACACTTGCGGTCGACAGTAAGTGGGGAGACGCCGATAGGCCGGTTGCGCGCCATGTCGCCATCATCATGGACGGCAATGGCCGCTGGGCGGCCGAGCGCGGCTTGCCGCGCGTCGAAGGTCACCGTCAAGGCGTGCAGACCGTGCGGCAGATCGTGCAGGCCGCCATGGAACTGGGCATCACGCATCTCACCCTGTTCAGCTTCTCATCCGAGAACTGGTCGCGCCCGCGGCAAGAGATCCAGGATTTGTTCGGACTGCTGCGCCGCTTCGTCCGTCGCGACCTCGCCGAACTGCACAAGAACGGCGTCAAGATACGCGTGATCGGCGCACGTGCGGGACTGGAGGACGAGATCTTGCGCATGCTCGACGATGCGGTCGAGCTCACCAAGGACAATACCGCGCTCAATCTGACCATCGCCTTCAACTATGGGTCCCGCGATGAGATCGCCCGCGCCGCCCGGCGCCTTGCCGAGGACGTCAAAGCCGGAACCCTCGCGCCGTCCGATGTAACGCCGGATCGTTTCGCCGCTTATCTCGACACGGCGGGCCTGCCGGACCCGGACCTCCTCATTCGCACGAGCGGCGAACTGCGTCTGTCGAACTTTCTGCTCTGGCAGCTAGCTTACGCCGAGTTTGTCTTCGTCGACGTCTACTGGCCGGACTTCTCCAAGGAGATGTTCGAGGCGGCCATCGCCGAATATCAGCGGCGGAGCCGCCGCTTCGGCGGAACCTCGGCGAGATCCACCGCGTGAGCCCCCGAGGAGCGCTTCCCGGGGACAACGAGCAGAGAGCCGACGCACGCAAGACGCCGGAGTTCTTGCGCCGCCTAGCCTCCGCCTTCGTGCTTGCCGCCATCGCGCTCGGGGCTGTCATCGCCAGCCCCTGGACATTTCTCGTCCTGGTGATCGCGGGCGGCGCCGTCCTGACCTGGGAATGGGGACGGCTGACGCGGGGCGCAAACTTCGACTCCGTCACGGCCATTGGCAGCGCCGGCGTCGCCGCGGTTGCTCTTCTCGTCACGCTCGGACGGCCGGGCCTGGCCCTCGCTGCGCTCGCCGTGACAGCGCTCGCAATCGTGCTCGCGAGCTTGCGCCATACCAGCCTCGCATGGGCGATCGCCGGCCTCGCCTACACCGCGCTGCCCGCCTGGGCCCTCGTCTGGCTGCGCGCAGACCCTGATCTCGGGCTCGCTGCGATCCTCTTCCTCTTGGCCGTGGCCTGGACCACCGATACGGCCTCCTATGCCGGCGGCCGGGCGCTGGGGGGGCCGACACTCGCGCCGCAGATTTCGCCCAAAAAAACCTGGAGCGGCTTCATCGTCGGCACGCTCACGCCGGCCCTCGTGGGCTATGCTTTCGCGCTACTTCTGGGCGGCACCTCCGCGTGGCGCTTGGCGATCATCAGCATTGCCCTTGCACTTGCCTGCCAGATGGGAGACTTGATTGAAAGCGCGGTTAAGCGGCATTTCGGAGCCAAGGACATGAGCCAGCTCATTCCGGGCCATGGCGGACTGTTCGACCGGATCGACAGCCTGTTGCTGGCCTCTGTCGTCGCCGGTCTCATCGCGCTGCGTAATCCAGCCCATCCCGGCGCGGGCCTCCTCATCTGGTAAAGGCGACGCCCCTGTTTCCCTCTGTGACATCGACCAAAAGCCCAATGCCACGCCAAGCGAAGCAGCCGAAGCGCGTCTCGGTCCTCGGCGCGACGGGCTCGATCGGTGAGAGCACGCTCGATCTCGTCGGCCGCGATCCGCAAGCCTATGAGGTCGTCGCTTTGACCGGCGGGCAGAATGTCGCCCGGCTTGCCGCGCTTGCCATCTCGCATCGGGCTGAGCTCGCCGTGGTGGCCGAGCCGCGCTGCTATGACGATCTCAAGGCCGCGCTCGCCGGCACCGGCATCGAGGCGGCCGCGGGCGACAATGCCCTGCTCGAGGCGGCCGACCGTCCTGCCGACTGGGTCATGGCCGCCATCGTCGGCGCCGCCGGCCTCAAGCCGACGCTGCATGCCGTGCGCCAGGGCACATCGACGGCGCTCGCCAACAAGGAATGTCTCGTCTCCGCCGGAGGGATCTTCATGGCCGAGGTGGCCCGTCACGGGACCACGCTGCTGCCCGTCGACTCCGAACACTCCGCGGCGCTCCAGGCCATGGCCGGGACCAAGCCCGAGCGCATCGAATGCGTCTGCCTGACGGCGTCCGGAGGTCCCTTCCGCACGTGGAGTCTCAAGCAGATGGCGGAGGCGGGTCCCGAACAGGCCCTGAAGCATCCCAACTGGTCCATGGGACCGAAGGTGACCATCGATTCCGCGACGCTCATGAACAAGGGGCTCGAGCTGTTGGAAGCACATCACCTATTCGCGCTTCCGCCCGAGAAGCTCGACATCCTCGTGCATCCCCAGTCCATCGTGCATTGTCTCGTCTACATGAGCGACGGCGCCGTGCTCGCGCAGCTGAGTTGTCCCGACATGCGCACCCCGATCGCCTACAGTCTCGCGTGGCCGGAGCGTATGCACGTGCCCAACAAGCGTCTGGACCTCGCCGAAATGAGTGCACTGACCTTCGAGGCACCGGACCTGCAGCGCTTCCCGGCCTTGCGCTTGGCCAAGGAGGCCCTGGCTTCCGGCGGCAGCGCCGGCACGGTCCTCAATGCCGCCAACGAGGTCGCCGTAGCCGCCTTCCTCGATCGCCGCCTCGGCTTTCTCGCCATCTCGGGATTGGTCGAGGCGACGCTCGCCGCTTCTGCCGATTTGATCGGCCTCATCCCCCAGGACGCGGACGACGTGCTTGCCATCGATGCGGAGGCACGCTCCCGGGCCCAGGGGTGGCTCGCGCGGTTTGCCTAACCCCCTCAAGCGGGCTAAGAAGGGTCAAATTCTCTAGGTAACTTGGCTTATGGACACAATAATTCAGCTTTCCGGCCTCGGCGACACCATCCTCAGCTACCTTCTTCCGTTCCTTTTCGTGCTCACCGTCGTGGTGTTCGTGCATGAGCTCGGACATTTCCTGGTTGCGCGCTGGTGCGGCGTCGCCGTCAAGGTGTTTTCGATCGGCTTCGGTCCCGAGATCTTCGGCTTCTATGACCGCCAAGGCACCCGCTGGCGCGTCTCGTGGATCCCGCTTGGCGGCTATGTGAAGTTCATCGACGACGAGAACGTCGCGAGCGCGTCGGGCCGCAAGGCCTTCGAGGCGCTACCGGAGGCGGATCGCAAGCGAAGCTTCCAGGGTAAGTCGCTCGGCCAGCGGGCCGCCATCGTCGCCGCCGGCCCGATCGCCAATTTTCTCCTGGCCATCTTCATCTTCACCGTCATCTTCAGCGTGTTTGGCGAGCGGATCACCGCCGCCAAGGTCGATGCCGTGAACCCAGGCAGTGCCGCCGAGCAGGCGGGCTTCATGCCCGGCGACCGGGTCGTCAGCATCGACGGCACCGAAATTACCAATTTCAGCGCCATGCAGCGCATCGTGGCCATGAGTCCCGATCATGAATTGCATTTCGTCGTCGATCGGGGCGGGGCGCTGATCGATCTCACGGCGACACCGGAGCGCAAGGAAATCACCGACCGGTTCGGCAACACCATGCGGATCGGCTTGCTTGGCATTCAGCGCAGTGCCTCGCCCGACGACTGGACCTTGGAGCGGCATAACCCGTTCACTGCCTTCGGCATGGCCGTCAACGAGTGCTATTTCGTCATCTCGCGCTCGCTTGGCTACCTCTATGACGTGATCACCGGCAGAGAGGCGGCCGATCAGCTCGGCGGGCCGCTCCGCATCGCGCAGGTATCCGGTCAAGTGGCGACGGCAGGTTTCGTGGCCCTTCTCAATCTAGCGGCCATCATTTCCGTAAGTATTGGGCTAATAAATCTCTTCCCAATACCGATGTTGGACGGCGGTCATCTTTTGTTCTACGGCATCGAGGCTGTGCGGGGTAAGCCGCTTAGTGAATCCACGCAAGAAATCGGTTTCCGCATTGGTCTCGCTTTTGTCCTCATGCTGATGATTTTCGCGACCTGGAACGACCTGATTCACTTGAAGTTTTTGTAATCCTGGGTTGCAGAATTGCGCTTTTTCCGGGGACCTCGCGGTCCCCATCATTTTGGACGGTAAAGAACCAAAAACGGCCACAAACCAGTGGCCTTTTGCAGCCTAGGCACTTTGTCTGCGGGCACGGCTTGAGGGGAAGACACCAGCAATGGTGCGCTGGACGTTGGAAAGGGGGCTGCTTGCAGCCCTCCTAGTGTTGAGTAGCGTCCCGCTTTCGCTGGGTATCAGCGCGAGCTTTGGCGCGCTTTCCGCCTCGGCCCAAGACGCTGTCATCCGCTCCATCGTCGTTGAGGGCAACCGCCGCGTGGAGCCGGAGACGGTCCGCTCCTATCTGACCTTCTCCTCCGGCGACACCTATAACCCCTCCGAGATCAATCAAAGCCTGAAGACCCTGTTCGCCACCGGCCTGTTCCAGGACGTGCGGATCCGGCGTCAGGGTTCCACCATCATCGTCATCGTGGTGGAAAACCCCATCGTGAATCGGGTCGCTTTTGAGGGGAACAAGGAGGTCGAAGACGACACGCTTTCATCGGAGGTCCAGCTCAAGCCGCGCGCCGTCTATACACGGGCGCGTGTGCAAGCCGACGTACAACGCATCCTCAACGTCTACCGCCGCCAAGGCCTCTACGCGGCGCAAGTCAACCCCAAGATCATCAACCTCGACAATAACCGTATCGATGTCGTTTTCGAGATCACCGAGGGACCGACGACCAAGGTTCGGGGCATCAACTTCATCGGCAATCACGCGTTCAGCGATTCGCAGCTGCGCTACGTGATCTCGACGACCCGGACGAACCTCCTAAGCTTCCTCAAGGCCACCAACATTTATGACCCCGACCGGCTCAATCTCGACCGTGAGCTGTTGCGCCAGTTCTACCTCAAGAACGGTTATGCCGACGTCCGCGTCTTGTCGGCGACCGCCGATCTCGATCGCGACGGTCGCGGCTTCTTCATTACCTTCACCATCGATGAGGGAGAACGCTACCGCTTCGCCAATATCGATATCGAAAGCGCACTGCCTTCGCTCAACATCGATGCGTTGCGCGGCGCAATCCTGACCAGGCCTGGGCGCCGCTACAATGCCGAGAAGGTTGAGAAGACGGTCGAAGCGTTGACGGTCAAGGTCGCCGAGCAGGGCTACGCGTTTGGGCAGGTTAGGCCCCGTTTCGAACGCGACTACGCGACCCATACCATGAACATCGTCTATGTCATCGACGAAGGACCGCGGGTCTATATCGAGCGCATCAACATCGTCGGTAACTTCCGCACCGAAGATCAGGTGATCCGGCGACAGTTCCGCCTTGCCGAAGGCGATGCATATAATCGCCTGCTGGTCGAAGCGGCCCGTAAGCGGTTGAGAGCGCTTGGTTTTTTCAAAACGGTTGAGGTCGAGACCGAACCGGGGAGCGCGCCCGACCGCGTCATTCTCGTGGTCAACGTGGTCGAGCAGCCGACGGGCGAGCTGTCCTTCGGCGCCGGCTATTCCACGAGCGAAGGCGTGATCGGCGACGTCAGCGTCACCGAGCGCAATCTGATGGGTAAAGGGCAATATGTGCGTCTCGGCGCGTCGGGCAGTCTCGAGCGCTTCCAGCTCGACTTCAGCTTTACCGAGCCCAATTTTCTGGACCGTAACATGGCGGCCGGCTTCGACCTCTTCCACAAGGAAGTCGATCTCACCGACGTGGCCTCGTTCAAGCAGCGGGACACCGGCGGCAATCTCCGCGTAGGCTTCCCCGTCGCCAACGATACGCAGCTCGGCTTGCGCTATCGCTTCCAGCAGGAAGAGATCTTCGACCCGACCTCCAACGCCTCGCTGGCTGTCAAACAGGCCGCGGCCGAGGGCGTCGTGAATGTCTCCAGCATCGGCTATACGATCGCCTACGACACTCGCAACCTGCCGCAGGCACCCACAAGCGGTGTCTTCGCCTCCTTCTCGCAAGATCTGGCCGGTGTCGGCGGCGACGTGAACTACTTCCGGTCGGTGGCCGACGCTCGCGGCTACTACCCCATCACCAACAAGATCACGCTCGTCGGACGCGTTCAGGGCGGCGCCATCGAACCGTGGGGTGACGACGACCTGCGCCTAACCGACCTGTTCTTCAAGGGCGGAGAGACCATTCGCGGTTTCGAGCGGGCGGGCATCGGCCCTCGCGATGCGTGCCGAAACCCCATCACTGGTCTTCGAGTGGGGAACTGTCAGCAAGATTCGCTGGGTGGCAAGCTCTACTGGGCGACGACGGCCGAGGTGCGATTCCCCTTCCCCTTCATTCCAGACAGTCTCGGCATGCAGGGCGCGGTGTTTGTCGATGCTGGCTCTCTCTGGGACCCGAGCCAATCAGCGATCGACGCGGTGACTCTGCCCGGGCCTGCGTCCAGTTGTACCAGCGCCAATCTTGGCAAGACGTGCGGCGAGGGAAGTTTCATTCTCGACACCGCCGATATTCGCTTGTCCACGGGCTTCAGCATCATTTGGGCATCTCCCCTGGGCCCGCTCCGCGCCGATATCGCCGAGGCACTGCTCAAGGCCGACTTCGACAGGACCGAACTCTTCCGCTTCGGCGCCTCAACGAACTTCTAAAAGCTGCCGCTTCAGTTTATGGCTTCGCGCCATGGATCAAGGCGCGCCGTCAGCCGCAGGAGATTTGATGGAACACCCGGGGTTTTTCGAGCGGGCCGGTCCGTTCCCCTTGCGCGTGGTTGCCGAAGCGGCGCAGGCCGAAGCGGCCGGAGGCGTCGACCTCGACACTGAGATCAAGGATGTGCGCCCGCTCGACGGGGCCGCCAAAGGGGATCTGTCCTTTGCCGACAACCCGAAATATGTGCCGCTTCTCACCAAGACCGCCGCAAGCGCCTGCCTCGTTGCCCCCAAATTCGCAAGCAAGGTTCCCTCCGGCACGGCCTGCCTCCTTACCCCCGAGCCCTATCGGGGGTTCGCCAAAACGCTCGTCCTGTTCTACCCAGAAGCCCTGAAACCGAAAACCGCCGGTGGCTGGGAAGGTCAGGGCGCGGCCCACATCCATCCGAGCGCAACACTCGAGCAAGACGTGACCGTCGAGCCGGGCGCCGTGATCAGCCCGGAGGCGCGGATCGGCCAGGGCACAACGATTGCGGCGGGCAGCGTCGTCGGTTACCGCGTGCATATCGGCCGCAACAGCTATATCGGGCCTAACGTGTCGATCACCCACGCTCTCATCGGCAACCGGGTCGTCATCCACGCCGGCGTCGCCATCGGCCAGGATGGGTTCGGCTTTGCCATGGGCAGGGAGGGTCATCTCAAGGTGCCCCAGATCGGCCGGGTCATCATTCAAGACGACGTGGAGATCGGCGCCAACTCCACCATCGATCGCGGCGCCTTGCGGGACACCATGATCGGCGAGGGCACGAAAATTGATAATCTCGTACAAATCGGGCACAACGTCGTCATTGGAAGGCATTGCATTATCGTGTCCCAAACGGGTATTTCGGGCAGCTCAGAACTTGGCGATTTCGTCGCGCTGGGCGGTCAAGTCGGCGTTGTCGGTCACCTCAAGATCGGCGCTGGCGCCCAGATTGCCGGGAGCAGTAATGTACGGGGCGACGTGCCGCCCGGCGCGCGCTGGGGCGGCACCCCGGCCAAGCCGGTACGACAATGGTTCAGAGAGCTGACGCTCGTGCGCCAGCTTGCCGAGCGCAAGGATTTGAAACTTGATCAGGGCCAAGGCGGAGAGGGCGAAAAGCCCTAGAACCGCCCCGAAGGAGCCGGTCCGTATGAATGAGAGCGGGGTCTCAGCGAAGCCCGATACGGCGGAAATCGCCGATATCCTCAAGCTTCTGCCGCATCGCTATCCCTTCCTCCTTGTCGACCGCATCGTCGACATGGACGGGGATCGCTCGGCCACCGGCATCAAGAACGTCACCGCCAACGAGCCGTATTTCCAGGGTCATTTCCCCGGCAACCCGGTGATGCCGGGCGTCCTCCTGATCGAGGGCATGGCGCAGACCGCGGGCGCTTTGTGCATGCGCTTCCTCAACGAGTTCGAGGAGCCGCCGCTCGTCTATTTCATGGCGATCGACAAGGCCCGTTTCCGCCGTCCGGTGGTCCCCGGCGACACCATCCACTATCACGTTCAGAAGATGCGCAACCGTGGCCGCGTCTGGCGCTTTCGGGCACAGGCGACCGTCGACGGCAACCTCGTCGCCGAGGCGGAGGTGAGTGCCGTAATCGTAGAGACGTAGCCGGGCGCAGTATGGCCAACATCCACGCGACCGCGGTCGTCGATCCAAGCGCAAAACTTGGAACGAATGTCCAGATCGGCCCCTATTGCGTCGTCGGTGAGGGCGTCGAGCTCGGTAACGGCGTCGTCATCGGCTCGCATAGCATCGTCGGCGGCCGGGCCGTTCTCGGTCAGGGGTGCCGGGTGTCTCCTTTCGTCTCGATCGGAGAGCCGCCCCAGGACATCAAATATCGTGACGAGCCGAGTTCCGTGACAATCGGTCCCAATTGCGTCATTCGCGAAAACGTGACCATCCATCGCGGAACCGAAACCGGAAAGATGATGACACGCGTAGGCGCCAACTGCTTCTTGATGGTCGGCGCCCATATCGCCCATGACTGCAATATTGGCGACGACGTGACCCTCGTAAACGGCGTCACGCTTGGCGGCCACGTCGCGGTGGGAGATGGTGCCATCGTTGGCGGTCTCTCCGCCGTCCATCAGTTTGTGCGCATCGGCGCCTATTCCTTCGTCGGCGGCATGTCCGGCGTTGCCGCCGACCTCATCCCGTTCGGCATGGCGGTCGGCAACAGAGCCAACCTCAGCGGGCTCAACATTGTCGGCCTCAAGCGGAAGGGCTTTCCGCGTGAACAGATTCACGAGTTGCGCCAAGCCTATCGTATGCTGTTCTCGAGCGAGGGAACGCTGAAGGAACGGCTCGAAGACGTGGACAGCATGTTCTCCAAGAATCCCCTGGCAAAACAAATCATCGACTTCATCAAGAGCGATACAGACCGGTCTTTCTGCGTACCAAACAATGTCGCAACACCGAGCCGCTAATAGCGCCACCCCAGCTATGCCCGAGCCAGCCGACATCAAGGGCCCGCTTGGCATCATAGCGGGTCGCGGACCGCTGCCGTGCATCCTCGCCGAAGAGGCGGTGGAGCGGGGACTCTCGTTGCATATCGTGGCGATCCGTGGCGAGACCCCTGATGCGATCGAGCGTTTTCCGCATACATGGATCAAGTGGGGCGAACTCGGCAAACTTCTGACCGCATTCGAAAAGAACGGCTGCCGCGATCTCGTGATCATCGGCGGGGTGAACCGTCCCGATTTCGATCGAATGCGTTTCGACTTCGGCGCCATCAAAACGCTGCCCTTCCTGCTCAGCCTCGCCAAGGGAGGAGACGATCACGTGCTGTCGCGCATCGTGCGCTTCTTCGAGGAGAAGGGCTTTCGCGTGCATGGCGCCGGCGACGTCGTGCCGGAGCTCCTGGCGGGGGAGGGGAAGCTCAGCGCCAAGGGGCCCTCGGCCGAGGATAGAGTCGATATGGAGATCGGCCTCAAGGTCGTGCGAGGCCTCGGACAATTCGACATCGGCCAGGCCGCCGTCGTCGCCAAGCGTCACGTGCTCGCCGTGGAAGCGGCCGAGGGGACCGACGCCATGCTCCGCCGCTGCGCCGAGCTACGCCAGTCGGGCCGCGCCCATGGCGCGCGCACGGGCGTCCTCGTCAAGGCGCCGAAGCCCGGGCAGGAGTTGCGGATCGACATGCCGACCATCGGTCCCGAGACGGTGAGAAACGCCGCCGCCGCCGGACTAGCCGGGATCGCCGTCGCCGCCGGCCACGTGCTCATGGCCGAACACGCCGCTACCATCGACGCGGCGAACGATGCCGGACTCTTTCTTATCGGCGAGCGGTGGGACGACGACACTGCTTAGACCCTGCGGTCAGCGGGCGTCCATCGGTATATACTGGCGCTCGGTTTCCCCCGTATAGAGCTGACGCGGCCGACCGATGCGCTGCAACGGGTCCTCGATCATCTCCATCCACTGAGCGATCCAGCCCACCGTGCGGGCGATGGCGAACAAGACCGTAAACATGTCGGTCGGGAAGCCGAGCGCCTTCAGCGTGATGCCCGAATAGAAGTCGATGTTCGGGTAGAGCTTCTTCTGAATGAAATAGTCGTCGGAAAGCGCGATGCGCTCCAGTTCGAGCGCCACCTTGAGGATGGGGTCGTCGTGATGTCCGACCGCCTCGAGCACCTCATGACAGGTCTTCTGCATGATCTTGGCGCGGGGATCGTAATTTTTGTAGACGCGATGACCAAAGCCCATCAGCCGGAAAGGATCGCTCTTGTCCTTGGCGCGCTTGATGTATTCAGGAATATGATCGACCGTGCCGATCTCCTGGAGCATCGTGAGAGCCGCTTCGTTCGCCCCGCCATGGGCAGGGCCCCACAGGCAGGCGATGCCGGCGGAAATGCAGGCAAACGGGTTGGCTCCCGACGACCCGGCCAGCCGTACCGTCGAGGTGGAGGCGTTCTGCTCGTGGTCGGCGTGGAGAATGAAGATGCGCCGCATCGCCCGTGCGAGCACGGGATCGACCTCATACTCCTCGCACGGCACGGCGAAGCACATCCTGAGAAAGTTCGCCGAGTAGTCGAGATCGTTCTTGGGATAGACAAAGGGCTGACCCACGGAATATTTGTACGCCATGGCAGCGATGGTGGGCATCTTGGCGATCATGCGAACGCTCGCCATCTCCCGCTGCTTGGGATCCCTGATGTCGATTGAGTCGTGGTAGAACGCCGACAGCGC
>Ga0299913_10001466_pt1 | contig 17490 bp, 13 predicted proteins | sample RVTome_9_FD_201360 | JGI IMG/M metagenome (GOLD analysis project Ga0299913, IMG submission 201360) | Soil microbial communities from uranium-contaminated site in the Upper Colorado River Basin, Wyoming, United States - RVT155D38 (version 2) ... | reverse complement strand
TTCGGCTCGGTTGGCCTCTTCGCCCCGCCTCGCCCCGGCTCCGACCGGGCGGTGGCCGACGTGAGCAGCCGGTCCGACTTGACTTCCTTCTTCTGGACCCTGGCCGAGTTCTGCCACGAGGACCTCATGGTCTTCCTCTTCGCCGATGCCGAGGACGAGCGGGCGCAGTACACGATGGTGCTCTACAACGTGATGGCCCAGCTCAAGCGGGCCGAGCCCGGCGACGGGGGATCGGTCCGGATCGAGGGGGAGACCGTCCGCACCTTCGGCGAGCTGTTCGACGTGATTCGACGAAAGGTCCAGGACGAGGAGACGCGAACCGAGTGGGCGGGGCCGAACATCGGGGCGGGCACGGTCAACGCCTTCGTGCGCCGTCTGCAGGGCGCGGTCCGCCATGTCGAGCGCCTGATCCGGGGGGACATAGCCAACCCGGAGCGGCACCGCATCGAAGTCCAGGGACACCAGGTCACCGTGGTCGACCTGCACAACCTCAACGACCGGGCCAAGCGCTTCGTGGTCGGTGTCGCGGTGCGCCGGGCCTTCGAGGACAAGGAGCGTGCGGGTCAGTCCGATGAGTTGCTCTTCCTGGTGCTCGACGAGCTGAACAAGTACGCCCCCAGAGAGGGGGCCAGCCCGATCAAGGAGGTGCTCCTCGACGTCGCCGAGCGGGGTCGTTCCCTGGGGGTGATCCTGATCGGTGCCCAGCAGACCGCCTCGGAGGTCGAGCGGAGGATCATCGCCAACTCCTCGCTCCGGGTGGTGGGGAGGCTCGACTCGGCCGAGTCTTCTCGCGAGGAGTACGGGTTTCTCCCCGCGGCGCAGCGACAGCGGGCCACCATCCTCAAGCCGGGAACGATGCTGCTGGCTCAACCCGAGCTGCCGATACCCCTCGTGCTCGAGTTCCCCTTCCCGGCATGGGCGACGCGGGCGTCCGAGGCCGCAGCCGCCCACCTTCCGGTCGACGGCCCCGCCGATCCGTTTCAGGATCTCTAGCTCGACGGCCGCTCCCAGGATCTGTCCCTCCCCGGACCTACGATCGCGGACATGACGAAAGTGGTCCGTCCGTGAGGCTGCTCCACACGTCGGACTGGCATGTGGGGCGAAAGATCCGCGGGCGCTCCCGGGCCGGGGAGCATCGCGCGGTCCTCGCCGAGATCGTCGCCATCGCTCGGGAGCAGCGGGTCGACGTGACCCTCGTGGTGGGCGATTTGTTCGATATCTCGTCCCCTTCCCCCGAGGACGAGGAGATCGTGTACCGGGCCCTGCTCGACCTGGCCGAGGTGGGGCCGGTGCTCGTGGTGGGCGGAAACCATGACAGCTCGGCCCGTCTCGAGGCGGTCAAGCCCGTGCTCGGCCTGGGGCGGATCACGGTGGCGGCGCGACCCAGGTCCCCCGCCGACGGCGGCCTCGCCCGGATCGAGGCCCTGGGCCTCGAGGTCGCCCTCCTGCCCTTCGTCTCCTCGCGCGGCATCGTCAAGGCGTCGGAGATCATGGACCTCGACCCCGACCAGCATTCCCAGAGCTACGAGGAGCGTCTGCGACGGATCATCTCCGCCCTCACCGAGGACATGGGCGCGGACACCGTCAACGTGCTGGCCGGTCATCTCACGGTGTACGGGGCAGAGGGCGGTGGTGGGGAGAGGGAGGCCCACATCTTTGGCTATGCCATCCCCCCCCAGGCCTTCCCGGGGAGCCTCTCCTATGTGGCCCTGGGGCACCTTCACCGCCAGCAGCGCGTACCCGCCTCCGCTCCGATCTGGTACAGCGGGTCTCCGCTGCAGCTCGACTTCGGTGAGGTGGCCGATCGCAAAGGTGTGCTCCTCATCGACGCCGAGCCGGGCAAACCGGCTTCGGTGGAGCCGGTCGCCCTGGAGAGCGGGACCAGGCTGGTCCAGATCAACGGCACCCTGGAGCAGGTCCTCGCCCGCGCATACGACCTCGAGGGCGCCTACGTCAAGGTGCTTCTCGACGAGAAGGCCCGGGCCGGCCTCAACGAGGAGGTCCGGGCGGCGATCCCCGGTGCGGTGGACGTCGTGGTGGTTCGGCCCGAAGACGAAGACCGACCGGCGCGGGCGCAACGGGTCGGCCGGTCGCCGGTGGAGCTGCTGGAGGCCTATCTGAGCGGCAAGGGCGTTGACGATGACGCAGTTGTGGATCTGTTCCGGGAGCTGGAGCAGGAGGTCGTCGCCCGGTGAGACCCCAGCATCTCTCGATGGAGGGTTTCCTCGCCTACCGGCACCGGGCCGAAGTCGACTTCAGCGACGCCGACCTGTTCGTCCTCTCCGGGCCGACCGGGTCGGGGAAGTCGAGTGTGATCGACGGCATGACCTTCGCCCTCTACGGGACAATTCCCCGTCTCGACGACCGCCGCTCGGTCTCACCCGTGATCTCGGCCCAGGCCGATCGGGCCCGGGTCGCTTTCCGGTTCACGGTCGGCGACGAGGTCTACACCGCGGTACGTCTCGTCGAGCGCCGGGGCACCGGGGCAACCACGACCGAAGCCCGCCTCCTACGCGGCGACGACGAGGAGGTGCTGGCCGGGACCGCCGACGAGGTGACCGCGGAGGTGACCCGTCTCCTCGGGCTCAGCTATGACCATTTCACCAAGGCGGTGGTCCTGCCTCAGGGGGCTTTCGCAGACTTCCTCAACGACCGTCCCAAGGACCGTCAGGCCCTGCTTCGAGCCCTGCTCGAGCTCGGGTTGTACGAGCAGGTCATGCAGCTGGCCAACCTCAGGGCGCGGGCTGCGGAGGCAAAGGCGGAGTCGATCAGGGAGGGTCTGGAGAAACTGGACGTCCCCGGCCCGGAGCAGGTGGCGGAGGCCCGGGAGCACCTGGCTGCGCTGGTCGAAGCCGCTGACGAGATGCCGGTCCGCGTCGGCGAGCTCGAATCGCTGACTCGGAAGGCGGAGGAGGTCGCCGCCGCCGGCACTGCCCTGAATGGTGTCATCTCCCGTCTCGCCGCCATCGACGCGCCGGCCGACCTGGAGACCCTCATCGGCGACCGGGCCGCAGCCATGGAGAGGCTCGCCGCCGCGGTCGAGGCCCAGGGCGAGGTCATCACCGCCCGGGCCGCGTTGGACGATGCCCTCGCCGGGTACCCGGAACGACAGGTCCTGGAGCGGTGGCACGGCGACCGCGGGCGTCTCGCCGTCTTGTCGGTCGACCGGAGGGCGCTCGGGCTGAAGCGGCTGGTCGAGGTGGCCGACGAGACGACCGCCGCCCGCGACCAGGCCCGCGCCCGGCTCGAGGAGATGAGGGTGCAACACGCCGCCCACCAGCTGCGCCAGGGTCTGGAAGAAGGAGTCACCTGTCCTGTTTGTCACGGGGTGGTGACGACCATCCCCGGGACCGATCCGGGCGACGCGGCGTCGCTCGACCGTCTCGGCGAGGAAGCGCTCGAGCTGGAGACCGCCGCAGCCGAGGCTCGTGACCGTCTCAAGGAAGCCGAAGGCCAGGCGAAGCAGATCGACCAGGCGATCGCCGAGCTCGAGGAGCGACTGCTCGACGCGCCACCCGAGGACGAGGTCGAGGCCGCGCTCGGCGCACTGACGAGTCTGCTGGCCACCCACGACGAGATCGGGCGGTCGGAGGCGTTGGCCCGTGAGGCCGTGGAGACGGCAGAGACGGCCGTGTCCCGACTCGAGGAGCGGTCCGCCGCCCTCAGGGAGGCCCTGTTGACGGCGCGGGACCCCGTCGCCGACGAAGGGCCACCGCTTCCTGGAGACGACGTCATCGCGGGATGGCGTGTCTTCGAGACGTGGCGCGCGGATCGCATCACCGAACGGCGATCCGAGTTGGAGGCCCTGGCCGCCGTGATCGAAGAGTCCAGGCTCGCGGTGTCCGAGGCCAGATCGGGTCTCGTCTCATGGCTCGCCGGGCTCGGCGTCGAGTCCGCCGGCTCCCCACAGACCGACCTCGCCCTGGCCATCGAGCGTCGCTCCACCGAGGTCAGGGAGCTGGAGAAGACCCTGGCCGACTCGGTCGAGATGAAGGCGGAGCTCGACATCGAGACGGGACGGTCGCGGGTCGCCTCCGCCCTGGGCACCCATCTCCGCGCCAACAACTTCGAGGCATGGCTCCTCGAGGAGGCGATGGAGGTGCTGATCGACGGGGCCAACCGGCTTCTCGGCGAGCTCTCCGGGGGCGGTTACTCGCTGAGAGTCAAGGACAGCCAGTTCGAGGTGGTCGATCATCGCAACGCCCGGCTCACCAGGACCACGAGGTCGTTGTCCGGAGGCGAGATCTTCCTGGTCGCCCTCTCCTTGGCCCTCTCCATGGCCGACCAGTTGGCCGCGCTGACCGGGATGTCGTCCCGGCTCGAGTCCGTGTTCCTCGACGAGGGGTTCGGCGCACTCGACCAGGAATCACTCGATGTGGTGGCAACAGTCCTCGACGAGCTGGTGGGGCGGGGACGCACGGTCGGCATCGTCACCCACGTGCGGGAGCTGGCGGAGCGCATGCCGACCCGCTTCGAGGTGGTCAAGGGGTCGGAGACGGCGTCGATAGTGAGGGTGGGGGAGTGAGATTCACCGTGGAGGCCTGGGACCCCGACTACGGGGCGTCCTCGCAGCCCGACCTGGTCGACTCCACCGAGAACGTCGACCCTTCGGTCGAGATAGCCGCCGAACAGTGGCGCCCGCTCTTGCCGGAGAGCGAGCCGGCGGAGGACATCCTCTTCGTCGACGGGGTGCGCCGGGTCGACGCCAATCTCTGGATCGAGCGCGAGGGCCGTTTCCCCGGGTTCGGTCTTGCCGCCACCTACGCCGCCGGGGCGGTCCACTGCAACAGCGGGGCGCAGGTGGTCGCCGCCGAGGTCCGACGTGGCGTCTTCACCGGAGCCGATGCCGACCCGGTCGACACTGCAATGGGGACCTACGACGTCATGACCACGAGGGGCTCGACCCCCGAGGAGCTGTGGCTCGGGATACAGGAGCGGATGGGGGATCTCGAGGGAGAGGTTGCGGAGCGATACGCCGATGCGGCCCTGATCGTCGTGGATGGGCCGCTCTCCCACCGTCGTCACGTCGCCGGCGCCATCGGCTACGTCAAGACCCAACATGTCCAGTACCTCCCCGATGACCTCCGGGTGACCCTGGGCACTCTCCCGGTCGGGTGTCGCACCCCTCTGTTCCTCACCACCACGTCGTGGAGCCGATTCTCCTGGTATCTGAGACTGGCCAACGGGACCGGCCCCGCCGGTGGCCTGGTGCGATGCGAGGTGAAAGCCGATCTCGCGGTCGGCGAGGCGTCCCGTCTCGCCAACCTGGTCACCGCGTCGTTGCCCCGGTATGCCTCGGCCCGGCACAAGGATCCCCGGGCCCCGCAGAACCTGTACCCGATCGGGGGCCTGGAGCGGGAGCTGCGGAGAAGGCTGGGCGACCGCGACCTGGCCATGCGCGCCCTGCGCCGCGCCGCCGCCTAGGCCCGCCGACTGCGCTCGCCGCCTAGGCCCGCCGACTGCGCTCGCCGCCGGATCTGGGACAGATGGATACGACAGAGGGGGTGGTGACCCACCCCCTCTGCTGTGTGGAGGACCGCAGCATGTTGCAGTTGCGGTCGGTTCCGGGGATCTCACCCGGATCGTGTGCGGCGCCCTGCGCGCCGATTCACTGTGTAAGCACTCGGGAGGAATGCTTCTGGGCGGGTTATTCCCGGGTCATCGGAGGCATGTCCGGATTGTCGGCCTCCTGAACAGAGGTCGAGTCGCCCGCGACCGCGAGAAACTCGTCGGCGGGCAGCTTGTCCCGGATGTCCCGGCCGATGCCGGCCACGATCTCGGGCTGGCTCGGCGTCGCCAGCGGGGCGCCGGCCGGCTCCGGGGTGCGCATCGAGGCCGGAGCAGCCCCCACTGCGACGATGATGGCGAGCGAGGTGAGCACGACGGCACCGCTCTGCAGGATCGGCTGGAGAGCGGTGCGCAAGGCCCGAGCCAGCCTGTGAACTGCCTGGGGAAGGCTCTTTCGCTCGATGCGCACCGTCTCCTCCCGGAGCTGGCGATCGAGGGCGCCTACGTACACCTCGATGTCGATGGCACGGGGGCGGCGCATCTCAGAGGGCATATTCGGCGTCCTCCGCAGCCGCGCCCACCACCGCAGTGGCATCGAGATGGGCCCGCACCGCTCGTCTCGCCCGGGAAAGCCTGAGCCGGGCCGCGTTTGGGGTGATGTCGAGGGCGACGGCGGCCTCGGAAGGAGTGAGCCCGTCGTAGGCGACGAGCTCGAGAACCTCTCGCTCCGATCGGGTGAGGCGGGCGAGCGCCTCCTCGAGGAGCGGAGCCTGTCTCGCCGCATCGATGGCCGAGGCCACCTCCTCGTCTTCGGCGGCGGTGAAAGACGGGAACGCATTGCTTGCCTTGACTTCGAGCCGTCTGTTCCCGGCGTACTTGCGCCGCTGCTTGGCGAGAAGACGGCGCGAGATGCCGAAGAGCCAGGGGAGGGCGGTATCGGTCTCGGCGACATATCGGTGCGATGCCTGTAGAGCAACCAGGAAGCACTCACCGACCAGATCGGCGACATCATCTGGGTTGGGACAGCGTCTGACGGCATAACGGGTTATCGCATTGACATGGCGTCGGAAGAAGACTGAGTAAGCATCCGCCGACCCAGCCGATGAAGCCCGGAGCAACTCCGCGTCGGAACGGTCCACCACGTCTTCATTATGCCGGGATGGTGCTTCGGCATGTCAGCTAGGACATCCTCCCGACATTCGCCCGCCCCCGGGATGTCAGAACCCGAGGTCGACGTCTCGGAGCCGAGCCTGGGCCCGGAGCAGGTCGAGCTCGCCCTCCTCGACCGCCCGATCGAGGAGGATGTGGCGCTTTTGGTCCGTCGTCACCAGGACCAGCCCGCTTCTCCGGGGCCGCCCGATGGAGGCGATCTCGCCCCAGGCCAGGAGGTGTCGCCGGAGAAGTGAGACTCGATGGATCCCCGCGGCGTCGACCTCGATCGCCAGCGGGAAGTCGAAGACCGCCACATATCCGAGCAGGGCGGCCAGGATCGCAAGCACGGCTACCACCGCCATCGGGGCCGCGACGAGCCAGGCACCCCACGCCAGCAGCACGAGCAGCGGCGGGGTCGCCAACGAGAGGGCGATCCTCAGCCGCGACTCGCCAAGTCTCAAACGGACCGCCTCACGCCGCATCATCTCCGATATCCGCGGGCGTGACGAGACGTGTCGGGGTGGTGGTCTCGCGTCTTGAGGCGAGCACTGCGCCTGCAATGACCAGCAGCGAGCCGACCACTGCGATCGGGGAGACGATCTCGTCCCGGAACACGACACCGAGGGCCAGGGCGACTACCGGGATCAGGTAGGTGATGAAGCTAGACCTGGTCGGGCCCACGCTGCCGACGAGGGATCCCATCACCAGGAAAGCGACGCCGGTCCCGAGGAACCCGACCGCCAGTGTCGCGGCCAGCGACGGCCAGGCGAACTCAGACCGGGTCAGCCCGAAGAGCCCGTACGGAGTCACCAGCAGGGTCGCCACCATCAGGGCGCGCCCCATCACCGGGATGGTGCCGTAACGCTGTTGCAACGGGGCGACGATGTTGGTGGAGAACCCGTAACAGAGCGTGGCGAGGACGACCAGGATCACACCCAGAGCTGCGGTGTTGCCCGAGCCTGCCGAGGGAAGCGCAATCGCCAGGATCCCGAGGAACCCGACGGCGAGACCGACGATCTGGAGACGGCCGGGGAGTTGGCGGAGCAACAGAGAGGCGATGACGGCGGTGAAGATCGGTGTCGCCCCGTTGAGCATCCCGGCGACGGCCGAGTCGATCCACTGCTGGGCGATGGGGAACAGGGTGAATGGGATGGCCACCCAGATCACCCCGAGGAGGACCACACGGGGCAGGTCATCTCGCGGGATCTTGGTCGCCCTCGCCTGGGGCAGCAATGCCATCAGCACGGCCCCGAACCCGACTCGCAGCCAGGTGAGCAGACCCGGGTGGAAGGCGTCGAGACCGATGGCGATGAACAGGAAGGAGGCGCCCCAGATCAGGCTCACGGCTATGAAGCGGAGCCAGTCGGCCGGGCTGAATGCCTCCCGGTTGGTCCCGTGCGATGTCGTCAGAAGTCGATTGGCCATATCCCTAGAACACCTCGCCCCCGGTATCGGTTGCGTCCCTCCTTGAACCACGGGAGACACCCAGATAGTCCGGGCCCTTAGGCATCTTGCGCACTCAATCCTCGGACTTGGCGTCCCGGGTCATCAGCCTCATCACCGCGTCGCGCGGGTGCATCCCCTCGTAGAGGACCAGCCCGACGTGGGTGGCGATGGGCATGTCGATGTCGTTGCGAGCGGCCAGGTCGAGGACGGCGCGTGTGGTCTTGATCCCCTCCGCCACCATCTTCATCTCCTCGGTGATCTCCTCCAGGGTCTGCCCGATGGCGAGCCCGAAGCCAACCCGATGGTTGCGACTGCTGGTGGAGATGCAGGTGGCGATCAGGTCGCCCATCCCGGCCAGCCCGGCGAAGGTCGAAGGCCGGCCGCCCAGGGCGATGCCGAGCCGGGAGAGCTCGGCCAGCGCCCGGGTGATGAGCGTGGCCCGGGTGTTGTCCCCGAAACCGAGCCCGTCGGACATGCCGGCGGCGATCGCCATCACGTTCTTGAGGGCGCCCCCAAACTCACATCCGGCGACGTCGTCGTGGGTGTACACCCGGAAGCTCGGCCCCATAAAGACCGACTGGAGCGCCATGGCCGCCTCCTGGTCGGCAAAGGCGACCACCGCCGCGGTGGGCTGGCCGGCCGCCACCTCGGCGGCCAGGTTGGGGCCGGTGAGGACTCCGATCCGGTCCGGGTCGTGCCCGGGGGAGACCTCGGCGACCACCCGGGTCATCGTGGCCAGGGTGCCCTGTTCGATGCCCTTGGTCAGAGAGAGGATCGGCACGCTGTCGTCGATGGCGGGCGCCGCCTGCGAGTAGACGTCGCGAAACCCATGCGAGGGCACCGCCATGACCACCGCGGTAGCGCCTCCGACCGCCGCTGCGAGGTCGGCCGTGGCCACGAGGCATTCGGGGAGCAGCTGCTCCGGCATGTAGCGGGGGTTTCGGTGCTCGCGGTTGATGTGCTCCGCCATGTCGGGCCGACGCGCCCAGAGGACCGTGGGAGCCGTCAATGCCGCCAGGGCGGCCGCCGTGGTGCCCCAAGACCCGGCCCCGATCACGGCGATCCTGCTCATGACGGCACGCTAACCGGGCACGAGTGGGGCAGGGGGGTGCCGGTTCCTAACCTCCTCCGCCATGAGCCTGTCCATCGGCATCGTGGGTCTCCCCAATGTGGGCAAGTCGACACTGTTCAACGCCCTCACCAATGCCGGGGCGCTCGCCGCCAACTACCCGTTCGCCACCATCGAGCCCAACACCGGGGTGGTCCCGATCCCCGATCCGAGGCTCGAGGAGCTGGCCCGGATCTTCGCCTCCAAGCGGGTGGTGCCGGCGACCGTCACGTTCGTGGACATCGCCGGCCTGGTGAAGGGGGCGAGCGAAGGGGAGGGGCTGGGCAACCGGTTCCTGGCCAACATTCGGGACGCCAACGCCATCTGCCACGTGGTCCGGGGCTTCGCCTCACCCACTGTGGCCCATGTCGATTCCGTGCCCGACCCGGCCAAGGACATCGAGGTCATCGAGACCGAGCTGGCGATAGCCGACCTCCAGACCATCGACAAGCGCCTGCCCAGGCTGGAGAAGGAGTCGAATATCGACAAGGGCCTCAAGTCATCGGTGGAGCTGCTCACCGAGCTCAGGTCGGTCGTGGCCGCCGGCCGGAGGGTGAGCAGCGAGCCGGGCCTCATCTCGAGGAAGGGCGAGTTCGCCGATCTCCATCTCCTCACTGCCAAGCCGGTGATCTACGTGTTCAACCTCGACGAGGCCGGGGTGCGCGACGAGGGGCTCCGCTCCCGGCTCGCTTCGCTGGTGGCGCCGGCGGAAGCCCTGTTCCTCGATGCCCAGATCGAGTCGGAGATGGGAGAGATGGACGGCGCCGACCGGAGCGAGTTGCTCGCCTCGGTCGGTCAGGACGAGCCCGGGCTCAACGCCGTGATCCGGGCCGCATATCGAACCCTCGGGCTGCAGAGCTTCCTCACCGCGGGTGATAAGGAGTCGCGGGCCTGGACGATCCGCGCCGGGGCAACCGCCCCAGAGGCGGCCGGGGTTATCCACAGCGACTTCGAGCGGGGTTTCATCGCGGCAGAGGTGGTCGACTTCGATCGGCTGCTCGAGGCGGGATCGTGGTTGGCCGCTCGGGACAGGGGGTTGGTCCGGACCGAGGGGAAGGCATATGTGATGCGCCCCAACGACGTCGTGGAGTTTCGCTTCAACGTCTGAGCACTACTGTCGGGTGGGCGCCCCTCCCGGGACCTTGCCCTCTGCCTCGCCGAATGGAACGATCCCGGGCCGGCTCAGGACGAGTATCCGGTCACCGGAGTTGATGTCCGCCCCCCGTGTGAAGGCCTGCGGCCCACTGCTATTGAGGACGGCAATCGGGAACAAGCCCGGCTGATCGGGCATGGGAGGGCCCGAGCTATCGCGTGATGGGTCGAGCGAGCCCGGTGCATCGATCGTCTCGACCGAGGCCTCCCCGGTGGTCACGGCATGCTCCCAGTCGGTGATGGCTTCAGGCACCCTGACCACCGTGACGCCGCTCTCGTCCAACAGTGAGCTGAACACTTGTGCGTCCGAATCTCGAAGCATCACCGATACCTCGGGGACGCCCGACTCGACGGCCATCTGTGCGATGAGCATGTTCACCTCGGCATTGGGAGTGGCCGCCACCAATGCCCTCGCACGGTCGATGCCCGAAGACTCCAGGACCACCTCGTCGAGGCCGTTCCCCGGCACGACATCGAGACCTTGTTCGATCCCTGCCAGTGTGTTGGCCCGGTTGGTGTCGATCAGCACGACCGGCGTCGACTCCTGCCAGGCGAGCCCCAGCACACGGGCGATGGGCCCGGCTCCGACGATGATGGCGCGATCTCGGTCACCTGCCTTGACCAGTTCGCCGCGGCGGCGAAGCCAGCCGACTCCCCAGGTGAGCAGGACCGGAACCGTGGCGGTGGTGAACAGCGCCATGAACACGAGAATGGAGAAGACTTCCCGGTCGATGAGCCCCTGGGCCAAAGCGAGCTCGGCGACGATTATCTCGACCGCCCCCCGGCCGTTCATCCCGGTGCCGACCACGACGCCCTCGCGCCATCCATTGCCGCTGGGCACATAGAACACGGCGGTACCGAGGATCTTGCCCACGGAGGCGAGGACGATCACGGCGACCAGGAGCCCAGGATCGGTGGAAAAGACCTGGAAGGAGACCTCGAACCCGGCGGAGACAAAGAAGAAGGGGGCGAGAACGGATATCGAGACCGTGGACAGCTTCTGCTGCACGTCTCGGGAGACCTTTCGGCCTATCACGTCCTTGTCGAGGAAGAGCCCTGCGACGAATGCGCCGAGAATGGCGTGCAGCCCGGCCAGCTCCGCGGCCCAGGCAAACAGCAACCCGAGCACGATGACCGTGAGGAAAGCGCTCCCCCGACCCAGCTCCCGCTGTCCGGCGAGCCGCTTGACAGCCGGGAAGAGACGGGCCCCGACCAGCCATGCCCCCAGGCCGAAAGCCAGAGCCCTCACCCCCGTGACCGCAGCTGTCCCCATCGAGACGCCCCCGGCTGCCTCCGGGCCGACGATGGCGGCGAACACCACCAATACGGTCACGTCTGAGAGCAGGGCACCCGCCACCAGAACATGGGCGATCCGGGTGTCGAGGATCTTGAGATCGACCAGGATCCTCGACTTGGTGAGGAGTGAGGTGACCCCCATGGCGAGCCCCACGAAGATCGCCTCGATCATGGTCCGATCGACCCACAACATGAGCATCACCCCGAGGGCGGCTGGCACCAGGAAGCCTCCTGCTGCTGCTAGGAGCCCGGGTTTGGACGCCTTTCGCAAGTCACTGAGGTCGAGATGCATTCCGATGTAGAGCATCATCAGTAGGACACCGAACTCGCCGAGCACGTCGACGGCATCGTTGCGCGTCAAAAGCCCGAGCAGGGGGGGACCGAGAAGGATGCCGGCGGTGATCTCCCCGAGAATCGAGGGGTACCCGAGTTTCGTCGCCAGCCGACCGCCCACCAGGGCGGCCGCCAGGACGAGGGCAAGCGTGAGGATCTCGTTGTGCATCAGAGGGTGCGCCCCCGCCGACGGGGAGCGTCAGTCAAAATGCGACGTCGAGGTCGCGCATCGGGGCAGGTTAGCCCAAGGTGCCCACACCCCCTTCCTCCAAGCCCAGCCCCAGCACCGCCTAACATGATGGGAGTCGTCGACGCCGAATGGGAGAGCCCCTCATCAGGAGGGGCGCCGAAGGGGCAACTCCTCCCCGGAAACTCTCAGGCACGCGGACCGTTCGGTCGAGGCATCGCTGGAGGCAACAACAGCGGGGGAGGGCAATCGCACCCTAGGAGAGAGATGCCCAATCCCAAGGAGAGGTTCGCCGACCGGCACATCGGCCCCCGACCCGACGACATCGAGAAGATGCTGGCGACGATTGGGGCCGCCTCGCTGGACGACCTCATCGCCGAGACGATCCCCGCCTCGATCCTCGACACCGCGCTCGATCTGCCCCCGGCCCGCTCCGAAGTCGAGACCATCGCCCGGCTGCGGGAGATCGCCGGGAAGAACCAGGTCATGACCTCCCTGATCGGGCTCGGCTATCACGACACCATCACCCCGGCGGTCATCCAGCGCAACGTCCTGGAGAGCCCGGCCTGGTACACCGCGTACACCCCGTATCAACCCGAGATCTCACAGGGCCGGCTGGAGGCGCTGCTCAACTTCCAGACCATGGTGTCGGACCTCACCGGCCTCGACATCGCCAACGCATCCCTGCTGGACGAGGCCACCGCCGCCGCCGAGGCCATGGCCATGAGCCGCCGGTTGGTGAAGGGAGATCGGTCGGTCTTCTACATCGACGACGATTGCCATCTCCCCACCATCGAAGTGGTTCGGACCCGAGCCCTTGCCGCCGGAGTCGAGATCCGGATGCTGTCCGAGGGGTTCGACGGAGAGGCCGCCTTCGGTCTGCTCCTCCAATACCCCGGCTCCTCCGGCCAGGTCCGAGACCACCGCCCTCTGGTGGAGGAGGCCAAAGCAGCCGGTGTCATGGTCACGGTGGCGACCGATCTCCTCGCCCTGGCGTTGCTCGCCCCACCAGGCGACTGGGGGGCCGACATCGCCGTTGGCTCGGCGCAGCGCTTCGGCGTGCCGCTCGGCTATGGGGGCCCGCATCCCGGGTTCATCGCCACCCGGGACCAGCACGTGCGCGCTCTTCCCGGGCGCCTGGTCGGTGTGTCCCGGGACACCTCGGGACGGGTCGCCTACCGACTGGCACTGCAGACCCGGGAACAGCACATCCGGCGGGAGAAGGCGACGTCGAATGTGTGCACCGCCCAGGTCCTGCTCGCCGTGATGGCCGGGTTCTACGGCTGCTGGCACGGTGCCGAGGGGATCGAGGAGATAGCACGGGAGGTCCATCGCCAGACCAGCTGGATGGCCGGCTCACTGGAAGCGGCCGGGATCGACATCGCCAACGACATCTGGTTCGACACCCTGACGGTGCGGGTGCCGGGGCGGGCCGACGACGTCATCGCCGCCGCATTGGATCGGGGGATCAACATCGGCTCTGTCGACGACGACCATGTCCGGGTCGCGCTCGACGAGACCACCTCCGACGAGGTCGTCGTCGCGGTGCTGGCTGCTTTCTCCGCCACGCCGAGCCCGGAGACGGAGGCAGGCCCGATCCCTGACGGCCTGGCCAGGCGCTCGGAGTTCATGACCCATCCGGTGTTCAGCCTCCATCGTTCCGAGCACGCCATGCTCCGCTACTTGCGTCGTCTCGCCGACCGGGACCTCGCCCTGGACCGGAGCATGATCCCGCTCGGATCGTGCACCATGAAGCTCAACGCCACCACCGAGATGGTCCCGATCACCTGGCCGGAGTTCGCCTCTATCCACCCCTACGCGCCAGAGGACCAGGCGGCGGGATACCTGGAGCTCATCGATGAGCTGGCCGATCTCCTCTGTCGCATCACCGGTTACGACGCCGTCACCCTGCAACCGAACGCCGGCTCTCAGGGCGAGCTGGCCGGGTTGCTCGCCATCCGCGCCTACCAGGAATCGATCGGAGAGGGCCGGCGTGACATCTGTCTCATCCCGGCTTCGGCTCATGGCACCAACGCCGCCTCGGCGGTGATGGCGGGGCTGACGGTGGCGGTGGTCGCCACCGACGACGCGGGCAACATCGACCTCGACGACCTGGAAGAGAAGGCCGCCCGTCATGACGAGCGGCTCGCTGCGGCGATGATCACCTATCCCTCGACGCATGGGGTGTTCGAGGAGGGAATCGGGCGGCTGGTCGACATCGTGCACGGTCACGGCGGCCAGGTCTACGTGGACGGGGCCAACCTGAATGCAATGGTGGGTCTCGCCCGGCCCGGCGAGTTCGGGGCCGACATCGGGCATCTCAACCTGCACAAGACGTTCACCATCCCCCATGGCGGTGGCGGGCCCGGGGTGGGACCGGTCGGGGCCAAGTCTCATCTCGCCCCCTTCCTGCCCAATCACCCGATGTCGGGGAGGGCGGGCCCGGCGAGCGGTGTCGGCCCGATCTCAGGCGCCCCGTTCGGCTCGGCGGGAATCCTCCCGATCCCTTACGCCTACCTGTATCTCATGGGCGCCGAGGGGCTGCGGGCGGCGAGCAAGGTGGCCATCCTGTCCGCCAACTATCTGGCCCGGCGGCTCGACCCCTACTTCCCGGTGCTGTACCAGGGGAGCCGGGGTCGGGTAGCCCACGAATGCGTCGTCGACCTGAGACCCATGACCCGGGCCACGGGGGTCACCGCCGAAGACGTGGCCAAGCGTCTCGCCGACTACGGGTTCCATGCCCCGACCCTCTCCTTCCCCGTCCCGGGGACCCTGATGATCGAGCCCACAGAGTCGGAGAGTCTCGAAGAGCTCGATCGGTTCGTCGAGGCGATGCTGGCGATCCATGAGGAGGCGTCCCGGGTCGAGTCGGGGGAGTGGAGCGCCGAGGACAACCCTTTGCGTAACGCCCCACACTCGGCGGAACAGGTGACATCGGACCACTGGGATCACCCCTACTCCCGGGAGACCGCCGCCTTCCCGGTGGCATCGTTGCGGAGCGACAAGTACTGGCCACCGGTCTCGAGAGTGGACGGCCCGGGAGGAGACCGCCACCTGATATGCGCCTGCCCTCCCCTGGATGCATACTCGTGAATGAGCTTGACTTTCCGTGCTCAAATGGGATCTTGATGGATAGCGGGGCGGGTAGGACGCAGATATGACGGTGTCAAGGTGAAGTTCACCGGCCAGGTGAGGATTCCGGAGGTCGACCATCCCGGGGTCCCGGCGACGATCATGGTCGAAGGAGATCAGACCGAGGTGTTCCTCGAAGGGGAGTCCTTGGGTCGATGGTCCCTGTTCGACGTTCATGCCTCGCGCCTGGTCTCCAGCGCCTTCTCCCTCGCCCTCGCCGACGAGGAGATCACGTTCATCGCAGACGAGCCGGTCGACTTTGCCTACAAGGGCGTCGACCACATGGCGGAGGTCTGGGCCCGCTTCAAATCGATGAGTCTCCCCCGCCGCATGGTGGCAGTAGGGCGGTCGCGTCGAGGCACCATCGCCTCGCGCATCAGCGATCTCCGCGAGGCGATGTTGTACAACCTGGAGTCGGTCGGGCGCCCCGCCGCCCGCCTCGCCCCGATCGAGAGCATGGTCCAGCCCACCGCGGAAACGCCTTCGTGGACCAAGAGGATCGACGCCTACTCCAACGTCCCTGAGCCCTTGGAGGTCGAGGATGAGGTCGCACCGGGGCAGGTTGCGGATCTCGTCCATCCCGTAGTCGAGATCGTCTCGGCCGATGACAGGATCGCCGCTGTTTTCGAGCCGGCACCGATCGATTTCGAGCCGGCACCGATCGAGGAAGGAGAGCCGGTGGAGAAGACGGTCGCGGTGGATCCGATCGAGGGGGCGACCCCTTCGTCGGGGATAGCGAGGCTGCGACCGGGCCCCGGGTTGATCCCGCGTCGGGTCGATCCGGCCCCGTCGGGGGGCGCGGATCAGGTCGCTGCCACCGCCGGGGCGCGACCGCCGCTGGCCGACTCGCCGTGGGACGAGCCGCCGCCCGACGCCGAACCGCCTGAGGACGACATGCCGTCGGACGGGAGCGAGGAGTACTACGAGGAGACGACCCCCTCCGAGCCGATCGTAGAACCTGCCGCGCTGGTCGAGCCGACCCCGACCGTCGACTCCGTCGAGGAGGCGGAGACCGTGGAGGTCCCGGTCTTCTCCGCTGACGTCGAGTCTTCCGGGGAGCCGGCTGTGACCCCGCCCCGGGACGAGGGGGGCCGACACGAAGTCGTGGTCGATCTCGGCCACCTCGAGGACGACGAGGAAGTCTCCGAGAGCCCCGGTCCACCTGAGGAGCCGGGGGACCTGGAGCCCGACCGGGCCCCGGTCCTGGCCGGAGCAGCGATCCCGGCTGCGGAGCGGAGTGGTCTGCTCGGTGCGGTTCGATCGGCCTTCGCCAGGAATCGGGCGCCACATGTGCACGAGTTCGTCGAGGCGCCCGGAGGGATCGGCATCGTCCGGCAGATCTGCGCCGAGTGCGGCTACATCTCGATCGGCGTCACCGACTGAGACCAGGCCGTCGTTCCCTGCAGAGCGGGGACTCTTCCATCCGGCGGGCTATCAGCTCAACCTGACCCGGTCTTGAGGACCATCACCACCACGGCGACTATCAAGAGTCCCGCTGTCACCGCTCCCCATATGGCAGCCTTCTTCCCTTCGGACGCCGCCGTCGGATAGTCGCCCGACTCGAGGGCGGCGATGATCCTGGCCGAGCCCGGACGATGGGCGAATACCGCGATCAGCGCGGCGGCGAGGGCAACCCCGAGACCTATCGAGACGAAGGTGTCACTCCAGTCGTAGAGATCGCCGACGAGGACCAGCCCGGCTCCGGTGAGGACCGTGAGCACCCCCGCCGGGTTGTAGTACTTGATCCCCGCCTCGGCGGAGGTCCGAGCCCAACCCAGTGCGGCCTCTCCGCCGCTTCGGGCCATGCGCGGTGCCACGAACCCATTGAACAACCCTCCGCCGATCCAGGCCGCAGCGGAGAGGACGTGGAGGATCAGGAAGAAGTCGTTCATCGGATGAGGCGGCAACGTAGCACGGCCCAGGTCTCACCCCGGGTAGCCTCGCCAGGTGACGCCCGTGATTCGACCCGTGATCCTCTCCGGGGGCGCCGGCACGCGTCTCTGGCCGCTGTCGACCAGGGAGAGCCCCAAGCAGTTCCTCAATCTCCTCGAAGAGCCGCTGTTCGAGGCGACCCTTCGCCGGATGCGAGGAATCTCCGGCGCAGGGCCGATGATCGTCGTCACCGGCGCTGACCACGTGCCGGCCGTGGATGAGGCAATCGCCGCCACAAAGGCCG
>Ga0299913_10001465_pt1 | contig 17492 bp, 15 predicted proteins | sample RVTome_9_FD_201360 | JGI IMG/M metagenome (GOLD analysis project Ga0299913, IMG submission 201360) | Soil microbial communities from uranium-contaminated site in the Upper Colorado River Basin, Wyoming, United States - RVT155D38 (version 2) ... | reverse complement strand
CCTCCGTACGACCCGGCGCGTGCGCCGGATCGCCGAGCCGCTGATCTACGGCTAGAGCGAGGGCCGCGTCACGAAGTAAGCGAACAGAGCGGCCATCACCACGAGGGCCGCTATAACGATCACGATCGAACCCCCCGCCCACAACGCACGTTTTCCGCTGCCCGCGTTCACGACGACGAGTATCACGAGGCCTGCGAATACGAGAGCGAACGACAGGACCTTCACTGCAATGTCGAGAGGACCTCGTCGATCGGAGGAATGTCCGATGACGCGCGTGAGCGGTACAGGTAGAGGATCTCACCGGACTTGTCGACCACCGCCGCGCCACCGAGCTGGAAAGGGTCCTGCTTAGGGATCTTGTTCGGGTGCTTCACGATCGAGCGGAGGCCATTCACCCACACCGGAGGGCCGTAGATGTTCCACGCCGACGCGCGCTGGATCGCCAGTGCCTTGTAGGTCCGCTTGTCGTGATCGACCAGCAATGTGAAGGGGATCTCGAACTCATCCTTGAAGTGCGCCGCCATCTGCGGCCACCCCATCCCGATCGCGACGACGTCCGCGCCGGCAGCTCGGAACTCCTCGTACCTGTCACGCAACTGCGTGACGAAACCACGGCAGAACGTTCAGCCGTAATGCCGCAGCCACGTGACCGCGATGGGTTGGTCGCGCCACAGGTCCCCGATGCGCACGTCGTTGCCGTCCGAGTCCGGCAGGACGACGTCTTCGATCACCGACATATCGGACATGGACCGCATCCTAGGTGCTGGTCGAGACCCCGTCCTGCTTAGTGGGTGATGGACGATTCGGTCGCCCGCAGGCGGCTGCATACCTCCTCGAGCATCTTCAGGGCGAGCGTCGGCTGAGACTTGATCAAGGAGTGGAAGTTCCAGCTGGGGACGACGAACGTTCTCACCGGAGAATCGGCTACGACGGTGGCGGTGCGCGGTCCCTTATCGAGAAGAGCGATCTCGCCGAAGAAGGCACCGCGACCCAACCTGCGCCGGGTCCGTCCACGGATCTCGATTCTCGTCGTCCCCTCGAGGACGACATGAAGACCGTGGCCGATCTCTCCCTCGCGACATATGACGTGTCCTTCAGGATGCACGGACTCCTTCCCCGACGCGGCGATCGCCGCAAGCTCCCTCTTGGAGCACGCCGAGAACAGCGGGATCTTGCCCAAGAGCTCGATGAGGTCTTTGGTCGTGGCCGTTTTCCTTGCCATCTATCCAACCCCCGTCTCCGTGGACCGTTTGGTGATTCTCCTACAGCGGACTGGGATCGCCCATGTCTGAAGTGAGACAGCCCCTGTGTCGTCCCGCGGACAGAACGAAAAGGTTCCTCCCCTCACGATCTGTGAAAGCAGTACGTCGGTATGGGAGGCAGTCATGAACAGCCAGATCCACGCGATGACCGAGATCGGACGGATGCGCCGTGAGGAGGCGATCGCCCGTGCGGAGAACTACCGCCTCGCCCAGATCGCGAAGCGGCGGACCGAGGAGGCCGAACGGCCGGGCGAGAGGCGCCTCTCTCCGGCGTGGGTTCTCGTCTATCGCAAGGCTCTGAAGATCGCAGCTCTGTCCATCGTGGTCATCACCGGGATAGTGGTGTTCTAACCGCACCGGAGCAAGCTCGGCCCTCGCTCGGTTCGAGGCCATAAGCTCGTGGGATGGCGGTCGACCACATCGCTGTCCTTCGTGAGACGCGGCTCTTCGGCGGTCTCGACCTCGCCAGCCTCGACCAGCTCGCTCGGAGCGTGACCGAGCGGAGCTACCGCAAGGGCCACATCATCGTCAACCAGGGGGACCCCGGTGACTCCCTCTTCGTGGTCGCCGAGGGCTTGATCAAGGTCTTCGTGACCTCCGAGACGGGCGACGAGATGGTGCTGGTAGCCCTTCGGCGCCCCGACGTGTTCGGCGAGGTCGCCGTGCTCGACGAGGGTCCACGTTCGGCGTCCGCGGAAGCCCTGGAGCCGACCGCGGTGCTGATCCTGGCTCGTTCGAAGCTCCTCGAGCTGATCCAGAAACGACCCGAGCTGACGGAGGTCCTCTTACGTTCTCTCGGGGGACTCGTGCGGAGGTTGACCGAGCAGGCCGCAGACCTCGTCTTCCTGGACCTCCACGGCCGGATCGCCAAGCTACTGCTGAACCTCGCGGACGAGCGGGGCGCGGCGGACGACGGGGGCATTGTGCTGGACCTGCACATGACCCAGAGTGATGTTGCCGCGATGGTGGGCGGGTCGCGGCAGAGCGTCAATCAGATACTCCATCACTTCCAGCGGCGGGGCTACGTGGAGCTGGACGGCCGCGCGATCGTCATGAAGGACCTCGACGCCCTCCGCCGTCGTGCCGGGCTGTGAGCGTGTCGGCGTCAGGACACGGGTCATGTCGGCCGGCCGACAGACGGGATCCCCCCTAGTACTGCACGATGGTCCTGCGCGAGAGTGATGCGACGGTTCACCACCGTCACGGATGAAAGGGGGGCAGAGATGCCCGAAGACGAGAAGCGCCCTGAGGATCAGCAGGATGAGGAAGACACCGAAGGCCACGGCGGCGCCCGCCGGCCGCTGGAGGAGGAGGACGTCGAAGGCCACGGTGGCGCTCGTAGGCCACTGCAGGGCGAGGACGTCGAAGGAGATGACGTCGAGGGCCACGGCTCGGCTCGCAAACCGCTGTAGCAGCTCCTAGCTGCAGCGACTTTCGCGCATGGATCGGGACCGGCTACGCCGGTCCCGATTTCGTTGTGCGATCGGCATTATCGGCGACCGAGCGCAGGATCGTCTTCACCTCGAATGGGGTCAAGCCGCGATGCTTGCCCAGGATCCGCGTGACCAGCCCGGCGATGTGCGGTGCCGCGAAGCTGTTCCCCGTTGCGAGGCAGCGAGATCCTCCCGACCATGCAACCTCGACATCGATCCCGGGCGCCCCGAACTCGACCGGTGGTGAGGGGTTGTAGTCGAGGGAGAAGGGATCCTTCCGTTCGTGGGAGGCCACTGAGAAGACGCTCGAGTACAACGACGGGTAGCTGGGCTTCGGGACGTTGTTGACGGCGGAGACCAGCATCACGTTCTGAAAGTAGGCCTCGTCGGCGAGCTCGTGAAAGAGGTCGAAATGGTCCCGCTTCCCCGACGAGAGTGACAGGTTGACGACGTTCATCTGGTTGTCGATGCACCAGCGCAATCCCGCCGCGAAAACGATCCCTTTCCCGGTTAGGCGTTCGCCCAAGACGCGAACGGAATAGATCTCGCAGTCGGGAGCGACGGTCCGGATGATCCCGGCACACGCGGTGCCGTGACCAAAGAGATCCTCGTGCGGACCTTCGACCAGACGGACCAACGTCTCCTCATCGGGGTCGTATTCGATCGCGATGCCGCCGGCGATATCCCCCACAGCCGGGTGACCGACCTCGACGCCGGAGTCGATGATCGCGACCTTCACGCCGGAACCGGTGCTATCCCCCCAGGCCCACTCCTTCGTTATCGGCTGTTGCAGCTTGAGCGCCTCGACCGGCCGCAGCGCGTCGGCATCGAATTGCTCGGACCATGCGGGCTTCACCGAGGGCGTCGCTTGGCTTCGAGATAATCGATGAACTCACCGACCAGCCGGGTCGCCGCCGTTCGCTCGTCGTCACCTAGTAGGGCAAGGCGATGGAACTGGGCGGCGAGGTCGGCCAGGTCCGAGCCCGGCTTGGGCGCTCCCGCCGCGACGCTCCGCAGGGTCTCGCCCAGATCCTCGTCCGCAGAGCGTTCGAGCGACGCGAACAACGCCCGCCCGAGATCGGTGAACACCCGCGAGTTCTCGATCGCCAACGCGGCCTGGCGTGCGAAGAGCGCGAGTAGTTCCATATCGCGATCTCTTTGGCTGCGGCGATCGAGCACTTCGATCACTCCGATCACCGCGCGGTCCGTCTCCAACGGCATCGCGAGGATGGAGCGCGGGACATAACCGGTGCTCTCGGCGACATCGACGGCGAAACGGGGGTCGTGGGTGACATCTTCGATCGCGATCGGTTGTCCCGAAGTGACCACCCAGCCGGCGATCCCCTGCCCCATCGGCACGCGGAGGCCCTCTACCTCCTCGGCCCCCTCGCCGGACGCCACGTGGAAGACGAGCTCGTCCGCCTCTTCATCGAGGACGGCCATCGAGCACGCAGCCGCGTCGAACAGCTCTTTGGCAGCGGCCGTGATCGACCGCAGTAGCTCGTTATGTCCCGCGGGGACCAGAGCAGGACCGAGGTCGGCGGCGAGCCGCGCGATCTCGCGTAATGGATCGGAAGACTGGCTCATGACGCCTCCTGCTCGAGCACCTTCGGCCGATAAGACGGATGCGTTCGCGACAGTCTCCCCACCACCCCGTCGATGAGAGTGCCCGACAAGCTGGGGGCCTGGGTGACTGCGGCGAGGAAATCTTGCCCCGGGATGCGCAAGAGATCGCAATCGGTAGCCGCCACGACGGTGGCGGTTCTAGGCAGATCCTCGAGCAATCCGATCTCGCCGAAGTGGTCACCCGGTCCCAACGCGCCGAGGACTGCTGCTCCTTCGATTCCCTCACCCATTGACGAGACATCCAGCGCGCCATCAAGGACGACGAAGAAGTCGTCCGCCGGCTGACCCTCCCGGATTACTTCCGTTCCCGCGGTCACCGATTCTCGCCGGGCACCATCTGCGGCAGCTTCCAGGGCTTGTCGCGGGGCCCCCGAGAAGATCTCGAGGGCGGCCAAGACATCCACGGTAGGCGCCAGCTCTCGAGCGCGGTCCCCGGCTACCTTCTCGATCCGTTTGAGTGCGGGGGTGAGAGCGAAGACAACCGCGGGGAGCGAACAACCGACCACCACGAGCGTTGCACGCAGGCCGATCGTCTCGGCGAGCAACGGCGCGATGAACGAACCAAGCATCACGCCGCCCACCGCGAGAGAGTCGATCATCCCGAAGACGCGGGCGAGGACGTCTCGAGGCAGGCTTCGTTGTAGCAGCGTCATCGAGACGACCTCGAAGGCGATGCTCCCTGCTCCCACGATCGCCATCAGGGCGTATGCGATCCATGGGGCGTGCAGGAACGCGACGACGGCGAGGGGCACGGCGGAGGCGACGATGCCGAAGCTTAGGGACAGCCGCGGTCGGGCGCCGGTCGCGAGCCTTGAGGTGAAGCCGGCGGCCAGCACACCGCCGGCACCGATCGCGGCGTTGAGGAAACCAACTCCTTCGGAACCCGTCCCCAGGAGTCTCTCGGATACGAGTACGAGAAGAACAAGCTCGTGGCCGTAGAGGAAACTCGCGGCGAACACGAACCCGACGACGATCGCTGCTTCGGGTGACGATCTCACCGCCGATGTTCCCTCGGCCAGCCGTCGAAGCGTCGAGACCCGTTCTTCGGTCTCTTCACCTCCCGACCGTGTCCTGATGGCGACCACACATCCTGCCGAGAAAAGGAATGTGACTCCGTTGACGAAGAAGGCCAGAGATGGAGAGCCAAGTATGAGGAGCAGACCCCCGATGGCAGGTCCCACGATGAGGGCGGTGTGCTCCACCGTTCCCATGATCGCGTTGGCACCGGCAAGCGATCGTTCCTTCACGACCGAAGGCGTCAGCGCGGCGACCGCAGGTCCGTATGGTGTGGCAGCGACGGCGGTAAGGAAAGCGAGTGCGATCGCGATCCCTGCGTGCATGCTTGCGGCGGCCGCGGCGGCAAGCATGAACATCAGAGCGGCCCGCGCCAGATCGCTTGTCACCATGACGGTGCGGCGCTCGTAGCGGTCGGCGATCACCCCGCCAAGGGGGCCGAGGACCACGTAAGGGATGGTCCGCAGGATCGTGGCGGCCGCTACCCAGCCCGCCGATCGGGTTTCATCGAAGACGAAGACGATGAGCGCGACCCCGTAGAGCCACGATCCGGCTTCGGATACGGCCATGCCGGTGAGCAGGTAGCGGAAATCGCGGGATGCGAATGCCTCGCGCACGGCGCTTCGTTCGATCGACGCCCCCATGCGCCACATCGTCGGCTACACCGGCTCCGGTCACAAGGGCCTAAACGGGATAAAGACGGCGAGTCACCTTGTGGGATGGGAGCCTCGTTGCGACAATCCTTAGGTGTCTCAAGCTTGCCCGCAGTGTGGGTTCGAGAACCTCGCCAACAGCCGCTTCTGCGCGGGCTGTGGGGCTCCGATCGGTGAGGCGGCGCCCTCCACCCGTAAGGAACGCAAGCAGGCGACGGCCCTGTTCGCCGACCTCGTGGGGTCGACCTCACTAGCCGAGCAGCAGGATCCCGAGATCGTCCAGGCCGTCGTGGGGGCGACCTTCGATCGTCTCGCCCAGGAGGTCGAGCGCTACGGGGGCCTGCTGGAGAAGTTCATGGGCGACGCCCTCCTGGCGGTCTTCGGTGTGCCGACCGCCCACGAGGACGACCCGGAACGGGCGGTGCGCTGCGCCCTCGAGATGTTGGCGGTCCTCATGGAGCTCAACCGGGGGTTCGCGGCGGAAGACAAGCCGCAGCTGCAGATGCGGGTGGGTATCGAGGCGGGCGAGGTCCTCGTCGACGTGGAGCGGGCCAGCGGTCCGCGCGACCGGATGCTGACCGGCGACGCGGTCAACACCGCGGCACGACTACAGCAGTCGACCGAACCCGACACCGTCACCGTGGGTCCCTCCGTGTACGCGGCGACCAAGCTGGTCATCGACTTCCACGAGCGCTCTGCCCTGGAGCTCAAGGGAAAGTCGGAAGCAGTACCCACCTGGCGCGCCGTACGCGTCAAAGCTCGCCGAGGCGGTCTCCGCGCGCCGCTGGGCTTAGAGGCGCGACTTATCGGGCGCGACGAGGAGCTTGGCGTACTCAAGCAGACCCTGCACCGGGTTGAGACCGAGGGACGAGCGGCCCTCGTGACGGTCCTGGGGCCGGCAGGTGTCGGCAAGTCGCGCCTGACCTGGGAGCTACAGAAATACCTCGACGGTCTGCCGCAACCCTTCTTCTGGCGAAAGGGCCGCTGTCAGAGCTATGGCGATGTGTCCTACTCGGCTCTTGCCGAGACGGTCAAGGCTCAGTGCGACATAAGGGAGGACGACGCGCCCGATGTCGCCGCCACGAAGGTCGGCGATTCGGTTCGTGATCTCTTCGGGGACGACACTCTGGTTGGAGAGATAAAGGTGCTTGTCGGAGCCGGTACGGAGGAGATCTTCTCGCGCGAGCAGCTGTTCGACTCATGGCAGCGCTTCCTCGAAAAGATGGCAGCGCGCCATCCATTGGTTCTGGTTTTCGAGGACATCCATTGGGCGGACGAAGGGTTACTCGATTTCATCGACCACATGGCCGTATGGGCGCAGGGGTCGATCCTCATACTCACTCTGGCACGTCCCGAGCTACTCGATCGTCGCTCGAGCTGGGGCGGTGGGAAGCGGAGCTATTCGGCCATATACCTGGATGCGCTTACGGCGGACGAGAATGAAGCTCTTTTGGACGACCTGCTCGATGTGGCCCTCCCTCCCGAACTGAAGGGACTTGTTGTCTCGCGGAGCGAAGGGAACCCTCTCTATACCGAAGAGATCGTTCGGATGTTCATCGACCGAGGCATCTTGCGCGCGACAGAGACCGCGCGCTGGGAGCTGGCCGCTCGGATCGAGGCGATCGACGTCCCGCAGTCGATCCATGCGCTGATCGCGGCCCGGGTGGACGGTTTGTCAGCCGACGAGAAGGAGCTTCTGCAGGACGCCGCAGTAGTCGGTCGCATCTTTTGGTCGGGCGCCGTCGCACATCTCTCGGACAGGACCGAGGCCGAGGTCCGTGAGATCTTGGGCCGACTGCGCATCAAGGAGATCATCGTCCCGCGCGACCCTCCAGCATTCTCGGAAGAGATCGAGTACGCGTTCCGGCACGCGTTGATCCGTGATGTCGCGTACGACTCACTTCCAAAGGCACTCCGTGCCGACAAGCACGCAGACGTTGCCAGGTGGGCCGAAGGGAGGGCAGGTGAGCGCTCGGAGGAGCTCGCAGAGTTGATCGCTTCGCATTACGTCGCGGCGCTGGGCTACCTGGAGGAGATGGGGGTGCCGATCGAGAAAGGCGACGGACTCGTGACCAAGACTTGCCATTGGACTCAGGTCGCCGGTCGTCGCGCTCAGAAGCTCAATCAGGGAACCGAAGCCGTTCATTGGTTCAAGGAAGCTGTGGCCCGAGCTCCCGCTGCCGATCTCAACGATGCCGATATGGCCTCACTGTGGGAGTCCTACGCGCGCGCCGGTTGGGGAGTCGCACCGATGAACGAGACTGCCGAAGCGTTCTCTTCGGCTCGGGTCTACTACGACAAGCTCGGCCGAAAGGCCGACCTTGGCAGGATCGATACCGAGCTCGGCATCATCTCGTTCCACCTCGGTCGCGATGTGGACGTGGTTCCGTTGTTCGAGCGCGCTTTGGGCATGCTGGAACCGCTGGGAGATTCGAAAGCGCTTTCGAATGCGTATAACTCCCTGGGCTGGTATCACTGGCGGCGCGGCCACGATCCTCTAGTCGAAGAGCCGCTGCGTCGAGCGATCGAGATCGCCGAGAACGTCGGCGCGCGGGCCATCGAAGGTCAAGCCAAACAGACCCTCGGGATCTGGTTCGTGTACGCGGGTAACTGGTCGGAAGGCATGCGGCTCATCGAGGAGAGCTACCAGATCGCGGAAGAGACCGGCAACTTGACTCTCCTCTTGCGGGCAAGCAATAACCTCCCCGAGGTTCTGTCGGAGAACGCCCCGGATCCGGAGCGAGAGGAGCAGATCCTTCGGAAAGGCCTCGAGCTCGCCCGTAAGTCGGGGCGGCACGACCGGGAAGGCTGGATCCTCGGCACCTTGTCCCACTGCCTTTCGCTACAGGGTCGCCTCGAAGAGGGCAAGGAGCTCATGCAGAAATCGCTGGAGCGTGCCAGAGAGGTTGGCGATCTGCCCCTGGTTGGGATGCGCACCCACGAGTTGGGACGGCTGAATGTACTCATGGGCGACGTCGACGACGGGTTGCCTCTGGTCGAGGAAGGTGAACGGATCCTCGAGATGAATCCCGAACCGCAGGCTCTCGTATGGCTGCCGCTAGCGCGCGCAGAGTTGGACAAGAACCAAGGAGATGTAGACGGTGCCACCCGGCGGCTCATCGACGCGACCAAAGGATCCGGTGTCGAGCTGATGCTGGGAGCCGCCGAACGCATCTTTCTCGAGACGGTGAAGCTCCTCGTTACCGCGGATCGTATCGATGAAGCCGCCGGATTCGCCGAACGACTAAAGGAATCCTCCGGCGGGCGGGCACCTGCGGAAGCGTTTGCAACGTGGGCGGAAGGACTGGTCGAAAGGGAAGCCGACCCGGCAGTGGATACGCTCACCGAAGCTGCGAGCCGGTTGGGAAGGATCGGTTACGTGATCGAGCAAGCGCGCTGCTTGGTAGATCTTGCGGCCGCGAAGAAGAGGGCCGGCGGGGAGGGAACAGCGGATCTCGAGCGAGCGCGATCGATCCTGACGAACTCTCGGGCGCGCCTCTATCTCGCAGACGTGGAAGTCGTCGCGCAGCAAATGTTCGTCTAGAGCGGACTTCCGATGAAGAACAGCCTGCCTACCGGCACCGTCACTTTGCTCTTCACCGACGTCGAGGGCTCCACCAAGCTCTTGCACGAGCTCGGTCCCAGCGGCTATTCAGCCGCGCTCGCCGAGCACCGCCGCATCCTGCGTGAAGCGTTCGCCCGCCACGAAGGCTTCGAGGTCGATACGCAAGGTGACGCCTTTTTCTACGCGTTCCCCGACGCCAGGGGCGCGGTGCGGGCCGCAGGTGAAGGACGTGACGAGCTCGCGGGTGGCCCCATCCAGGTCCGCATCGGCATCCACACCGGCACGCCACACTTGACCGACGAGGGTTACATCGGGCCAGATGTGCACAAGGGTGCCCGCATCGGCGCCGCGGGCCATGGTGGCCAGGTGCTGTTATCCAAGGAAACGCGCGAGCTGTGTGACACCGACGTCTTGGATCTCGGCGAGCACCGCCTCAAGGACTTCGAGCAGCCGGTGTGGATCTATCAGCTCGGTGACGAGGCCTTCCCGCCGCTCAAGACGATCTCCAACACCAACCTGCCCCGCCCCGCAAGCTCGTTCGTCGGCCGTGCGCGAGAAGTAGAGGAGATCGTTTCTCATCTGCAAGATGGCGTGCGTTTGCTGACCTTGACCGGGCCCGGCGGCACGGGCAAGACCAGGCTCTCCTTGGAAGCAGCGAGTGGTCTGGTCCCCACGCAGCGGAACGGCGTTTTCTGGGTTCCCCTAGCAGCACTGCGCGATCCCATGCTTGTTGGCTCAACGATCGCCGCGGCGGTCGGCGCGCAGGATGACCTCGCGACTCACATATCGGACAGAGAGATGTTGCTCGTACTCGATAACTTCGAGCAAGTTATCGACGCGGCTGCAGATGTCTCATCGCTCTTGACCGCGTGCCCGAACCTCCGAGTGTTGGTGACGAGCCGCGAGCGACTCCGCGTGGCGGGTGAGGTCGAGTACGCAGTGCCAACGCTCGCGCGAGCCGAAGCGATGCAGCTCTTCTCCGACCGTTCCGGTGTCGCGCCGGATGAGACCATCGCGGAGATATGTGCCCGGCTTGACGATCTACCTCTCGCAGTCGAACTTGCTGCCGCCCGCGCGAACCTCTTGGCACCACAGAAGATCCTGGAGCGTCTCTCGGGCAGGCTCGACATCCTGAAAGGTGGCCGCGACGCGGATCCCCGTCAGGCGACTCTTCGCGCGACTATCGAGTGGAGCTACGACCTCCTCGACGACGCCGAGAAGAGCTCGCTGGCGCGCCTCGCCATCTTTGCGGGTGGATGCACCCTCGAAGCTGCGGAGGAAGTAACGGGTGCCGATATCGAGATGTTGCAGTCTCTCGTCGACAAGAGTCTCGTCAGACATCGCGACGGCCGGTACTTGATGCTGGAAACGATCCGCGATTTCGCGCTCGAACGTCTTCGCGAACAGGGTCCAACACAGATGACTGCCGCACGACATCTCGATCACTTCGTCGCGCTTACCGAGAAGGCGTACGCCGCGCGCATCACGGCCGAAGAGCAGTGGGTGCCGATCGTCGATCAAGAGCGGGACAACATCAGGGCTGCGCTCGAGTGGGCGTCGCAGCAACGGTCACAAGAGGAAGCTCAGCTCATCGGCGCGGCAAGTCGGTACTTCGAAACCCTCGGGTATGGCCCCGAGACCGAGGGCCGCCTCACAGATGCGCTGTCTAGATATGGCGCTCGAGATGCGATCCGCGCGCGGGCGCTCTCACACCTCGGCGAGCTCGTCGAACCCGAGCAGGCTTTGCCGCTGCTCGAGGAGGCGCTCGAGATATGGCGCGAGTTGGAAGACGATCTGGGAGAAGCACTCGCACTCGAGATCATCGGTTACGCATATGTGTCTCTCGCCGACCATGAAGCTGCTACGGCATCGTTCGAAAAGAGCCTGTCCCTGCGCCGCGCTGACGGGTCCCCTGAGCTGGAACAAGCCGAAGCCTTACTCGGACTCTGTCGGGTGTTCGCGTCGTCCCATGACGTCCAACCACTGGAGCCGCTCGCGCGCACGCTCTTGGAGCTCGGTCGCCGCCACGACGACCGATGGACGGTGACGATGGCACTCCATTACCTGGCGGATTGTCCGCTGATCTGCGGCGATTACGCCGAGTCGGAGCGGCGTTACTTGCAAGCTCTCGGTCACGCGCACCGTTCGGGTCTGAAAACCCAATGTGTGCCAGAGCTCCTAGGCGTTGGGATGTCGCTAGCCGGGCAGGGTCGACATGCACAGGCTCTCCGACTTGCGGCAGCCGCCTACGCCCGGCGGGAGAGTTTCGGGTATTTCGGACCGAGCCCGATCAAGTGGTGGCGCGAGATGCAGGAGCGCCATCTCGGCGGCGCCCGCGAAAAGTTGTCTCCCGCGGAAGTTGAAGAAGCCGAACAAGCCGGTCGATCGATCGCCTTCGACGTGCTGATGGATGAGATCCTCGGGACCGCGGATCACAAGTCGTGACGCCGAGGTCTGATCTCCCCGCGGGGATCGTCACGTTCGTCTTCACCGACATCGAGGGTTCGACCCAGCTGCTCCACGAGCTCGGCCCCCAGGGTTTCGATAGCGCGCTGATCGAACATCGCCGGGCGCTGCGGGACGCGTTCGCCCGACACGGCGGCGTTGAGGTCGACACCCAAGGCGACGCCTTCTTCTACGCGTTCCCCGACGCTCGAGGCGCGGTCCAGGCGGCGCGCGAGGGTCGGGACGAGTTGGTCAAGGGACCGATCCGCGTGCGCATCGGCATCCACACCGGGACCCCGCATCTCGGGGCCGAGGGCTACATCGGCCCCGACGTGCACCTCGGCGCCCGCATCGGGGCCGCAGGACACGGCGGCCAGGTGCTGCTGTCCAAGGAGACCCGCGACCTCATCGACGCCGATGCGATCGACCTCGGCGAGCACCGCCTCAAGGACTTCGAGCAGCCGGTGTGGATCTACCAGCTCGGCACGGAGAGCTTCCCCCCACTCAAGACGATCTCCAACACCAACCTGCCCCGCCCCGCGAGCAGCTTCATAGGGCGCGAACGCGAACGCGACCAAGTCATCGCGCTGCTGCGCAGGGGGACGCGTCTTGTGACGCTTACCGGACCGGGCGGGACGGGCAAGACGCGCCTGTCGATCGAGGCCGCCGGCGAGCTCGTGGGTGAGCTCCCGAACGGGGTCTTCTGGGTTGGGCTCGCCACGTTGCGCGATCCCGCGCTGGTGACCGCGACGATCGCTCAGACGCTCGGTGCCAAGGATGGTCTCGCCGACCACATCGGCGAACGCGACATGCTGCTGGTGCTCGACAACTTCGAGCAGGTCGTCGATGCAGCCCACGAGCTCTCCACGGTGCTGAAGACGTGCCCCAATCTCAAGGTTCTGGTCACCAGCCGGGAACTGCTCCGCATCGATGGCGAGATCGATTACCCGGTGCCTCCGCTCGCCAACGCAGAAGCGATCGAACTCTTCTGCACCCGGTCCGGGCTCGATGCCGACGATGCCATCGCGGAACTATGTCGGAGACTCGACGATCTCCCTCTCGCGGTTGAGCTTGCCGCGGCGCGCACCGGCGTGCTGTCACCGAACCAGATCCTCGAACGTCTCGCCGCCCGCCTCGACCTCCTCAAGGGCGGCCGCGACGCCGATCCTCGTCAGCAGACTCTCCGTGCCACGATCGAGTGGTCCTACGACCTCCTCTCGGATGACGAGAAGCAACTGTTCGCTCGTCTCGCGGTTTTCCGTGGCGGCTGCACTTTCGAGACCGCCGAGGAGGTCATCGATGCAGATCTCGACACGCTGCAATCGCTGGTCGACAAGAGCCTCGTGCGTCACACCCAAGGCCGCTTCTGGATGTTCGAGACGATCCGTGAGTTCGCACTCGAGTGTCTGGATGCATCTCACGAGAGCGACGCTGTCCGAGCGCGTCACGTGTCTTTCTTTGTAGGAACGGCGCAGCGTGCCGACCGGGAGTTGCGAGCGAACCCCAAGGAGCAGCTCGACTCGCTCGAGCGAGACCAGGACAACTTCCGTTCCGCGCAGGACCACCTTGAACGACTGGGTGATACGAGGTCATTGCTGGATATCGGCGCCGGTCTGTGGCGCCTCTGGTATCAGCGCGGCCCCATCGAGGAGGGACGTCAACGTATCGAATCCGCCCTTAAGAGAGACAACCGGGCGACGGCGTCCCGCGCTCGGGCACTGGTCGGCGCTGCTGCGCTGGCATTGAACAATGGCGATGCTGACACCGGTCTTAAGCACGCGGAGGAGTCGGTAGCGATCGCACGCGAACTCGACGACCCTGAGCTTTCCGCGCACGCGGTCTCCATGCTTGCCAGCGCGCTTACCGATAAGGATGATTTCGCGCGCGCCAAGCCCTTGTTCGAGGAGAGCCGCAATGGGTTCCGCGAGATCGGCGACCATCACTACGAGGGCGTCGCCACGCTGAACCTTGCATACTGCCTTAGGGAGCTTGGCGAGACGGAGGCCGCCGGCCTGGTTGCTCGGGAGGGCCTCGAAGCGGCGCGTCTCGCGGGGAACCGTCGGAACGAAGCGGGATTTCTCGACGAGATCGCCATCGAGCTGCTCGACTTTCACGAGGACCCCGGCGAAGCGGTATCCCACTTACGCCAAGGCCTGGCGATCTGGTGGGACGAGCGGGACATGTTTTCTGTGGGGAGAAACCTGTACCGCCTGGCGCGAGCCAATGCGACCCTCGGGAACGCCGCGCGCGGCGCGCCGCTGTTGGCCGCGGCTACGCGGATGTACGAGGAGATGAACGCCGGTGAGGCCTGGTTCTGGGAGTGGGTCGAGAAGACCAAGGGCATGCTGCGAGAGCAGCTGGACGAGGAGAGGTTCGCGGCCCTGTGGCAGGAAGGACGAGCCATGACCATCGAGGAGGCCGTCGCGCTGGCGCTCGAACCCTGACCCGCTAAGTAAAGGGGGCCGGTTGCCCGGCCCCCTTTATAGCGACTCCGGTGCTTCTAGATGTCGTAGTACAGGTAGAACTCGTGCGGATGCGGGCGCAGCCGCAGCTCGTCGACCTCGTGGACACGCTTGTAGTCGATCCAGTGATCGACCACGTCCTGCGTGAACACGCCGCCTTCCAGCAGATAGTCGTGATCGGCTTCGAGCGCGTCGAGCGCAGCGTCGAGCGAGCCCGGAACCTGTGGGACGTTCGCGAGCTCCTCCGGAGGCAGCTCGTAGAGGTCCTTGTCCATAGGCTCGGGGGGCTCGATCTTGTTGCGGACACCGTCGAGACCCGCCATCAACAACCCGGAGAACGCGAGGTAGGGATTCGCAGATGGGTCCGGGCAGCGGAACTCGATGCGCTTGGACTTCGGCGATTTCGAGTACAGCGGGATCCGCACCGCTGCAGAGCGGTTGCGCTGGCTGTACACGAGGTTGACCGGGGCTTCGTAACCCGGAACCAGTCGCTTGTAGCTGTTCGTAGTGGGAGCACACAGCGCTAGTAGAGAGGGCGCATGCTCGAGCAACCCGCCGATGTACCAGCGCGCGGTGTCGGAGAGTTGCGCGTAGCCGAGCTCGTCCCACATCAGCGGCTCGCCCTCTTTCCACAGGCTCTGGTGCACGTGCATCCCCGAACCGTTGTCCTGGAAGATCGGCTTCGGCATGAACGTGATCGTCTTGCCGTTACGGAAGCCGACGTTCTTTACGACGTACTTGTAGAGCATCAAGCGGTCGGCCATCTCGAGCAGCGGTGCGAAGCCCATGTCGATCTCGGCCTGGCCCGCGGTACCGACCTCGTGGTGGTGGACCTCGACGGGAACGCCGAGCTCGCGCAACACGAGCGTCATCTCGCTACGCAGGTCCTGATAGTGATCCATCGGCGGTACCGGGAAGTACCCCTCCTTGTAGCGGGGCTTGTAGCCGAGGTTGTGACCGCCCTCCTCGGCCCCCGAGTTCCACACGCCTTCTACAGCGTCGATGTAGTGGTAGCTCGAGTGCTGGTTCTGATCGAATCGGATCGAATCGAAGATGTAGAACTCCGCCTCCGGCCCGAAGTACGCGACGTCCGCGATGCCCGTCCCGATCAGATAGTCCTGGGCCTTGCGCGCGACGTAGCGAGGATCGCGCGTGTAGAACTCGCCCGTGACGGGGTCCTTGACGAAAGCATGGATGATCAGCGTCGGGTGCTGCCGGAACGGATCCATGACCGCAGTTGCGGGATCCGGAACGAGGATCATGTCGGATTCCTGGATCTCCTGGAAACCACGGATCGACGAGCCGTCGAAACCGAACCCTTCTTCGAATGCTTCCTCGGTGAGCTCCTCGAAGGGCATCGAGAAGTGCTGCATCAGTCCGGGAAGGTCCGAGAAACGGATGTCGACGAACTGCGCGCCGTTCTGTTGACCCAGTTTCAGGACATCAGACGGGCTGGCATCTGCCATGTACTCCTCCTCCTAGCGTCACGTGCCGAAGACGTCGGCGAACCTACCCGGCAGGCTATGGGCGCGGCATTTCTTTCGAGTTTCGGTCGCGTTACGTGCGGGTTACGGAAACGGGCGAGCCGGTGTTTTTCGCGTTCTCGATTAGCGAGCCAGCCACGCCGCGAGATGCGCGGCTTCCTCGTTGTAGGCCCGCGTGATCCCCTCCACGATCCAGCCTTCGACGCGACCCCCGTAGATGGGGACGTGGACGCGCACCTCACCCGCGACAGTTCGCCGCGTCCCGTCGGGGATCTCGGTGAGCGCGACGTGACCGCTGGCCGAGAGCAGCTCCTTGGCTACTTCGGGTTGGATCACCCAGTCCCATCGTTGAGTGGCCGGGTCCCAGTGCTCCTCCTGGACCCACGCGGGGTCGTCGCCTCCCAGGAACCGTCGCGCCGTGCCGCTGATCTCTAGCTCCAGCACGCACCGCAGACGACGCGAGACCCGGCCCCCGGGTTGCTCGTCCTGGGACAGGACGGTGCGGTCCTTGAGCCCTCCGATCCCGGCGAGGCTCGCCTGGAAGTCGTGATCCAGCAGCGCGCCGGCTACGGCGTCGGGATGCCATTCGAAGGTATGGAGAAGATCGAAGCGCACGGCGACGGAAGGATACGGCTAAGTCGTTGCGTAGCATCCGGGACGTGCCCCCGGTCATGCTGATCTCCAACCATCGCGCTGGGTCGGTCTCGGCGCGCACGAAAGAGGTCATCACGAAGGCGCTGCAGGCCGATTTCAAGCTCGAGGCGGTCGACACCGAGTCGCGCGATCACGCCACTCAACTGGCAGAAGATGCTGTCGACCGCGGTTTCGAGGCCGTGCTCGTGTTCGGCGGCGACGGAACCGTCAATGAAGCCGCTCAGGGAGTCGTGGCGACGAACGTTGCGCTGGGCATCCTGCCGGGCGGTTCAACGAACGTGATGGCGCGCTCCCTGGGGATCCCCCGCGACCCGGTCGAGGCGACCGCGTACGTGGCTCAACGCCTGCGGTCCGGCAGCTACCGGCGAGTGGGCGTTGGTCGAGTCAACGCGCGCTACTTCCTGTTCTCCGGGGGGATGGGTCTGGATGCCGAGGTCGTTCGGCGGGTCGAAGCCGACCCGGAGAGGAAGCGCAAGAGCGGTGAGTGGAGCTTCGTTCTCAACGCCTTGAATGCAGGGTTCACCGAGTACCGGCGTGCTGAACCTCAGATCACCGTCGAGGTCGACGGGCAGGAGCCATACCGGTCGTTGCTGTCGATCTGCTGCAACGCCCGCCCGTTCACTTACTTCAAACGCTTCGCGGTCGATGTCTGTCCGGCGGCCAGCCTCGACAAGCGGCTCGACGTCTTCGGCCTCGACCGGATCACGACGATGACCATCCCCCGGGTCGTTGGAGCCGTCTTCGTCACTCGCAACCACGTCAACTGGAAGCACGGGCACTATCACTCAGACGTGCCCGGAGTGTCGTGGCGTGCGACCCGACCCATGCCCGTGCAGGTGGACGGCGATTACATCGGCGAGTGGGATCGAGCTGCGGTGCGCTACGTAGACGACG
>Ga0299913_10001464_pt1 | contig 17496 bp, 21 predicted proteins | sample RVTome_9_FD_201360 | JGI IMG/M metagenome (GOLD analysis project Ga0299913, IMG submission 201360) | Soil microbial communities from uranium-contaminated site in the Upper Colorado River Basin, Wyoming, United States - RVT155D38 (version 2) ... | reverse complement strand
GGTCCGTCACCATGCGCATTCAACGCGGCCCACCCGTGCGACGCTTCGGTGACGCCCCCTCCGGCACGCTCGGTGACACTGACGACTCGTACTGACGGGCTGGTTCGCGGTTATGGACAAAATGGCCGAGGGCAGCAGGCGCCGTCGGCTCAGCGCCGGCCTGCAGCGGTTGGAGACGTGGTCCGAAACCGCGAGCCAAATCGAGAAGAACGCCGTGTACGACGCATTGTTCGCGGTCTCGAACAGGTCGATCCAGCACGCATATGCCGTCCTGACCCGCCCGGTCCCGACCCGCGGATTCGTCATCCTGGTGCGGGACAATCTGGTGGTCACGGTCGGCCTGCCGACTACGGACACGTTCTGTATCGAATACGTCGGCCCCCCACGCGACGACAGTGGCGACGGTGGCGACCACGAAACGTGACCCGGCCACTGGTGCTGCCTTGCGCCGGGTCCGGACCGGCTCCCCGCCGCTGCTCAAGCCGTTTTCGAGTACGGAAGGGTTGACTAGGACCCCTCAGCTACCACGCATCTGTACATCCGGAAATGGCGCAAGACTTGGAACGCTAATACGGACATCTGGCCGTCTTGAGAATGTGCCGATGCCGTGTCAGGCTGAGATTGGCATTGTGCGACACGTTCGTCACCGGAGCATTGGGGTAAGCGGATGTCATCATTGGATCTTCCTGGCCTGGACGTTTCCACTCGAGTGCGTGCTCGCGATATTCAAATGGCCGCGGTCGCCGACGTACGCCGGCGCGTCCTGATGGTTTCCGGTGCGATTGACACCACCGACCATGACATTTCGGTGTGCATCAACCTGCCGGAGCCCGGTCGCTGGCAGATCATCAAGTCGGAGACGAACCTGACGGACCAGACGTGGCTGGCCATGCAGGTGACCACCGACGAGAACTCCGCCTTCGTCAACGACGCCGACACCATGATCCTCTCCCGCCAGTTCGCCAAGACCTTCATGACGCCCGACGCGCGGCGCCTGACCTTCTACGACGGCGAGGTCCGGCCCGGCGAGGCGGTGCTGAAGGTGTTCACGCTGGAGACCAGCGGGCGGCGGCCCACCTACGCGCACGCCCGCTACAGCCCGATCACCTCGGAAGGCGCCGACGACCACACGGAGAAGCTGCAGAAGCTGATCTCCGACGGGATGCCGCAACGGCCGGTGGTCGAGCTGATCGTGCCGGTGACCATCATCGGATAAGGCGCAGTGACGATCTTCATCCCGGAGCCCCACCTGCTGGACTCACCACGGGGTAGGCCCTGGCCGGCCTACCCCGTGCCGCACGCGGGCATCCGCACCGACGAACCACCCTCCACCACCGACGTCGTCATCGTCGGCGCCGGGCCTGCCGGCCTGGCCGTCGCGTCCGCGCTGTGGCACCTCGGCGTGCACGACGTCGTGCTGCTGGACCGGGCGGACCGCCCGTGCGCCCGGTTCTTCGACCGGATAGACGTGCTAAGGCAGCGGGTGCTGCGCTCCCCCTACGCCCACCACCCCGGGGTCGAGGGCTACCGCGACTGCGAGCTGCTCGACTTCGCCAGGCTGCACTGGGCGCAGCTCACCGCGGTAGAGCGCCGCGAGGTGCGGATGGCGCAGGCCGGGCACCGGTCAGTGGTGCCGGTCGACGTGTTCGAGGCGTATTGCCGGCACGTCGCCACCGTCCACGGCGTGTACCGGCGGACCTGGCGGGCGTCGGTGCACTCGGTACGGCCAGGCGCCGGCGGCGTGTCCATACACACCGAGGGGCAGGCGGTGCGGGCGCGGTATGCCGTGCTCTGCACGGGCGAGGAGCGACGGCCGGCGCCGCCGGCATGGTGGCGCGGACGGCCGGCAGCCGGAGCCCGGCCGGGGGCAAGCCCCGACGGCGTCGGCTACTGGGACGAGCCGGTACCAGCCGGCGCCGGGTCCGTCGTGGTGGTCGGCGCCGGCCTGACTGCGGCGCATCTCATCGCAAATGCGCTCGAGGCCGGCCAGCAGGTCGACTGGGTGCTGCGCGCAGCGCGGGAGCGCTACCAGTGTTCCGACGTCAACGCGGCCTTCTTCCGCGCCGAGGGCAGGGCCTGCTTCGACGGCGTGACCTGGGAGGATCGCTTGGCCCTGATGCGGCGGGAGCGGCGGGCGTCGATCATGTTCGAGTTCCGGCCGATGCTGCGCGCCGCCGAGGTGGACGGGCGGCTGACCGTGCACCGCGGCAGGGAGGTCGCCGCGGTGATGTCGGAGGCGGACCGCCCGGCCACGGTCTTGTTGGCCGGTGGCGACGCGGTGACCGGCGACCACGTGCTGCTGGCCACCGGGACCGAATTCACGCCGGGCACCCGGCTGCTCCCCGACGATGTGGTGAACAGCCGCGACGGCTGGCCCGATCTGGACGAGCGGACCCTCGGCTACCGCCGGGCGCCGCGGGTGTTCACGGTCGGTGCCGCGGCAGGAATGGTGCTGGGGCCGGCCGCCCGCAACATCGATGGGCACCGGGTCGCGACGGCACGCGTGGCCGCCGCGATCGCCGCTGACCTCGGCGCCGTCGCCCACCTCGGCGGCGGAGCCGTCCTCGGCACCGACGCTGACCTCGCCGCCGCCGACCTCGGTGCCGGCGGAGCGGCTCGGGGGGTGACTGGTGTCTGACGCCAAGGCGTACGACCCGCGGTTCTCGCTGCCGGCGGTCGACGATCCGGCGTCGACCGAGCTCGGCGTCATTCTGCTCGGCCTGGACGCCGACCGGCTGCTGGCCGGCCTCGGCATGGCGGCGCTGTCCGGGTACTCGCACGACACCGCCACGGTGACGCTGCTCGTCGACCTGGCCATGCATGGCGTGCCCGACGGCCGGCCGCTCGGTGCCGCGGTGGCCGCCGGCACCCGCCGGTGGCGCGCGGCCCGCCCGGCACTGTCGGCCGGGTACCCAGGCGGGACACCGTCGGCGGCGCCGCGGCAGGCATGGGCGCAGGCGTACCGGGTGGTCGCCGCGGCCGGTGCCGGCAAGCCGGGGTCCGCCACACACGCCTACCTCACCGCGTGCTGGCTGCGTCGCAACGAGGTCGACCGCCGGACGAACGCGGAAGGGACCAGCTGATGTCGTACCTAAGATCGCTGCCTGCCGACGCCGTGCTGCTGCAGGTGTTCCAGGCATACCCGGACACGGCCCGGCCGCTGCTCGACTACCACGAGCTGGTGATGCGCGGGCCCTCGCCGTTCACGCTCGCCGAGCGCGAGCTGATCGCCGCGTACGTGTCGGGCGTCAACTCATGCACCTACTGCCACGGCGTGCACGCGGCGACGGCGGAAGCCCTCGGCGTGCCGAGCGGCCTGCTTGTCGCGGCGCTCTCCGACCTCGACTCGGCACCGGTCGACGACCGGATGCGGCCGGTGCTGCGTTACGTCGGCAAGCTCACCCGCACGCCGTCACGGATGTCCGGGGCCGATGCGGACGCCGTCTACGCCGCCGGGTGGAACGAGCCGGCGCTGCACCACGCGGTGCTGGTCTGCGCGCTGTTCAACTTCATGAACCGGATGGTCGACGGGCTCGGCATCAGCGCCGACCCCGGCTACTTCCAGCTGTCCGGCGACCGGCTGCGCACGCGAGGCTACGCCGGGCTCGCCGAGCTGCTGGACGGTCCGGCCTGAGGCGCCCGCAGCGCCACCACGAGCTCGTGGGCCGCGACATAGGGGTCCAGGTCGCCGGCGGCCACGCGCTTGGCCAGGCCGGGTAGGGCGGAGCCGCCGCGGACGTCGCCGATGCGGGCGCGCGACGCGACGGTCTTCACGATGGGAGATCCGCGCGCAGCGGCGCGGCGAGAAGGCCAGGCTCCGCGAGCTTCGGCTGCGCGCGCCTTGGTGCCGCTACCGCCGGCTGTTCCACGCCAGGAACGGGCCGGTGCCGCCATCCAGCCAGTACCTTGCGACCGCGGAGTGCCCGTCGGCCACCCTGTCCTCGATGAAGAGATGCTCGCCGTACGACACAAAATGACCCTGGCCGCACAACTCGCCGCCCCACTGGCCGCGATGCTGCACTGCGCGCGGTCCGCCTCCGCCCGCTGGGCACCGGCACCGCAACCACGACCGCCAGCACGGTGGAAAGACCGCCTCCGACCAGCTATCCTTTACTCATGACCGCTCCAGCAAAGGACGAGGGTTGCCCGATCGGGCGAACCAGGGTCAGCCGGAAGAACCAGGTAACCCTGCCCGTCGCTGCCCTCAGGGCCGCGCACGTCGAACCGGGCGACGCGGTACGCGTCGAGGTCGTCGGCGACGGTATCTTCCGTCTCGTCCGCGAGCGCGATCCGCTCGACGAACTGATCGGATCTGCACCCGGCTTGGCCGCGGCCACCGACTTGGACAGGCTGCGTGACGAATGGGCGCGGTAGTCCTGGATTCGAGCGTCGTCATCGCTCTGTTCGATCCTGAGGACGCGCATCATGAGACGGCGGCAGCCACGGCGCGCCAGTTGCGCGCGGAAGGTGCCACCATGATCGCACCGGCCACCGTACTGGCAGAAGTGCTGGTCGGCAGCGCGCGCCAGGGGACGGCGGCCGTCGCACAGCGCCGCGCCGTGATGGCGGCCGCATTCGGGCGACCGCGACCCATCGACGAGGACATAGCGGTCGCGGCGGCGCATCTGCGCGCACGGCAGCCTGCGCTACGGCTGCCCGATGCGCTGGTCATCGCCACCGGGATCGTCGACGACGCCGCCGTGCTCACCGCCGACAAACGTTGGGCCAATATCGACCCTCGTATCCAGCTGATCGGCTGACCTTATTGGTCGCACGCTCAGGTGGACAGGGCGGTGACTAGCTCGTCGGCGGCGATGTAGGGGTCGACGTCGCCGGCGGCCACGCGCTTGGCCAGGCCGGGTAGGGCTGAGCCGCCGCGGACGTCGCCGATGCGGGCGCGCAGCTGCTCGACGGCGATCGCCTCGATCTCAGCTTCGGCGCGGCGCTGCCGGCGCTGCTCCAGCTCGCCGTGCTCGGTCATCCAGTCGCGGTGCTGGTCTATCGCGGCCACCACGTCGTCGACGCCCTGGGCGCGCGACGCGACGGTCTTCACGATCGGCGGGCGCCACATCGGGCCAGGCACCTCGCGCCGGCCGAGGGAGATCATGTACTTGAGGTCGCGCACGGTCTGGTCCGCGCCGTCGCGGTCGGCCTTGTTCACCACGAACACGTCGGCCACCTCCAGGATGCCGGCCTTGGCGGCCTGGATACCGTCGCCCATCCCCGGCGCGAGCAGCACCAGCGTGGTGTCGGCGAGCGAGACGACCTCCACCTCGGACTGGCCGACGCCGACCGTCTCGATCAGCACCACGTCGCAGCCGGCGGCGTCCAGCACCCGGAGCGCCTGCGGGGTGGCCCAGGCCAGCCCGCCGAGGTGGCCGCGGGTGGCCATCGAGCGGATGTAGACGTCCGGGTCCAGCGCGTGGTCCTGCATCCGCACCCGGTCGCCGAGCAGGGCCCCGCCGGAGAACGGGGACGACGGGTCGACGGCCAGCACGCCGACCCGCTCGCCTTGCACACGCAGCGCGGTGACCAGGGCGGAGGTCGTCGTCGACTTGCCGACGCCTGGCGGGCCGGTGAGGCCGATCACCTGCGCGCGGCCGGCGTAGGGCGCGAGCGCGGCCGCCACCTCGCGCAGCTGCGGGCTGGCGTCCTCGACCAGCGAGATCAGCCTGGCCACCGCGCGCGGCTGGCCGGCACGGGCCCGCTCGACGAGGTCCGCGACGTCGACGGCGCGGGCCACCTGGCTACGCCTTCGGGACGCGGACGATGAGCGCGTCGCCCTGGCCACCGCCGCCGCACAGCGCCGCCGCGCCGATGCCACCGCCGCGGCGCCCGAGCTCGAGCGCGAGGTGCAGCGTGATCCGGGCGCCGGACATGCCGATCGGGTGGCCGAGGGCGATCGCGCCGCCGTTGACGTTCACCTTCTCCTGATCGATGCCCAGCTCGCGGGCGGAGACGATGCCGACGGCCGCGAACGCCTCGTTGATCTCGACCAGGTCGAGGTCGGCCGGCGTGATGCCCTCCTTCTCGCAGGCCCTGGCTATCGCGCGGGCCGGCTGCGACTGCAGCGTCGAGTCGGGTCCGGCGACCACGCCGTGCGCACCGATCTCGGCGATCCAGCTCAGCCCGAGCTCCTCGGCCTTGGCCCGGCTCATCACCACGACGGCGGCGGCGCCGTCGGAGATCTGCGACGCCGAGCCCGCGGTGATCGTGCCGTCCTTGCGGAAGGCCGGTTTGAGCCTGGCCAGCGTCTCGGCCGTGGTGTCGGCGCGGATGCCCTCGTCGTTGCGGAACTCGATCGGGTCGCCCTTCCGCTGCGGGATGAAGACCGGCACCACCTCGTCGTCGAAGACGCCGTTCTTCCATCCGGTCGCGGCGAGCTGGTGCGAGCGCGCGGCGAACGCGTCCTGCTCCTCGCGGCCGACCCGGTCGCCGTCGTTGCGCTGCTCGGTGAGCAGGCCCATCGCCTGGTCGGTGAACGCGTCGTGCAGGCCGTCGTATGCCATGTGGTCGAGCATCGTGACGTCGCCGTACTTGTAGCCCTCGCGGGAGCGCATGAGCAGGTGCGGCGCCCGGCTCATCGACTCCTGGCCGCCGGCCACCACGATGTCGAACTCGCCTGCTCTGATCAGCTGGTCGGCCAGCGCGATCGCGTCCATGCCGGACAGACACACCTTGTTGACGGTCAGCGCGGGCACGTCCATCGGGATGCCGGCGTTGACCGCGGCCTGCCTCGCGGGGATCTGGCCGACGCCCGCGGTGAGCACCTGGCCCATGATCACGTACTGCACCTGCTCCGGCGCCACCCCGGCCTTCTCCAGCGCGCCCTTGATGGCGAACCCGCCGAGGCCGGTCGCCGGGAAGTCCTTGAGCGAGCCGAGCAACCGCCCCATCGGGGTGCGAGCTCCAGCGACGATGACGGAACCGGACACAACTGCCTCCAGCGGCTTCTGCGAGCTGTCCCCCAATTCTGCTCGACCTTACTCGGGCCGGCTCGCCGCCACGGCTGTGAACCCAGGCACAAGGCTCACCGTTGCGCCCGGACAGCCGGGCAGGCGGGCGGTCATCCCGTCAGGGGTGACGGTGAACTGCCAGGCGCCGGCCGGCGGGCGACCGTTGTCGAGCCACCATCGGCAGGCGTTCTCGATCTCGTCCCAGAGGCTGCGCGGACCGTACTGGTTGACCAGGTTGGGCTTGCGGCTGCGCTCGTGCAGGCGGGCCCAGGAACCGGTGCCGGGGTCGACGAACCACTGGTCGTCGGGCGGGATGAACACGCTGGCGCAGCCGGGCACGCGCAGGCCGATGGCCACCGCATCGTCGTAGCCGGCGGCGATGTCGCTGATCTCCAGGTCCGTGGTGCCGGTCCTGGCCAGCCCGGCCGCGCACTCGGTGACGTGCAGGACCGGGCAGACGCGCTGGGCGCGCAGCCACTCGCACAGGGTGGCGCCGACGATGCCGCCCACCGCGGTGCCGTCCTCGCCGACGGTGAGGCGCAGCAGGGCTTCCCCGTGGTACGGCGTGCCCCAGCTCGTCGCGATCAGTCCGCCGGGCCGCACCTGCTCTACCCACGCATACGGCACCCGCTGCACCGTCGCGCTGCTCACCAGCCGGTCGTACGCGCCATGCCCCGGATGCCCCCGCGCGCCGTCGCCCTCGACCCAGGCGACCTGGTGGCCGGCCGACCGCAACCGGCGCAGCGCCGGCCAGGCGAGCTCGGGATCGACCTCGACCGTGGTCACCGCCTCCGCGCCCAGCCGGTGCGCCAGCACCGCGGCGGTGTACCCGGTGCCGGTCCCGATCTCGCACACGCGCATCCCGGGCTCCGCGTCGATAGCGGACAGCACGATGCTCAGGTCATAGGGGCTGAGCATCGTGCTGCTGGCACAGCGGCCGATGCCGTCCAGCCGGCCGTCGTCCACCTGGACCACCAGGGCGCGGTCGGCGTAGGCCAGGCCGAGCCAGGCGTCCGGATCGTCGGTGCGACGCAACGGCACGAACCCGCTGGAGGTCTCGTGCCAGATCACCTCCGGGACGAACTCGTGCCGCGGCACCGACAGCAACGCCTCCCGCCACGGCCCGAGCCCGCCGTCCCCGTCCAACCGGTTGACCATCCTGCGCCGCAGTTCCTCGGCCCTGTCGACGGCTACGAGTTCCATTCCCATGCACCCAGGAAAGCGGCTGCACGGGCGGTACGGAAAGCACATCCGCCACCGCGCCGGGTATCCCGTCAAAGGCCACAAGTGTCCGCGGGTGCAGTCGGTGCACCCGGCGCCGGATCAGGCCTTGGCGGCCGTCCGGGTGCGTTCGACCAGCTCGCCGCTCGTGGCATTGCCGACGGTTCGATGCGCCTCGCCGGCCAGGTCGTTGAGCAGGCGCCGCACCCGCGGCGAGTTCAGTGATTCGGCGAGGTCGGCGGCGTCGTGCGCGGTCGCAATGGCCTGGTCTACTTCACCCGCGCGCAGTTGTGCGGTCGCAAGCCTGCCCATTTTGTGTGCTCGCGAACGAGCAAATGCACCGTCAATACTGTCAACAGCGAACTGCAGGTGTGGTATTGCCTCTCTCGGACGCCCTACGTACATGTATGCCACGCCACAATTGCCTGTCACGGTCGGCCGGTGCGCCCAGTAGATCCATGGCGGATCCTCGTCCGGTCGGACATCGCCCAGCAAGGCAAGAGCCAGCTCCGCCTGGTGGGCGGTCGCGTGAGCGTCGCCGGCTCTGGCGTGGGCACCAGCCAACTCGCTCGCGATCGCCGCGCGCTGCGTCGCGCCGAGGGCCGCTCCGCCCCGGTGTACGGCCGTCGCAAGGAGCGTCACGCTGTCATTGGGGTGTCCGGTGGTGAAGTTCTGCATGCCCATGAACATGAGCACGTGCGCGCCGAAGGCGTCGTCGGACGCCTCGTGCGCGGCCCGCAGCGCGGTGAGCCAGAACCGCTGGGCTGCGCCCTCGTTGCCGGTCTCGTGGCACGACCAGCCGGCGAGCCGGGCGAACTGCGCGGCGACCCCGTAGAGCCGCCGTCCGACATCCTCGGAGTACGTGCCGGTCTTGAGCAGCCTTACCACGACGCGCAGGTCGGCGGTCACCGCCTCGTACAGCGCGCCGCCGCCGAGCGTGTCGTCCATCCGGCTGCGCAGCACGGCGAGCTGCTCGAAGTCGGCGACGAGAGACTCGTCCACCCGCCGGCCGCCCTCCAGCACCGCGGTCAGCCGTTGCAGGTCCAACACCATCCACTGGTGCGCCACCGCCGTCAGTGCCGTGCCGGCCAACACCAGGAACCCTCGCCGCTGCACGCCGGAAGCCACCTCCTCCAAGACGTGGATCGCCCCTCCGGACGACCACAGACCAACCAGCCCGTCATCGGCCCGGCGCGTCAGCGACCGCGCCGGCCGCCAGCCGAGATCGGCCGGGGCGATGGGGCGGCCAAGCCGCTCGGACAGCACGGCGGCGCCCAGCTCCGGCACCGGATCGTGCGGACACCGCCCGTCCCGCAGCCAGTGGTATGGCGTCTTCTCGTGCACGCTCACCGTGACCCGCTGCCGCCGCGCGCAGTCCACGATCCGGCGGGCGAACGTCTCCGGCGACCAGCCGGCCTCGGCCAACCGCTCGCGCAGTCGCCGGTTCGCCACACCACCGTCAGCCACGACCCCGCCCCGCCTCACCCTTGAGCTCCGCGCAGAACGCTACGCCGCCATCACCGACAGTGCCGGAAACTGCACCAACTGCACCACGGCGCACCCGACGGGCCGACCGAGCCCGGCCCCGCCGGGTTGACCCGCCTGCTCCTCCACGCGACTGGCGGCCGTCATCACGTCGCAGGCGGCGCCCGAATTCGTAGTACTAAGCGAGACCGGACGACTCATCGGCCAGCTACGCTATTGTGTTCCCACATGAAGTCCACGCGGACTGCCACCAACGATGAGCTGACAATGGCAGTCGAATGGCTCAATCGGTACGGCCGGGCGAAGACGGTAATTGTCGCATATCATGCCGACCCGGACGGCGTGGTCGCGGCGACGTTCGTGGCTGACCTTCTCCGCCGCCAACTCAAGTGCCAGGTAGGTGGGATTGCCGTCCGGACACATGAGTTCGACTTCGTACGCCTGCGAGAACATCTACTCTCGGCCAGATTCGACGCACTCGTCACAGTCGACATCAATTTTGCCAGCCGCCCAGGCTTCCTCACCTGGCTGGCCGACGAACTCGGAACACCTGCGCTCATTTATGACGACCACCTCGTCCGAGAACAACCGGTAGGCCCGCACGGATTCCAGTACATCAACCCTACGATCAACCGCACCGTCGACTTGCCCGTACCGGCGTGCTTCTTTGCCTATCTGGCGTGGTCCGGGGCCAGAGACGATCAACTTGACCGAGCGAAGCTGCCCGACCTGCTCGAAATCGGGCTCGTCGGTGAAAGCGTGTTCGCCGACTACGTACGGACGCTCGACCTGGAACACGCACCACTCGACATACTCAACCATGCCGCTCGGCGAATCTACGCGTGCTATGCAAGAATCGACTGGCCGGTCACGAGCGATCCAGTGCTGAAACAGCTCGGTGCACTGCTGGCCGAGTCCGCCGACGCGAAAGCCATCGTTGGGGGCCTCGACCGCATCGATGCCCTCCTCGGCGGAATATCCGCCAAACTCGACGCTGCCGTCCGAAACGGTACACTCCGAGTGCTGTCGGATGGCACTCGATATCGCCTCGGTGATGGCGCCGAGCTCGTCGTGGGCACTATTGGCACATCGGACTTTCTGCAAGCCAACCTGGTCGCCTCAAATGTCCGGAATCGCCTTCACAAGGGAATAGCCATAGCATGCCAAGAGCTTCCCGGGCGGACGGTAGTCGAGCTACGCCGGACCCGAAACCTTGCCGTAGTGGACCTCGATTCAGCCGTGCAACGGGTGGCCCACCTGGCAGGCGTCATCAACTCCGGCGGACATCCCGCAGCCGCCGGCATGGCTGTCGAGCCTGACTGCCTTGAGACGATCTTGACAGCACTCCGGCGTGAGCTCGCCGTTCGGTGAGCAGCAATGAAACGGTTCCCCTACTCTGCCCCCGCACCGAACACACCTCCTCGGCTGGTCTCTGAAGCCATCGTTCCAGGCATAACCTGGCTCATCGACAACCAGCGTGAAGACGGCAGCTGGGGCGGAGACAGCCTGCTCGATCGCGTGATCGCAACATGTCATTCGAGCATGGCACTGCTGTCCGCCGGATTCATGCTGGCCGACCCGGTCCTGCGAGGCGCGGTGCAGTTCCTGACGAGCGATCGGATCACCGTACATACCTGGGGCTTCTGGCGCATCGCGCCGCTAGCGAACTCTCCGGCAGACCGGTACACCGTGCACGATGACCTGCACACAATACTTGACCGCGTGAATCGGAGAAGCGGCTCGCCGCATCCAGATCAACTTCTTGACCTGTTCCTCATGAAAGTGCTGATCGTACTTGGACGGCAGGCAGATGCGGCAAGATTCGCAGGACCCGTACTAGACGACTACAGCCCGGAAAATGGCTGGTTCGGTCGAGCGGACACAACCACTCACGCAATCGCAGTACTGGCTGCGCTCGACCAGGCACCGGCCAATCTGCCGGAAATGCTGACAACCGCAGATCACGTCGTCAGGACTCGCTGCGTTCGGCACGGACCAGGGTTGGTCTCGTGGGGAGATCGCGTCACCACGACTGCTTACACGGTCATCAACGTACTTGAGTCACCGCTATGCGAACGTCCAGCCCTGCTAGATCTTGCGGCCCAAGGTGCCCGATGGATCTCTAGCCAGCAGCAGTCGGACGGAAGTTGGTCGCCTGAGACACCACCGTACGGCGGCGAGGGCGAGATCGTTCATCCCGCCTATTTCACCGCAGTAGCCTTACGCTGCATTCTTGCGTATGTGGACAGCACCGTTGGTAGTATCGGCGGACTGGTGCAGGCTAGTTACGTCCAGGCGCGCGTGGCAAAGCTCGTGGCCGTTGAAACGCGTTATGCCGTATCGAACAGGCGCTGGCGCACGGCCACCATTGCGGTCACGACCGCAACCGCACTCACTGGCATCTCTGCTGCGGGATACAAGTTCAAGGAAGCTTTGCAGTCAAATTGGAGCGGCGTCGCCGGGCTGGCCATAGTAGTCATTGCGGCCATTATCGTACTGATCTTCGATCTCGTACATTACTCGTCCAGCATTACCCGTTGGATTCGCTCTCGGCTGAGTGGACCTCGGCAGTGACGGCCCCGTGGGCCGGCCAGTATCGGCAACCGCTGGCCTGGGTCAGACTCGCCCTGACGGGTCGACGAACATCTCGTCGAAGGTGTCGTAGCAGGCCACGCGCGTGACGCGGGCGCGGACATCCACGGCTCGACGTCATTGAACCCCAAGGCTGCCCCACGGTCGACCATGGTGAGACGCACAGTCCGGGCGTAACTGTTACCGATCCGTAAGTTGCGCCATCCGACGGCTTGTGACGGTGCTGACGTCACGCCTAGCGTCGGAGCGGTTACTCCCCGACTCCCCTGCAGGAGGCCTCTGATGCTGCGTCGCTTCCTAACTGCCCTACCTGCGATAACCGTCCTGGCCGTGCTGGGTGGCGTGCTCACCGCCCCGGCGGCTGCCGCCCAGACCGGCGCGCCCAACTCGATGGCGTCGATGGGTGACTCGATCACCCGCGCGTTCAACGCGTGCGGCTGGTACTCCGACTGCACCAGCCGGTCGTGGAGCACCGGTGACGACTCCTACGTCAACAGCCACCGGCTGCGCATCCGGGCCGTCAACCCGAGTTTCTCGGCCGCGTACAACAACGCGGTCAGCGGCGCACGGGCCAACGCGATGGCCGGCCAGGCCGCCACGTCGGCCAGCCAGGGCGTGCAGTACGTGACGATCGAGATCGGCGCGAACGACGCGTGCACCTCGTCGGAGTCCTCGATGACCCCGGTGTCCACGTTCCGCTCGCAGATCGACGCCGCGCTGAACACCCTCAAGTCCGGGCTGCCCAACGCGCGGGTGTTCGTCGCGAGCGTGCCGGACATCAAGCGCCTGTGGTTCATCGGCAAGGGCAACTCGACCGCCAGGTTCTTCTGGTCCGCCGGTGGCATCTGCCAGTCGATGCTGGCCAACCCGACCTCCACCTCGCAGGTCGACGAGGACCGGCGCAACCGGGTGCGGCAGCGGGTGATCGACTTCAACACCCAGCTCGCGCAGGCGTGCGCCCTGTACGGCTCGAACTGCAAGTTCGACAACAACGCGGCGTTCAACTACCCGTTCGTGCTCAGCCAGGTCAGCGGCTGGGACTACTTCCACCCGAACCGCGAGGGCCAGCGCGTGCTGGCGCAGGTCACCTACGCGGCCGGCTTCAACTGGTAGCGCCGTAGGTCGACTCGCATCCGTATCGACGTTCTCGGCGCCGCCAGAGGTCGATACGGATGCGAGTCGCCATAGAGTCGTGCCCATGTTCACCGCGATCGACCACGTGGGCGTCGCCGTCGCAGACCTGGACGAGGCGATCGAGTTCTACTGGCGTGCCTTCGGCATGCGGGTGGTGCACGAGGAGGTGAACGAGGAGCAGGGCGTGCGCGAGGCCATGCTCGCGGTCGGCGAATCGGGGGCGTGCATCCAGCTGCTGGCGCCGCTTCGGCCGGACTCCCCGATCGGCAAGTTCCTCGACCGCAAGGGCCCCGGCATCCAGCAGCTCGCCTACCGGGTGGACGACGTGGTCGAGACCGCCGCCGCCCTGCGCGCCAACGGCCTGCGGGTGCTCTACGACGAGCCGAGGCGCGGCACGGCCGGCTCCAAGGTCAACTTCGTACATCCCAAGGACGCCGGCGGGGTGCTGATCGAGCTGGTCGAACCCGCGGCGGACCACTAGGACCAGCGCTAGTCGAGATACCCGCCACACCACCGCGCGGCGCGAGCTACTCGAAAGTAGCATTCTGCCCGTGCAGAAGATCCTCGACGCGATCCTCGCCGACGAACTGGACGCGGTCGGATCGCTGGGCGTGCCGGACAGCTACCGGGCCGTCACCGTGCACGCCGACGAGGCCGACATGTTCGACGGCGTGCCGCACAAGGAGAAGGACCCCCGCCGCAGCCTGCACGTCGAGGACGTGCCGACGCCCGAGCTGGGGCCCGGCGAGGCGCTGGTGGCCGTGATGGCCAGCGCCATCAACTACAACACGGTGTGGACGTCGATCTTCGAGCCGCTGTCCACGTTCGGCTTCCTGGAGCGCTACGGCAAGACCTCGCCGCTGGCCAGGCGCCACGACCTGCCGTACCACATCGTGGGCTCCGACCTGGCCGGCGTCGTGCTGCGCACCGGCGATGGGGTGCACGCCTGGAAGCCGGGCGAGGAGGTCGTGGCGCACTGCCTGTCCGTCGAGCTGGAGCATCCGGACGGGCACAACGACACGATGCTCGACCCCGAGCAGCGGATCTGGGGCTTCGAGACCAACTTCGGAGGGCTGGCCGAGGTCGCGCTGGTCAAGTCCAACCAGCTGATGCCCAAGCCCAGGCACCTCACCTGGGAGGAGGCGGCCTGCCCAGGGCTGGTCAACTCGACCGCGTACCGCCAGCTCGTCTCCCGCAACGGCGCCGGCATGAAGCAGGGCGACACCGTGCTGATCTGGGGCGCCTCCGGCGGCCTCGGCTCCTACGCCACCCAGTTCGCCCTCAACGGCGGCGCCACCCCGGTGTGCGTGGTGTCCAGCCCGGAGAAGGCCGAGATCTGCCGCAAGATGGGTGCCGAGCTGATCATCGACCGGGCCGCCGATGGCTACCGGTTCTGGAAGGACGAGCACGAGCAGGACCCGCGCGAGTGGAAGCGGCTGGGCGCCAGGATCCGCGAGCTGACCGGCGGCGACGACCCGGACATCGTGTTCGAGCACCCGGGCCGGGAGACCTTCGGCGCCTCGGTCTTCGTGGCCCGCAAGGGCGGCACGATCGTCACCTGCGCGTCGACCTCCGGCTTCAACCACGAGTACGACAACCGCTACCTGTGGATGAACCTCAAGAAGATCGTCGGCTCGCACTTCGCCAACTACCGCGAGGCGTGGGAGGCCAACCGGCTGATCGCGCGCGGTCGGATCCACCCGACGCTGTCCCGGGTCTACCCGCTGGAGCAGACCGGGCAGGCCGCGCTGGACGTGCACCGCAACGCCCACCAGGGCAAGGTCGGCGTGCGGTGCCTCGCGCCGGCGGACGGCCTCGGCGTCCGCGACTCCGCGCTGCGGGAGCGGCACCTCGACGCAATCAATCGATTCCGCGGTGTATAGCGCGCCCACCGTTACTGGCAGCCACCAGCCGGGTAGCGTGGACCACATGGGGCAAGACGACCGCGACCTGCTTCCGATGGGATCCACGTTCGACATCGCCCGGCGCGGTTACGACCGCGGGCAGGTGGACGAGCACCTGGATCGGCTGGACGCCGACCTGAGGATCCTGGCGGCCGACCGGGACGCCGCGGTGGCCCGAGCCGCCGAGCTGGCCAAGCAGCTGGAGAACCAGCGCACGCAGATCAACAATTTGGAACAGGAGCTGGCCAGGCTGGCCACGCCGCCGTCCACGATGGAGGGCCTGAGCGAGCGGCTGCAGCGCATGCTGCGCCTCGCCCAGGACGAGGCGGCCGAGATCAGGGCGCGAGCCGAGACCGAGTCGGGCGAGATGATGGCCCGCGCCGAAGCCGATGGCAGCGCGCTGCGCGACCGGTACCAGCGGCTGATCGCCGAGACCGAGGACCGCAAGGCCGCCATGGAGACCGAGCACCGCACGGTGATCAAGCGGGCCGAGGCGGACGCCGAGCGCGTCGTGGCCGAAGCCACCGCGAAGGCCGACCAGCTGGAGGCCGAGCTGGCGGCGCGCCGCCAGCAGATCGAGGAAGACTTCGACATCGCAATGTCGGCCAGGCGCGCCGACGCCATGCGGGCGCTCGCCGAGCAGGAGGCCGCCAGCCTGGCGGAGGCCGAGCGCCGCGTGCGGGAGGCCACCACCGAGGCCAACCGGCGGCTGCAGGAGGCCACGGCCGAGGCCAACCGCCAACTGCAGGAAGCCGCCGAGACCTCGCACCAGCGGGTCGTCGAAGCCCAGGTGCAGGTCGACCAGCTCCGCACGGTGCGGGCCAGGATCTCCGCCCAGCTGCGCGACGTCCGCTCGATGCTCGCCGATACGGCCGGCGCGCTCGACCCGCTGCCCGAAGAGCAGCCGCCCGTCGCCGGCGATCCGGACGACGACGGGCCAGCCATTCCCGCCGGCCGCACCCGCGAGGTAGCCGCCAACCACCGCTGACCGCTCGTCACCGCGGGCCCCCACCCGCCACACCCTTGCGCGCCACGTGGGCGCGCGCCTTCATGCCACCTGGGCGTCCCAAGGCTCGTCATATGAAACGTGGGACGCCCAGGTGCCAGGGCGCGCCGGCGGCGGGAGTGCGGGTCGACGCGGCTAGCGGGGGTTGGCGCGGACGAGCCAGCGGGTGATCGCCGTGGCGAGCTCGGCCGGCGCCTCCAGCGGGCTGAGGTGCCCGCACCCTGGCAGCTCGACCAGCTCGCCGCCCGGCAGCAGCGCGGCCATCTCCCTGGCCTGCTCGGGCGGGCTGAGCACGTCCCGCTCCCCCACCACGACCAGCGCGGGACCGTCGAACGAGCGCAGCACGTCGCTGGCGTCCGGCCGGGCGGCCATCGCGCGTTGCGCCCACGCCACCCCGGCCGACGGCTGTGCCGTGATCATGGAGCGGACGGTCGCCACCAGCTCGGAGCTCACGTCCGGGGTACCGGCGGCCAGCAGGCCGGGCAGCACGGTGTCGGCCAGCCAGCCGGTGCCGTCGGTCTCGGCGCGATCGGCGGCGGCCAGCCGGTTGGCCCTGCGCTCGGCCTCGTCGGCGTCCGGGCGGGTGTCGATCAGCAGCAGCCCGGACACCCGGTGCGGCGCCTTGCGCAGCACGGACATCGCGACGTAGCCGCCCATCGAGCAGCCGCCGACGACGGCGCGCCGCAGGCCGCGCTCGTCCATCAGCGCGATCACGTCGTCGGCGACGGCGTGCATGCTGGGCTCGCCGTGCTCGGCCGGCAGCGGGGTGCGGCCGAACCCGCGCAGGTCGGGCGCGATCACCTCGACCGCCGGGGACAGCTCCGCGCGCAGCGGATCCCACATCCTGGAGTCGAGGGGGAAGGCGTGCAGCAGCACCAGCGGGGTGCCACTTCCGGCTTCGGCAACGTCCACTGTCAGCCCCAGGTGGTCGGAAGCGGGGTGGCGACCTGCGGAGCCACCGCGGCCACGATCAGGTTCAGCACGGTCTCGGTGTACCCGACGAACAGGTGCTTGGCACCTGGGACGCCGATCACCTCGGCCTGCGGGACGGCGGCGAACCGGCCGCGCGCCCCGTCGGGGCGCAGGTAGTCGTCGAACTCCGGGACGATGCAGGTCATCGGCAGGCCGGACGCGGCCCACACCCGCAGGTGCTCCGGCTTGGCGAAGCGCAGCGGCGGGGAGATCAGCACCGCGCCGC
>Ga0299913_10001463_pt1 | contig 17504 bp, 21 predicted proteins | sample RVTome_9_FD_201360 | JGI IMG/M metagenome (GOLD analysis project Ga0299913, IMG submission 201360) | Soil microbial communities from uranium-contaminated site in the Upper Colorado River Basin, Wyoming, United States - RVT155D38 (version 2) ... | reverse complement strand
CGGTGGGCATCGAGTTCAACAACTTCCTGGAAGCCCGCGGGTTCGAGCGATGGCTGCGAACAGCCGGGCCACCCAACGGTGGTTTCCAGGGTAGCTTCGTGGACCAGGTATACCAGTACAGCGGCGCGTTCATCCTGCCGACGATCTGCCTTGTCATGATCCAGTTCGCGGTCTACAGCCGATTCCAGCGGGCGTCCATGCTCGACGTGATGAACGCCGACTACGTCCGCACCGCGCAGGCCAAGGGGCTGTCGCAGGCGAGAGTGATCTTCCGTCACGCCTTCCGCAACGCGCTGATCCCGATCGCCACGGTGTTCGCGCTGAACTTCGGCGCGACGATCAGCGGCGCGATCATCACGGAGACCGTTTTCGGCTGGCAGGGCATGGGACTGCTGCTTGTCCAGGCGGTGACCCAGACCGAGCCGTACATGTTGCTCGGCTTCCTGATGATGACCGGCGTCTTGATCATTTTTAGCAACCTGATCGCGGACGTCATGTACGCGGTCCTGGACCCGAGGATCCGCCTTGACTGAAATGCTGGCCGCCTCCACAGGGCCCGGATCCGGCGGCGCGCCCGGCCACGACGTCAGCCAGTTCGACACCACGCAGGCCCGCAAGCAGTGGCAGGTCATCATCAAGCGGTTCATGCGCCACCGCTTGGCCGTGGCCGGCATGATCGTGTTCACGCTCCTGGTGCTGTTCGCCTTCGTCGGCGGCCCACTGTGGTTACACGACTACAAGACGACGGAGTTCCAGCGGTACTCGCCGCCGAGCGGGAGCCATCCGTTCGGCACGGACCAGCTCGGTGCGGACATGGTCGCGCAGGTGATGCGCGGCATGCGGTTCTCGCTGCAGATCGCGATCATCGTCGCGCTGCTGTCGACCGCGATCGGCGTCGTCCTCGGCGCCATCGCCGGCTACAAGCGCGGCTGGGCGGACGCGGTGATCAGCCGGTTCATCGACCTGGTCCTGGTCATCCCCGGCCTGGTCATCGTCGTCGTGCTGGCCCGCAGTTCGTTCACGACGAGCGTCCCGGGAGCGAGCAACAGCAACTGGCTGGTAGTCACGCTGTATCTGGCCATGGTGTTCTGGATGTCGATCGCCAGGGTGGTCCGCGGCATGGTGCTCTCGCTGCGGGAGAAGGAGTTCGTGGAGGCTGCCAGGGCGATGGGTGGCTCGACCCCGCGGATCGTGTTCAAGCACATCCTGCCCAACACCGTGGACGTGATCATCGTCAACGCCACGCTCGCGGTGGCGCTCGCGGTGCTGGTCGAGGCCGCCATCTCGTTCATCGGTCTCGGCGTGAAACCGCCGGACACCTCGCTCGGCCTGCTGATCAACCAGAACCGGAACGAGCTGAACCTGCATCCGTGGCTGTTCTTCATCCCGTTCACGTTCATCGTCTCGGTCTCACTTGCGGTGAACTTCATGGGTGACGGGCTGCGGGACGCGCTCGACCCGAGACAGAGGAGGGTTCGGGCGTGAGCACGGGCATTGAGTCGCTCGAGGGCGGTGCGATCGACACCCGATCCGGGACCGCCACCGCGGACAGGCTGCTGACCGTCTCAGACCTGTCGGTGAGCTTCAACACCGAGGACGGCGTGGTCCGGGCGGTACGGCACGTGTCCTTCGACCTGGAGCGCCGGGGAGTGCTCGGGATCGTCGGCGAGTCCGGCTCCGGCAAGTCGGTCTCCTCGATGGCCATTCTCGGCCTGCTGCCCAAGACGGCCAAGGTGACCGGCTCGATCAACTTCAACGGCCGTGAGCTCGTCGGGCTGTCCTACGGCGCGATGCGCTCGGTGCGCGGCAACGGCATTGCGATGATCTTCCAAGATCCGATGACGTCGATGAACCCGGTGTTCACGGTCGGCTGGCAGCTGGCAGAGGCGTACCGGGCGCACCACGCCGTCTCCAAGAGGGCGGCCATGAACAAGGCCGTCGAGACGCTGGACCTGGTCGGGATCCCGCAGCCGGACCGGCGGGCGCGGCAGTACCCGCACGAGTACTCGGGCGGCATGCGGCAGCGGGCGATGATCGCAATGTCGATCATCAACGACCCCGATCTGATCATCGCCGATGAGCCGACCACCGCGCTGGACGTCACCGTGCAGGCACAGATCCTTGAGACGCTGCTGCGGATCAGGGACGAGACGTCGGCCGCGATCATGGTCATCACCCACGACCTGGGCGTGATCGCCGGCATGGTCGACCGGGTGCAGGTGATGTACGGGGGCACGATCGTCGAGGCCGGCGAGGTCAACGAGGTGTTCGACGCGCCACGGATGCCCTATACCGTGGGCCTCATCGGGTCCATCCCGCACGTGGGGCTGGTCGGAAAGCGACTCACTCCGATCAAGGGCGCGCCGCCGTCGCTGATGAACCTGCCGACCGGATGCTCGTTCTCGCCACGCTGCCCGCTGGCGATCGACGTCTGCCGCGAGACCGAGCCGGACCTGCTCGGCACCGACCGCCTCGACCATCTCGCGCGCTGCCATCGGTGGAAGGAACTCGCCACGATCGAGAACCCGCAGAAGCTCTTCGCCCACGAGGAGATCGGAACGATCGAGGACGCCGCCGGGTTCCTGCTCGCCAACCCTGACGACGTGACCGTCGCAGAGGACGGCATTCTCGACGTTGCCCCGGAGGGCACTCCTGCCGAGGACGCCGCCGCCACCGCTGACGGCAGCGTCGCCGAGGCCGAGCCGGCCCCTGCTGCGGACACCGACGCCACGAGCGCCGAGGAGAACCCGAAGTCATGACCACCACGACGACGCAGAGCTCGGCGGCCAGCCCGGTCGACTCGGACTCGGCAACGGCCCCGCTGCTGCAGGTGACCGACCTGGTGAAGACGTTCCCGGTGCGCAAGACCGGGATCATCACCAGGACCATCGGCCACGTTCAGGCGGTGTCCGGGCTGACGTTCCACCTGGCCGCCGGCGAGACCCTCGGCCTGGTCGGTGAGTCGGGCTGCGGCAAGTCGACCACCGGTCGGGCCATCCTGCAGCTGCACAAGCCGACCTCCGGCTCGGTGCGCTTCGACGGCAAGGAGCTCACCAAGCTGCGCGGTGGCCCGATGCGTGCGGTGCGGCGCGACCTGCAGATCGTGTTCCAGGACCCGTACGCGTCGCTCAACCCGCGCTGGACCGTCAACGACATCGTGGCGGAGCCGATTCGGATCCACGGCTCGGCGTCCGGCGTGAAGAACCCGCAGAAACGAGTCAACGAGCTGCTGGAGCTGGTCGGCCTCAACCCGGAGCACCGCAACCGCTACCCGCACGAGTTCTCCGGCGGGCAGCGGCAGCGGATCGGCATCGCCAGGGCGCTCGCGCTGGAGCCGAAGATGGTCGTGCTGGACGAGCCGGTGTCCGCGCTGGACGTCTCGGTGCAGGCCGGCGTGGTCAACCTGTTGGAGGAGCTGCAGGAACGGCTGGGCCTGGCCTATCTGTTCATCGCGCACGACCTGTCCGTGGTGCGGCACATCTCCGACCGGGTCGCGGTGATGTACCTGGGCAAGATCGTGGAGATGGGCACCCGCGACGAGTTGTTCGAGCGGCCGACCCACCCGTACACCCAGGCGCTGCTGTCCGCGGTGCCGGTGCCGGACCCCAGGCAGGAGCGCGGCCGCGAGCGCATCGTGCTCAAGGGCGACGTGCCGAGCCCGGTGAACCCGCCGTCTGGTTGCCGGTTCCGCACCCGCTGCTGGAAGGCGCAGGACATCTGCGCCACCGAGGAGCCGGCGCTCATCGTCAGGGAAAGCTCCGGCGGCACCTCGCTGTCCGCGTGCCACTTCGCGGGAGTCCGCGAAGTCTTCTGACCGCGTCGTTAGGCTGCGCGGATGTTGACAGCGCCGCGCCGGTTGCTGCTGGTACACGCACATCCGGACGACGAGACCCTCTGCACCGGGGGCACCATCGCCCGTTACGCCGACGCTGGCGTGCACGTCACGCTCGTGACGTGCACGCTCGGCGAGGAGGGCGAGGTGATCCCCGACGGGCTGCGCGGCCTCGCCGCCACCTCCGCCGACCAGCTCGGCGGCTACCGGGTGGGTGAGCTGCGGGCCGCGTGCGCCGCGCTCGGCGTCTCCGACCACCGCTACCTCGGGGGCATCGGCCGCTGGCGGGACAGCGGCATGGCCGGCACCCCGTCCAACGACCACCCGAGGGCCTTCGTCAACGGTTCGCTCGACGAGCAGGTGGCCGCGCTCGCCGAGATCCTCGCCGAGGTCGGGCCGCAGGCCGTGGTGACCTACGACGGCAACGGCGGCTACGGCCACCCGGACCACATCAGGGCCCACGAGGTGACGATGGCGGCCGTCGCCGGCGCGCCCGAGGTGGACGCCGTGTACTGGACGGTCGTGCCGCACTCCACGCTGCGGGCCGGGCTCGCCGCGCTCGCGCCGTTCGCGGCGAGCGGGGAGCTGCCGTTCCCGCTGCCGGCGGAAGGCGAGCTGCCGTCCGTGCCGGACGAGGTGGTGACGACCACTGTGGACGTCAGCCGCCAGCTGCCGGCCAAGATCGCCGCGCTGCGCGCGCACGCCACCCAGGTCTCGCTGTGGGAGGGCGACGGGGATCGCCGCCGCGCCTACGCGCTGTCCAACGGGCTGGCCCAGCCGCTCGTCCCGGTCGAGCAGTTCAGGCTGGTCGGCGGGCGGGCCGAGCCGCGCCAGGTGGAGACGGACCTCTTCGGGGATCTCGCTTCGGAGCAGGGCGCGTGAGCCTCGGCGCGCGGCTGCTGCTTGCGCTGCTCGTCGCGGACGCCGTGCTGCTCGCGGTGCTGGAGCTGTTCTTCCTGCCGCTGCGGCTGGCGCCCGAGCGCGGCGGCTGGATGGTTCCGCTGTCCATCGCGGCGGCCGCGGTCAGCACCCCGCTGCTGGTCCGCTCGGCGGCTCGGCTCGACTCTCGGATGCTCGTCGCCGGTGCGCCGCTGGCGGCCTGGCTGGCCACGATCCTGCTGCTCGGGGTGGCCGGACCGGGCGGAGACGTCGTGTTGCCGGCAGACTTCAGGTCGTTGCTGCTGCTGTTCGCCGGCGTGGTGCCGGCAGGGGTGGTGCTCGGCCGGCGCGCGGCCGAGGTGCTCACCGCGGCCACCGCGCCGGGCGGGATGGCACCGGATCGGACGGCGCCGGACCGAGCCACGCCGGATCGCGTCGCGCCGGGCCGCGTCGCCCCGGACCGGGCCACGCCGGACCGGGCCACGCCGGGCCGCGTCGCGCCGGGCCGCGTCGCGCCGGGCCGCGTCGCGCCGGAGCGGGAGGAGGACACCGATGTTCGGTGACGGTGCGATCACCGACGAGCACGTGGTGAAGGTGCTGCGCCCGTTCGTGCGCGGGACCCGGCCGGTGCTGCAGGCGCTGCGCGAGTCCGACCCGTTCGGGCTGAGGCAGCGCATGCAGGACGGGGAGGCCGACGACGATGCCGAGCGCGGCCTGTTCGCCAACCCCAAGGACACCGTGCTCGACTGGGTGTCGACCGTGCAGGTGCCCGGCACTCCCGCGTGGGCCGCGATGGGCGCCGACCAGCGCACCGACTGGTGGGTCGGCCGCGTCGGTCGGTTCGTCGCGCTGCTCGCGGCCGTGCCGGGGATCGGCGGTGCGCTCGCCGACCGGCTGCCGGTGCAGGACGCGCTCGGCGCCGCTGGGCAAGGGCTGCTGCTCACCGCGATCGCCGGCGAGCACGGCATCGACGACGAGGACGACCAGATCCGGCTGCTCGCCGCGGTGCTGTTCCAGCGGGACGTGGACGGTGTGCTCGCGCGACCCGGCGACCACGAGCAGGACCAGCGGGAGGCGGAGCGGCGCAGCGCGGAGCTGACCGCCGAGCTGGAGGAGGCGCAGCGCAAGCACGGCAGGTTCACCGTTCGTGCCATTGCGACCACGGTGTGGCGGATGGGCCGGATGCTCTGGAGCCTCGGTGACGAGCTGGGCAAACGGCCGCAGGGCCGGTGGTACCACAAGGCGCTCGGCATGCTGCCCGTGGTCGGGATGGCCGGCGACTACCTCGGCGAACGCTCGGCGCTGGGTAAGGTGGCGGCAGCGGCACGCCGCTGGATGGCGGAACATCCGGCCATCCGGGAGTGAGAATCTAATTTCTTGCGTGGGGATTGCCACCCGATGCGGCAATCCACAGATGGACGCGAGATACTTGCCGGTGTTCGCCTCTGCGCGGCACGCGACGGTGAGACAGGACCAGGAGAGCCGCAGTGACGTATGTGATCGCCGAGCCCTGCATCGACCTGCTCGACAAGGCTTGCATCGAGGAATGCCCCGTGGACTGTATCTACGAGGGCGAGCGGATGCTGTACATCCACCCAGACGAGTGCGTGGACTGCGGAGCGTGTGAGCCGGTGTGTCCGGTGGAGGCCATCTACTACGAGGACGACGTGCCCGAGCAGTGGAAGGACTACACGCAGGCCAACGTCGACTTCTTCATCAACATCGGCTCTCCCGGCGGCGCAGCCAAGACCGGCGTGGTGTGCGACGACCCACAGTGGATCAAGGACCTGCCGAAGCGGGTGCACGACGAGTAGTGCGCGGCCCCCCGGCCGGTGGAGGGAGATACAGCCCCCCGGCCGGTGGAGGGAAACACTGCCGGCCTTTCCCTGGGACACCATCGCCGAACAGGCCGCGCTCGCCAGGACGCACCCGGACGGCGTGGTCGACCTTTCGGTCGGCACGCCGGTGGACGAGGTCCCCCCGGCCGTGCGGGCCGCGCTGTCGTCCGTCGCCGAGCAACCCGGCTACCCGTACGTGGCCGGCACCCCAGAGCTGCGCGCCACCGCAGCCGAGGCGTTGAAGCGGCGGTACGGCGCCAGCGGCGTCAGCGCCGACGCGGTGCTGCCGACCATCGGCTCCAAGGAACTGGTCGCCTGGCTGCCGACGCTGCTCGGGGTGCGGCCCGGCGAGATCGTCGCGATCCCCGAGCTGGCGTACCCGACCTACGAGGTTGGCGCGGCCATCGCCGGTGCAACGGTGCAGCGGCTGGCGCCGGGACAGCCGCCGGCCGCCGGCACCCGGCTGGTCTGGCTGAACTCGCCGTCCAACCCGACGGGCCGGGTGTCGCCGCTGGCCGAGCTGCGGGCCGCGGTGGCCGCCGCCCGCTCCGTCGGCGCCGTGGTCGCGGCCGACGAGTGCTACCTGTCGCTGTACTGGTCCTCGGACGAGGTGCCGATCTCGGTGCTGCACCCCGCCGTGCACGACGGGCGGCTGGACGGGCTGCTGGCCGTGCACTCGCTGTCCAAGTCGTCCAACCTGGCCGGCTACCGGGCCGGCTTCGTGGCCGGTGACGCTGCGCTGGTGGCGCGGCTGCTCGCGGTGCGCAGGCACGCCGGGATGATCGTGTCCCGGCCGGTGCAGGCGGCCATGACGGCCGCGCTCGGCGAGGACGACCACGTGGCGGTGCAGCGCTCGCGCTACGCCGCCCGCCGCGAGGTGCTGCTGGCCGCGGTCGGTGCCGCCGGCTTCACCGTGGACCACTCGCGGGCCGGCCTGTACCTGTGGGTCACCAGGGACGAGCCGTGCCGGCAGACCCTACGGTGGTTCGCGGAGCGCGGCATCCTGGTCGCCCCCGGGGACTTCTACGGCCCCAGCGGCGGGCGCCACGTCCGCCTTGCCCTCACGGCCACCGACGAACGGATCGCCACCGCGGCCGCCCGGCTGGCGCTGCGCGCCCCGTGAGTGGCGATGAGTGCTGTGGCAGAGTGCTGTGGCACCTATCGCCACTCACGGGCAGCTCGCTGCACAGCCTTCCACGCGGCCGGCCAGGCGTCCCGCTTCTCCGCGCGGCGGACCTCCTCGCGCTCCACGAGCCGGCCGGCGGCGAACGCGACGTCGGTGCCGGCCGCCGCGCCCAGCCCGGCCAGCAGCGCGCGCACCCGCTCCTGGGCGACGCACGCGTCCTGGTGGTCGCCGAGCAGATCCTGCATGGCGATCGTGGCCTTCAGCAGCCCGCGGACCGGCGCGCCGAGTGCCGGCTCGGCCAGCTCGGCGGTATAGCGCAGCCGCTTGCCGTGGATCCGCAGCTCGTGCAGCACCGGGTCCGGCGGGTCGTCACCGGCCGCCCGCACCGCCTTCCGCAGCCGGCTGAACGCGGTGGCCACCAGGGCCGTCAGCTCCGGTCGGTCGCCGTTCGTGGGCGACACCGGCAGCGGCTGCGCGACCGCGTCCGCCAGCGCCTTCAGCAGCGCCACGTACCGGTCGCTGCCCATGGCCTCCAGCAGCACGATCCTGGCTGCGGTCCGCTCGCCCCGCAGCGCCGCGAGCAGCCGCTCGCCGGCCACCGCGTCGTGGCCGCCCAGCTCGGCCGCCTCGCCGTGCAGCCGCGCCAGCAGCACGTCCAGGTCCCTGACCGGGCCGAGGGCGCGGCCCAGCCAGCCGAGCTTCGCGCGCAGCCCATCGGCCCACGCCCTGTCCAGTAGCGGCCGCGCAGCCCGCAGCACGGCCCGCATCCGCCGCACCGCCACCCGCATCTGGTGCAGGTCCTCGGGATCGACACCGCTGCGCGTACCGGCGTCGTGCGCCAGCAGCGCGCGCAACCTGGTGTCCAGCGCCACCCGCACGTGGTGCTCCGGCGGGTCGCTCGGGCCCGCGGTCAGGCGTTCACCGAGCTCGGCCGGCACTCTCGAGACTGCTTGCGGCACCCCGGAAGGTTATTCGGTGGCCGTCTCCGCTACGCCACGCGGTAGCCGCCGGCCTGCCATCAAGCCGCGCTGACGGACTTACTCAGCCGCTCCACGAGTTCCCCGTAGGTCAAGAAGTAGCGCCCGTGGGTCTCGCGCAGGGTGGCCTCGCTGTCTGCGCTCAACACGACGACTTCCATGTCCGCAAACGCGGGCTGTCGCTCAAGCTCGAACCGGCGGCGCATGGCAGCATCGCCGTCCGCGAAGGACTCCTTCAGCAGAAGCCGCGCCGTTTCGCGGTGGTAGACGAGAACGACATGCACCACGCGCGTCATGGTAATCCCTCCACCCACTTTGCTATGTCCGTCAAGGTGTCGGTGATTGCGTCCCGGACGATATCCGCGGGCTCAGGCCCGAAGATGTAGGCGATTTCGCCCCGCTCAAGCTGATCGATCAGGTCCGCGCAGGTCATGAGGCGGTCTACTACCGCCTGCGCGACGTCGTTGTCGGCGCTCTCCCCGTAGCGCAGCCCTCTTCCCAGCCTGTCGGCGGCTTGCTCGAAGACCTCCGCCCACTGGTGCTGTATCGCGGTACGAACCTGGACTTCCATGAGAATCCCTTCCCGTCGAACCTCCAGATGGACGGCGCGGTAACCAGCGCGTGGGTAGGCCCGACGGTCAATTGGGGGCTTCGGTGGGCGCTCAGGGTCCCTGAAGAGGTCAGCAATCCTGGCCGCGATGCGGTCTTGGTCGGCGCGGCTGCCGTTGACGACCACCCGCAAACCCGCGAGGTCCCGAACCTGCGCCAGCGAGTGCAGCTCAGGCTGCCGATGCAGCTTCTCCAACGTCGTCTTCAGGGTCTTGACGCGGGGCGCCATCGGCTGGACGGCAGGCAGGCCGGTGCAGAGGCGTTCGACGTCGGCGTGCGCCCTGGCGAGTACCTGCCGGTAGTGGTGAGCAGGTCTGCCAGGTCGTGGAGATCTTCGGGCGTCTCGCTGCCCTCCCGGAGCCGGCGGGTCAGCTTCTGATAGGCAGGGCCACAGCGAGGACGCTAGCCGGTGGCACCGACAGGTTTCAGGTGTTGGCGTGCAGGGCGGCGTTGAGGGTGACGCCGGTCTTGGTGCCGCGGGGGAGGACGCGGACCGCGCCGGTGACGGAGTCGCGGATGAAGAGGAGGCCGGACTGGCCGGAGAGCTCGCGGGCCTTGGCCACGGCGCCGTCCGGCAGGAGGATCTTGGTGCCGGCGGTGACGTACAGGCCGGCCTCCACCACGCAGTCGTCGCCGAGGCTGATGCCGATGCCGGCGTTCGCGCCGACGAGGCACCGCTGGCCCACCGAGATGATCTCGCGGCCGCCGCCCGAGAGGGTGCCCATGATCGACGCGCCGCCGCCGACGTCGGAACCGTCGCCCACGACGACACCGGCGGAGATCCGGCCTTCGACCATGGACGCGCCGAGGGTGCCGGCGTTGAAGTTGACGAAGCCCTCGTGCATCACCGTGGTGCCGCTGGCCAGGTGCGCCCCGAGCCGTACCCGGTCGGCGTCGGCGATGCGCACCCCGGGGGGCAGCACGTAGTCCACCATCCGTGGGAACTTGTCCACGCCGTACACGGCCAGCGGCCCCCGCGAGGAGCGCAGCCGCAGCCGGGTGGACTCGAAGCCGTCCACCGGACACGGGCCGTGGTTGGTCCAGACCACGTTGGCGAGCAGGCCGAAGACGCCGTCGAGGTTGCAGCCGTGCGGCCGCAGCATGCGGTGCGAGATCAGGTGCAGCCGCAGGTAGACGTCGTGCGCGTCGGCCGGCGGGTCGTCGAGCGAGGGGATCGTGGTGCGCACGGCGACCACCTCGACGCCGCGCGCGTCGTCGGCGCCGAGCAGGCCGTCGGCCGCGGCGCCCAGCTCGGCCGCGGCCTCCACCGGGGACAGCCGCACGGTGCCGGGCCGCGCGCCGACCGCCCCACCGGAGCTGGCCGTCCCAGGGGAGCTGGCCGCCTCAGGGGAGCTGGCCGTCTCAGCGGAGCCGGCCGCCGTGGCCGCGCCGGCCGCGGCGAGGGACGGCGCCGGGAACCAGGTGTCCAGCACGGTGCCATCGGCGGCGATGGTGGCCACGCCGACGCCGTGCGCCCCGCGGTTGTGCATGGCCGCGACGCTACCGTGGGCCGGTGCGCAGCCTGGATTTGACCGCCGATCCCATCGAGCTGGCCGCGGCGCTGGTCGACGTGCCGAGCGTCTCCGGCCACGAGACCGCGCTGGCCGACGGGGTGGAACGCGCGCTGCGCGAGCAGGCCGGGCACCTGGAGATCGTGCGCAACGGCAACGCGGTGCTGGCCCGCACGCACCTGGGCCGCCCGAGCCGGGTGCTGCTCGCCGGCCACCTGGACACCGTGCCGATCGCGGGCAACCTGCCGTCCCGCCGCGACGGCGTGCTGCTCTACGGCTGCGGCAGCTGCGACATGAAGTCCGGCGACGCGGTGATCATGCACCTGGCCGCGACGGTGGTGGCGCCGCTGCACGATCTCACCGTCGTGTTCTACGACTGCGAGGAGGTCGAGGCGACACGCAACGGCCTCGGCCGCATCGAGCGCGAGCTGCCCGACTGGCTCCGCGCCGACCTGGCGATCCTCGGCGAGCCGACGGCGGCCGCGGTCGAGGCCGGCTGCCAGGGCACCCTGCGGGCGGAGGTCCGCACCGGCGGCCGGCGGGCGCACAGCGCGCGCTCCTGGCTCGGCGTCAACGCCGTCCACGCGGCCGGCCAAGTGCTCGGCCGGCTCGCCGGCTACCGCGCCCGTGCCGTGGACATCGACGGCTGCCGGTACCGGGAGGGACTGCAGGCCGTCGGCATCGACGGCGGGGTGGCCGGCAACGTGGTGCCGGACGAGTGCGTCGTCACCGTCAACTACCGCTTCGCGCCCGACCGGGACCTGGCCGCGGCACAGCGGCACGTGAGCGAGGTGTTCGGCGGCTTCGACGTGCGGTTCACCGACGGCGCGGCCGGCGCGCTGCCCGGTCTCGGCTCGCCGGCGGCGCAGGCGTTCCTGGCCGCGTCCGGGGCGACGCCCGTCGCGAAGTACGGGTGGACCGATGTCGCGCGCTTCGCCGGCCTCGGCATCCCCGCGCTGAACTTCGGCCCCGGCGACCCGAACCTCGCGCACACCCGTGAGGAGCACGTCGACACCGAGCACATCACCCGGTGCGCCGATGTGCTGCGCCGCTTCCTCGCCGGCTGAGCGTCACCCTACGGCGTCACACACGGCTCTTTTGCTGAAATGGTCCACCCGCCCGGATCAGTACTGTGTGACCCATGACCGCCGAGTTCGACGAAGAGCACCCCAGGGAGAAGCAGCTGGGCCCTGTGGTGCTGCGCCGGGCGCGCCGTGACGAGGGGACGACGACCGACCAGCGGCTGCTCGACTCGCGTGGGCCGTCCGACTGGGTACACACCGACCCCTGGCGGGTGCTGCGCATCCAGGCGGAGTTCGTCGAGGGCTTCGGTGCGCTGGCCGAGCTGCCGCGCGCCGTCACCGTCTTCGGCTCGGCCCGCACCCAGCGCGACCACCCCGAGTACCTGCTCGGCCGCCAGCTCGGCGAGGCGCTGGCCGCCGCCGGCTTCGCGGTGATCACCGGTGGCGGCCCTGGGACGATGGAAGCCGTCAACCGCGGCGCGTCCGAGGCCGGTGGGCTGTCGGTCGGGCTCGGCATCGAGCTGCCGTTCGAGCAGGGCCTCAACCCGTGGGTAGACCTCGGCATCAACTTCCGCTACTTCTTCACCCGCAAGACCATGTTCATCAAGTACGCCCAGGCGTTCGTCTGCCTGCCCGGCGGCTTCGGCACCCTGGACGAGCTGTTCGAGGCGCTGTGCCTGGTGCAGACCAAGAAGGTCACCAAGTTCCCGGTCGTGCTGTTCGGCACGTCCTACTGGGGCGGGCTGCACGACTGGCTGGCCAGCACGGTGCTGGAGTCCGGCAAGGTCAACGAGCGGGACACCGCGCTGCTGCACCTGACCGACGACATCGACGACGCGGTGCAGGTGGTGGAGAACGCGTACAAGGCGTGGGAAGCGACGCACTAGCGCGAGAGCGGAGCCGTGCGACCATCGGCCGCATGAGGGTGCTGAGCCTCCGCGGCCGGGTGCTGCGGGATGACCGCGCGCTGGTGATGGCGATCGTGAACCGCACGCCGGACTCGTTCTACGACCGCGGCGCGACGTTCGCCGAGTCCGACGCGCTGACCGCGGTTGACCACGCCGTCGTCGATGGCGCGGACCTCGTCGACATCGGCGGGGTGAAGGCGGGCGCCGCGGGCGAGTGGGTGGACACGGCCGAGGAACTGCGCAGGGTGGTGCCGTTCGTCGCGGCCGTCCGGGAGCGCCACCCCGACCTGGCGATCAGCGTGGACACCTGGCGGCACGAGGTGGCGGCCGCGGTCTGCGAGGCGGGTGCGGACCTGCTCAACGACACCTGGGCGGGCGCCGATCCCGAGCTGGCGCACGTCGCGGCGCAGTACCGCGTCGGCGTCGTCTGCTCGCACACCGGCGGCGCGCCGCCGCGCACCGACCCGTACCGGGTGCACTACGACGACGTGGTGCGCGCCGTGCTCGACGAGGTGACTGCGGCGGCATCCCGGCTGGTCTCGTTGGGGGTGCCGGCGGAGGGGATCCTGATCGACCCGACGCACGACTTCGGCAAGAACACCTGGCATGGCCTTGAGCTGCTGCGGCGCACCGGCGAGCTGGTCGCGACCGGTTGGCCGGTGCTGATGGCGCTGTCCAACAAGGACTTCGTGGGCGAGACGCTCGGTGTCGGCATCGACGACCGCGTCGACGGCACGCTGGCCGCGACCGCGGTCGCCGCGGCGACCGGCGTGAGGGTCTTCCGCGCCCACGAGGTGCGGCGCACCAGGCACGTGCTGGAGATGGTGGCCTCGATCGCCGGCAGCAGGGTGCCCGCGCGGTGCGTCAGGGCGCTGGCCTGATGCTGCCGGCCGTCGAGCAGTGGTTCGCGCGCCGCACCTGGCACCGTCCACAGTGGACCGTTCCAGAGCTCGTGGTGGCCAAGGCGGACCGCCGGGTGTCGGTGGTGCTGCCCGCGCTCGACGAGGAGGCCACGGTGGGAGGCGTGGTCACCGCGATCGTGCCGCTCGTGGACGCCGGGCTCGTCGACGAGCTGGTCGTGGTCGACTCGGGTAGCTCCGACGGCACGGCCAAGGTCGCCGCGGCGGCCGGCGCGCGGGTGGTTCGGCTGGGCGACGTGCTCGTCGGGCTGCCGCCGCGCCGCGGCAAGGGCGAGGCGCTGTGGCGATCGCTCGCGGCGACCAGCGGCGAGGTCGTGGTGTTCATCGACTCCGACCTCGTCGACTTCGACGGCACCTTCGTGCCCGCGCTGCTCGGGCCGGTGCTCACCGTGCCGGGCGTGCATCTGGTCAAGGGCTGTTACCGCCGGCCGCTGCGGCTGGAGACGCCGGACGGCGGTGGCCGGGTCACGGAGCTGCTGGCGCGCCCGCTGCTGACGGCCCTGCGGCCGGAGCTCGCCGGCGTGGTGCAGCCGCTGGGCGGCGAGTACGCCGTGACCCGTTCCTTCGCCGAGTCGGTGCCCTTCGCCGCCGGCTACGGCGTGGAGATCGGACTGCTGCTCGACGCCCACAGCCGCTACGGCATGGACGGCCTAGCGCAGGTCAACCTCGGCGTGCGCAAGCACCGCAACCGCTCGCTCGCCCAGCTCGGCACCATGTCCAGGCAGATCACCGCGACCGCGCTGCACCGCTGCGGCATCGCCGACTCCGGCGCCGCCCTCACCCAGTTCGTCCAGCTCGACGGCGAGTGGCTCCCCGACCCCGCCGACGACCTGCTCCCCGACCGTCCACCACTGCGCGACATCCGCACCCGCCCCACCACAGCCTGACCGCGGCCGGTTGCTCGCACCATGTTGCTTTCAGGGCAAACCTTGCGTGACAACGCACGGAGGCGACGTAAATGGCGTACGACCGGATCTCGATCGACCCCGGGCGGATGAACGGGCTGCCCTGCATTCGCGATACCAGGGTCACCGTGTCGGCGGTCCTCGGTCAGCTGGCGGCCGGGCAGTCGATCCAGGAGGTACTGGCCGACTATCCCTACCTGGAACAGGCGGACGTCCTCGCCGCGCTCGAGTTCGCGGCCGCCGTCACCCAGGAGCGTGAGCTCCCGCTGGCCCGACCGGCGTGAAGCTGCTGGTCGACGCCTGTCACCGCGGGTGGCGTCAGCACTTGCCGTAGCCGGCTAAGTCGCAGAACACGTGTGCGACCACGGACTGCTTAGCGCTTCCGATGAGAAGATCCTGAACTTCGCGGACGAGCGCGGGTACGTGATCGTCTCTGCTGACACCGACTTCGCCACGATGGTGGCCCTGGGCGGATTGGCGAGCCGTCCGTCGTCTTGCTGCGGTCCGCCGACCGGCTGCGACCGGAGGACCAGGCGGCCTGCTCGTGGCGAAGCTGCCGGCCGTTGCAGCGGATCTCGATGCGGGTGCCATGGTCTCGTTGACGCTGTCGCATCTGAGAGTTCGGCGGCTGCCGGCCTGATGGGTGGCGCGCGGACTGTCGGTGCGGCGTGCCACCATCTTCGTCGTGCTGACCGCGTTGCTGTACCTGGTGGTCATGGTCGCGGTGGCGGCCGTGGTGTTCTTGTTCGCGGCACTGGTGTTCGGCCGTGGGGAGGAGATGGCGCCGCTGGCGCCGGGGGCCACGCCGACGACGCTGCCCGAGTCCGACATCACCGGCGCGGACGTGCGGGGGCTTCGGTTCCAGCAGGCGGTGCGCGGCTACCGGATGTCGGAGGTCGACTGGGCACTGCGCCGCCTGGCCGGGGAGCTGGACGCGCTGAGGTCGCGGGTCGCGGAGCTGGAGGCCGACGCCGCCCAGCCCGACCGGGACGTGGCGCGGTGACGGCCGGCTTCGGCGCCGCGAGCGAGCGCCGATGAACGCCGTCGTCGGGCCGGACGGCCGCGGCCGCTGCCCATGGGGGCTCTCCGCGGCGGAGTACATCGCCTACCACGACGAGGAGTGGGGCCGGCCGCTGCACGGCGAGCGCGAGCTGCTGGAAAGGCTGACCCTGGAGGCGTTCCAGTCGGGCCTGTCCTGGCTGATCATCCTGCGCAAGCGGGAGGGCTTCCGGCGTGCGTTCGCCGGCTTCGACCCGGCGGCGATGGCGGCGTTCGGGGAGGCCGACGTGGAGCGCCTGCTGGCCGACACCGGCATCGTGCGCAACCGGGCCAAGATCGAGGCCGCGATCCGCAATGCACGTGCCACGCTCGAGCTGGACGTGCCGCTGGACAAGCTGGTGTGGTCGTTCGCGCCGCCGCTAGGCCGACCGCGGCCGGTGACCCTGGCGGACGTGCCGGCGACCACGCCGGAGTCGGTCGCGATGGCGCGTGAGCTCAAGCGCCGCGGCTTCTCGTTCGTCGGCCCCACCACGTGCTACGCCATGATGCAGGCCGTCGGCATGGTCGACGACCACATCGTCGGCTGCTGGCGTGCCACCTAGCGGCCGGCTCCTGGGCGCGGCGGGCGGCCGGCTTCGGTGCCCTGCCAGGGCGGCCGGCCTCGGCGCCCCGCCAGGGCCACCCGAGGGGTGCGGGTTACTGGCCGGAGAAGGACGGCGGGCGCTTGGTGACGAAGGCCTGCACGGCCTCGCGGTGGTCGGAGGTGGCGGCCAGCTCCGACTGGGTGCGGCTCTCGGTGGCCAGCGCGTGCTCCAGATCCGCGCCGCCGGCGGCCCGCAGGGCTTCCTTGATTCCGGCGTACGCCAAGGTCGGCCCGGCGGCCATCGACGCGGCGAGCTCGGTGGCTGCGGTCAGCGCCGTCCCGTCCGGCACCACCCGGCTGACCATGCCGATGCGCAGCGCCTCCTCGGCGGTCACCGGCCGGCCGAGCAGCATCAGCTCCATGGCCCGCCCGTGGCCGATGAGCCGCGGCAGCGTCCAGGACGCACCGGTGTCCGCCGACAGCCCGACCCCGGCGAACGCGAGCAGGAACTTGGCCGACTCGGCCGCCACGCGCAGGTCGCACGCGAAGGCGAGCGACGCCCCCGCGCCGGCCGCGGTGCCGTTCACCGCGGCGATCACCGGCTTCGGCAGCGTGATCAGCGCTCGGACCAGCGGGTTGTAGTGCTCGTCCACGGTGCTCATCGGCGGGCCCTCGTCGGCGTTGAGCACCTCGACGTGCTCGCGCAGGTCCTGCCCGGCGCTGAACGCCTTTCCGGCGCCGGTGATCACGACGGCCCGCACGCTCGGCTCGGTGGCCGCCCACCGCAGCTCGGCGAGCAGCGTCTCCTTGAGCTCGGTGGTGAACGAGTTGTACGCGTCGGGCCGGTTCAGGGTCAGCGTGCGTACGCCGTCGGAGTCGTCGATGAGCAGCACTGGCTGGTCGGGCACGGTGGTGTCCTTTCGATGCGCAGCGACAGAGTGTTCCACGGGTTGTCCGGCGGCCACCAGCGTGGCGCGGTGACCATGCGGCGTCGAGGAGTGAAATGATCGGTTCCGATATCCTGGTTCCTGCGGTTGCGCGAGAATGAGCACGTCACGCAGGTGTGCGGCCTCGGCTAGGCGACGGCGTACCGGCGGCGAGATCAGTGGAGGGAGCACGCTATGGCGGCCATGAAGCCCCGGACCGGCGACGGTCCCCTCGAGGTGACCAAGGAGGGCCGCGGGATCGTAATGCGCGTTCCACTCGAGGGTGGGGGACGCCTCGTAGTCGAGATGCAACCGCAAGAAGCCAAGGACCTCGGCGACGCGTTGAAGGCCGCAGCGGACTGATCCGATGGGGTCCAGGTGACGGCCCATTCCACAATCGACAAGGATGGCCCCGGCTCTGGTTCGACCAGGCCGGGGCCGTTCGTCGTTCGTCAACCGATCAGAGCCT
>Ga0299913_10001462_pt1 | contig 17507 bp, 16 predicted proteins | sample RVTome_9_FD_201360 | JGI IMG/M metagenome (GOLD analysis project Ga0299913, IMG submission 201360) | Soil microbial communities from uranium-contaminated site in the Upper Colorado River Basin, Wyoming, United States - RVT155D38 (version 2) ... | reverse complement strand
AGGTGGGGAACGCGCCCGGCGCTAAGAATGCTCGTCACGCTGGTGGAGCGCTGCCCGCAAGCCCCGCCTCGTGCAAGCGCAGGAGCCGCGAGTATGGCCCGTCCTGAGCGGCCAACCCCGCAGGGTCTCCCACTTCGACGATCGTGCCGTTCTCCATCACTACGACACGGTCAGCGCGGCCGGCCGTGACCAGGTTGTGGGAGATGACGATCGTGGTCCGCCCGCTCATGAGGTTCTCGAGCGGCCGCATGATGCGCTCGCCAGAACCTGCATCCAGTCCCGTCGTCGGTTCGTCGAGGACGAGGATGGGGGCCTCGCGGATCATCGCCCGGGCGATCGCAATGCGCTGCCGCTGGCCGCCGGAGAGGCGTCTTCCCTTTTGGCCGACGAGCGCGTCGTAGCCGTCGGGCAAGTTCGAGATGAAGTCGGCGGCATCGGCCGCCTTGGCGGCGCGCGCGACCTCCTGATGTGAGGCATCCGGCCGTCCATAGAGAATGTTCTCGTGGATGGTCCCCTCGAAGATGAGGGACTCCTGCATCAGGACGGCGATGTTGTCGCGAAGCGACTCGAGCTGGACCTCACGCACGTCCCAGCCGTCGATGCGGATCGCGCCGTCATCGACGTCGTAAAAGCGCAACAGGAGCTTGGTTAGAGTCGTCTTGCCTGCCCCGCTCTCACCGACTAACGCAACCGTCTCGCCGGGCTCGACACGGAGCGACACGCCATCAACGGCGTTCCTCTCGGTTCCCGGGTAACGAAACGTCACCGACTCGAATTCGACAACCCCCTTCGATCGCGGGAGCGGTACGGCGCCAGGAGCGTCGACAACGGTGGGACGATGGTCGAAGAACTCGATTACGCGCTCGGCACCGGCGGTCGCCGCGGCGATCGTGTTGTACTGCGCCGCGAGTTGCCTCATTGGCGCGTAGAGCTGGCTCAGGTATGCCACAAAGACGAGCAGGCCGCCTACCGTCAGGTCCCCGTCGCGAAGCGCGAGCGTTCCGAGAGCGAGCACCACGAGTGCCGACACCGCCTGCACGACGTCCATCATCGGCGCAACGAAAGCCTTCAAGCGCGACGCCACCAACGATGCCTTCATCGCTCCTTCGTTCTCGCGATGGACGCGGTCGACCTCGAATCGCTGGCGGTTGTACGCCTGTACGAGGGCGATATTCGAGAAGCTCTCCTCCGCGAGTGCCGTAAGGCTGCCAAGTCGGCGACCTCTCTCACGTATGGCGCGCTTGACAAGCCTCGTAAGCGAGCGCATGGCGAGCCAGAACGCCGGCGCCACGACGAGCACCACAAGCGCGAGCTGCCAGTGGATGAAGAACAGCATCGCCGCGAAGATCACGATCTTGAAGACCGATACCAGCATGCTGTTCGTGCCGGACAGGACGAGTGTTTCGATGGCCCGGACGTCGGACGTGACCCGGGCCAGGACGTCCCCGAGCCGGTGACGCTCGAAGAAGTCGAGCGACAAACCCTGAAGGTGGCGCACGAAATTCGTCGTCATGGAGAGAATGAATCGCGACCCGACCAAGGCTCCGAGATACGAGCCGAAGTAGTTGGCCACGCCGAGCACAAGGGTGAGGCCAAGGATCAACGCAGCGACCCAGACGAAAGGCCCGAGGTCTCTCGGCACGAGGACCTCGTCGACCATCACCTTGAGCAGGTACAGCCGGCCGGCCTCGAGCAGGGGAACCGCGAGCGTGAGCAGCACGCTCGCGGCGAAAAGGCGTCGAAACGGCCTTACGTACGGCCAGGCCCAACGCCAGATCCTGAGCACGGGCAGGAGGGGCGCCGCGCTCACGATCGCGTTGCCCTCGCTCCCGACGAAGAGCCGTCTCACGCGGGCCCGCAAACCCGTGCCGCCTCCATTCCGGAGGGTGGCGTCAGTCACACGCCCGTTTCCGTCCTCGTTGCGGCTGTCGGTCATTGATCAGTTGCTGACACGCCGGATCTCGCCGACGTAGGGGGCAGGATGCCGAGCATCCTAGCCATGAGACCCGCCGCGCTCCTGACAGCTCGCCGGTCTAACACCCGGACGCCGGTACGGTTGCGGAATGGGCGCGACTGTCGGCATCGGGCTGCCCTCTTACAACGGCGCGGCGTACGTCGAGGAAGCGATCTCGTCGCTGAGGGCGCAGACCTATGGCGACTTCGTCATCGCCTGCACCGACGACGCGTCGACGGACGGGACGCCCGACATCCTCGAGCGCCACGCCGATGAGGACCCCCGGATCGGGGTCCAGCGCGGCACGACCCGCCGCGGCATGGTCGACAACTGGATTGCGGCGTACCGGTTTGCGCGCGAGCTCAGTCCCTCGATGCGCTACTTCGCGTGGGCGGGTGACCATGACATCTGGGAGCCACGTTGGTTGGAGCTCCTCGTCGCCGAGCTGGACGCGCATCCCGAGGCCTCGGTCGCCTATCCACTCGACGTCGGGATCACGCCCGACGGCGAGCAGTTCCGTGGCCCGTGGCGCTTCGACACGGCCGGCATGGCGCCAGGCCGGTCGCGGTTCGTCAGCGCGACGGTCGGGATGAGATCGGGCTGCGTCGTGTATGGCTTGCATCGCGTCGAGCTCCTCGAGCGCTGCGGCGTCTTCCATCCCGCGATCATCCCCGACCGGATTCTCAACGAGCAGCTCGCGATGATCGGGGAGTTCCGCCAGGTCGACGAGGTGCTGTGGCAGCGGCGCTACTTCTCTCGTGAGGAGCCGATCCGGGCGCGGCAGATGCGGGTCCTGTTCCCCGGGCGCCCCCCGCTCTATACGAGGCTTCCCTATCCCCTCGTCCATGGTGCCCTCCTCACGTGGTTCGTCCTGGTGCGGGGGTCGACCGGCCCGGAGCTCGATCGCGCGCGCGGGATGTTGCTCGTCCTCTGGTACACCGCCTGGATGTCACGCGCGGCCGGGCGCCGCCGCTTTCACAACCGATACAAACGGCTGAGAAGACGCCTTGCGCTAGCCGGGCGGTGAAGGCTCAGCGACGCAGCCCGACGGACTCCGCCGCCCGTCCCGCGACCCGACGAGCGGCCCGGACGCGGCGGCGAGCCCGCTTGAGCTTCCGCTGCGCCAAGTGGCGCCGCCCGTCCCGCCCAGGCAACTCGAACGGCGCGTTGAAGTGGGGCTCGACCTCGCGGATGGCGGCGATCGCCTCGCTGAGCCGCTCCATGTAGGTCTGCCAGACCCGCATCTCCTCGGGACGTTCGACGCGCCAGGGGCGCCCCCACACGAGCGGAACGGGCCGGCGGACGAGCTCGAAGTCCTCGCGGAAGAGGCCGAGCCGGCGCAGGGCCGTGACGCCGCCGTAGAGCTCATGTGAGGTGTAGTGGTAGAGGATCAACGGCCGTCCCTCGACGAGCGGGCGGCCGTCGCGCCAATCGAGCTCGAAGTTCAGCGAGTTCGCGCACGTCAGGTTGATACCGGGATGACGGGTGATGCGTACTCCCTCGAACCGCTCGGGCCAGTCGTCGAGGAAGCGCTGGTCACCGAACAACCCGTCGATGTGTTGGTTGAAGCACCACTCGTTCGTGCAGTCGCGCCAGTACGACAGCGCGGCCGACGCGTTCGAATCCCGGCGGAAGACGATGCTGCCTGAGTTGTAGGGGCCCACCTTGTCGACCTTGTCCCAGCGCGGGTGGAAGTTATGGGCGACCAGCAGGATCGACGCGTCGCCCAGCTCGTCGAACATGGGCGCCGGGTCGTCGAAGAAGAGCATGTCCGCGTCGAGGAAGGCGAGCATCCCGAGCTCGGGCTCGCGCTCGAACGCGTAGCTCAGGCCAGGCGCCTTGAGCGTCCATGAGTACTCGGTCCGCGTGCGCCCGTGGCGTACGTCGAGTAGCGCAGGGTCGAACTGCTCAACATCTCCGAGCGGGATGACGGTCACTCCGGGTAGAGCCAATGCCTGCAGCAGCTCCTCGATCTGGGCGTCCGTGCAGACCACGCGCAGCCCGAAGGGCTCGCGGGAGACCCGCCGCAGCGAATCGTGCAGTGCGACCACGTTGGGCAAGTACGCCGCACTGCCGACGGTGAGGAATTGCCGCTCTTCGGTGCGCGCCACGTGTTCTGAGACTAGTCCACGCCGGGTGGCCGGTCAGCGGCGCAGCCCGACAGACTCAGCCGTTCGTCCCGCCACCCGGCGAGCGGCCCTGGCGGAGCGGCGAGCCCGTCGGCGAGCCCGATTCCGTTTGCGCTGCGCCAAGCTGCGCCACCCATCTCGGCCACGCCCCTCGAACGGCGCGCGAAAGCCAGGCTCGGCCTCGCGGATGACGGCCATCGCCTCGCTGAGCCGCTCCATGTAGGTGCGCCACAGCTGCAACTCCTCGGGCAGTTCGACGCGCCAGGGACGCCCCCAAACGAGCGGAATTGGCCGACGGACGAGCTCGAAGTCCTTGCGGAAGAGGCCGAGCCGGCGCAGGGTGGTGACGCCGCGATAGAGCTCGTGCCCCGTGTAGTGGTAGAAGACCAACGGCTGTCCCTCCACGAATGGGCGGTCGTTGCGCCATTCGAGCTTGAAGTTCGGCGAGTTCGCGCACGTCAGGCCGATGCCGGGATGACGCGTGACGCGCACCCCCTCGAACCGCTCGGGCCAATCGTCGAGGTAGCGCTGGTCGATCATCCCGCTGGGGTGTGGATTGAAACTCGACTCGTGTATGCGGTCGCGCCAGCACGCTAGAGCCGCCGACGCGTTTGGATCTCGGCGAAAGACGACAGTGCCTCCGTTGTAGGGGCCGAATTTGTACGTCTTTTCCCAACGTGGGTGGAAGTTGTGGGCGACCAGCAGGATCGACGCGTCACCCAGCTCGTCGAACATGGGCGCGGGGTCGTCGAAGAAGAGCATGTCCGCGTCGAGGAAGGCGAGCATGCCGAGCTCCGGCTCGCGCTCGAACGCGTAACGCAGGCCGTACGCCTTGAGCGTAAGTGGGTACCTGCCCCCCGTGAGCCCGTCGCGTACGTCGAGCAAACCGGGGTCGAACCGCTCGACATCGCCCACCGGGATGATCGTCACGCCGGGTAGAGCTAGCGCCTGCAGCAGCCTCTCGGTCTCTCTGTCCATGCAGACAACCCGCAGCCCGAAGGGCGCGCGGGAGACGCGCCGCAGCGAATCGTGGAGAGCGACCACGTTGGGCGAGTACGCCGCGTTTGCAACGGTCAGGAATTGCCTCTCGCCGGTTGGCACCACCCCTTGAGACTAGTCCGCACCGCTTCCTTCGTCGGCGATGCGGACGGCTAGGATCGCTCACCTTGTGATCCCACGGATCCTGCACCAGGTCTGGGTGGTGCCAAACCCGATCCCGGAGGAGTTCCTGGGCTACCGCGAGTCGTGGCTTCGTCACCACCCGGACTGGGAGATGCGCTTCTGGACGGAGGAGAACCTGCCGCCCGACCTGGTTCGCAAGGAGGCCTACGAGCGCCTGCGGAACCCGGCTGAGCGCTCGGACATCATCCGCCTGGAGGTCCTGTTCCGGTTCGGTGGCGTGTACGTCGACACTGACATCGAATGCCTACGCCCGATCGATCCGCTCCTGGAAGAGGGCGCGGACTTCTTCGTCGGCTACATAGGGGCGCACCCGCCAAGGGTTCAGAACGCCGTGATCGCCGCCGTAGCCGGGCATCCGGCGCTCGAGCGAGCGCTCCGCGACCTGCGGCCGGTGACCGAGTTCGGGATCGACAAGCACGGAACCGGGCCGCATTTCTTGACCGCAGTCTTGCGCGAGCACCCGGAGGTCACGATCTATCCGCATGAGGTGTTCTATCCAATGACGGACGCCGAGCGTGAACAGGCTTACGCAGTTCACCACGACGCGGCTAGCTGGAAGACTCCAGAGCTCTGGAAGACAAGAATGCAAAGAGGTACAGCGGAAGCTCGCTGAGGCACGAAAGCGGAACGAGGAGCTCGAGGCTCTTGTTGGTCTCCGGGGCCATCCGCGGGCATCAGGGCTTGGCGGTCTCAGTTACGGCGTCTGCGACGGACCGGGCGCGACCCGCGTCGCGTCGGCGACGGCCGCTGAACTACGGCTGCCGGACGCAGGGTCCCGGGCGGCCTCGACCAGGCGCTCGTCGATCATGTTGCCGGGAACGCCTTGGGCAGCGAGCGCGATCGCGCGCGCGGCCAGCGCCCCCGCAGGCACGCCGCGCCCGCGCGGACGCACGAAGGACTCCACGAACCGGCGCCTCGCGTCGCGCGTCGAGTCAATCCCTCGCATCAACGTCAGCAGCACGTCCACACACGAGCTAGGGCCGTCGGCGAGCTCCAGCGTGTTCGCCTGCACGAGATACTTGAAGTGGACGGCGTTGCGCTGTGTCTCGTCGTACTCCGGCACCATGAGCGCCACGCAGGGGCGGTCCGCTATTACGGCATCGATCATCCCGGACGTGTTGATGCCGATGGCACCGACCGCATGGCCCAGCGTCGCCCTGAACTCCTGGCGCGAGGACTCCGAGTCCGGCAGGCGGCCGGCCTTCGGCCAGACCACCACGTTCGGCTCCTCGAGCTCGCCGTGGACTAGCGCGTTCGCAGGATGCGGCCGCACCAGGAGCTGTAGCGACCGCAGCCGGGGATCCGCCGCCTCACGCAGCTCGCGGGCGAGTGCGCGCACCAGCCAGGTCTCATCGCGCGCGATGTTATGGGAGGAGCCGAGGTACACCGCGAACGGCTCCTCGGGATCCAGGCCCACGCGAGCGCAGAACGCCTCGCGCGACTCGATCGACACGGAGTCCTGGAACCAGGGATCGAAGAACGGCGCGCCGGTCACCGCGACGCGTTCAGAAGGAATGCCGTGGATACGCATTGCCTCGCTCCGCTGCGTTTCGTTCCAGACCAGCGTCACATCCGGCACCGCGTGGATCAGGCCCTTGGTCGTCAGGTTGTCCCAGCTCAGTACCGGCACAACGCTCGGAATGCCGAGCCGGCGAGCAGCCTTCACGTACTCGATCTCCGCGGAGTTCTTCTTGTTCGCCGGTGAGGCCACGACGACGTCAGGCCGTTCGTGCACCAGCTCTCGAACGATCTCGTTCGCTGGCGGTATCCGGCGCTCGAGGGCACCAAGGCCGCGGAACACCGGATGCATGGCGAGGAGGCGCCGCACGAACGACAGTCGAGCAGTGCGCTGCAAAGGCCCCTCGAGCCGGTCCGCCCAGCGCCGCCGGTAGTAGTCGGATTGCTCGGTATCGCGTAGATAGCTGCTGTAGCTCCGCAGAGCCCTGGCTGGCAGCGCGATCCGCCCCCAGCGATCCGAGCGCCGCGTAAGCCAGCCCAGTTCGACGTCGACTCCGCCCTGCTCGCTCAGTCGCTCAACCACACGGTTGAACGGGCTGACGCGCGCCTCCTTCCCGAACAGCACTCGAACCGAATCGCCGTTACGGCAAAGCGCTTCGATCGTCGACTCGTGATACGCCCAACGAGCGGTCGATTCCAGGGCCACCAGGACCTTCATGGCCACGCTTTCTAGCGAAGGGAGTGGCCGCAGCGTCCCGGCCCCGCGCCACGTGCTAGCTGAGAGGAGGCTGGTACGGTCGCCGGATCGGCCGGCCGGAGTCAGGACTGATCGCCACACATTCGGGTCTCCGCGAGCGGCCTGGGGGCGACCTCAGCGACGCCCTCATCAGCCGCGTGGTGCGGGTCTTCGTGGAGCATCTACGGCGAGCGGGGCTTCCGCCCACGCTCGGTCTCGCGCGCGACGAGCGCCCCGCCGGGGAGCCGCTCGCCGCGTTGGTGTCCGCGGCGGCGGCCGCGTCCGGCGCTGACGTGCTCGACTTCGGCGTGACCTCCACCCCGGCGGCGAAGCTCGCCGCCCGGCGCCGGGGCCTCGGCGGGGCGGTGGTGGTGACCGGGTCGCACCTCGCGCCGGACCTGAACGGCCTCAAGCTGGTCACCGCTCCTGTCTACGGACCGTTCGACGTGAGGCGGCTTGCGCTTCCAGAGGACGACGCCGGCGCCGTCACGCGCCGAGGCCGGGTGCTGCACGAGGACACCGCGGCTGGGGAGCATGTCGCCGCGATCCTGGGGGCAGTTGACGCGGACGCCATCCGGGCTGCCGCGCTGCGCGTTCGCGTCGGCGGAGGGGCGGGCCGCGCGGGCGCGCTGCTGCTCGAGCGCCTCGGCGGCCCGCCTCCCGGCTCGCGTCCGGATCTCGTGCTGGAACTCGACGCGGACGCCGACCGGCTCCGCTTGCGTGACGAGCGCGGGCGTGGGCTCGACGAGGACGTGACGTTTGCGCTCACGGCGCTCGCGCTGGACGCTCGTGACGTGGTCAAGGGCGCCGACACCAGCCGCATGATCGACGACCTCACCGCCGCCCGCGGTGGCGGCGTGCGAGTCGTGACGCCGGGCGAGCTCCACCTGGTCGAGGAAGTCACCGCGCGGGGCGGCGATATCGCCGGCGAGGGGAATGGAGGTGTCGTTGTGCCGGCGGTCGGGCTCGCGCGCGACGGGCTTGCGGCCGGCGCGGCGATCATGGAACTGCTCGCCCGGACCGGCTCGTCGCTGTCTGAACTTGCCGGTGGCTTACCGCGCTACGTGCGCCGGCGCTCGACCGTGCCCTGCGCCGATCGCGGCGTTGCCTGCGCCGCGATCGAGGCCGTCGCGGCGCACCTCGAGCGCCGCGCCACCGATGCGGGGGTCGGTGGTGAGCACGATCCCGAGCAGGGGCTCCGCGTGGAGCGCGACGGCGCTTGGGGCCTCGTCCGACAGTCCGCGACCGAGCCGGTGCTACGGCTGACGGTGGAAGCGCGTTCGCGCGCGGCGGCGGACGACCTGCATGCCGAACTGCAGGCGGCGCTCCGCGAAGCCGTCGCCACGTGAACGGCCGAGCAGTCTTCGTCGCGGGCACGCGAAGCTTCTCCGGGGAGGTGGCCTGCTTCGCCGAAGAGGCGAACTTCGAAGTCGTGGGTCTGCTCGAGCCGTACGACCGCGCGCGGGTCGGTACCCAGATCCACGGCTATTCCGTGAGCTGGCTCGAGGAGACGCCCCCGGGCGTGGCCCTCCTGGGGACCGGTGAGACGGATCGGCGGCCGCTCGTCGAACGCCTCCGTGCCGGCGGCTGGGAGCTCTGCACGCTCGTTCATCCCCGCGCGCACGTCGCGTCGACCGCCAGCGTGGGCGCGGGAGCTATCACCGCGCCGGGCGCCGTCGTCGGCGCGGCCGCGCGGATAGGCGAGTGCGTGGTGGTCGCCCGTGGGGCGCTCATCGGACATCACACGGACGTGGGGTCCTTCTCGACCCTCGGGCCGGGGGCGAACATCGCCGGCAACGTCAACCTCGGGGAGGACGTATTCGTCGGGATGGGGGCGGTTGTGCGCGATCACGTCTGCGTCGGCGCCGGGTCGGCCGTCGCGATGGGCGGAGTGGTCGTGGGGGACGTCGCGCCGGGAGTCGAGGTGCGTGGACTACCGGCGGCAGTCCACTCGCCGAGCCGCCGCTGACGCTCAGGTCGCGGCCGTGCTGCTCACAAGACCGGGGTGCGGGAGACCGAGCCACTCGCGCACCTCGCCGGGTGCCGCTATCGGCCGTTCGGCGGTCTCGGCGAGGCGCACGATCCGCTCGACGAGCATCTGGTTGGTGGCGAGCTCGGTGCGCGCGCGGTCCCACCAGATGTTGTCCTCGAGCCCGACCCGGACGTGACCACCTGAGGCGATCGCGAGCAGGTTGGCGTTTAGCTGGAAGCTCCCGATTCCGGCTACGGCCCAGGTCCAGGAGCCAGGCATCAGCGCCAGAAAGGCGCCGAGCGACCCTGGCGTTGCGGGCGAGGTCCCGAGGTTCCCGAGCAGGACGTTCACGTAGCAGGGCGGCTCGATGATCGAGCGCTCACAGAGGTGCCGCGCGTAATGGAGCATGCCAGGCTCAAACACCTCGAGCTCGGGCTTGATCCCGCGCGCCCTCATGCGCTCGGCGAGCCCCTTGATCACGTGCGGCGGGTTGACAGACGCTTCCCTCTGGAAGTTGTTGGAGCCGACGGTGAGCGACGCCATGTCCGGTCGGGCATCTCCCTCGAGCTCGAGCACGTCCGCCCGCTCGTCCAACTCGGTCACGTAGCGGCCGCTGCAGGTCGCGCACACGATCAGCTCCGGATCGAGCCGCCGGATCCCCTCGATCACCGGCGAGAAGTACTCCCTCTGGTGCGTCGGCCGGCCCTCCTCGTCACGCGCGTGCACATGCACGATCGACACCCCCAACGCCCGACACCGCTCGACGTCCTCGACGATCTCGTCGGGGCTGACCGGGACATGCGGCGTCTGATCCTTCGTCGGCACCATCCCAGTTGGCGCCAGGTTGATGATGAGGGGCTCTGGGTGCTTGCTGCTCATCTCGAAGGACTAACCCGCATCTCGGTCACTGGAACCGATCGAGAGAGCGCCCGCGCAAGCGCCTGAATGGCGCGGTCAAAAGCGACGCGAGAGTCTTCCGTCGCCGCCTCCATGGCTCGAGTTCGTCGATCCGTCTACGGGCCTTCTCGAGCAGCCGCACGGTCTTAAGAGCCGCGGCGCGCCAGTCCTCGGGCTCTAGCCAGCTGCGGGCGACATGGTTGATCGCGTAAGCGCGCTCGTACTGACTGGGAGAAGATGCATAGAAGTACCCCAGCGGGAAGATCGTGACCTCCGGGTATTGCCGGATCAGCTTGGTGAGAAAGACCGGCCCGGTGGCTTCCCGGTCGACGCCGTACTCAGTCCGAGGGCGCAGCTCCCTGACAGCCCGCTCGAGGATCGGATGCCCCGGTTTCGCGCCGATGAAAGCGTTGCTGAGCATGCCCCGCTTGACGTAGGTCGTACAGAACTCGACCCCCTCGAGCAGCGGCTCGATCGAGCGCAGGCACTCAACGTCCGTGTCCACGTAGATCCCCCCGAACCGGAGCAGCACCTCGAGCCGGATGATGTCCGAGCGCTCAGCCGGATTGCGCAGGCGTTCGTACGCCTCCTTGCGAACTAGGTCGGTCGGGAGGTTCTCCTCGGTCCAGAGGCGCAGCTCCCAGCCCGGGTGGTGGCGACGCCAGGACTCCCTGTAGTCCAGGTGCTCCTGCGGCATCGGGTTCGGCCCGACCCAGACCTGATGGAGGATCCGAGGGATCACCGCCGGCGACCGTAACGGATCGCCCTCAGGAACCGGACGATGCGGTTCTTCCAGCGCCGGCGCTCGAGTTCCTCGATCCGTTCTCGTGCCTCCGCGAGCTTCAGCTCGGCCTTACGGACGGCGCGGCGCAGGTCCTCGGGATCCTGCCAGCTGCGGGTGAAATGGTGGACGGCGAAAGCGCGCTCGCGCTGCCCGGGTGTCGCGGGATAGAAGTACTCCGTCGGGAAGATCGTGACCTCGGGGTACTGCCGGATCAGCTTGTTGAAGAAAAGCGGTCCCGTGGCGCTCTTGTCGAGGCCGTATTCGGTACGAGGGCGCACCTCCCTGACAGCTCGCTCGAGGATCGGATGCCCCGGTCTTGCGCCGATCAAGGTGTTGCTGACCCGGCCCGGCTTGATGGCGACCGTACAGAAGTCAACCCCCTCGAGCAGCGGCCCGATCGAACGCAGACACTCGAAGTCCGTGTCCACGTAGACGCCCCCAAACCGCAGCAGCACCTCGAGCCGGATGATGTCTGCGCGCTCGGCGGGCTTGCGCAGCCGCTCGTACGCTTCCTTGCGGACCAGGTCGGTCGGCAGACTCTCCTCCGTCCAGAGCCGCATCTCCCAGCCCGGATGGTGGCGACCCCAGGACTCCCTGTACTCCACGAACTCCTGCGGCATGCGATCTGGCCCCACCCATATTTGATGAAGGATCTGGGGGATCACGGTCGGCGACCCTAACGAACCGCCGCAGGCCCGAAGGTGGGCGCGGCACTAGCCCAGGAAGATCCTCTAGCGTGATCGCACGTGACACACCTCCGTCGGCAGCTGGTGGGGCGGATGATCGCGCTGCGCAGCGCGGGGACGCCCGAGGTGGTCATCACCGGCATCTCGCGAAGCGGCACGAGCTACCTGTGCAACCTGCTGCACCGTTTCGAGAACTGCGTCGCCATCAACGAGCCGAACAAGGTGAGGTTCCTGCTTCAGCGCGAGAAGGCCCCCTGGAGCCTGCCGCTCTTCTACCGAGACCGCAGGCGGGACGTCCTGAGCGGTACGCCGATCAAGAACAAGCTCCTCGGGGGCGAGGTGGTGGAGGACACCGCCGTGTACGAGGAGCACCACCGGTACCAGCCGGAGGTCGCCGTGGACGACTTCGTGCTGGCGGTGAAGAACACGCGCGAGTTCCTGCTTCGGCTCGAGGCCGTTCGGCGGGTGTTGCCGCGGGCACGCGTCGTCGCCTGCGTGCGCAACCCGCTCGACACGATCGCGTCGTGGAAGCGCAGCTTCGCCCACCTCCGCGATGCTGACGTCACGCCCTTCACAGGGCATCCGCACCAAATGTGGCTCTCCGGAGCGGACCGGGAGGCGCTCGCGCGGATCGACGCCACGGCTGATTCCGCCGAGCGGCGGGCCCGCTTCTGGCGACTGCTCGCCGATCGCGTGCTGGCGAACCGCGATGGCGTGCTGCTGGTCGACTACGACGATCTGGTGAGCGAGCCCCTGCCGGTCCTCGGCCGCATCCTCGACGGGTACCACTCTGGAGGGCTCAGGCGGCCCATCGCGCCCTCATCCGCCAGCGACCACCGCGACCTCCTCGACGACGACGACAGACGCGCGATCCAGACGATCTGCACGCCGCTCGCGACCGAGCTCGGGCTGGCGACGGAATAACGGGCCGGCGGGCGAGGGCTGCGCGAGGCGCGGCATTTTCGGCACCGCCACCCCAGAGATGAGCCGTCGCTCGCCTGAAGCTAGCCGCGACTCGGTGTGAGCATGGCGCGGATCCCTCTCAGGAGCCAGAGGATGCGATTCTTCAAACGCCGCCGCTCGAGTTCCTCGATCCGTCTTCGGGCCTCCGCGAGCGCCCGCTGGGCCTCGCCGAAGCCGCGGCGGAGGTCATCGGGATCCTTCCAGCTGAGCGCGCCGTGGTGGAAGCCATAGGCGCGCTCGTGTTCAGCGGGAGTATCCGGATAGAAGTACTCGTAGGGGAAGATCGTGACCTCCGGGTGCTGCCTGACCAGCTTGTCGAGGAAGTACGGGCCGGTACCCCATTTGTCGAGGCCGTAGTCGGTCACGGGCCGCAGCTCGCGGAGCACCCGCTCGAGCACCGGATGTCCCGGCCTCGCGCCAATTATCGCGGAGTTGACCCTCCCGGTGCTGTGCCGGGCCATAAACAACTCGACCCCCTCGAGTAGCGGCTCGATCGAACGGAAGCATTCGAAGTCCGTATCCACGTAGACACCCCCAAACCGCAGCAGCAAGTCGTGCCGGATGATGTCTGCGCGCTCAGCCGCCTTGCGCAGCCGCTCGTACGCCTCCTTGCGAACCAGGTCGGTCGGCAGATTCTCGTCCGTCCAGAGCCGCATCTCCCAGCCCGGATGATGGCGACGCCAGGACTCCCTGTACTCCACGAACTCCTGCGGCATGGGCTTCGACCCCACCCATATCTGATGAAAGATCCGAGGAATCACCGCCGACGATTCTTGCGCAACCCCGCGCTTACAGCTTGTCGAATGCGTTGCCCGAACCGCGACCCGGGCTGCCACGGAGCCCGGACGTCGCTGCCGTTGCGACCCCCAACCATGGCCCCAAGCTCCTCGATCCGGGCGCGCGCCTCGTTAAGTCGACGCTCCGTCCGCAGCGCGGTTTCCCGCCAGTCCTCGGGATCCTTCCAGCTGCGGGCCGAGCCGTGGGCTGCGAAGGCCTCCTGCTGCTCTCCGGGTGTCGTGGGGTAGAAGTAATGCGGCGGGTAAATCGTCACGCCGGGTTGGTCACGAACCAGCGCTTCCAGAAAGAACGGCCCCGTCCCATGCTTGTCGTACCCGTACTCGGTGCGCGGCCGCAGCTCTCGTAATGCGCGCTCCAGCAGCGGATGCCCGCGAATGGATCCGATCACGGCGTTGTTCACCCTGCCTGGCTTCAAGTCGCACGTGAAGAAGTCGACTCCCTCCATCAGTGGGTCGATCGGGCGCAGGCACTCGAAGTCGGTGTCGACGTAGACCCCGCCGAATCGGAAGAGAATCTCGAGGCGGATGATGTCGGAGCGCTCCGTCGGCTTGCGCAGCCGCTCGTAGACCTCGGGCCGAACGAGGTCACCGGGCAGCTCATTCTCCGTCCATAACCGCATCTCCCACTGGGGATGGTGCCGCCGCCACGTTTCGCCAAAGCGCGCGAAATCCTCCGGGAGCGGATCCGGTCCGACCCATACCCGATGCAGGACCCTCGGGATCATCGGACGAGATCGCGGCCGGAATCATCGCGCTCACCGAACCGCCACCGGACCCACTTCGTGATTCCGTCGCGCCACGCCCGGCTGGCGCCGGATAGTCCGTGGAGGCCGATTAGAGCCTCGAGGTACTTGATCCGTTCCTGTGCCGCTTGGAACCGCGTGTGTATTTTCTCCTCTGCTGCCCTCCACTCCTCTAATGACCTCCAGCTCATCGACGCGTGGTGGACTGCGTAAGCCTGCTCGCGCTCGGTGTCCGTCCTGGGCTGGATGAACTCCAGCGGATAGAGCGTGACCTGGTCCGGGTGCTTGCGCAGCACGGCGGACAGGAAGCGCGGCCCTGTTCCGCCCTGGTCGAGTCCGTACTCGGTCACGGGCCGCAGCTCGCGGAGCGCGCGCTCGAGCAGCAGATGCCCGCGGACCGACCCGATCACGGCGGTGTGGACTTTGACCGGCGAGTCGTAAATCCCGAAGAGGTCCACGCCGTCCCGGAGGAGCGGGTCGATCGGGCGCAGACACTCGCAATCCGTGTCGACGTAGACGCCGCCGAATCGGAAGAGGACCTCCAGGCGGATGATGTCGGAGCGCTCGGCCGGCTTCCGCAGGCGCTCATACACCTCGGGGCGAACGAAATCGTCCGGCAGCGATTCGTCAGTCCAGAGCCGCATCTCCCATTCGGGATGGTGCCGCCGCCACGACTCGCGGTAGCGCGCGTACTCGTCCGGGAGGGGAAGAGGGCCTACCCATACCTGATGCAGGATGCGCGGGATCATCGGGCGGTGGCGTGGCCGCTACCATCGCCCGTCGTCTGACTCGTGCGCAAGCTCATCGTCATAGCCCTCGACCAGTACGTCCGGAACATGGTCGCCGCCGGTGCGTTCGCGGACATCGAGGACGAGGATACGTATTACGTCGCAGGCAAGCTCGACGACCTCAGCGAGCTCGAACGCAAGCCCGGCTACCTCGGCGTCATCGACGGCACAACCGAGCGGCGCAACGCGCACAGGCGCCTGCGGCGGCTCCTCCTCGCGTCCTACCGATTCCGGTCCCGCACGCAGAAGATCAAGCTCCGCTTCATGCCGCCCGTCGAGCGGACGCTATTGAAGCTGCAGTCCCTGCCAGGCCCGCGGCACCTGATCGCACGCCGCTACATGCGAAAGCTGGGGGTGCTGCCCCGGCTGCATGAGCTTCTGACGGAGCTTCGGCCGGACATCGTTATCGCGCCGTCGGGCGGAACGGACCCGCTCGTCTTGGATGCCTTCCGGAGCGCACGTGAGCTCGGCATCACGACGTTGTTGATCCCGTTCAACTGGGACAACCTCTCGAGTAAGAGCGCCTATCCGATCCTGCCGGACTATCTCGGCGTCGTGGGACCGCAGAGCGTCGAGTATGCGCAGCGCATCCATCGGGTCCCCAAGGAGCGCGTCTCGATTCTGGGAGCGCCGTATATAGACGCGTACTTCCATCGTGAGCCGGACTCGACCGAGGCCCCGTTTCCCTTCCGCTACGTGCTGTTCGCGGGCTGCTACATGCCGTTCGACGAGCGGACCTCGCTCGAGCTGCTCGACCGGGAGATCGAGGAGCAGGGACTCGACCTCAAGATCGTCTACCGCCCCCACCCGCAGCGCCGCCGCCGACGGGTGCCAGACCGCGTGGACGAGTCGCGCCTCCCCCATGTCGTGATCGACCCGCAGGTTCGCGACCAGTACCTGCGCTCGTTCGAGACCGATGCCGGCGAGAGGGCGACGGCGCACATGCCGGCGCTCGACTATTACCCCGCACTGCTCGAGCACGCCGAATTCGTGATCTGTCCGTTGTCAACGATGGTGCTCGAGTCGGCGATCTTCGAGCGGCAGGTAATCGTGATCGCCTATCACGACGGGATCCACAAGGACTCGCCGGGTGTGATCGTCAACTACGACCACTTCCAGGGCATGGACCAGATCGAGGGCCTCCACATGTGCCGCGAGATGGACGACCTCTTGCCCCTCTTTCGCCGCCTCGTCGCCGACCCCGCGCTGCCCGAAGGCGTCTCAATGCGCGCGCAGGTGCATCCGTGGATCTACCACGACGCGCGGCCCTACCGCGAGCGCTTGGCCGCACTCGTCGCCGACATCGCGGCGCGCGAGGGATTGAGCGACGAGCCGTCCGTCGTGTCGGCGGCGACCGCGCACACGGCTTGAAGATCGTCTTCTTCATGCGCCACCGCGGATACGTCCGCAACTTCGAGTCGGTGCTCGCCGGGCTCGCCGAGCGCGGCCATGAGGTGGTCGTCGCGTTCGGCGACGCACCCACGCCGTGGCTCGACGGTAGGGCGCAGACGTCTCACCCGGTTGTCGAGCGATACCCGGCCGTCGAGTTCCGGCGTGGGCCGCGCCAGGCTGGCGTCTCGGTGGTGCTGGGCCGGCGACTGCGGATGGCGCGCGATTACCTCCGCTACCTGGGACCCGAGTACGCGAATGCGCAGGCGCTCCGAGCGCGCGCGCGAAGGCGCGCGCCGCTCTCCGTGCGCGCGCTGGTGCGACTGCCTGGCATTCGATCGCGATCGGGGCGCCCGAGGCTCGACAAGGCGCTCGGGCGGATCGAGCGCTCGCTTCGGGCGCCGAAGGAGGTGACCAGGTTCTTGCTCGCCGAGTCGCCGGACGCGGTGCTCGTCACGCCCCTGGTCGAGCTCGCTTCGCCGCAAACGCCGCTCGTACGCGCGGCGCGCGCACTTCGAATCCCGGTCGCCCTGTGCGTGGCGAGCTGGGACAACCTCACGAACAAGGGTCTGATACGAGAGGCGCTCGACCTCGTCGCGGTCTGGAACGAGCCCCAGCGCCGCGAGGCGATCGAGCTGCACGGAGTCCCCCCGGAGCGGGTGGTCGCGACAGGCGCGAACCCGTACGACCACTGGTTCAACTGGGCTACGTCCACAACCCGTGACGAGTTCCGCGCCCGGGTCCGGCTTCCGACGGACGCGCCTTTCGTCCTCTACCTGGGCTCCTCGCCGTTCATCGCGCCGGACGAGGTGCCGTTCGTCATGCGCTGGCTGCGCTTCCTCCGCGAGCACGCGGACCCCACCATTCGAGGGCTCGGGGTGCTGATCCGGCCGCACCCCCAGAACGCGGCGCAGTGGAGCGACGTCGACGTGTCGTCGCTCGGCCCCGTGGCCGTCCACCCGCGGAGCGGCGAGGACCCGGTGAACGACGCGGCCAAGTCGCTCTACTACGACTCGATTCATCATTCCG
>Ga0299913_10001461_pt1 | contig 17509 bp, 17 predicted proteins | sample RVTome_9_FD_201360 | JGI IMG/M metagenome (GOLD analysis project Ga0299913, IMG submission 201360) | Soil microbial communities from uranium-contaminated site in the Upper Colorado River Basin, Wyoming, United States - RVT155D38 (version 2) ... | reverse complement strand
GGGCTACGTGGCCCGGCTCTCGAATCGCCTGCGGTCTGCGGAGCCGCCGATCACCGAGACCCGCGTCTTCGCGGTTCCGGGCGAGACGGCCAGGGGCTTCCTCGATCGCCGCCTCGACACGGTCCTCGCGGCGATCGACGGGCTCGGCGGCCGGGTCGAGCTGGTGACGATCGGCCTCGGCGCCAACGAGCTGCTGCGCATCCGTCGCGATCCGGCCTGCATCGAGGACCGGACGGCGCCGGCGTGCGTGGCGGTGGCCGCCCTCGCGATCGCCGAGGCCGCCGGCTCCCTCGACGCGGTGGTCGCCCGCGTCCAGGAGGCGCTGTCGGCGGCCGGCAGCGACGCGCGGATCCTGCTGCTGGCGTACTACAACCCCGACGTCGACCCGATCGCCGTCTCGACGATCGTCGGTGCCGATGGCGTCACCGGCTGTGAGCCGGACGACGGGGACCCGGGTCTCAACGACCGGATCGCCTGCGTGGCCGAGGAGCGGGGCGTCGGGTACGTCGACCTATACCAGGCGTTCCTCGGGCGCGAGGCGGAGCTGACCCGCATCGGCGCCGGGGACGTCCACCCGAACGCGGCGGGCTACGCGGTCATCGCCGATGCGATTGCCGAGCAGCTTGGCCTCGACGGAGCCGGCGGCTGACCGAACAGGCGTTCGAATCGGGTACAATGGAGGCCCTGGAGGCGGCCGGACGGCCGCGGACGCATCGGTCGAAAGGCCGCGTCCGAGGAAAGTCCGAGCTCCACAGAGCAGGCTAGCGGGTAACGCCCGTCCGCCGTGAGGCGAGGACCAGCGCCACAGTGACGATGCCCTCCGGTTCGCCGGAGGGAGTGAAACGCGGCAAGCTCTAGCCGGAGCAAGACCGAATAGGGGAGCGCAAGGCGGCCTTCGGGCCGAAGCAGGTGACTCGCTCAGCTCCCGGGTAGGTCGCAGAGATGGATGGCCGTCCGTGACCGATGGCGACATCGGCTCACGACAGAACTCGGCTTACAGGCCGCCTCCAGGGACACGTCACCGCCGTCGTCAGTCTTCGTCCTCGCGCCACACCGATCGGGCGGTGCAGGCATTGCAGACGGCCCGCGCCTCGTCCATCGTGCCCAGCGGGAGCGGGTGATCGAGGCCGCCGAGAAGACAATCCACCTGCACCGTCGGGGGGTCGCCGGCCACGATGCTCACGTGGCGCACCGAGCAGCGACGGATCCGACCCGATCTCGGGACGGGTCGGCGCTCGTCGTTCCCCTCGATTGGGTTCAGCGCCATGGTGGGGTCAGCCTCGGATGAATCGGTGCATGCGCAGCGGCATCAGCCTAAGGTCCGTGGCGTCCTGGCAACAATGACGCCTTCGTACCATCGGGGTCGTGGGTCGGCCTGCCCGTCGCGGCATGCCGCCTGCGCACGCTAGACTCACGCCGTCGCGGGGTCCCGCGGCGCCGACGCCATGCGAGGAGTGTCCGTGTTCGGTCGACGCAAGCGTGAGGAACAGGCGGCCGCCGAGGCCGCCCGCGAGGCCGAGCGCCGCGCCCTCTTCGCTCGCCTGGCTGAGCGGCCGGAGCATATCTGCCCGTTCCTCGGCCTCGCCTCCGAGCGGACCGAGTACGTCGACGGCATCAGCGACGAGCACCGATGCTTCGCCTTCGGCGACCCGGCCCCGATCTCGGCGGAGCAGCAGACCCGCGTCTGCCAGGAGCGGGGGTACGGCAACTGCCCGCGCTACCTGCGCGGGGTGCTCGTCATCCCCACCGAGGAGCTCGAGGCCCTGCGCCGGCCGCGCGCGCCGATCGCCGAAGCCCCGCCGCCCCCGCCCGCGCCGGCCGAGGAGCGCCGCCGCGCACCGATCCTCCTGGCGCTGCTGCTCCTCCTGCTGGTCGGTGCCGGAGGCGTGGGAGCCCTCTTCCTCCTCGGCGAAGATCCGGGCGTGGGGCTCGGCAGCCCGACCCCGACTCCGGCCGTGGACGTCACGCCGGAGCCCACCCCCTCGATGCGTCCCACGCCTGCGCCCACGGTCACGCCGACCCCGCCGGCGACCGACAATGGCACGCCGTCGCCGGAGCCGACGCCGACCGCGGGCGACGCCTTCGCGTTCTACGAGGTCTCCGTGGCTCCGGAGAGCTACGTGCTCTATCAGTTCGAGAATGACGGCACGATCGCCGATTCGCTCCCGATCTCGTTCGACACCTACTCGTTCGCGGAGGCGGAGCCACGCGAGGCCCCGACCGGCGACGTGCACTGGGTCACCCAGGACGGGCCGCTCGCCGGCTGGGCGTACGCCTCGCCGGATTCCGGCGACTTCCGGATTCGCGCCGTCTTCCTCACCGTCGACGGCGAGCGCCGATCGGTCTACCTCGAGGACGACGAGTTGACCGAGTTCCCCGAGGGGACGCCGGCTCCCTAGCCTCGCGCGCGACTCCCCGTCGCGCGGCGCTCACGGCGCCCCCCTGGGACGGCCCTCGCGGTGATCGCGTCCCCGACGGATCGAGCGTCGAAGGCCCGCCGACGATCGTCCGGTCGGCGGTCATGACCATCGCCGTTCGACCGCCCACGCCCGCTGCGCAAAAAAGCCTTGACGGGTGCCGCTTGCCCTGTATAGTGGCGCCCTGTGGTTCCAAATGGGGCCAAGTGGGGAGAAGTGGTGAACGACAGGTCGAATGGAACGGGCGTCATTCCTGACCGGGGAGTTCCGGCACGCACTGGACGAACGAGGCCGCGTCGCGGTCCCGGTTCGGTTCCGGCCGCGCCTGGCCCAGGGCGCGACGCTCGCTCGATGGCTGGACGGCTGCCTGGCGATCTTTCCGGCCGATACCTGGGAGGAGCTGGCGGCAAGGATCCAGGGCCTGCCGACGACGAACGCGGCCGCGCGACAGTTCGGCCGCTTCATGAGCTCGGGAGCGGTCGAGGTGGAGCTCGACCGGCAGGGGCGCGTCCTTGTCCCGAGCTATCTCCGCGAGTACGCCGACCTGACCCGCAGCGAGGTGGTCGTGGTCGGCGCGCTGAATCGGCTCGAGATCTGGGCCCCGACACGGTGGCAGCCGTACCGGGCGCAGATCGAGGACGAGCCGGAGGCGCTCGCCGAACACCTCGCCGACCTGGGCATCTGAGGGTGTCCCGGCCATTGATGCGTCTCCGGGCCGCTCGGCCCGCCGTCCGACACACGAGGTGCAACGCCAGATGGGAGAAGGGCACCTGCCGGTCCTGGTCGACGAGGTTCTCACCTCGCTGGCCGTGGGTCCCGGCAGCTCCATGGCAGATTGCACGGTCGGCGGCGGTGGGCACGCCGAGCGGCTCCTGGAGACCGCGTCTCCGGATGGCCGCCTGCTCGGCATCGATGCCGATCGGGCGGCCATCACGGAGGCGGAACGTGCCCTGGAGCGGTTCGGCAATCGCGTCGTGCTGCGTCACGCCAACTTCGAGGCGATCTACGACACGGCGAGCGAGGCGGGCTTCGTGCCCCTCGACGCCGTCCTCTTCGACCTCGGCCTCAGCAGCTACCAGCTCGCGAATCCCGACCGGGGATTCAGCTTCGCGGCCTCCGGGCCGCCGGACATGAGATTCGATGAAACGCGTGGTCTATCGGCCCTCGAGCTCATCCAGCGCTCCTCGGAGCGAGAGCTCGCCGGAATCATCGCGACGTTTGGTGAAGAGCGCCGTGCTGGCCGCATCGCGAAGGCGATCGTGGCGGCGCGTACGGAGGACCGGCTGATGACCGCCGCCGAGCTGGCCGCCGTCATCGAGCGCGCGGCGCCGAACCGGCCATCGCGTGGCGGCGGTCCGCGCATCCACCCGGCGACCCGCACCTTCCAGGCGCTGCGCATCGCCGTCAACCGCGAGATCGAGGTGCTGTCGGCCGGGCTCAGCGGCGCGCTCGCCGCGCTGCGTCCGGGTGGGCGCATGGCCGTCATCAGCTACCACAGCCTGGAGGACCGCATCGTCAAGCGGTTCATCGTCCGCGAGAGCCGCGACTGCATCGAGGATCCCCTGCCGCCGGTCTGCACCTGCGGCCACCGCGCGCAGCTGCGCGCGATCACCAAGGGCGTGGTCACCCCGGGCAGCGACGAGGTCCGGAGGAATCGCCGGGCGCGCAGCGCGAAGCTGCGCGTCGCCGAGAAGCTCGCGTAGCACAGGCAAGGAGGAAGGGTGAGATGAGCAAGGGACGTTCCCGTCACCAGGCGAGCCGGCGCCGCATGTACTCGGCCCGCCAGCGTGACCTCCGCGAGCGCCGCCTGCATGCGGCACAGGAGGAGCAGTACTGGCTCAGCGACGAGGTCGCCGCCATCGAGATCGAGGAGAGCCTCGACTTCGAGGCGCCGGTGGCCATCGGCATCGGGGCGCGCCGCCGAGCCTCGGCGGCGTAGGCAGGTCGAGCGAGCATGGCCGTCATCGGAGCGCGTCCGGCCACGGGCCCCTGGTTCCTGGGTCCGCTTGGTCGCCGTGCCCGCCCACGTCCGCGCCCGCGTGCGCGGACCGCGCGTCGGACGCGCGGAAGCGCGGCCGGCCGGCGGATGGAGCGTCGCATCGACGTGCGTCCGCTCCTGGTCGCGATCGTGGTCGCCGCGGCGCTCGCCTTCTTCTATCTGAGCCAGTCGACGCGCGTCGCGGCGACCGGCTACGAGATCGACGCGCTCGAGGCCCGGCTGGCCGAGGCGCGCGCCGATCAGCAGCAGCTGATCCTGGCGATCGGGCAGGCCCGCTCTCCCGCCGAGATCACCGATCGGGCCGAGCGCAGGCTCGGCCTGGTCCCCCTCGACCAGGGGGCCGTCAGGTACGCGACGGCACCGGGTGACACGTCCAATTGACCTAGCTCTCGGCCGCGGTGCGGCCGGACCCACTGGAGACACGCAATGCTGGCCAGGACCGACAGTCGTGCCCGCGCGCTGGTCCTCTTGATCGTCGTCGCCCTGATGGCGACCGCGATCGGTGCACGGCTCGTCTGGTGGCAGGTCGCCCAGCAGCCCCACCTCTCCGCGATGGCATTGCGACAGCTGGCACAGCACGAGGAGCTGCCGGCCGAGCGGGGCGAGATCACCGACGTCAACGGCGCGCTCCTGGCCACCTCGGTCGAGCTCCAGTCGGTCTTCGCCACGCCGCCGACGGTTCGCGATCCGGAGGCCACCGCCGAGCTCCTCGCGGACGTGCTGGGGATGCGGGAGCGGACCCTCCGCGCGCGCCTGAAGAGCGGCGCGCAATGGGTCTGGCTCAAACGTCGCGTCTCGCCACAGGTCGCCGACCGCCTGCGCGGGCTCGACCTGCGCGGCATCGGCATGCTGCCCGAGACGAAGCGGGTCTACCCGGTCAATGGCGTGGCCGGCGGGACGACGATCGCCTCACAGCTCATCGGCTTCGTCGACGTCGACGGCCGCGGCCAGTACGGCATCGAGGGCCGCGAGAACGGGCTGCTCGCCGGGGCTCCCGGACGGGTGACCGCCCAGGAGGACGTCATCGGCCGGCGCATCGCGGACTCGGCGACGCTGCTCACCGAGCCGGTCGACGGGGCCGACCTGCGTCTCACGCTCGACGTGGGCGTCCAGCACCTGCTCGAGCAGGCGATGTGGTCGACCTTTCGCGAGAACCGGGCCGTCGGGGTCACCGGACTGATCATGGACGCCGAGAGCGGGGCGATCCTCGGCATGGCCAGCTACCCGTCGTACGATGCGAACGAGTTCGCCACGACCGACGGCGAGCTGTTCGCCAACCCGGCGGTGGCTCGGCAGTACGAGCCGGGCTCCGTCATGAAGGCCTTCACCGTCGCCGCCGCCCTGGACGCGGGCGCGATCACGACGCGGGATCGCTTCGAGGATGACAACAACCTGCGCATCGGCGCGATCCGCATCCAGAACGCGGATCGCTACGACCATCCGCACGGTCGCGGGTCGATCACCCCCGCCGAGGTGCTGGCGCTCTCGAACAACGTCGGCGCCGCCAAGATCGGCCTCGAGCTCGGCCGGCAGGAGCTCTACCAGGCGTTCCTGCGCTTCGGCTTCGGGTCGCCGACCGGGATCGAGGTCGCCAACGAGGCGAGCGGCCGGGTCTGGAATCCGGACGGGCCGAACGCCTCGGGCGACCTCACCGCCGCACAGACCGCGTTCGGGCAGGGCCTGAGCGTCACGGCCGTGCAGCTGGCGGCCGGCTACGCGGCTTTCGCCAACGGCGGGATCCTCGTGACGCCGCACGTCGTCGCCGGCTGGACCGATCCGGACGGCACCGATCACGAAGCCGAGCGTCCGCCCGGCGAGCGGATCCTGCGCCCCGAGACGGCCGACACGATGCTCGACCTGCTCGTCAACGCCATCGACAACGGGATCGCCAAAGGGGCGCAGATCCCCGGCTATACCGTCGCCGGCAAGACCGGCACGGCCCAGATCGCCGGACCGGTGAAGGGGAAGAACGAGGCCGGGGAGGCGGTGACGCGCTGGGAATACATCGACGGCTGGGTCGACTCCAGCTACGTCGGCATCCTGCCGGCCGGGGACCGCAAGCTCGTCACGCTGGTCCTGCTCCATCGGCCCAGCGTGTGGGGCCGATACCAGATGGCCGAGCGTCCCGAGACGGTCTACGCGCGGCTCATGTCGCAGGTGCTCGACTACCTCGCCATCCCGCCGGACCGTCCGCTCGAACCGGTCGCTCAGCCGTGAGACTGCTAGACTCGCCGGTAGTCCGCAGCGTGGTCCGCGTGCCTGCCATTCGAATCGACGAGCTGTTGACCGCCGTCGACGGACGCCTCCAGCGGCCGACCTCGGTCGCCACGATCAGCGGAGCCTCCGTCGACTCCCGTCGCGTCACCCCCGGCAGCGCCTACGTGGCGCTCCGCGGTGCGCGGGCCGATGGGCACGCGTACGTCATCGAGGCGCTGCGCGCGGGCGCCGCGGCCGCGCTGGTCGAGCGTCCGGTGGAGCTGCCGGAGGGGCTGGACGCGGCGATCGTTCGGGTCGCCGATCCGCTGTCCGCCCTCCAGGAGCTGGCCGCCTGGTGGCGCTCGCGGCACGCCGTCCGGGTCGTTGGCATCACCGGTTCGACGGGCAAGACGATCGCCAAGGAGATCGCCGCCGACGTCGTGTCCCGGACGCTCCGCACCCTGCGCAACGAGGGGAACCTCAACTCCGAGACAGGCCTGCCGATGACGCTGCTGCGACTCGACGCGTCGCACGAGGTCGCGGTTCTCGAGATGAGCATGTACACGGTCGGCGAGATCGCGCGGCTGGCCGAGATCGCCCGACCCGAGATCGGCATCGTCCTCGCCGTGCATCCCACGCACCTGGAGCGGGCCGGCAGCATCGATCGAATCGCCCAGGCCAAGGCGGAGCTTCCGGCGGCGCTGCCGCGTGACGGGCTGGCGATCCTGAACGCCGACGACCCGCGCGTCGCCGCGATGGACGGGACGACGGCCGCGACGGTCCGCCGCTTCGGCCTCGGGCCGGGCGCCGACGTGCGGGCCGTCGACCTCGTCGGGCACGGCCTGCGCGGCACCGAGTTCACCGTCCTCGCACCGTGGGGCCGGCGGCGCATGTTCAGCGGCACGCCCGGCCGCCACCTCGTGCCGCACGCCCTGGCCGCTGCGACGGCCGCGGAGCATCTCGGCGTGCCGCTCTCTGACATCGAGGCGGGGCTGGCGGCCGGCAGCCACGCCCCGCACCGGATGGCGCCGGTGGAGGCCGCCTCGGGCGCCACGATCGTCGACGATACCTACAACGCCTCGCCGGTCAGCGTGGCGGCCGCGCTCGACTTCCTGCGCGACACGCCGGTCGCCCCCGGCCGGCGGCGCATCGCCGTCCTGGGTGACATGCTCGAGCTGGGCCCGGACGAGGAGTCGCTGCATCGATCCATCGGCGAGCATGCCGCCCGCGGCCTGGACGCCCTCGTGGCGGTCGGCGCGCGCGGGCGCTGGATCGCCGGGGCGGCGCGCGCAGCGGGCCTGAGTCGCGTCGTCTGGGCGGAGGACGCCGCCGAGGCGGCATCCGTCCTCGATCGCGAGCTGGCGCCGGGTCCGGGCGACCTGGTCCTCGTCAAGGGCTCACGCGGAATCGAGCTGGACCGGACGGTCGGCCTGCTGCGAGGACCGGCCCGATGAGCCTGATGCAGATCGTGATCGCGGTCGTGCTCGCCTTCACGGGCATGGTGCTCCTCGCACCGATCTATATCGGTCTCCTCCAGCGGCTGGGCTTCGGCAAGCAGATCCGCAGCGAAATGCCCGAGGCGCACTTCGGCAAGGCCGGCACGCCGACGATGGGCGGCATGCTGGTCGTGAGCGTCGTCCTCTTCCTGGCCATGGCACTGCGGCTCGAGGACGTCCACACCCTGACCCCGATGCTGGCGCTCATGGGGGTCGGCGTCCTGGGTGCCATCGACGACTTCGTCAACGTGCGCAGCGGTATCGGCATGCGCGGTCGCTGGAAGCTGGTGTGGCAGACGGTGGTGGCCCTGCTGGCCGGCTGGTACATCCAGCGCCACTTCGCGATCAACGCGGTCAACGTGCCGCTGCTCGAGGACCCGATCGTCATCGGCGCGATCCCGTTCATCCTGTTCGTTGCCTTCGTCATCGTCGGCACGAGCAACGCGGTGAATCTCACCGACGGCCTCGACGGGCTCGCCGGCGGCGTGCTCATCTTCAGCTTCGTCGCCTACCTGCTGGTCGCGCTCGTGGCCCTGCCGAGCCCGAATCTCGCAATCTTCTGCGCCCTCGTCATCGGCGCGCTCATGGGCTTTCTGTGGTTCAACGTGCATCCGGCGCAGATCATCATGGGCGACTCGGGCGCGCTGGCGCTCGGCGCGACGCTGGCGGTGGTGGCGACCATCACCCAGCAGCTCCTGCTGCTGGCGATCATCGGCGTCGTGTTCTTCGCGGTCATCATGAGCGTCGTGATCCAGGTGGTCAGCTACCGCACCCGCGGTCGCCGCGTGTTCCGCATGACGCCGCTGCACCATCACTTCGAGCTCGTCGGGTGGGCCGAGGAGAAGATCACGATCCGCTTCTGGATCGTGGCCGCGCTGGCGGCGCTGCTGGGCTTCAGCATCTTCCTGCTGAGCCAGAACGGGGCGTAGGACGGACCGATGATGACCGCCTTCACTTCGCCGATCAGCTCGACCGCCGACCTGCGCGGTCGCCGGGCGGTCGTGCTCGGCCTGGCCCGATCGGGTGTCGCCGCATGTCGATTCCTGGCCGACGTGGGTGCCGATGTGACCGCCTACGACCGCCGCCCCCCCGACGAGCTTGCGGATGCCGTGGCCGCGCTCGAGGGCCGCGACATCGACCTCGCCCTGGGAGTGGACGAGGCGGCCGTGGGTGCGCTGCTGGACGGCGCTGACCTGCTGGTCACCAGCCCGTCCATCTCGCCGCGCTTCCCGACCACCGACGCCTGGCTGCGCGACGCGCTGTCCGCCGCCGAGGCGCGCGGGGTGCCGCTGGTCAGCGAGGTCGGCCTCTTCCTGCGCCTGACCAGGGCCAGGGTCCTCGGGGTGACGGGCACGAAGGGCAAGACGACGACCGCCTCCCTGTTGGCCGCCATCTTGGCGCGCGCCGACCTGAAGGTCGCGCTGGGCGGGAACATCGGGACGCCGCTCATCGAGCAGACCGACACGCTCGGTCCCGATGCCTGGGCCGTGCTCGAGCTCAGCGAGCTCCAGTTGCCCACGATCGATCGGGGCGTCGACGTGGCGCTCTACACGAACATCACCGAGGACCACCTCGACCGGCATGGCAGCGTGGCCGCCTACCGCGCGGTCAAGGCCCTGCTCGCCGAGCTGACCGCGCCGGCCGGCCGGATCGTGCTCAACGCCGACGATCCAGGCTGCCGCGAGCTCGGGGAGCGCCTCGACCCGGCGACGCTCGCGTGGTACGGGCGCTCCGGGGCCGGCGGCCGGCCACTCGAGGCGGGGATCGATGGCGACGGCTGGATCCGGGTGGCGGGAGAGCGCCTCCTCCCGTCGGACGAGGTGCCGCTCCCCGGTCAACACATGCTCGCCAACGTCGTCGGCGCGGCCCTGGCGGCGCGTCTCGCCGGGGCCGGCGGGCCGGCCATCGCGGCGGCGATTCGCACCTTTCCCGGCGTACCGCACCGGCTCGAGACCGTCGGTGAGCACCGCGGCGTTCGCTGGGTGAACGACTCGCAGGCCACGGTCCCGGCCGCGGCGATCGCCGCCCTGCAGGCGTTCGACGCCCCGATCGTGCTCATCGCCGGCGGAAAGGACAAGGGGCTCGACTACGAGCGGCTTGCCGACGTGGCCGCCGGGCGCGCCCGCGCCTGCGTGCTCATCGGCGAGACCGCGGACGAGCTCGAGCGGCGGCTGGCCGGCAGGCTGCCGGTCAGGCGGGCCGGCTCGATGGCGGAGGCCGTGACGCTGGCGGCATCCCTGGCGCAGCCCGGAGACGTCGCCCTGCTCGCGCCGGCCGCCGCGAGCTTCGACATGTTCGCGGACTACGCCGATCGCGGCGACGCGTTCCGCGCCGCGGTCAGCCATCTCGGAGGCAAGGCGTGAGCGCCGTCGCCGTCAACGCCGTCGGACGGCGCACCGCGACACGCGGCCGGCCGGCCGGCGTTCGCCGCGAGCGGCACGAGCCCGCCTACCCGCTGCTGCTGGCCGTGATCGCTCTCACCGCCCTCGGGATCGTCATGGTCTACTCGGCGTCGAGCGTCCGGTCCTACTTCAGCAGCTCCGATCCGGCGGCCCAGGGGATGGAGCAGCTCGTGTGGGCCGTGATCGGACTGGCCGGGCTGCTCGTGGCCAGCCGCATCGACTTCCGGCACCTGCGATACCTGGCCATCCCGTTCTTCGTCATCACCCTTGCCCTGCTCGTGGCCGTGCTCATGCCCGGCATCGGCAGCGAGATCAACGGATCGCGGCGCTGGATCGTCATTCCGGGCTTCGGCTCGCTGCAGCCGGCCGAGTTCGCCAAGCTGGCGGTGGTCCTGTACCTGGCCCACTGGCTCGACCGCCGCGGCAAGGAGGCGCGCGGCTTCTGGAACGGGCTCGTGCCCTTCGGCCTGCTGGTGGCTCCCGGGTTCTTCCTCATCGCCATCGAGCCCGACCTCGGCACCGCCGGCGTGTACGCGATCGTGGCGCTGAGCATCTTCTTCATGGCCGGCGCGAACCTGCTGTACCTGACCGCCATCGGCGCGTCGGCGGCGGCGGTGGCCTGGCTGATGATCAGCGCCACGAGCTACCAGATGGCTCGCGTCCAGACCTTCCTCGACCCGTTCCGCGATCCGCTCGGCGCCGGCTACAACACGATCCAGGCGCTGCTGGCCCTCGGCCTGGGCGGCATCACCGGCCTCGGCCTCGGAGAGAGCCGGATGAAGTATCTCTACCTGCCGGCGCCGTCGACCGACTTCATCTTCGCCATCATCGGCGAGGAATGGGGACTGATCGGCTCGCTGGCGGTCGTGGCCCTCTTCTTCGTCATCGCCTACCAGGGCTACCGGATCGCGATCAATGCGCCGGACACCTTCTCGGGCCTGGTCGCCTGCGGCATCACGACCTGGCTCGTCGTCCAGGCGTGCGTCAACATGATGGTCGTCACCGCGCTCATGCCGGTGACCGGCATCCCCCTCCCGTTCATCAGCGCCGGCGGGTCGGCGCTGACCATCAACCTCGCGGCGGTCGGGATCCTGCTGTCGATCAGCCGCGAGACCACGCAGACAGGATCCTTGCGCGATGCGGTGTTCGGTATCGGGCGGCGGGACAGGCGGGCACATCTACCCCGCGCTGGCCGTCGCACGGGCCCTGCGCGACGTTCGACCCGACGTTGAGCTGGACTACATCGGCGGTGTGCGTGGCTTCGAGCGCCGGCTCGTGGCCAGTCACCCGATGCGCAGTGACCTGCCATACCACGAGCTCGTCGTCCGCTCGCTGCGCTCGTCCGGGGCGTCGTTGCACACGGTCCTCGACCCCGCGCGCCTGGCCGCCGCGGTGCCGCAGGCCTGGTGGCTGCTCGGCCGCCTCCGGCCGGAGGCGCTGTTCACCACCGGCGGGTATCTCGCCCTGCCGCTCGTGCTCGCGGCGCGGATGCGCGGCATCCCGACCCTCGTGTGGGAGGGCAACGTGCAGCCCGGCCGCGCGACGCGGGCGATCGGCCGGTTCGCCACCAGGGTGGCGGTCAGCTTCCCGCCCACCCTCGAGGCTTTTCCCGGCAACGCCTTCGTCTCCGGGACGCCGATCCGTTCCTTCGCCGGCATCGACCGCGCGGCGGCGCGCCACGCGCTCGGCGTCGACCCGGACGACCGCCTGATGCTCGCCTTCGGCGGCTCGCAGGCGGTGGCGCGCCTGAACGAGGCGGTCATCGGCGCGCTGCCCCGGCTGCTCGAGGACTGGCACGTCCTCCACCTGGCCGGCGAAGGGGGCATGGCCGAGGCCGGCGCCGCCCGCCAGGCGCTGCCCGAGGCGCTCCGGCCCCGGTACACCGCGGAGCCGTTCCTCACCGACCGAATGGCCGAGGCGCTCGTGGCGGCCGACCTCGTCGTCGGTCGCGCTGGCTCCTCGACCTGTGCCGAGCTGACCGCCGTCGGCGCGCCCTCGATCCTGGTCCCGTATCCGTTCGCCGGCGCGCACCAGCGCTACAACGCCCGCTACCTCGCCGACGAGGGCGCGGCGACGGTCGTGCCCGACGAGGAGCTGACCGGCGAGCGGCTGCTCGCGGAGGCGGGCTTGCTGGTCGAGGTCGCCCGCCGCCGCGCGATGGGAGACGCGGCGCGCCGCCTCGGCCGTCCGGACGCGGCCCGCGCCCTGGCCGACGAGCTGGTCGCGCTCGCCGAGGGCGTCCCGCTGCCCTCGGAGGCCGCCTGACGTGACCGCCGGAGCCGTGGCCGAGCGCCTCGCCACCCTCGACCGGCTGGCGGCCGAGCGCGGCATTGACCTCGAGGCCGATGCCCCGGTCGGGCGGCTGACGACGCTGCGCGTCGGGGGTCCAGCGGATCGAATGACGGTCGTCGAGACCGTCGACCAGCTCGTCGCCGCCGCCGAGCTGGCTCGCGACGCCGGCGTGCCGGGGGGCGTCCTCGGCAAGGGCAGCGACCTCGTCGTCGCCGATGCGGGGGTCCGCGGCCTCATCATCCGCAACCGCGCCGGCTTCATCGAGATCGACGGCACCACGGTGCGAGCCGAGGGGGGCGCGCCGATGGCCGCCCTCGTCAAGCGCTGCACGGCCGCCGGGCTGGCGGGGATCGAGTTCGGGATCAGCATTCCCGGCAGCGTCGGCGGCGCGGTGTGGGCCAACGCCGGTGCCCACGGCGGGGAGATGCAGGACGTCGTCCGACGGGTGCGGGCCTGGTCGCCGGAGGGCGGCGCGGTCGTCCAGCTCGGCGGCGACGAATGCGCCTTCGCCTACCGCGAGTCGCGCTTCAAGTCGAGCGGCGAGATCGTGCTGGAGGCCGAGCTGGCGCTGGAGTCCGGGGATCCTCGGTCGATCGCGTCGCGCGTGGCCGAGCTGCAGGCGCATCGGCGCGCCACCCAGCCACTCGGGGACCAGAATGCCGGCAGCGTGTTCCGCAACCCGCCCGGTGACTTCGCCGGACGGCTGATCGACGAGGCCGGCCTGAAGGGCCTTCGCATCGGCTCCGCCGAGGTCAGCACCCTGCATGCGAACTTCATCGTCGCCGACCGCGGGGGCCGCGCGTCGGACGTTCGCGCCGTCGGCGACGAGGTGCGTCGCGTGGTCGCCGAGCGGACCGGGGTCGAGCTCCGCTACGAGATCGAGTTCGTCGGGGACTGGCCGGAGCTGGACCCGGCGGCCTCCGCCCTGGCCGGGGTGACATGAGCCGCCCGCGGATCGGGATCTTCGCCGGAGGCCGCTCGGCCGAGCACGAGGTGAGCATCGCCTCGGCCGAGGCCGTGCTGCGCGCCATCGACCGAGAGCGCTACGAGCCGTACCTCGTGTACATCGACCGCGAGGGCCGCTGGCTCCTGCCCAGCGCCCCGGCCGCCGAGCTCGGCGAGCAGCAGCGCCTGGCTGGCCTGCTCGGCGCGGCCAGCCCGACCGAGGAGGTCGAGCGGTTGCGGACCCACGAAGCGCACCTCGTCCCGGCGAAGCTCGACGAGGAGGCGGTCGCCGCCCGGGCCGCCGTGCGCTCGCTGGCCGACGCGATCGACGTGGCCTTCCTCGTCGTCCACGGGCCGTTCGGCGAGGACGGCACGCTCCAGGGATTCCTCGAGCTGGCGGGCATCCCGTATACCGGAGCCGGCGTGCTGGCGAGTGCGGTGGCGATGGACAAGGTCGTCTTCAAGGACCTCATGCGCGGCCACGGCCTGCCGGTCGTCGAGTCGACCTGGTTCCGCCGATCCGCCTGGCGTCGCGAGCCGGGACACGTGCGGCGCGACGTGGCCGAGACGATCGGCGACCGAAGCGTCGTCAAGCCGGCGCGGCTGGGGAGCAGCATCGGCATGAGCATCGTCCACGGCCCCGACGAGCTGCCCGCAGCCCTCGAGGCGGCCTTCGCCTACGACAGCAAGGTCATCGTGGAGCGCTACGTCGAGCACGCGCGCGAGCTCGAGTGCGGGGTCCTCGGCAACGACGATCCGATCGTCTTCGAGCCCGGGGAGGTGCGCTCGTCGCACGAGTTCTACGACTACGAGGCGAAGTACGTCGAGGGCCTCGCCGCGGTCGAGCCGCGCGCCGACGTCGATCCCGAGCTGGCGGCCCAGCTCAAGGAGCTGGCGCTCGCCTCGTACCGCGCCGTGGACGCGGCCGGCATGGCGCGCGTCGACTTCCTGGTGGCCGGTGAGGAGGTCTACCTCAGCGAGATGAACACCCTTCCGGGGTTCACCGAGACGAGCATGTACCCCAAGCAGGCGGAGCTGGCCGGCGTCCCGTTCTCGGACCTGATCGACCGGCTCATCGAGCTGGCACGGGAGCGGGACTGATGAAGCTCAAGGCGCAGCCGCGTCCCCCGCGGCGGGGAGCCGGGAACCGGGGCGGCCGTGCCGGCGCCCACCGTGCCGGTGCCCGACCGCGCGGTCGGATGGCCCGGCGGCCCGGCGTCCCCCTGCGTCGCCGGCTGTCCGGCCGCCTGCCGTCGCTGCGTCGCGTCGTGGCGGTGCTCGGCGCGGCGGCCGGCGTGGCCGCCCTCGTGGCGCTGGTCAACGGCCCGTGGCTCTCGGTCAGCGGGGTCAGCTGGACCGGTGACCGATACACCCCGAGCGCCGAGCTGGAACGGGCCCTCGCCGGCGAGCGCGGCCGCGCGATCCTGGCGGTCGACACGACCGAGCTGCGCACGCGCCTGGAGCGCCTGCCCTCGGTGCTGGAGGCGCGCGTCGCCGCCAGCCTGACCGGAGACATCGCCGCGACCGTCGTCGAGCCGCGGGTCGCCTTCGTCTGGGAGACTTCCCGGGCGCGCCTGTTCGGCGCCGATGACGGCACGCTGTTCGGCGCCGCCGCGCGCGACGTGGCCCTGCCCAAGCGGCTGCGCGAACTGCCCCGCGTCACCGACGACCGCTTCGAGGCACGCCTGCTGTCGGTCGGCGACCGGATTCCCGCCGCGCTGGTGCGCACGGGGGTGGCCCTGCACGGGCTGGATCCCGCCGCGCTGGGCTCGGACGCGTCGCACCTGTCGGTGCGCGTGGACGACGATTACGGCTTCCGCCTCGTCGCGGCCGACGCCGGCTGGGAGGTCGCGTTCGGCGTCTACGGGCTCGATCCACGCGAGACGGCCGCCGAGGCCCAGGCCCGCCTCGACCGGCAGGTCACCGCGGTCCGCACCCTGTTCGCCGCCGAACCGGAGTCGGGGATCGGATGGGTGGATGTCCGCAACCCCGGAAAGGTATATTTCCGTGCCAAAGGGTGACGCCCGCGCCGGGACGCGAGGCCTCGCTCGTCGAGACACCCGTTTCGGTACCGTCCCTCATGTGGCTTCCCCTCGTCGGCCTTGCGCTCGGAGTGGCGCTCGGCCTGGTGCTCCAGGTCAACGTCGGCCCGGACCTCGCGCGATACTCGGCCGTGGCCATCCTCGCCGGGCTCGACTCGGTGCTGGGCGCCATCCGGGCCGAGCTGGACGCGCACTACGACAACCGGATCTTCCTGTCGGGCTTCATCACGAACACGCTCGTCGCCGTGGCGCTGACGTTCGTCGGCGACCGCCTGGGGATCGATCTGTACCTGGTCGCACTCTTTGCCTTCGGCCTGCGCATCTTCCAGAACGTGGCCCTCATTCGGCGCCACTTCCTGTAGGCTCGGGCCGCATCGCTGGCGCGCCCGAGCGCGCCGGACACAGGAGGTAGCTTGGAACGCGAAGCGGTCCTCGTCGGCATCGACGCGGGGACGACGAAGGTCACGACCCTGATCGGCGAGGTCGGGCGCACCGGTGACGTGAACGTCATCGGTTACGGCATCGCGCCGTCCGTCGGCATGAAGAAGGGGATGGTCGCCAACATCGACCAGACCGTGAACTCGATCGCCTCGAGCGTCGAGAAGGCCGAGCGCCTCAGCGGCTACAAGATCAGCTCTGCCTTCGTGTCGGTCGGCGGGTCGCACATCTCCAGCCAGAACTCGCGCGGCGTGGTGGCCGTCTCCGGCCACAAGCGCGAGGTGAGCCGCGAGGACGTCGGACGCGCCACGGAGGCCGCCAAGGCGGTCCAGGTGCCGTCGAACCGCGAGATCCTGCACGTCGTGCCGCGCGGCTACATCGTCGACGGCCAGGAGGGCATCAAGGACCCGCTGGGCATGAGCGCGGTGCGGCTGGAGGTCGAGACCCACATCGTCGCCGGCGCGGCGACCTCGGTCCAGAACCTGAGCAAGTGCGTGGTCACCAGCGGCGTCCAGATCGACGAGATGGTCATCAGCTCGCTGGCCGCCGGCGAGGCGACCCTGACCGATACGGAGAAGGAGCTCGGTGTGCTCGTGGCCGACATCGGCGGCGGGACGACCGACATCGCGATCTTCGTCGACGGCGCCGTCTACCACACCGCCGTGCTGCCGGTCGGCGGCATCAACGTGACGAACGACGTGGCGATCGGCCTGCGGACGTCCCTCAACCTCGCCGAGGAGATCAAGATCAAGCACGGCACGGCCAGCCTGGCGGAGGTCGAGCCGGAGGAGCTGCTCAACGTGGCGGTCCTCGGCGAGGCGGGAGGCCAGACGATTCAGCGCCGCAAGCTGTGCGAGATCATCGAGGCGCGGATGGGTGAGATCTACAGCCTCATCCGCGAGGAGGTGAAGCGCTCGGGCCACGCGGGGATGCTGCCGGCGGGCGCCGTCCTGACCGGCGGCGGGGCACGGCTGGCGGGTGCCGACGTCCTGGCTCGCGACACGCTCGAGATGCCGGTCCGCATCGGCTCACCGCAGGGAGTCGGCGGCCTGATGGACCAGATCGGCAATCCGGCCTTCTCGACCTCCATCGGCCTCCTGCTGTGGGGCGCGCACCATCTCGGCGAGGAGCCGATCGGCTACGGGGGCGGCAACGGCGTGAACCCGCTGGCCCGGGTCGGAGAGTGGATCCGCAACCTCTTCCCCGGCTGATGGCGAGTGTCGGATGGTGGACATCGGTCCGGCTCGTCCACGGACGGCATCCAGCCTGTGGATAACTCGCG
>Ga0299913_10001460_pt1 | contig 17514 bp, 19 predicted proteins | sample RVTome_9_FD_201360 | JGI IMG/M metagenome (GOLD analysis project Ga0299913, IMG submission 201360) | Soil microbial communities from uranium-contaminated site in the Upper Colorado River Basin, Wyoming, United States - RVT155D38 (version 2) ... | reverse complement strand
ACCTGACGGACGACGTCCCGCAGCTGCCGGGGCGTCGCCTCCGCCTCGGGCCCGAGCCCGGTGATCGGGACCTGCACAAGGCCGTAGCGGTCGGCGAGGTAGCCGAACGCGGTGTGGCTCGTGACGAGCTCGCGGCGCTCGCAGGCGCGGACCCCGGCACGGAACTCCTCGTCCAGCCGGCCGAGCCGCGCGGCGAACGCCTCCGCGCGCTCCTCCGCGTCCAGCTCCTGTCCGATCCGGCGCGCGAGCGTGGCGTAGCGCGCCGGATCGAGCCACACGTGCGGGTCGCGTCCTTCGGCTTCCTCGTGCTCGTCCTCCTCGTCGTGGTGGGCTTCGCCGGCCTCGAGCAGGGACAGACCCTCGAGCAAGTCGACGCCGCGCGCCCCCGTCGACGCGATCGCGTCCTCCAGCGCCGGCTGGAAGCCCTCGCCGAGGTAGAGGACGGCGTCGGCGTCGGCGACGCGCCGGACATCGCGGGCGGACAGCTCGAGATCGTGCGGCTCGACGCCCGGTGCGGTCAGGTTCTCGATGCGTGCGTCGGGTGCGATCTGCTCGGCGGCGAAGGCGAGCGGATAGAACGCCGTGACGACCGGCCGCCGCTCGTCCGCGTCGCCGCAGCCGGCACCGGCCGCGAGCAGGACGATGGCCGAGCTGACGAGCCCGAGCCACTTCACGTGCAGCGCCCGCAGGTGCCGTAGATGTCGAGCTCGTGCGCCGCGGGACGGAAGCCGTGCTTGCGCTGCAGCTCGGCGTCGGAGGGCGCGGCGCAGAGCTCCGTCTCCTCGACGCCGCCGCAGCTCGTGCAGACGAGGTGGTGGTGGTGCTCCGGGCGGCAGCGCACGTACGTGTGCCTTCCCTCTCCGAGCAGCGGGTGGACGCCGCCGCTCGCCCGCAGCAGCTCGACCGTGCGGTAGGTGGTGGCGAGCCCGAGCCGGGGCTCGAGTCGGCGCGCGCGCTCGTGCAGCTCCGCGACCGTGAAGCTCCCTGCGGACTCTCCGACGGCACGCAGGACGGCACGCCGCTGCGAGGTCGCGCGGACGCCGTCCGGGAGGCTGAGCTCGTGGGTCACGCCGGCAGGCTACCTGAAAACGATTCTCATTCTCAGAAGATCCGGCGCAACGTCCCGCGATATTCGGATAATGGAGCCGCGTGTACGCGAGGCTGACAGTGCTGCTCTTGCTCGCCGGCGTCCTGGCAGCTGCCGCGACGGGCGCGAGCACGCCCCCGGGGCCGGCGCTCGCGTCGGCGTCCGCGCTCGGCGTCTCGGTGCTGGTCCCCGGCCAGCCGCCCTCGGTCGCCGCCGACTCCTCGGCGCCGAGCCAGGTGCCCACCGGCGCGCTCGATGCCTTCGCCTACCCCGCCGACGGCTCGCTCGTCCGCACGGGCGCGCTCTCGTCGAGCGCCGCCGCGAACCCCACGGGCACGGTCGGCGCCCAGGCGGTCGGCGACGTGCTCTCGATCTCGCTCTTCAACGGCGAGATCGCGGCGGAGAGCGTGGCCGCCCGAGCCCGGGCCTCCACGACGGGGGCGGAGGTCGCCGGCTCGGAAGTGACGAACCTGACCGTCTTCGGCGCTCCCGTCGCACCGGCGCCGAACCAGCGGCACCAGCTCGGCGACTGGGGCTACCTGATCGTGCTCGAGCAGGCGACGGGCGCCCCCGTCGCGGACGGGACGAGGCACGCGCACGGGGCCGTCACGGCGCTCCACGTGGTGCTGACCGCCGAGCACGCGGGCCATCCCGCGGGCACCGAGATCCTGGTCGGGCGCGCCGAGGCAGCCGCGTCCACGCCCGTCGCGACCTCGACACCGCCCCGGACGACCCCGAAGCCGGCGCCGCCCGATCGGCCGGCCTTGCCGCCGTCCAAGGCGGGCAAGCCGAAGCCGAAGCCGCCCCGTGCGGTGCCGGGGATCGGCGGGCCGATCTTCAAGACACCGCCGCAGGACATCTCCGCGCCACTCTCCCCCGACGGGTTTGTCTTCCCCGTCTACGGCGACGTCTCGTTCGGCGACACCTGGCACGCCCCCCGGGCGACGACGGGTCGCCATCTCGGCACCGATGTCTTCGCTCCGCTCGGGGCGCCGATCCTCGCAGTCACCGACGGGATCGTGTTCTCCGTCGGCTGGAACCGGGTCGGCGGCTGGCGTCTCTGGCTGCGCGACCGCCAAGGGAACCAGTTCTACTACGCGCACCTCGCGGCCTACAGCCCGCTGGCGCGTGACGGCGCCGAGGTGAAGGCAGGGCAGGTGCTCGGCTTCAACGGCAACAGCGGCGACGCCGAACGGACCCCGTTTCACCTGCACTTCGAGATCCACCCGGTCGGCCTGCTGCCGCTCGGATACGAGGAGGGGGCGGTCAACCCCTACGACTACCTCACCGCCTGGCGCCGGCTCCACGACGTCACGTTCTCGGTCGGCCGCGGCTGGGCGCCGCCCGTCCCGCCGAGCGCGACCGCTCCGCGTCCCGCGGCGCTCCTGCTCGGCTCCACGGACATCTCGAGCGCGAGCGGGCTCGAGCCCGGCTCGCTCGAGCGCGCGCTCGTCGCCCCCGTGTCGGCCGAGGGCGACGGTGCGCTCTTGACGGCCGGCTAGCTCTAGGCCGCGTCGTCCGAGCTCGTGCTGCCGCTCGGCGGCGTGTACGAGTAGTCGTCGGAGCTCTCGCCGGTGACCTTCTCCAGCAGCCACTGGCGTGTCTGCGGGCCGGTCATCGGGTTGAAGAGGATCCCTGCCGTGATCCCGGCGAGCAGCAGCATCGTGTTGCGGGCGCCGTGGTCCTCCTTGCCCTGCATCCGGTCCGCCGCGGTGCGGAGCTCCTCGACCGCCTTCTTCAGGTTGTCCTGAATGTCCTTGTCGGTGGCGGCGCGCATCGCGGTCGCCGTCAGGTTGCGGTTGCCGAGCAGCTCGGCGTAGACGTCCCGGGCGGCCTTGAAGGCCTCTTTCAGGTTGTCGTGCAGGTCGTCGTCGTGGAGCGCACGGTCGACGTACGGCCGCATCGTGTCGGCGGTGTCGTACAGCTTGTCCTTCGTCTTGGCCATCCGGCCCGTCCTTTCGGTGTCTGGTTCGTCGCTTTCAGGAGTTCTTGCCGCCCTGCCTCCCCGGCAAACCGAGCTACCGCCGGGCGGCGGCCGCCTGGCGGTGGGATGCGGCGGGCCGGACACGCCGCGTCCCACCCCGGTTGCGGAAGGCGTCGGTGAAGACCTCCTCGACGTGGTCGACGAGCACGAATTCGAGCTCCTCGCGCGTCTCGGACGGCAGCTCGTCGAGGTCGGCGGCGTTCTCGAGCGGGAGGATCACGCGCTTCAGCCCGGCCCGTTCCGCCGCGAGCACCTTCTCGCGCACGCCGCCGATCGGGAGCACCTGGCCGGTGAGCGTGATCTCTCCGGTCATGCCGACGTCGGCGTCGACGGGCTCGCCGCGGATCAGGGAGACGATCGCCGTCGCCATCGTCACCCCCGCCGAGGGACCGTCCTTCGGCACCGCGCCGGCGGGCACGTGGATGTGCACGTCGCGTTCGGCGAACCAGTCCGGAGTCACGCCGAGCTCGTTCGTGTGGGACCGGACCCAAGACAGCGCGGCCTGGGCCGACTCCTGCATCACCTCGCCGAGCTGGCCGGTGATGTTCAGCTTCCCCGTGCCGGGATACGCGGTCGCCTCGATGAAGAGGACGTCGCCGCCGACGGCCGTATAGGCGAGCCCCGTCGCGACGCCGGGGTCGGCAGTGCGGCGGCGCGCCTCGGCCGAGAACTTGCGCGGGCCGAGCCACTCGCGGACGCGCTGCTCGTCGATCCGGATCTTCTCCCTGTCGCCGCGCGCGACGAGCGTCGCGGCCTTGCGGCAGAGGGTGGCGATCTGCCGCTCCAGGTTGCGCACCCCCGCCTCGCGCGTGTACTCGCCGATCACGAGCCGCAGCGTCCGGTCGGGGATCGCGACCCGGCTCTTCTTCAGCCCGTGCGCCTCGACCTGCTTGGGCACGAGGTAGCGCTTCGCGATCCCGAGCTTCTCGTCGTGCGTGTAGCCGGAGAGGTGAATCACGTCCATGCGGTCGAGCAGCGCCCCCGGGATCGTGTCCAGCGTGTTCGCGGTGCAGATGAAGAGCACCTTCGAAAGGTCGTAGGGGAGGTCGAGGTAGTGGTCGCGGAAGGTCGAGTGCTGCTCGGGGTCGAGCACCTCGAGCATCGCCGAGGAGGGGTCTCCGCGGAAGTCCGAGCCCATCTTGTCGATCTCGTCGATCAGGAAAACGGGGTTCGAGGACTCGGCGTCGCGGATCGCGCGCAGCACCGTCCCGGGCATCGCGCCGATGTACGTGCGCCGGTGGCCGCGGATCTCCGACTCGTCACGGACGCCGCCGACCGAGATGCGCGCGAACCGCCGCCCGAGCGCGCGCGCGATCGACTGCCCGAGCGAGGTCTTGCCGACGCCCGGCGGCCCGGCGAAGCAGAGGATCGGGCCGGAGAGGTCGTTCTTCAGCTTCGAGACGGCCAGGTGCTCGACGATCCGCTCCTTCACCTGCTCGAGGTCGAAGTGGTCCTCGTCGAGGATCTTCTGCGCGTGCTCGAGGTCGAGGTCGTCCTCGGTCGTCTCGCCCCACGGGAGCGAGAGGATCCAGTCCAGGTAGGTGCGGATCACGCCGTACTCGGCCGCCGCGGGCGGGAGCCTCTCGAGCCGGCTCAGCTCGCGGATCGCCGCCTTCTCCGCGTGCTCCGGCAGGTGCTTCTGCTCGATCTGCTCGCGCAGCTCGTTGATCTCGGCCACGTGGTCGTCGCCCTCCCCGAGCTCCTCCTGGATCGCCTTCAGCTGCTGGCGGAGGAAGAACTCGCGCTGGCCCTTGTCGATCTCGCTCGCGACCTGCGACTGGATCTTCGAGCCGAGCTCCGACATCTCGAGCTCGCGGCTGAGGATCAGCGAGACGGCGTGCAGCCGCTCCTCGACGTCGACGAGAGCGAGCAGCTCCTGCCGCTCCTCGGTCTTCAGGCGGAGGGTCGACGCGACGAGGTGGCAGAGCGCGCTCGGGTCGTCGACGTTCGTCGCCGCGAGCTGCAGTTCCTCGGGGAGGTACGGCGTCATCCCGATGATCTGCTCGAACTGCTGCTGCACGTTCCGCGTGAGGGCCTCGACCTCGGGGGACTCGGGGACGACGTCGGGCAGGTCCTCGAGCTCCCCGACGAGGTACGGCTCGTCCTGCACGGGCTGCACGAAGGAGACGCGCTGGAGCCCCTGGACGAGGATCCGCAGCGTCCCGTCCGGGACTTTGATCATCTTGTGGACGATCGCGACGGTGCCGACCGGGTAGAGGTCCTCCCAGCCCGGCGGGTCCGCCTCCTCGTTCCGGACGGTGAAGAGCGCGAGCATCCGCTCGCCCGAGACGACGTCGTCGATCAGCCGGACCGAGCGCTCCTGGCCGACCGCAAGCGGCGTCATCGACTCCGGGAAGACGACAGTGTCCTTGAGCGGCAGGACGGGCAGCTGCAGGCGGTCGGACGCCGTCTCGGTCATCCCGGCCTGCGCACGGCGATCGGGACGTGGCGCCCGCGCGGCGCGCGCGGTGCGATCGGCAGCGTGACCCGGAGCATGCCGGCCTCGTACGCGGCCTCCGCCGACTTCGCGTCGACGTCGTGCCCGAGCGCGACGCTGCGCTCGAAGCGGCCGTAGTCGATCTCGGCCTGCTGGTAGACCTGCCCCGCGATGCGCGGACGCTGGCGCTCGCCGGAGATCGTCAGCGCCCGGTCTCCGACGGTGATCTCGATCGACTGCGGGTCGACACCGGCGAGCTCGACGACCACGACGAGCTGGGACGGGTCCTCGGTGAGGTAGCAGTCCACCGACGGGCGGAAGCCGGAGCGCATCCCGGCGAAGCGCGGCACCTGCCAGAGGTCGGCGAAGAGCTCCTCGATCTCGCCCTGCAGGCGGTCGATGTCGCGTCGCGCCATGTGTTGAGGTTACCCCTCGCGCTACGATCGCACGCATGGCGCTCGTCCGCCGGATCCTCAAGCTCGCCGGTGCCTCGCTCGCGCTCGCGACCTACGTCTGGGTCGCGGCGGTCCGGGCCGTGCCGGCGGTGAAACGACGGAAGGCGCGCCGCCGGCGGACACGTCGGTAGGTGTCGAAAGTCGCGTGCCGGGGTACCGGCCCACGATGCGCCTGATCCTGCGCCTCGGCGCCGTGGTCGCCGTCACGCTCGCCTTCGCCGCCCCTTCCGCCGGCGCTGCCCCCGGAGTTCGCTTCGGGATCCAGGACGACGCTTGGCTCAGCCACGGCGCGGGCACGCTCGACGAGCGGCTCGACCGGCTCCAGCGCCTCGGCGTCGACGTCGTCCGCTTCAACCTCCACTGGGACCGGATCGAGCGAGAGCGCGGTGCGCCCGACTGGGAGGAGAGCGATCGCGTTCTCCGCGGCCTGCGCGCCCACGGCATCCCCGCAGTCGTCGGCCTGGTCGGCGCGCCCAGGTGGGCGAACGGCGGCCGCGCCTGGAACTTCGCCCCCGGGGCCGCCTCGTTCGCCGCTTTCGCGCGCGCGGCGGCGACGCGCTACCGCTGGGTGAACCAGTGGCTGATCTGGAACGAGCCGAACCACGCGCGCTGGCTCCGCCCGACGACGGCGCGCACCTACGTCCTGCAGCTGCTCAATCCCGCCTACGCGGCGATCCACGCCGTCAACCCCAGGGCGAAGGTCGCAGGCGGCGTCACCGCACCGCGCGGCGGCAGCAACGGCGTCTCCCCGGTCGCTTGGATCAGGGGCATGCGGGCCGCAGGAGCCCGTCTCGACGCGTACGCGCACCACCCGTACCCGTCCAGTCCCCGCGAGACGCCATTCACCGGGGGCTGCGCCTACTGCACGACGATCACGATGGCCACGCTCGGGCGGCTGCTGAACGAGGTCGGGCGCGCATTCGGGACGAAGAAGCGGATCTGGCTGACCGAGTACGGCTACCAGACGGGCGCCTACGGGGTGACGCAGCAGCGGCAGGCCGAGCTGATCGGCCAGGCGGCGCTCCGCGTCCAGCGCGCGCCGCGCGTCGACATGCTGATCCACTACCTCGTCAAGGACGAGCCGGAGGCGCACCGCTTCCAGAGCGGCCTCTACACGATCGCGGGCAGGCCGAAGCTGGCGGCGCTCGCGTTTCCGTTCCCGATCGCGCAGGCCGGTCGCAGCCGCGGCAAGCTCGTGCTCTGGGGCCAGGTGCGTCCCCGCACCGGGGTGCAGCGCTACCGCGTCCAGGTCCGGAGCGGGGGTGCGTGGCGCTTCAGCGGCGGCTACCGGACGACGAACGGCCGCGGCTTCTTCAGCGTCGCCGTCGTCGCCGCTCCCGGCACCCGCGTGCGCATCTACTCCCCGCAGGACCGCGCGTACAGCGCGTCGATGCCGGTTCGCTAGCGGAGCAGCACGTACAGGACGAGCGCAGCGCCGATCGCGAGCGCGAGCCAGGCGAGGCGCATGACGCGGAACGCGCGGCCCTCGCCGGGACCCGGGCCCGGCTCGGGCGTGTACGGGTCGAGCGGCGAGGCCGGCTGGCGTGGCAGCTCGTCGTCCCCCTCGAGCACCTGCGGGTCGTGCTGGACCTCTCGCTCCGTCATCTCGCTCGTTATTGCCCACAGCTACGTTCTCAACCATGCGTGCGCCTCCGGTCCTGCGGGGCGGCTTCCGGCCGCGCCTGGCCTTCCTCGTCCTCGGGCTCTTCCTCTGCGCCGTGGGGATCGTCTGCTTTCTCGAGTCCGAGCTCGGGCTGCCGCCGTGGGACGTGCTCCACCAGGGCGTCGCGGAGCAGGCCGGGCTCTCGTTCGGCGTCGCCAACCTCGCCGTCTCCGTGCTGGTGCTCGCCCTGGTCTGGAGGCTGCGTGCGCGGATCGGCCTCGGGACGCTGCTGAACGCGATCCTGATCGGCTCGTTCGTGATCGTGCTGACCTCGTTCGAGACGGTGGATGCGCTCTCGGACGAGAGCCTCGGCGTGCGAATCGCGCTGATCGCCGTCGCGCTCTTCTGCTTCGGTGCCGGCTCCGCGTTCTACATCTGCGCCTCGCTGGGCGCAGGGCCGCGTGACTCGCTCATGCTCGTCGCCTCGGCGCGGTTGGGCGTGCGGATCGGCGTCGCCCGGACCGGCATCGAGGTGGCCGCGCTCGTCGCCGGGTTCGCGCTCGGCGGCACGGCGGGCATCGGGACGCTCGTCTTCGCGTTCGGGATCGGGCCGTCGGTCGAGCTCTCGTTCTGGCTGCTCGAGCGGACGCCGCTCGCGGGCAGGGCAGTAGCATCGGCTCCGGCATGAAGGCGAAAGGACTGATCGCAGCCGGAGGCGAGGCGACGCGGCTCGGAGAACTGACGCGCGTCGTCAACAAGCACCTGCTGCCGGTGGGCGCGTGGCCGATGATCTACTACCCGCTCCAGCTGCTCCAGCTCGCCGGCGTCGAGCACGTCCTGATCGTCACCGGCCAGGGCCACGCGGGCCAGCTGATCGACCTGCTCGGGAATGGCCGGATGGGCGAGCGCGGCAGCTCGACGCCGCTGTTCGACCTCGATCTCACCTACAAGGTGCAGGTCGAGGCCGGCGGGATCGCCCAGGTCGTGGGGATGGCGGAGAGCTTCGCCGGCGGCGACGACCTCGTCGTCTGCCTCGGCGACAACATCTTCGAGTACGCCGAGACGGCCGCGATCCGCGCGTTCGTCGACGGGGACGACGGGGCGGCGGTGTTCGTGAAGGAGGTGCCCGACCCGGAGCGCTTCGGCGTCGTCGTCTACGGCGAGGACGGGGGCGTCGTCGACGTCGTCGAGAAGGCCGGCGCCGTCGACATGCGCTACGACGCGCCTCCGTCCAACGACGCCGTCGTCGGTCTCTACTGCTACTCGCCGGACGTCTTCGATGTGATCCGCGACCTGAAGCCGTCCTCCCGCGGCGAGCTCGAGATCACCGACGTCAACCGCCACTACGCCGAGCAGCGCAGGCTCGCGCACCACCGCGTCACCGGCTGGTGGGAGGACGCGGGCACGCAGGAGTCGCTGCCCGAGATCGGCGCGCTGATCGCGCGCACCGGCGTGAACAAGCCCGCATGATCGAGGGGCTGCTCCGGATCCCGCTGCGCCGGTTCGAGGACGAGCGCGGCTGGTTCGTCGAGCTACGGCGCGAGAGCGAGCTGCCGAAGCCCACACGGCAGACCAACCTCTCCTTCTCGCGCCGGGGCGTGATCCGCGGCCTCCACTACCACGAGCGGGGCCAGGACGACCTCTTCGTCTGCCTGCAGGGGACCGCGCGCGTCGTCGTCCTCGACCGCGACACGGGCGAGACGTTCACGGAGGACATCGGCGACGAGAACCCGGTCGCGATCTATGTCCCCGGTCACAACGCGCACGGCTTCGAGGCGCTCACGGACCTGCTCTTCTGTTACCACGTGACGGAGGAGTACGACCCGGCCGAGCCGGACGAGCACGGGCTCTGCTGGAACGACGAGCGTGTCCGGCACCTCTGGAGCACGTCGACGCCGATCCTGTCGCCGCGGGACCTCGAAGCGTGTATTTGATCACCGGCGCGGGCGGCCAGCTCGGCCGCGCGCTCGTTCAGGAGCTGGCAGGGGAGGACGTCGTCGCGCTCGCTCACGCCGACTGGGACGTCTCGCTGCCGCCTCCGCCGGGGCTCGCCCCCGACATCGTCCTCCATGCGGCTGCCTGGACCGACGTCGACGGCGCCGAGTCCGACCCGCAGGGGGCGGCGGCGGTCAACGTCGGCGGCACGGCGAACGTCGCCGCGCTCGGCGCGCCGCTCGTCTACTTCTCGTCCGACTACGTCTTCGACGGGCGCAAGCGCGAGCCGTACGTCGAGTCGGACGGCCCGAGCCCGCTGTCGGCTTACGGCCGCTCGAAGCTGCACGGCGAGGCCGCTGCGGGCGAGCGGGCCTGGATCGTCCGCTCCTCCTGGCTCTTCGGGCCGACGGGGCATAACTTCGTGCGGACGATGCTCCGCCTCGGCGCCGAGCGCGACGAGGTGGCGGTCGTCGACGACCAGCGCGGCTCACCGACCTACGTCGGCCACCTCGCGGCTGCGACGCGCCGGGTGCTCGAGCTCCCGCACGGCGTCTACCACGTCGCCGGCGGCGGCGAGGCGACCTGGGCGGAGCTCGCCGAGGCGATCTTCGAGGAGGCGGAGCTGGACACCCGGGTCCGCCGGATCACGACGGCGGAGGTCGGCCGGCCCGCCCCGCGGCCCGCCTACTCCGTCCTCCGCAGCGAGAAGGGCGCCCCCGAGCTGCCGCACTGGCGCGAGGGCCTGCGCGAGTGCCTCGCCCGGCTGGAGTAGGAATTGGCCGGACCGGGCAGGACGATCGGACATGACCGTCGTCCTCGTCATCCTGCTGCTCGTCGCAATCGTGTTCGGGCTCGGTACCGCGCTCGAGGTCGCACTCTGGACGCTGCTGATCGCAGCCGCCGTGATCGTGGTCCTCGGCCTGCTCGCCCGCAACATGCTCAGCCGCGGCTGAACCGCACGCGCCCGTCCCGCGAAGGAGAATCGTGCGGATGGCGCGCTACTCGTTCCTGACCACGTGGGCGCTCGGCGCCCCCGTCGACGAGGTATGGCAGGCGATCCACGACACCGAGCGCTGGCCCGAGTGGTGGCGCGGCGTGAAGTCGGCGGAGCGGCTTCGCGGCGGCGCCGGCCCCGACGACGGCGTCGGCTCCGTGCACCGCTACGTCTGGCGCAGCCGCCTCCCGTACGACATCGAGTTCCGGATGGAGACGACGCGGGTCGCGCGACCGTTCCTGCTCGAGGGCGAGGCCGACGGCAACCTCCGCGGCACCGGCCGCTGGCGGCTCTGGGAGAGCGACGGCGCGACCGCCGTCACGTACGAGTGGCGGGTCGAGACGACGATTCCCTGGATGAACGCGCTCGCGCCCGTCGGCCGGCCGGTCTTCCACTGGAGCCACGACCACGTGATGCGGAACGGTGGCCGCGGCCTGGCGGAGCTGCTGGGCGTGCCGCTGCTCATCAACTCGTGACGAACCGCCGGTAGGCTTCCGGGCCGATGCGCGTGCTCGTCACCGGCGGAGCCGGGTTCATCGGCTCCCACTTCGCGAAGAGGCTGCTCGCCGCGGGCGACGACGTGCGCGTGCTCGACAAGCTCACCTATTCCGGCAACCCGGCGAACCTCGACGGGACCGCGATCGAGCTCGTGGTCGGCGACATCTGCGACCCGGACGCCGTGGCCGAGGCCGCGGCGGGGTGCGACGCGATCGTCAACTTCGCCGCGGAGACGCACGTCGACCGCTCGATCCTCGGCCCGGCGGAGTTCATCCAGACGAACGTGGCCGGCACCCAGGTGCTGCTCGACCACGTGCGCGACGCCGGCATCCGGCTGGTCCACGTTTCGACGGACGAGGTGTACGGCGACGTCCCTGAGGGCGTGTCGTCGGTCGAGGACGACCCGTTGCGGCCCTCGAGCCCGTACTCGGCCGCGAAGGCCGGCGGCGACCTGCAGGTGCTCGGGTCGGTCCGGACCTACGGCGTCGACGCCCTGATCACGCGCGGCTCGAACACCTACGGCCCGAACCAGTACCCCGAGAAGCTGCTCCCGCTCTTCGTCACGAACGCGCTCGACGGCCAGCCGTTGCCGATGTACGGCGACGGCAGCCAGGTGCGTGACTGGCTCTTCGTCGAGGACCACGCGGCCGGGATCGAGCTCGCCCTGCGCAACGGCCGCACAGGCGCGGTCTACAACGTCGGCGGCGGCGAGGAGGCGACGAACAGGGAGATCACGAGCCTCGTGCTCGAGCACAGCGGCGCCGACGAGTCGCTCGTCCGCCGCGTCGAGGATCGCCCCGGCCACGACCGCCGCTACTCGCTCGACACGACCAAGATCCGCGAGGAGCTCGGCTGGGAGCCGCGCACGCCGCTCGGCGACGGCTTTCCGCTGACCGCCGCCTGGTACGCCGCCAACCGCGGCTGGTGGGAGCCGATCAAGCAGTCGGGCGGCTACCGGGAGTACTACGAGAAGCAGTACGCCGCCCGGCTCGCCGGCTCCTAGCAGGCCTGCGTTGCATGAGTTGAAGGTTCGGTAAAGAAGCCTGGAAGCAGGAGATTCTTCCGCTAGCCTCGACGGCGGGGGGTCACACGATGCGGCGCACGCTCTTCGCTCTCACCTGTCTTTCGCTCGCGCTCGCGGCTTCCGCGCCCGCCGGCCCCCGCGCGCCCGCGCCGGCCACGCCCGCGGCGGTCACGGCGACGACGTTCGTCGTCAGCGGCCGCGGCTGGGGCCACGGCGTCGGAATGAGCCAGTACGGCGCGCTCGGCCTCGCGAACGAGAGCTGGACGTACGACCGGATCCTCTCGCACTACTACACGGGGGCCGAGCTCGGTCCCGCCGGCGTCGCGCGGGTGCGCGTGCTCGTCGCCGAGGCGCAGCCGAAGGTGACCGTGCGCTCGAAGGCGCCTTTCCGGGTCCGAGACGTCTTCGGCAAGACGTACCCGCTCGCCGCCGGCGACGTGGTGCTCGGCCCGAAGCTGCGCGTGACCGTCAACGGCGCGCCGACCGACCTCGCAGGCCCGGTCGTCTTCCTGCCGGGCAGCGCGCCGCTCGAGCTCGACCGGCCCTACCGCGGCCAGATCGAGGTGGCGGTCGCGGCGCAGAGGCTGAACGCGATCAACGCCCTCGGGCTCGAGCAGTACCTCTTCGGCGTCGTCCCACGGGAGATGCCCAGCGAGTGGCCGGAGGAGGCGCTGAAGGCGCAGGCGGTCGCCGCCCGCTCGTACGCGCTGAACCACCGGGTCGGCGGCAAGGGCTTCGACCTCTACGCCGACGTGCGCAGCCAGGTCTACGGCGGCGTCGCCGGCGAGCACCCGCGCGCCACCGCCGCGATCCAGGCGACCGCCGGCCAGGTGCTGCTCTGGGAGGGCAAGCCGATCAACGCGCTCTTCCATTCCACCTCCGGCGGCGCGACCGCCGACGTCGAGGAGGTGTTCGGCGCGTCCGTGCCGTACCTCGTCGGCGTCGACGACCCGCACAGCTCTCTCTCGCCGGTGCACCGCTGGGGTCCGACGCCCGTCGCGGAGGCCGTCGTGCGCCGGGGGCTCAAGCTGCGCGCGCCCGTGACGGCGCTGAAGCTCACCCGTGCGCCCTCCGGCCGCGTCGCGACCGTTCTGGCCGTGACGGCGAAGGGGCCGACGAAGGTCACCGGCGCCACGCTGCGTTTCGCGGCGGGGCTCCGCTCGACCTGGATCACCCAGCTGTCCTCGCTTTCGCTGACGCGCCCGGGCGGGCCTGCCGTCTACGGCAAGCCGGTCACGATCACCGGCAAGGCCGTCGGGCTCAGGGGCGCGATTCTCTCGGAGCGGGTCGGCGGCGCCTGGAGTCCCATGGGCAAGCCCGGCACCGCGTTCACGGTCAAGCGCAAGCTGCTCGCACCCGCCACCTTTCGGCTGTCCTCGGGCAAGGTCGCCGGACCCGTGCTGAAGGTCCCGGTAGCCCCGCTCGTGACGGCGCGCCCGGCCGCCGGGACCGTGAGCGGGACGGTGGCGCCGGTCGCGCCGGGCACGATGGTCGAGCTACAGCTCGAGAGCGAGCGCGGCTGGCTCACCGTCGCGCAGGCCACGACCGGCGAGGCCGGCGAATACACCGTGACGCCGGCCGAGCCGGGGCGATACCGCGCCCGCGTCGCGCCTGCGAACGGGTTCGCGCAGGGGCTGTCCGCCCCGATCGAGCTGTCGTGAGGCGCGTCGCCCTCGTCGCCCTCGCGGCGGCGCTCGTCGCCCCGTCGGCCGACGCTGCCCGCTACGCCGTCGGCGCCCGGTCGGTCGAGGAGCTGCCGCGCCTGCGCGCGGCGCTGCCGGGCGCGCAGAGCCTCGCTCCGATCCCGGCGGTCGTCGTCGAGCGCGCCTCGCCGCCGCGGCTACGCGACCTCCCGGGAGCCATCTACGTAGAGCGGCTGGGGTCGCGCCGGGCCGCGGCGGCCGTGCCGAACGACCCGCTCGCGCCGCGCCAGTGGCACCTCGGGGCGACGCGAGCGTACGACTTCTGGGATGCGATCCCGCTGCTGCCGCCCGTCCGCGTCGCGGTGATCGACTCCGGCATCGACGGGAGCCATCCCGAGCTGGCACCGAAGATCGTGGGCGCGAGAAGCTTCGTCGGCGGCTCCGCGCGGGTGGACGCGGAGGGCCACGGCACGTTCGTCGCGGGCGTGATCGCCGCGACGGTCGACAACGCACAGGGAGTCGCGGGCATGGCACCGTCGGCGGAGCTGCTCGTCGCGAAGGTCGTCGACGGCGACGACCTGATCGACGTCGAGGCGGAGGTCCGGGCGATCCGCTGGGCGGTGCGAAACGGGGCGCGCGTGATCAACATGAGCCTCGGCGGCGCCCGCGACCCCCGGAACAGCTTCGGCGACGCGTACTCGCCGCTCGAGGCCGCAGCGATCGGCTGGGCCCACGGGCGGGGCGCGGTCGTCGTCGCCGCCGTGGGCAACAACACGGACACCCCGCCTCGCGTGTGGCCCTACGCCAGCTATCCGGCGGCGCTGCCGCACGTGCTCGGGGTCAGCGCGCTCACGCGTGACGGCTCGGTGCCGGTCTTCTCGCACCGCGACCGGATCTACAACGACATCGCCGCTCCGGGGACGGGGATCGTCTCGACGTTCCCGCTCGCACACACGGCACAGGCGAAGGAGTGCCCCGAGCAGGGCTACTCGATGTGCGCGGCGGAGGGCTTCGAGGACTTCCGCCGCGGGCAGGGGACGTCGTTCGCCGCGCCGCAGGTGAGCGCCGCGGCGGCCGTTCTGATCGCGGTCCGGCCGAGCCTCCGGCCCGAGCAGGTGACCTCCCTGCTGACGCGGAGCGCCCGCGACGTCAGCGCGGCGACGGGCTGCCCGATCTGCCCTCCCCAGCGCGACGCCCTGACGGGGTGGGGCCGGTTGGACGTGACCGCGGCGCTGCGCCAGCTCACCGCGGGGCAGATCCCGCCGCCCGACGGCTTCGAGCCGAACGATGACGCCGGCGACCACGCCGCGGTGCTCTGGGGGCAGACACGGCGACTCGACGCGACGCTCGACTTCTGGGACGACCAGAACGACATCTACGCGATCAAGCTTCGGCGCGGGCAGCCCGTGTACGTCAGCGTGCGCGGGCCTACGGGCTACGACACGAACCTGATCCTCTGGAAGCCGGGCACGAAGCACGTCGACGATCTCGGCTCGCTCGGCCTCGTGGCGAAGCAGTCGGCGCGCCCCGGCCGGCGCGAGTTCCTCTCGTACCGGGCCCAGCAGGCAGGCTGGCACTACGTGCAGGTGAAGCTCGGCTCCCGCGGCGCCGGTCGCTACCGGCTCGTGATCGTGAAGGCCTAGCCACTCTCGGCCGGGCGGCTACGGGTCGTCGAGCGAAGCCTTGTGCCACTGTGTCACAAGGCGCTCGTCGCGCTGCGCGTCGCGGAGGCGCTCGAGGGCGATCGGCGTGGCGACGACGCGCGAGGAGAGGAAGAACGCCGCCGCGACGTCCAGCCGAGCCCGGCGAACCGCCGCCCGGCGCTCGCGCCGGAGCCGCTCGAGGCCGGCGAGCTTCCGCACGAGCTCGTAGCTCGGCCGGCGGAAACCGCCGTTTTCCAGCGCAGAACCGACCACCCGCCACGTCGCTGCGTACGAGTCGTCCTCGCAATAGAGCGTAACGACGAGCTCACGGACGAGGCGGTCGTTGGCGTGGAGGGCGAAGCGCACCCTGCCACTGTGCCGGCGACGCAAATCACGACTTCGTCACGCGAACGTGACGAAAGAGGGTTTGTGACACTGTGTTACTAGGCGTTCTCGAGCAGTTCGTCCTCGGGGACCTCGCGCACCACGCGCGCAGGGTTGCCGACGACGACCGCTCGCGGCGGGACGTCCTTCGTCACGACCGCGCCGGCCCCGACGAACGCCTCCTCGCCGATCTCGATCCCCGGGCAGAGGATCGCGCCGCCGCCGACGCGCGCGCCGCGCCGGATCGTCGGGCCGGCGACATTGCCGAAGCGCTTGTCGGTCCGCCCCATCCAGTTGTCGTTCGTCGTCACCACACAGGGCGCGATGAAGACATGCTCCTCCAGCGTCGAGTACGCCGTGATGTACGCATCGGCCTGGATCTTCGTCATCGCCCCGATCGTCGTGTCGTTCTCGACGAGCGAGCCGCGGCCGACGACGACGTCGTCGCCGATCTCGACCCGCTCGCGCACGCAGGACTGGTCTCCCAGGATTACGCGGGCGCCGATCGTCGTGCCGGCGAAGACGATCGCACCCGTCGAGACGATCGTGCCCTCGCCGAGCACGGCGGGCGGCAGCGGCTCGCGCTTCGCGGTCGATCGCGGCGACAGCGTCGGCTGCTTACCGACCACCGCGCCCTCCAGCACGCTTACTCCCTCGCCGAGGACGGTGCCCTCGTAGACGATCGCGCTCGAGTGCACCTCAGCCACGCAGGTCCTCCGTGAGGCGGTCGAGCGCGCGCACGACGCGCGCGCCGTCCTCGGCGACCGCCAGGCGGTCGCCGTCGCCGGCGATCAGGTCGAGGAACACCTGGCACTCGAGCCGCAGCGGCTCGGCCGTGTCGATCTTCGGGATGTGAATGTCGCCCGTGCGCGTCTGCCACTCGCCGTAGGCCTCCGCCTGCCGCCAGGGTCCCTTCTCGTAGACGGTCACCTTGCGCTCGAGCTCCATGTCGTCGAAGACGACCATCTTCTCGCGGCCGACCACGGTCATCTTCCGCATCTTGTGCGGGTCGAGCCAGGAGAGGTGCATGTGCGCGATCTTCCCGGAGGGAAAGCGCAGGTAGCAGAAGACGACGTCCTCGACCCCGTCCGTGAGGAAGTCGCGTCCGTGCGCCGCCACTTCGACCGGGTCCTCCCCGATCAGCGAGAGGATCACCGAGAGGTCGTGGACTCCGAGCGACCAGAGCGCGTTCTCGTTCGTGCGCACGATCCCGAGGTTCTGCCGGTTCGTGTAGACGCAGAGCACGTCGCCGACCTCGCCCGCGTCGACGAGCTCCTTCAGCTTGCGCACGCCCGGGTGGTAGAGGAGCAGGTGACCGGGCATCAGCACGACGTCGCGCTCCGCCGCGATCCGGACGAGCTCGTCCATCTCCGTGGCCTTCATCGCCGGCGGCTTCTCGACGAGAACGTGCTTGTCGGCCTCGAGCGCCTGCTTCGCGAGCGCATAGTGGGTCGGGACGGGCGTGGCGATCACGATCGCGTCGAGGGACGGGTCCGCGAGCAGCTCGTCGTAGTCGCCGGTCACCGCCGCGCGCGGGTAGCGCGACGCGTAGGCGGCGCGGTGCGCCTCGTCGAGGTCGCAGAGCCACGCGAGCTCGGCCAGGTGATCGAAGTTCCGCGCCAGATTCGGGCCCCAGTAGCCGAGGCCGACCAGCCCGATACGGGTCACAGCTTCCAGACCTTGTCGCTCCTGCGGCCCCGCTCGCCGGTCGCGTTGCGGAAGTCGACGATCACGGCGCCGCGCTCGACGAGCGCCTCGTAGTCGATCCCGGCGTGGTCGGTGACGATCGCGATGCAGTCGCAGCTCTCCGGGTCGAGCGGTACCGAG
>Ga0299913_10001459_pt1 | contig 17515 bp, 20 predicted proteins | sample RVTome_9_FD_201360 | JGI IMG/M metagenome (GOLD analysis project Ga0299913, IMG submission 201360) | Soil microbial communities from uranium-contaminated site in the Upper Colorado River Basin, Wyoming, United States - RVT155D38 (version 2) ... | reverse complement strand
GACCGCTGCAACGACACCGATCGACCACACTGCCATCACGCACCACACGGTCTTCCATGCCCAGGCGAAGAGTTCTACGCGGAGCCGGTACCAGTTCACCTTCACCTTCATCATCCTTTCGTCATCGTTGTTGCTACGAGGCGCGACCGGGAGTCGAACCCGGCTGCGAAGCTTTGCAGGCTTCGACCTAACCGCTCGGACATCACGCCGTGGGGTAGGGACCGACACGCGTACTGTGGATACGAGATGCGTCGGTCCCTCCGTGGAGTTGACCCGGTTCGAACGGGCACCCTTCCGCTTGCAAGGCGGATGCTCAACCAATTGAGCTACAACCCCTTGCGGCGTTCTCTACGTCGCCGCTCACAATCTGCGCGGCAACGCTTGCAGTGTCTGTTGCCTCGTTTGTCTGTGTATGTATTCGATTCTGTGAATTCGTGTCCTTGCGGGCAATGTGTGAAGTTTTTACGTCCGTAGCCTAGGAACAGTCGTCCGCGTTCCGAAGCGTCCATCATGTTGTCTGATCGCGTTCCCGGTTGAAGGTGCGCCGGGTTGACGCATGGCGGGTTGTCGCATCGGTGCCGGACATCGATGTTCTTCGGGTACGTCGTTTCGTTGATTGCTTCCATGATGAATCGATGCGGAAGCACGAGCCTCCCGTTCACCTTAAAACGTCCATATCCTTTGAAACCAGACGCTCCGGTCCATTCGATACATGATCCGCGTTGTTCGGTTTTAGTCCAAAATCGTTCCATAACATTCGTATCCACGTACACCGTGAGGGAGTCGAACCCCCGACCCGCTGCTTGTAAGGCAGCCGCTCGTTCCACTGAGCTAACGGTGCGTAGCGAACCCGGGAATCGAACCCGGTACCACGACCTTATCAGGATCGCGCTCTGACCAGTGAGCTAGTCCGCTGTACCCCGCCCGGGATTCGAACCCGAGACCCACAGAGCTTAGGAGGCTCCGGCTCTATCCGCTGAGCTAGCGAGGTGTGCGCCGCCCCGGCCTCGAACCGGGTACCTCTCGATTAAAAGTCGAGAGCACGTCCACATGTGCTTGCGGCGCTTACGTGCCCCGCCAAGGATTCGAACCTTGGACCTACCGAGTAAGAGTCGGAAGCTCTGACCAGACTGAGCTAGCGAGGCGTGATGAAATTGTTACGTGTCTCGTCGTGGGATCGAACCACGCCGCCCGGGACTTCACTCCGGTGCTCTGCCAACTGAGCTAACGAGACGAGCCACGGGACGGATTCGAACCGCCGACCAGCTGTTTACAAGACAGCCGCTCTGACCAGACTGAGCTACCGAGGCGAACCGATACCGAGACTCGAACTCGATCTAGCAGTTTGGAAGACTGCTGTGCAACCCACACACCCTATCGGCATATCTAGTTGTCCTGCGTGCCCTAAGAAGGATTCGAACCTTCGACCACCGGCTTCGTAGACCGTCGCTCTATCCGCTGAGCTACCAGGGCGCTGTACTCGTCCCCGGATTCGAACCGGGACTTTACACCTTTTGAGAGTGTTGTCTCTACCGTTGGACTAGACGAGCGTACTCCCGGAGGGATTCGAACCCTCAACCCCTTACGGGACAAGAACCTAAATCTTGCGTGTCAACCAACTGCACCACGGGAGCATATGAAGTTGGGGTGACCGACCGGAGTTGAACCGGCATGAACTGAACCACAATCAGCCGCGTTACCGTTACGCCACGGTCACAGTCTAGGTGGGAGGAGTCGAACCCCCTTTTTTCTTGCTCCCAAAGCAAGCGCCTATGCCGTTCGGCCACACCTAGCAAGAGACTCGGAACCTCGCAGGCACACGATGGAGCGACCCGAGCCTCAGCGCCATGTACGGGGATCGAACCCGTTACCCTCTGATCGACAGTCAGATGCTCTCCCAATGAGCTAACACGGCATATTCAGTTCAGCGATCCGTGAGCGCACCTCGTGCGCGGCTCCGACCGAATCGGCGCTCACGGACCCCGGTACTCCGTCTGGGACTCGAACCCAGTACCCAGGACTGAAAAACCCGGATCTTAACCCATAGACGAACGGAGCTTACGTGTCGGGCCGAGACTTGCACTCGGATCTTGCATCCGCCGCTGACGCGTCGAGACCGCATTTCTTAGGCTTAGAACACCCGACAGCTGCTCACCCTGGGCTCGAACCAGGAACCTCCGCGTCCAGAGCGCGGCGTTCTGCCAGATTGAACTAGCGAGCATCGATTTTCAGTTGTCAAGCTCTCCGGGCTGGGATCGAACCAGCGTCATTCGAGTTAACAGCTCGACGTTCCACCATCTGAACTACCGGAGATCAGCTCGGTTGCCCCGACTCGAACGGGGATCGTCTACGTCCAAAGCGTAGCGTGCTGCCAGTTACACCACAACCGATTAAACTTCAGATCAGTTCCCTCCGTCGCCTGACGTCTGGAGGTCGATGTTCGGGAGGATGGTTTCCGGGCGGAAGATCACCGTGTAGTGGTACGGGTCGACGTTGCTCGGGTCGAGCTGTTCGGCGAAGTATGACACGTTGTCGGACAGGCCGAGCATGTGCTTCTCGTACGCGCCGTCCCCAACCTTGCAGATGACTTCCAGCTGGTTACCCTCATCAGTGAGAGAGCAGAAGCCCGTCATGCTCAGCAGGTACGTGTCTGTGATGCCGTTGAAGAACACGATACGCCGCAGCACCTTGAAGCTGTCGGCTTCCTTGGTGATGTTGTGTTCCACGGTGTCGGCTTCGGCGGTGCAGCCGGTGAGCATCACCGCCGCGGCAACAGCCGCGACCAGCTTAGTTCCGTTCCTCATCAATCTATCCTTTCGTCGCTCTTGTGTGCTCCGGGGGACGCTCCCAGAGCACGTGACCGATGGCGCGATCACGACGGCCTACCTTCTTCCAGACGTCCAAACCGTCGTACCGCGTAGGGGGATCGAACCCCTACCTCTTGATTGAGAATCAAGTGAGCAGACCACTACTCAAACGCGGCTAGCGTGCTGGCCGCAGGTATCGAACCTGCCTTGTCTGTCGACACGTGCTTTACAGGCACGCTGCCCCACCTGGGACTGACCAGCGTTCGGGCCGGAGGTACGCGCTCCGGCCCCGGTCCGCTCGTTGCGTCAAGCGAACCGATGTGACGCCACGGCAGAAAGGCGGAAGACCGCGCGTCACTCAATGAAGTTGTGTGAGCGGCGAGCCGAGGAATTGAACCCCTGCCGTAGTCGACCCCTTCCTAGTTTTCAAGACTAGTTGCCTCACCGTGGGCGGGACTCGCCTCATCTTGCGCGGAAGATCCCCGGATCGAACGGGCGCCCGTTTGGACGATCCGGTTAGCAACCGGATTGCGAGACCTCTCGCTGATCTTCCATCGGAGACAGGCTGGCTCGAACGTCCACCCCTGTACGTGTAAGTACACAGCCTGTCTCCTCGTGGCGGGAACGGGATTCGAACCCGTATCTGAGAGCTTATGAGGCTCTTGCTCTACCGTTAAGCTATCCCGCATCGCAGTGCGTACCCGATCCGTCACGATCGTCACGCACACCCTGAGAGAGTGACGTTCTCAAGGTCCAAGTCAGAAACCGTCAAGCAGGTCCGCACGTCGTTCGTGATCAAGCCCCGACGTATCCCAACCCGCTCCGTTTCGGAGCCGGTATCGCTTCCGCTCGTCACCCGGGACTCGAACCCGGAACCGAACCCTCGCGGGTCCTCGCTCTACCAATTGAGCTAGTGACGATACCCCGGAACCACCCGGAGCCTTTTCCCGCCGAGCTAGCTAGTCTCGCAGGTCGTGTCCGTCACGCTGGTTAGGCGCTTGGCCCCCGCCTTTGACGGGACGTGTAGTGTACGGACAAACACACCGCACCTCCGAGAGGAATCGAACCTCTTCTGTCGCGGTTTTGGAGACCGCCGCTCTACCGGTGAGCTACGAAGGCGTACCCGGGCCGAAACCCGGTTCCATATTACTTGACTTCAGCGCCGCTGTCTTGCCCGTTGTCGTACTTAGCAACGACCTCCCAGAACTCATCTGCGTCGACCGTGAGGTCACGTTGATACAGCTCCATGTCGATCGCGTCGATGTTGAAGTTTCCGGCGAACTCTCCCAGAACCTCAGTGATTTTGAACTGCGTGGCGTTCATCGTTCGTCCTTTCGGCGGTGGTCTCGTTCGCCTTGATGTATTAAACAATAGCATGGGTTCCCCGGGCCGTCAACCCGGGGGTCCCTGTCGGCGTTTTCCCAGGTCAGACGGCGAACCAGCGATAGCCGATGTCTTTGACGTAGCGGCTTTCGGCGCGGCCTTCCTTCGTGAGCTGGCGCAGGCTGGAGTACACCTGCTGCTCTTTCTCGCCGAGATCAACCGCAATGGCTTCCTTCGGGATGCCGAGCTGTGAATCGGCACTGACGAGCAGTGCGTGCACGGCGTTGTCACGGTCGATCGTCTCTTGCGGCCGCGGGCGACCGCGCTTGCGCGTGGGCGGGACATCGTCGGCAGGCTCGGGCTCTCCAGGAGTAGGAAGTTCCGCGGAGACATGAGGCGATGACATCGCGATGACCGATCCCCCGGAAGACCCGTTGGCCGACGTGATCGGCTCAGCCTCAGGCTCGGGCTCGGGGACGACGGCAGCCTCAGGCTCAGGTTCGGGCTGTACGGGCTCCTGCGGCGCCGGAGCGTCGGCAGGCTCTTCGGGTACAGGAGCTGGGGCCGGGACCGTCTCAGCGGCTTGCTGGGCCCGCTGGCGTCGTCGATCGGCGAACGGATTCGGGCGCTTGCGCGCGGAGAACAACGGCATGATGCTTCCTTTCGATAGGCTCCCAGCCTATCATTAATGAAAGAGAGGGCAGCCGCAACGCGGCTGCCCTCCGATCGGTCTAGAAGCCGACGTCTTCCACGGTCGGCACCTTCGGCGCTGCCGTCTCGTAGCCGAGCGAGGCAGCCTCCGAGACGAGCGGGAACGACGTGACCGGCGCGTTCGGCTTCTCGGGGGCCTTCAGTGTTCCCTTGACCCCGACACCGGCTTGGTTCTTGTCGGTCGCTTCGACGACCGCGACGGCGTGCTTGCCGACGATCACCGCAGCCAGCTGCTCCATCGTCGGATTCTTCTCCACCACGGTCTGCGGCTTGATGCCGAGCACCGACAGGTTCCCGAAGAACATGCCCGCGGCATTCTTCGACTTGGTGATGAACTGCGTGACCGTCTTGCCGGTGTGTGGACCTTCGGCAACCTTCAAGGTGGCGATGATCATCGGGTTGCCGCCTTTGGAGACCTTCGCCTCCGCTGACTTGACGCTCACCTTGTATGTTCCAGGAGGCGCGGGGTCGAAGCTGTCGCCAGCCTCCGCGAGCATTTCAGCCCAGCTGAGATCTGCCATATCGGTTCCTTTCACTCCCCGGTTCCGGGGTAGATCGTCTTCATGATGTCGGTCAGGTTGGGGTTGGTGACGATCGGTCCGATGCGCCCCTGTACCCGTTCCCCGGCTTCGAACGAATCGTTCTGCGCTACCAGCAGCTTGCGAACCTTCGGCCCGTGCGGTTGCCCGTTCTCGTCAGCCTCCTGTTCGGCGTAGAGGTAGCCGACCACGTCCATCCAGTACGGCAGGCTGTTGCCGATCTGGCCTTGCATGGACGGCACGACCTTGCCCGTCTGCGCCTGCTTCGACTCGGCGACGAAGATCGCCACCTTGATCGGGTTATCGGGCGTGAGCGTGAGGTCACGGAAGCCGCGAATCGTGTTGTCCATCTGCGTGAGCAGCGTCCCCCAATCCTGGATCTTCATGGCTTCAGTACCCCTCAGGTTCGCCTTGCAGCGACGCTGAATCTCGGTGACCGAGTCCATGACGAACGAGGTGAAGCCGTGGTTCGGCGACGCCAGCCAGGTGTACGCCGTCTGAACCGTCTCCCAGTTGCGGACGGTGACCACGCAGAAATCCCACGAGCCATCCGCTCCAGGAGGCGCCTCAGTCGGATTCCAGTCGACGCGCCGGTACGGCTCCCCGGTGTTCGGGTTGAGCGCTCCGGCGATCCACTTCCAGCCGCCTTCGGCGTCCAAGACCACCGTTGGTCCCGGCGCAGTAGCGGCAAGCGTTGTCTTGCCGGTCTTCGATGGCGCGTGAACGAGCATCGAAAGTGTGCGGTAGTCAGTCAAATAGTCATCTCCTCTACGGTCTGTCTTCTCGGCTGCATTCAATTAGAGTATACCTGACCAGCATCGGAGCCGGTCAGGCGGGTCCGTAGCGTGTGAGCGGATCGCGTTCGGCGAACAGGTCTCGAATGGCGTCTTCGACGCGGGAGCCGTCATCGAACATGCTACAAATTTGAACGAAATCGCAGTCCCAAGCACAATCAGCAGTCGGATTCGGATAGGCGAACATGCGCGCCCCGTCATCGCCGAGCTGTTCGAGTCGCGCCTCCAGCTCGAAGACGTTGGCGATCAAACCCAGCAGGCGCAGCCGGTACGCTTCGATCTCGGCATCATTGTGGTTGATCGTCTCGCGGAGGAAGAACGGTGGCTTGGCGGTCTTCGTGCGCTTGACTTTGCGGAGCATGTTGTAAATCGCTCCGGCGCAGCGCTCCTCCCCCATGTCGTCGGCGAAGACCTCCAAGAGGTGATAGTGCAGCATCTGCGGGTCTTGGCGTAGATCATGGCGGGCGAACGCCTTGACCGTCTTGTGGTCGATGAAGCGCCGGTGCCCGGTCGTCTCATCGATCACGCGCGCGTCCAGCTTCCCGACCACCGTGAACGGCCGGTGGAATTGTGCACGCAACTGTTCGTCAGTCACGCTCACCTGTCGTTCGGTATCGATCACCTTCAGGTGCGCATCGGCGCCGGTCTCGGCAAGCCACTCGGCATAGCCTTCGATCATGGCACGCTCAAGCTCGGCGTCTTTCGTGAACTGCTGCAGCACCGCGGTATCGGGCTCGATCTCCAGCTCGGCACAGCGCATCATGTAGTCCTGCTGTGCTTGCCGTAGGACGTCTTCAAGGACGGCCCTGGGGTCGGCCTCAGCGCCTGGCGTGTAGTACGCCTCCAGTGCCGTGTGGACGCGGGAGCCGGATTGCAGCGGCCCGACCGGCCCCACGATCTTCGGTGCGAGACGGCGCACATGACGCAGCCACCAACGTCGCTTGCAGCGCTGGAAGTCTTTCAGCTCGGAGTGCGAGATCCGGCGTGGTTCAGTTGCCATCGGGTAGCTGCTCGTACGTCGCGGTGAAGACGTCATCGGCGCAGGGGTAGAACTCCCCTTGGATGCCTCTGATGATCCACTGACCGTCATAGACATGTACCCACGTGCCGTGCAACTTGTCGAAGACTGCCGCGGTCGTGTCGGGATCGTCACCCCGGTCTTGTGGGTCGACCGTGTGGAAGTCGTATCCCGTGAAGGCGATCATCTCGTCAACGTTCGCGCCGGTCCACTGGACCGCTTCAACGGCGATCGGCTTCTTTCGGTACTGTTTCGGCATCCTGTTTCCTCTCTTCGACTTCGGCCACGATGCGCGTCCACCACTTCGCGACCCACGCTCGCCGATTGGCAAGACGTTTGCGGAGCCGTTCCCGAGCAATGAACTCGGGAGACAGCCCCGGATAGTCGTAACGCTTCCCTGGAATCACGGACCCCCGTCGATCATGTTGTCTGCGTGCTCCTCGTACTTCGTCAACTCCATGTCAATGTCGAACGCCTCCGAAGGCTTGCGATCCCGCATGACCTCTTCAGCGCGTTCGGCCTTCGCGAACAGCGCGTGCAGCTGGTCTTCCTCGATCGTGTCTTCGGCGATCAGGTCGACGATCGTGATCGACTCGTGGATCTCGGAGCCCACGCGGTGGCAGCGGTCTTCACCTTGCTTGTTGTCGACCAGCGACCACGAGCGCTGCAGCCGGATCATCATATCGGCGCGCGTCAGCGTGATGCCGACACCGCCTGCCTTGTAGGTGAACAGCACGTAGTCGAGCTTGCCCGCCTGGAAGGCGGCTACCGTCTCGGCGCGCACCTCCGCGCTTTGACCGCCCGTGATCCGGCCGAAGCGGATGCCTTCGGCTTCGAGCCGCGCAGCGGCCAAGTCGATCAGCTGGCGGTGCTCCGCGGCGATGACGATCGGACGGCCGGGGTTGTCTTCGATGATGCTCATCATCTCGTCGACCTTCGATGACGGGGCGGTCATCGACACTGACCACGCGGTCGGATCGTCGGGAGTCTCGCCTTTGTCGACCTTGACCGACGCCGAAGCGAGTTGCAAGAGGCGCGTAGCCGCGGCCAGGTTGCCATCAGCGACGAGTCGATCTGACGTGGTCTCGTCGATCGTCACCATGAAGTGGTCGGCCATCTCGCGGTACAGCTTCGTCTGTTCGCGCGACATGGGAGCCCTGCGCGTCTCGAACACTTTCGGGGGCAGCTGCGTCAAGACGTCGGCTTTGAGCATGCGACGGAACCGGGGATCAAGCAGCGTGAAGAACTCGTCTTTCGTCTTCGGGTTGAGTCCGGTCACAGTCACGCCACCGAAGGCGTTCATCTCCATGAGCGCGTAGCGGTCCAAGAACGCGGTCTTGGCGGGGAATTCTTCCTTGTCGATCGTGTGGAGGATCGACCAGAGGTCACCCGGATGGTTCGCCACGGGCGTTCCCGTCAGCGCCCAGCGGTAGCGGACGGCCGGAGCGTGGAACAGTTGCCAGACGGCGCGGGTCTGCAAGGCGCGCGGGTCTTTCACCCGGTGCGCCTCGTCCAGGATGCACACCTTGAAGTCGAAGGCGTTCAACTCTTTCGGGTGGACTTCGCAGCGCGCGGCCTTCAGCGCCGGATCGCCGGTCTTCGGATCGCATTCGATGCAGCGCTTCAGCCGCACCGACCCGTATGCAGCGAGGCGTGAATGCAGGCGTGTCGCTTCAACGTTGACGATCACGATCGCCCTGGGGTCGTCAGCGGCCGCTGCCAGCTGCTTGCGGCGCTGCGGGGCACTACCGTCGATGACATGCGCGTTCGCTTCAGGCAGCCAGCGTGCCGCCTCGTTCGCCCAGTTACGCTTCAGCGAGTTGGGGCAGATCACCAGCGCCGGATACGCATCCGTGACACGCAGCGCGGCGAGCGTCTGGAACGTCTTGCCGGTACCCATCTCGTCGCCGAGCAGCGCGTTCCGTGCGTTCACCAGGAACGCACGGCCTGCCCGCTGGTAAGGGTAGAGCAGCTGGTGATGATCGTTGCCGTCATTCGGGGGCGGTACGTCGCCAGCGGTGCGCAGTTCCAAGCACGCATCCATCCACGTGCGGCGTTCCCGAGCCCACTTGCCGAGTTCAGCTCCGACGCGCAGCTTGTCCCCGAAGACGCCACGCGCGACGACACAGGAAGACCACGAGAGCGGCAGATACCAGACCTTGCGCTTGGTGTCGAAGGCTTTGCCGGGGATCTGCTTCACGAGCGACGTCTCAGACCACATCAAGTCATCGGAGCATCGCTTGCAGTCATGGAACTCGATGCGCCCGGCATCGTGGTTCAGTTCGATGATCGGCATTCGTCGTCTCCTCTGTCGTCGTCTTCGGATTCCATCATACCCCCTGCCGCGGCGGTGCGCCACATGGGGTAGTCGACGTCTTTGAGCAGCGCGAACGCCTGTCGAGCGGCATCGTTGGCGTGGGGAGCGCCCGGCGTGTACCAGCCCGCGGCCTTCAGCGCGTCGTCGGAGGCGAACGGGATGTTGGCCTTCAAGTACTGGCGCACACGCGCGGCAGCGTCCATCCCCGCAATCGACATGGCGGCCTTCACGGCGCCGGTTACCTCCAATGCTTCCGGCTGTTGTGTGAGCTTGGCGGTACGGGCGGTGATGACGTACTTCTCGATGGCGACATACGCGAAGTCAAAGGCGCCCCTGCGACGTGCCTCAGCGCTCAAGTGCATGTGCACGTATGGTGCCACCTCAGCGGCAGGGAGCTGCAGGGGTGTCGTGACGATCTCGCCGGGCTTCCACCACGCGGCGAACAGGCCCGTCGTCGCGCCCGGATCGACGCCGAGAATCATCTTCGGCCAGTCGATCACGAGCAGTCCTGACGGCATCTGCGTCGTGAGCAGCCACGATTCAGTTGAGCTCAAGCTTGGTCCCCCATTGCTTCCCGGCTGCGATACCCGCGGTGAGCGGGACCGACAGCACATCGTCATCGTTCATCACGTCGAGCATCGTCGCAGCCGCATCAGACAGCTCGGCGTCGGGCACTTCGGCTATGGCCTCGTCATGCACCACGAGCGCGAGGTATTCGCCGAGCCCCACGGCGTCAAGCTCCAGAAGCTTCATCTTCATGATCTCGGCGGCCATGCCTTGAATCGTGTAGTTCACCAGCGTGTACAGCGCCCGGTCGTTGTCAGGGTAGTACTTGCGCCCCGTCAGCGGCGAACGCGAATAGGCGCGGCCTTCCTCGCGGAGTCGCTGGCGCGCTCGGCGCTCGACTTCGTGTTGCATGCCTTTCACGCCGGGGAACGAGCGGTTGAAGTCCGCGGCGAGCTGCTCGATTTCGGACAGGCTGACGCCGGTCGTGGTGGCGAGTGTGTCATTTCCGGCTCCGTAGATCGTCGCGTAGTTGTAGCTCTTGGTGAGCTGGCGTCTGGGGTCGGATTTGACGATCGTCTCGTCGTGGTAGACCTGGCGCGTCAAGAGCGTGAAGAAGTCTTCAGGCGCGGCGAAGGCTTCGGCGAGTCCAGGATCATGTGACAGGTGCGCCATGATGCGCATCTCAACCTGGTCGAAGTCGCACATGAGGAAGGTGTTGCCTTCGTCTGCGACGATGCAGTTGCGCACCACGGCACTGAGCGGGTCATCGGCGTTCACGCGCGGTAGCTGCTGCAGGTTGGGGCGTTCCATCGACATGCGCGCGGTCTTGACGGCGAACTCGCCGCCCGATTCGCTCTCGGACTTCGAGGAGCCGCCGATCGTGTTGATCCGCGGGTGCAGGCGCCCGTCATGCTCGGAGTACTCCAGGAACCGGCGCAGATAGGTGGAATTCAGCTTCTCGATTCGGCGCCTGCGCGCGACGATCCGCAACAGCGGATGATCGGTGCTGCCCAATACTTCCTTGTCGAGTGAGAACTCGCCGGTCTTCTCTGAGCGCTTCCACAAGTCGACCTTGTCGCGCAACAACACTTCCACGACCTGGTCCCGTGAGCCTGCGTCGACACCGAACTCATTTCGTGCTCGGGCCGAGAGCGCCCGGTATTCTTCGGCAAGCTCGTGCTGCTGCGCTGTCGCGTAGGGGCGATCCACGAGCACACCGCGGCGCTCCATCCGGTCGACGATCCAACCGGTCGCCAACTCGATGTCATAGGCGCGCGGCGCCTCACGCTCAACCACAGGCCAATGGTGATCCCATACGCAAGCCGTCAAGATCGGGTCGAGTGAGGCGTAGTGCCAGTACGCCGCGAGCGGTCCGGTGCTCTGAATCGGGATGGTTGCCCATGTCCAGTTCCCTGCGTGCATGACGTCGTCAAGCTGGCGCTGCATGTAGGCCGCGCGCGGATCGACGTGACGAGCCGACTGCGACTTGAGCGCGACCGACTGCGTCGGGTCGACGATGTGTGCGGCGAAGCGCGCATCGTCGACACGTTCAGTCGGCATGGTGATGCCGCTGGAACGGAGCATGGCGACGTCATACCGGGAATTGAAGCCCGTGAAGCGGCCATCCCACCTGCGGATGACTTCTTCGACCAGGCCCCGCCAGCGTTCCAACTCGATCGACCAGCCGTGGACGCGGTCCCCGAACTGCACCACGCGTACGCGATCGACTTCGGGTGAGAGCCCGGTCCCTTCGGTGTCGAAGGCGATCCGGCCGCCTTTGACCGTCCCGAGCCAACGCAGTAGGGCTTCGGCGTCGGCGAAGTCTTCCACAAGGTGGAGTTGCACGTCTTCGAGCATCGTCGCTTTCCTCTCGTCGATTCGCCTGAAGCACGAAACCCCGCCGGAGCGGGGCTCGTGGTCTTATTCGAAGGTACTGGCTCGATCGGCGAGTGCGACGTCAAGCCCCGCACTCACGTGATCGTCGTCGGCCATGTCGGATGCCGGAATGAACCGGCTGATCACGAACAGTGACAGTGTCATCGGCCAAAGCGCCGCGACACCGGTCACGACGAACAAGACGATCATGTTCGCATCCTGGTGGGATTCGACCTCAGCATGCCTGGCATCGCTCCCGGCCCCCATGACGCGCCGGACGGGGCGCGCGATGACGGCAGCGGTGAACAACATACCGAGTAGGTAAATTAGTGGTAGCGTGGCACTCCAGTTCATCGGCGGATTCCGTCTGATTAGTGGTGGATCTGTCGTCTTCAATCGTACGGGAAGGCTTCGCCCGAACAGGCGAAGCCTCCCTGCTAACGCGGTGGCTTCTTCGGTTCGCTGCGCGCGAGTGCCGCCTCAGCCTTGTAGTGCTGCGCGGCAGCCTTGAGCGCCGCGCTTCTGTGGTCGGCGGGAACGTTCTCCCCAGCTTTCACGGACTTGAGCACGCTCTTCGCCTGCTTGTCGGTCATCTGCGGATGACCACCGTTGATCTTGGCCATGTCGTCCTTTCGTCGATGTCGACTGTCCCTGAAATTCTATCAGAGACGGTTCAGGACTCGTCAGGCACCTCGCGCGACCATTTGACGATGTTGCGGACGTAGATCACCTGCAACCCGATCACGAGCGGCAGCAGCCCGTACAGCTCGGACGTCACCATGACGAAACACCATGGCACCGCTCCGGCGATACCGAGCCACCAGCCGCGCCGATCCTTGTTGCCTGCCAGCCAGTACGCCGTCAGCTGCATGACGCTCAAGAGCGCCGCTGCCGCGTTCGGCAGGCTGAACAGGTTGTGGAAGTCGAAACCCATGACACTCCTAGTCGAACATGTCACCATCGACGACGATGACGCTAAAACCGAGCGTGATGAGCGCCGCTACGACGCCGATCACCACAGGCCACGGGCTTTCGTAGCCCAGCGCGTGTGTCACGAAACCGGCAACGACGCCGATCACTGACGCGACGAACATCTGAATCAATACCATCGCTTATCTTTCTTCCTCTCGTTGTTCTTCGTTGTCATCCTGTATCGGTCGATATCGGCATACAGTTCGTCAATCAGCTTCATGGTGCACGAATCACGAAGCTTGCCTTGGCTGTACGGAGCTAGCCGCTCGGCTTCGTCGAGCAGCAGTGTCGGATTGATCATCAACGGGATGCACAGTCGTTGCATGGCTGCGCGCCCCAAGCGCCGTGTCTCGGCTTCGACCTTGTCGAGCGCGGCTTGCACGTGATCGGGGTAGGGAATATCCACCCCGACCACGGGCAGCCAGTCGTACGCGCCTTCAGTCTTGCGACGCCGGAACATCGGGCTTGCCGTCGTCGTATTCGACCTCAACCCACGCGTCCCACAGCCGCAGGAACTGCGCGTTCGGCGACGACTTGATCGACGGGATGAGCCGAATCGTGAGCCGGTCAACTGCTTTGAGGTCGATGCCCGCGGCAGTGAATTTCCCGTCCACGATGCGCAGCAGGCATTCCATGGCGTCGCAGAAGTCGTCCCCGTACGTGTCTCCGATGTTCCGCAGCTCAGCACGCTTGCGCATCATCGCCCCCCTATCATGAGTCGCACGAACACACAGGCCATGTATCCGAGCAGACCCAGCACGAACAGGGGCCACAGCACGCCGCACAAGACCGCTCCCCAGGGGAGGTGAGCACGAATGTCGTCGCGCTCAGCTTCGGTCGGGTAGTCGGGGACATGCGGCAGGCGGTCAAGGGCTGCCTGATAGAGCACACCCCCGATGATGATCCCCAGGCACGCGTACCCGCTGATGAGTGCGGTCCATCCTGCCCAGGTCATCGCTGCGCCCCCCGCATGTCGTCGCTGTCATCGGGCCGGGGGAGTTTTTCGATCCACACCACGCGGTAGCGCACCTTGCGTGAGATGCCGAACTCGGCGCTGGTGACGTGGAAGCGCGCGAGGCCGTGCTCGATGCTCTCGTGGTCTTCGACAGTCGTCTCGGCGCCGAAGCGTTCGCCCAGCTCGCGCGACAGCACGTCGAACTCCATCTGCGCGGCTTCGGGCTCTTCGGCCAGAATCGAGTACTGCACTTCGATGGCGCTGTATTCATTGATCGGCATCGCCCGCCAGTGTTCGTCATCGCCGAACGCCTCGATGAAGTCTTGCAGCGACTCGATGTAGCGGACGCGCTCACGGTAGTAATCACTGTCGTACATGATTCCTTCTCTCGTCGGTTGTCTGTCGTCGTCTCGCGGGTGTGTGGTTGGTTATGGGGCCACCCCTCCACCCCTCAGAAAGGAGCAGCCCCGGCGCCGCGCACGGCGCGCTTCCATGGAAGTCCATGACCTTCAACCACCATCACGGTAGCATATACGTCAGAGGCCCGCAAGGGGGTCCGCTTCCACGCCGCGCTCCCCGATCTCGGGGATCACCGTCTCATACCGCGCCAGCAGCTCGGCGAAGGCCGAGTCCACGCATGCGGCATCGCGAAACGCGACGGCGTTGTGTGGTGGGATCGACTTGCCGGCGGTGTCGCGCTGGAAGTGCTTCTTCGTGGGGACGAAAAGCTTGCGCAGCACTTCGGCGGCGTCCATCGTCCAGACGATCATCTCGCGCTGCTGCTCGCCAGGGACGATCGTCTTGCCGAGCGTCACCAAGACGTACTGGGGTGGGGCAACCTCCATGTACTTCCCCGCTTCGGCGCTCCATTCCACGCCGGTCTTGACACGCAAGATAGCCGTATCCGTCCAACGGCATCCCGAGCAGCGCTCACCTTTCTCCAGCGGCGTACCTGGATCGTGGTTGATGTGGCTGTTGGCCCGGTAAGACGAGCCGTAGCCGATCACCTGCGCGGTGAACGGCTCCCCCTTGTCGGAGGCCACGCACACCACGCGCGGCAGCTCGTCAAGGGAGTCGACCTCAGACGGGTACGGGTATTCGGCCATCACGTCCGCGAACGCCTCGCTGCGGACGTCTACCGGATCGATGTTGATAGTGGTTGCTGTCATCGTCGTTTCCTCTCAGATCTCTCGTCTCATCACATCTCATCACATCAAGCGCCGGGCTGAGCCCGTGCGCTTCCAAGCGTAGCATGACGCTAGGATGGGCAGCGAAGAGACGACGAAAGGACAGTGAAGCATCATGGCGACAGTCAGTTTCAACCAGGCCGCGGGACCCACACCGGGAGCCGTCGCCTACGCCTGCACCCGTGCGGGTTGGCGCGTGTTCCCTCTGGTGCCCGGAGTCGGGCTTCCGGCGTTGTCAGGCTGGCCGCAGGCCGCCACGCGCGACGTCGAGCGCGTTCGGGAATGGTGGACGGGAACGTATGCGGGGTACGGCGTCGGGATCGCGACCGGCGCCGGTTCAGGGATATGGGTGCTCGACGTCGACATGAAGCATGGCTCAGACGGCTTCGCGTCGCTCCGTGACGTGACGTACGCGAACGGTGAGACCGGGATTGCGCTCCGCAGGACGTTCGTCGTCGGTACCCCCTCGGGGGGCGCGCACCTCTATTTCACGTGGTGCTCGGGTGTGGTGAACTCGGCTGGGCGCTTGGGGGCGGGGCTGGACGTTCGCGGGGAAGGCGGTTACGTTCGCGCGCCGGGGCTCGGCGGGTACGCGATCCGCTCGGGTGACCTCATCTGCGTCCGGTCCGCGCCCGAATGGCTCTGTGAGCTTGCACAGGCGCGCAAGATCGATCACGAGTCCGCGGCGCTGCGGGCGCAGCGGCCTGGAACGACGTGGAGCGCCTACCAGTTGACGCGGACGCTCACGCAGCTGCGCGAAGCGCGCGTAGGGACGCGCAATGACGCGCTCAACCTGGCCGCGTACCGGCTCGGACTCTCAGGAGCGGTAGGGGAGGCCGAAGCGTGGAAGGCGTGCTGGGTGATCATGCACGTGATCGGCGGTGGGGACGAGCGCCGGGAGCGCCGGACATTCGAGTCCGGCTGGCGCTCGGGGGTCCGCGACCGCCCCGTGACGTAGGATGAAAGTAAGCCCCAGGCGGTGAGCCTGGGGCTTTTTCCCCTCACAAAGGCGGGAGCAAACCGCCCATACACCCCAATATGGATGAAACAACAATTAGATGGGATGTCGTCATGCTCGATAATACCACTCCAGAAGGTCCCGACTTCGGCGCGATGATCTTGGGGGAGTTGGACGGGGAAGGCGATGATCCCGTTGTTGCCGCGGGGCACGACCCCGATGCCGCGCCCGACAACCTGCCCCCGATTCCATCGGCTTCCGAGATGGCCGCGGCGGGAGCGGAGTACATCGACGCCGAGACCGGTTTCACGCTTCCGGCCGTCACCTACCACAACCGCGCCGAGCTGTATCACTTGATGACGTCCCTCGTAGGGGATGAGACGAGGGCGCTCGGGCACCTGTACCGGCAAGGACGCCTGATGGTGCGCGTCGATGATGAAGGCGCGGCGCCGTTGGCCGCGGAGAACCTGGCAGCCGAGATCGAGAAGCGCATGACGACCGTCAAGCGCAACGGCAAAGGCGAGAGCGTCATGGACCTGTTCCCGCTGCAGGTCGCGAAGCTGCTGGCCGCGAGTCCGCACCTGTGCGAACACATCCGGGAACTCGCCGGAGTATCGGGCGTGCCGCTGTTCCGTCCGGACGGCTCCATGCTCTGTACCGACGGTTATGACGACGTCACGCGCTATGTGCTCCGTACTGACCTCGGACTCGAATGGGCGGTGTCGGAGGCGCCGAGCGAAGTCGAAGTGCACCGTGCTGTGCAGACGATCCTTGAGCCGATCGCGGGCTTCCCGTTCGTGTCTGGCGCAGACCGCAACGCCTGGATCGGTATGGCACTCACCCCGATGCTCCGGTTCATCGCGCCCGGCCCGTACAAGTTGGGACTGATCGAAGCCAAGCAAGCGGGGTCGGGTAAGAGCTTCCTCGCGTCGATGCTCGCCGAGCTGCATGGAGGGGACGTGATTCCCAACCTTCCTGCGGAAGACGCAGAGCTTCGCAAGACCGTGACCTCGGTGCTCCAGACGCCCAGCGGTGTGGTGGTCTTCGACAACGTCGAGGGTCGGGTTTCGTCCCCTACGCTCGCGGCGCTGCTCACCACACCGAAGTGGTCAGACCGTCTCCTCGGACGCAACACGAAGATCCAACTCAACAACGATCGCATGTGGGTGGCGACAGGGAACAACATCACCATCGATGGCGACATGGCTCGGCGCGTGCTCCGCTGCGTCATCGATCCCGGCATGCCGAACCCCGAGCTTCGTGAGTTCGACGTCAACCCCGTGGAATGGATTCGTGAGCACCGCTCAGCATACCTCTCAGCGCTCGGGGTGCTGATCCGCGCATGGGTGGTGCGGGGTATGCCGCTCGGAGACTCGCCCGGTTCGGATTCGTACGCGCGTTGGAGGAAGTCCCTTGACGGCATCCTGGAGTGCGCAGGGATCTCGGGGGGCTTCGATCCGCAGGAGAACCGCGTCCAGCTCGGCGCGTCGGATGCGGACTGGGGAACGTTCCTGGAGGCGATCCACGACGTGTTCGCCGATCGGGCGTGGCG
>Ga0299913_10001458_pt1 | contig 17516 bp, 16 predicted proteins | sample RVTome_9_FD_201360 | JGI IMG/M metagenome (GOLD analysis project Ga0299913, IMG submission 201360) | Soil microbial communities from uranium-contaminated site in the Upper Colorado River Basin, Wyoming, United States - RVT155D38 (version 2) ... | reverse complement strand
GCGACGGCGCGGCACAGGCGATCCAGCTGAGCATCGAATACGACCCCGAGCCGCCCGTCGACGCAGGCTCGCCGGAGAAGGCCCCGGACTCCATCGTTGAGCTGGTCCGAACGGCGGCAGCGACGCGGGGTGAGCAGCCTCGAGAAGTCGCCCGGCGACCGTAAGGCCCGACCCTGGCGGAGCTCGCCCTAGCCCTCTGGCTCCTCTATCTAGGGTCAACCCTGGGCCTCAGCGTGACCCGGCAGCTGCGACGCCGCGGCGAGACTGGCCTGGTCGGACGCAAGGCGCCCCGTGGCTCGCTGGCTTGGATCGCAGAGATCGGCCACGAGCTGAGCATCGCTCTCGGCCTCAGCGCGCCGATCCTCGCACTGACCGGCGTGCTCGAGCCGATCGGGGCGCTAGACGAGCCTGGCGCTCACATTGCCGGGCTTGTCTTCTACGCCGCTGGTCTGGTCGGCGTCATCGTGGCGCAGTCGGCCATGGGTGACTCATGGCGAATCGGCACTGACCCCGCAGAGCGAACCGAGCTCGTGACGAACGGACCGTTCGAGCTCGTTCGCCACCCGATCTACTCGGCCCTGATCGTCCTCTATCTCGGCCTTGCTCTGCTGGTGCCGAGCATCGTCGCCCTCGCCGCGCCGATCCTCTTCTGGCTCGCCGCCGAAGGCGAGGTGCGCCTGATCGAAGAACCCCATCTGGCTCGCATGCATGGCCCAGCCTGGAGCAACTACGCGGCCCGGACTGGCAGGTTTGTGCCTCGGATCGGTCGGAACGAGGGCGCGGAATCCGGTCAGTGACAGACCCTGGCGCCGGCTGACCTCATCGGCTGCAGCTGGCACTGCCCCTGCACCCTTCGCGCCAGCGCCCGACCCGGGCTATCTTCAAGCGCTGGTGCAGACTCGTCGTGAGCTGATGCGCACGGGGCTCATTGCCGCCGGTGCGCTGGCCTTTGGCCCCGAGTTCTGGCGCGGCGCGCTCGCCGCGCCGGCGAAGCACGGGCGGAGCCCCTACGGGCCGCTCGGGGCGCCGGACAACAACGGCATCCGCCTTCCCGAGGGATTCCGCTCCCGGGTGATCGCACGGGGGGGCACGCAGGTCCCAGGCACTTCTTATCCCTGGCACATCTTCTCCGACGGCGCCGCCACCTTCCGCACCGGCGACGACGGCTGGATCCTGGTCTCGAACTCGGAGGTTCCTACGGCACCCGAGCTGCTGCCGGAGGTGCCCCTGATCGGGAATCCGGGAGACGGCGGCGCGAGTGCGATCCGCTTCGGCCCCGGCGGAGAGATCCGCCACGCCTACCGGATCCTCAGCGGGACCAGCACCAACTGCGCCGGCGGCGCGACACCTTGGGGGACCTGGCTCTCCTGCGAGGAGATCCCCGAAGGCCTGGTTTGGGAGTGCGACCCGCGCGGCAAACGCCAGGCGCGGCCTCGCCCGGCGCTCGGCACCTTCGAGCACGAGGCTGTGTGCGTAGGTCGGCGCCACGGCCACCTGTACCTGAGCGAGGACAACTCGGAAGGCGGCTTCTACCGCTTCACGCCCCGGCGCCGCGGCGACCTCAGCGCCGGCAGGCTCGAGATTGCCGCCGTGGGGCGCCGCGGGAGGGTCGAATGGAGGCGGGTTCCCGACCCCGCGGCCAGCTCCGCGCCGACGCGGGAGCAGGTCCCGCGCGCGACCGAATTCGACCGCGGCGAGGGGATCTGGTACTCGCGCGGCTTCGTCTACCTAGCCACCACCGGCGACAGCCGTATCCGCGCCTACGACGTCCGCAGGCAGCGGATGACGGTGATCTACGACCCCAAGCGCCTTGAGCACCCGCCCCTCAGCGACGTCGACAACATCACCGTGTCCCGCGCTGGCGAGCTCTTCGTCTGCGAGGACACCGGGGGACGCGATCCCTTCGACATCGCCGTCATCACGCCGCCGCCGAACCGGCGCGTCGCCCGCTTCCTGAAGCTGACCGGCGAGCAGCACGGCTTCGGTGAGACCGACGGCTCCTCGGAGGTCACGGGGGTGTGCTTCAACCCCCGGGGCGACCGAATGTACTTCGCCTCCCAGCGGGCGCTCGTCACCGGCATCCTCTACGAGGTGCGCGGGCCCTTCAACGGGCGCAGACGCCGCCGCCGCTAGTTAGCCGAACGGAATAGGCGGAGGGGTGGAAGTCGAACCCACGAGCCGCCTTACGACGGCCAACGGTTTTCGAGACCGCCCGGATTCCCGCTTTTGGCCTGCAAAAAGTGACTTTCCGAATTTTCTTGCGCCCCGATTTGCGCCAGTTTTCGGGCATCTCGCCATTCGGTGGGCTGCTATCGGGTGGCGGATCCAGCCACCCGGGCAGCACGCAGGCACCGCGAGAGCTGACACTAGTTCTGGCCGCGTGGTTCGAAACCAACCGCGCCCATCAGCGACGCACGCGGCGAACGAGAACGTTCTCGATCGCGACCGCGTCCATGTCGGTGCGCATGAAGCAGTCGAGGGCCTGCTGAGGCGATTCGACGATCGGCTCGTTCTCGTTGAAGCTCGTGTTGAGCACCATCGGGATTCCGGTGATGCGCTCGAACTCTCGAATCAGCTGGTGGTAGTGCCGGCTGGTCGAGGGGTTCACCGTCTGCGGGCGAGCTGTCCCGTCGACATGGGTGACCGCCGGAACCACGCTTCGCTTCGCGTGGGAGACGGGATGGACCTGGACCATGAACGGGTCCGGCCGGGCATCGATGAAGTACTCCGGGAGCGCGGACTCTAGGACGGACGGGGCGAAGGGGCGGAAGCTTTCGCGAGCCTTGATCGCTTGGTTGATCCTGGCGGGCATCTCCGCGCGCCGCGGATCGGCCAGGATGCTGCGGGCGCCGAGCGCGCGCGACCCCCACTCCATCCGCCCCCTAAACCAGCCCACGACGGCACCGTCGGCGATCAGCCGGGCGGTCATCCGGCAGATCTCCTCCGGGTTCAGCCGGCGTGAGACCTCGAAGCGGCCGCCGGTCACCTCCAGTGCGGTGAGCGAGCGCTCGACCTCGCCATCCGTGTAGCTCGTCCCGAGGTAGGCGTGATCCATGGCGAGGTGCCGTGGGTTGCCCAAGCGGCCGTTCCAGAGTGAGAGCGCGGCGCCGAGCGCGGTGCCGCTGTCGCCCGCGGCGGGTTGGATGAAGACCTCCCGGAACGGCGTCATCTCTCGGATCCTCCCGTTCAGCACGCTGTTCATGAAGCACCCGCCAGCCAGACACAGCCGCGGACTCCTGGTCCGCGCCCAGAGCGCATTGAGGACGTGAATCGCGGCCCGCTCGAAGACGGCCTGAAGCGAACAGGCGATGTCCTCGTGCCGACCGGTCAGCCCCTCACCAGGACGTCGAGAAGGCCCGAGCAGCTGCTCCAGCTTCGGGCTGAAGAGCGGATACGCACCGAGGGGATTTTCTGCTCCGTCCGGCGCGACACGCGACGCCGGGCTGCGCAGGTATGACGTGTCCAGGCGGAATCTGCCCCTGCCGAGCAGGGAGACGAGTCGCGATAGCTCGTCGAGGAGCGTGGGCTGGCCGTAGGCGGCGAGGCCCATCACCTTGTACTCGTCGCCGTGGTCCGGAAAGCCGAGGTGGTGGGTGACCGCCGTGTAGAGGGCGCCCAGTGAGTGGGGGAAGTAGGTCTTGCCGAGCATGTCCAGCCGGTTCTCCCGGCCCCATGCCAGCGCGGTGCTGGCGAAGTCCCCGAAGCCATCCATGGAGCAAACCGCCGCGTCCTCGAATGGCGACACGAAGTAGGCGCTCGCCAGATGCGACAGGTGATGCTCGACGCGGTGAACCGGCGGTAGTCGGTCCGGGGGTAGCTCGAGGGCGGAGGAGAGCTCGCCAGGCATCGCGCGGGTGCCAGCCAGCTGCGAGAGACGGGATCGAACCTCCTGGGGTCGTGGCGGGTGACCGAGCCTGTAGAGGGCTCGCCGAAGCAGGTTCGCGCGCGGGAGCCCATTCACGGCCACGTGGTCGAGCTCGGTCGCGTCGACGCCGCCAATCTCAAGACACTTGCGAACCGCTGCGGCCGGGAACCCGCTGCAGTGCTTGACGCGACTAAAGCGCTCCTCCTCGAGGGCGACCTGAACCTCACCGTCACAAAGGAGTACGGCGGCGACATCAGCCTGATCGGCGTTGATGCCCAGGACGTGGCCGCCTGCTCCTTGCATCCTCAGCGAGGGAGTCCTCGGAGTGCGCCATCGACCTCGGCCAGGAACGGTTCCCGCTCCAGGGCGTGCCGAAGCGCCGGCTGCCCTGGATCCACCTTGATCGCGATCAGTCGGGAGAGCGGATCTCGGACCGGGGACATGCCCCACTTGCGCTTGAACCGACCGATCCCGTCGAGCTGAAACGAGGAGGTGCGGCCGAAGTCGATGCGGACCATTCCGCTCGCCTTGGCCCAGTCGATGGTGAGCGCATACGCCGCTGCGAGCGCGCCGCTCCTCATCAGCGCGACGTCTCCGTCCCTCACCCCCAGGGCCGCAACCCACGCTTCGGTCCCGCTGCGGAGCACGCACGCGCCCGCCACTCGCTCTCCATCCTTGCGTACGAAGAGCAGAGCTCCGTTCCTCTGGAGCGCGCGCAAGTAGCCCCGTGACGGGATCCACGCCTCGTCGCCGAATCGCTGCGTGGCGTAGGGCACGACCATTCCTTGCTTGAACTGCTCCCAGTCGTGCTTCGAGCCGCCGGGTTCCTCGAGCGCGTAGCCGCCCTTTGCGATTCGCCCGCGCTCGGAGGCCAGGCTCTTGCTGGGCTTAGCCGGTGGCATTCGAGACAGCTCGCCCTGCCACCGCACGACTTCGGGACAAACCGACCAGCCAGCCGCCCGGAACCGCGCCGAAAGCCACGGGTGGATGGCAACGGCAACGAGGTCCGCCTCCGCGGGCCAAAACCGCCGCGGTGTCCAAACGAGGTACCTCCCGACCACCCCCTCGAGTTGCGCTCGCCCAATGAACAGCCGAGTGAGCAGCGTGCGGAACGTGCCCTCACGGCCGACGCACAGCACACGCACCTCGGTTCCCTGAACGCTTGCGCGATAGCGACGCGCGGTCCCCGCGCTTACGTACGGGAAGGCGAGGGCGCCATATGCAGCGATCCAGAGTGATGCCAGTCGCGAGGTCCTCGTCGGAACCAGAAAGCGCTCACCGACCGTTGCCACGAGGCCATCGAGGGACATCGCCCGCGAGTTTCCCAGGTGCGAGGTGAACCGAACCGTCCGGCAACACCGAAAGCCCCGCCGCGGGCGGGGCCTCCGGGTCGAAGTGATGGAGCCTCAGCTGTTCTCCGCGGAGAGCTGCTCCGGGTCGGGCATAGATCGGCCACCAGGGTCCGCCCGCCAGAGAGGGAAACGACCTCTTTACGGAGCCCGTCGGGCCCACCGCCACGCCGTTCTGGCCGAAGGACGGGTCTCGATCGCCGGGCCGGGCAAAGGGCGGGTTTGGATCGAATCCTTCGTTGGTCCCATGACAACTGAAACCTCGCGACGCCCAGATCACCGGGGGCCGAGGCCTCTCCGTGACCCACCGCTCTGCCGAAACGCGGCGGTCATAGGGGCCGCCACGCCTCACGACTTTTCCCTGCAAATCCCTTGCTTGCCTCTGATCGTGCGTCAGGGTTTGCGCCAGTCGGCCAGCCACCTGCAGCGACCTCGAGCGGTCTCCAGCGGAAGTTGTGGAACGCTGAGACCGGGCTCCGGAAACGGGGCGATGCAGGGGATTTCGCTCTACAAAGCGGAGGGGGTGGGATTCGAACCCACGAGCCGCCTTACGACGGCCAACGGTTTTCGAGACCGCCCCGGATTTAAGGTTTCTCCCTGCAACTCGCATAGTTCTAAAGTCTCCTGCGCCTCAAATCGCGCCAGTTTTCGCGAGACGGAGGTGGAAGCAACTCGGAGTGCCACGGTTGTTGGCTCACTGTCGTGTGGGGGCCGTCCTCTCAAGGGGCGTTGACCGGCTCGAGGACGACGATCGGCAGCAGACGGTCGGTGCGGTCCTGGTAGATGCCGTAGCTCGGATATATCTCGAGCAGGCGGGGCCAATAGCCGTCCCGCTCTGACTCGGTCGCCTCGCGGGCTCGCACACTGTGGCGCCGGCGGCCGACCTCGACGGTGGTGGCGGGACTAGCCATCAGATTGTCAAACCATGCCGGGTGCTTCGCGGCACCCCCCTTCGAAGCGACGACGACCAGCCGCCGACCATCGGCGAGGAAGAGGAGCGGGACCACCCGCTCCTTCCCCGACTTGCGCCCGATGTGGTGCAGCAGCAGCACCGGCGCCCGCCCCATCCGTCCGCCGACTCGTCCACCGCTGGCCCGGTAGAGCCAGATATTGGCATCGCCGAAGAAGTTGAGGAGCGGCCAGAGCCGCGAGCCTGTCGAAGGTGGCTTGGTAATGCGCCCGAGGTTCGGAACCGGGATCGAGCGAGGTAACCGGTAGGGATCATCCTCCGCTCTCGCCATACCCAAGTAGTAGCGCGCCTTGGCCTGTTGATGACCGGTCACGGGGTCGCCGCCTGTAGTCGGGCGAGGTCTTTGGGCAGCTCGATTCGGTCGGCAAGCACGAACGGGATGAGAAACGAGAAGACGACGCCAGCGGCAAGCCACGCCCAGTGCCGTTTCGCAAGCCCATGGCGGTCCAAGAGATTGGCTAGCGTCCGCCGGACTTGGCGAACAGGCCGGCCATCCCCTTGAGGCCGGTGTTCATGGCGGCCCAGAAGGTGCCGCCGTGAAACGGCAGCCCCCGCCCGAAGCGCCAGGGGACCGAGAGGCCGAGCATCTTCTTGCCCATCCGCCAGATCCGCGAGCTGCCGACTTGGTACTCGTCCTCGGCGCCTGGGCGGACTTCGATCGGGTCCGCGGGATTGCCGGTGAGGCGGAGTGGCACCTTGGCGAAGGTCGCCTTGTCGAACTGCTCCATCACGCACATGCTGACCGGATCGAAGAGATCATCGGGCTGCCCGTCGAGGATTCGGGAGCCGATGTGAGCGGCGGCGGCATCGCCTTGGAGGAAGGCAAGGAAGGCCTGCTTGACCGGGAAGTCGCCCGAATCGCCGACGGCGTAGACGTCGGGGTGGCCGACCACCTGCCGGCTGCCGAGCTCAGTCTGAAGAAAGCCGCGCTCGTCGCTGGGCAGATCGCCAAAGCTCTCCGCCGCGACGTAGGGAGGAAACGAGACCAGCAGGTCGTAGCCCAGCCTCTCTCCGTTCTCGTATCGCACCTCTTCTGGCGTCACCTCCTCGACCACGTAGCCGGCGTGGCCGTCGATCCCGCGTCGGGCGAACTCCTCTGAGACAACGTTGTGAAGGCGGGGACCGAAGGCGTGGATGAAGGTGGGCTCGTAGGTCGTCCAGGTGATCTCGATGCTGTCGCCAGCGCCGTGGCGGCCGAGCCAGGTATCGAGCATCAGCACGATCTCGTACAGCGGGCCGGCGCACTTGTTGTTCGGTGGGACAAGGAAGAGCACCCGGCGGCGCTCGCCCCCGCGCGCCGCCTCCAGCAGCTCGCTGAAGGAGTCGCCCAGGGCCAGCATGTCCTCCGCGGTCCAGGTCCCCTTTGCGTACTCGAGCAGGCCGGGGATCTCCTCGGCTCGCATCCCCGCACCGGTGGCGATCACGAGATAGTCGTAGTCGAGCTGGCCCGACTCGGTCTCAACCCGGCGGGCGTCGGGGTCAATCCCGCCGGCGCGGGCCTGGATCAGCTCGATCCGCCTGCGCCTCGCCGGGCGCTCCAGCGGCACCCGCAGTCTCTCGGGGTCGAGCCCAAACGGGACGTAGATCGAGTTCGGCTTGAAGTAGAAGTGGTCGAGGTCGGAGACGAGCGTGATCGAGGCCGCCCCGCCGACCATCTTGCGAAGGGAGAAGGCGGTTTCCAGCCCGCCGAATCCACCGCCAAGCACCAGAACCCTCGGCTTGCGCTGCCCGGACATACGCCTCAGCCTTCCACGCCGAACGGCTCGGCCGGCCTCGCCGCTGGGCGTGTCGGGGTCCGTCCGCTCGCAGCGGGCCCGCCGTGGCCGAAGTGGACGCGCGGCAACAGCCGCCCCAGCCAGCGGGGCAGATACCAGGCCGCCGGGCCGGCCAGCCGCATCAACACCGGCACCAAGAGCAGCCGAACCAGGAAGGCGTCGAGCAACACCGCAGTGCCGAGGATCACGCCCATCTCCTTCGGGGGCAGCGGTCCCGACAGCGCGAAGGTGAAGAAGATGGCGACCATCACCGCCCCGGCGGCAAGGATCACTCGGCCCGAGTGAGCGAGGCCGCCGACCATCGCGCCGCGTGCGCTGCCCTCCATCTCCCAGTGCTCCCGCGCTGAGGACAGCAGGAAGACCGTGTAGTCCATCGAGATCGCAAAGATCATCGCGAAGAAGAAGACCGGCCCCCAGGCGTCGAGAAAGCCCTGAGACTCAAACCCGAGCAGCCCGGCCAGGTTGCCGTCCTGGAAGATCAGCTTGGCGATGCCGAAGGCCGCAGCCGTCGCCAGCAGGTTGGTAGCGACGCCGATCGCGGCGACAAGTGGGGCCTGGAAGGCGACCAGCAGCAACAGGAAACCGAGGACGAGGACGATGCCGATGACCAGCGGCGTCTTCGCTGCCAGAGCTGCCTCGAGGTCGTGGTTCTCGGCCGCGGCGCCGCCGACGAGGACCGATGGCGGCAGCTCGCTGCGAAGACGATCGACCGTCCGGCCGAGATCCTCGCTCGAGGGATCGCTACTTGGGACGGCCTGTATCAGCACCTGCCCTCCGGCGCCCGGCTGGGGCGGCAGGGCCTGGGCGATCCCTGGGTCGGAGTCGAGAGTGCCAGCCACCCTCTTCGCCTCGCCGGCGGGGGCGAGGATCTGAAGGGTCCCAGGAGCGCCGGGGCCAAAGGCAGCCTGGATCTCTTCGTACCCCACCCGCGAGCTGTCTCCCTCGGGGACGACCTTGATCGACGGCATCCCGGTGTCCAGCTTCAAGATCGGGAAGGCCAGGGCGAGGAGGGCGATCAGCGCGAAGCCTCCGAACAGGAGCGGACGGCGCCACAGCAACTCACCCCAGCGCGCGAAGCGCTCCGAGCGGTGCTCGCCGCTGTGGGCCCAGGGCAAGCCGAGCCGGTCGACCCGCGAGCCGAGCTTGCCGAGGACTGCGGGAAGGAGGGTCAGGGTCGCAGCGAGGACGAAGAGGACTGAGACCATGATCCCGAGCGCCATCGAGCGGAAGGCGGGGCTGGGGACGAGCATCACCGCCGATAGCGAGACAAGTACCGTGAGGCCGGAAAAGAGGACCGCCTTGCCCGCGGTGTCCATCGTGGTGGCGACGGCGTCGACAGGGCGAAGGCCCTGACCAAGCAGCGCTCCGCGGAAGCGCATGACGATGAACAGCGCGTAGTCGATCCCGAGGGCGAGCGCGAACATCAGCGCGAAGTTCATCGCCCAGATCGAGATCGGACCGAACAGAGTGCCCAGGTAGAGCACGCCTGCTGAGGCGACGAGGCCCGTGATCGTGAGCATCAAGGGCAGGCCGGCGGCGACGAGCGAGCCAAAGGCCAGGACGAGGATGATCAGGGTCACCGGCCAGGAGATCAGCTCGGACTTGAGCATCGCGTCGCGGTTGGCCTGGTTGAAGTCTGACCACATGCCCGGCGCGCCGGTCAAATCGACCCGGACCCCAGGGGCCGCCGCTGCGCTGAGATCGTCCTTGAGGTCGTCGGCAGCGCGAACCATGGCGTTCGGGTCTCGGGCGGCTCCGGCCTGGATCACGGCCGTATGCCCGTCGGAGGAGATCGAGACCCCGGGGCGAGGCGGGACAACCCCCCTTACAGCGGGATCGTCGCGAAGGAGGCCCTGGGCGGCTCGGACCGTGCGACGGAAGCCGAGGTCGTCGGCGGTCAGCTGAGGAGAATGGACCGCCACCTGGAGGGCGTAGCTGCCGGCCCCCGCAAAGTTCAGGTCGATCGCCTCGCGCGCTCGAACCGACTCCGAGCCGTCCGCCTGCCAGCCCGCTCCCGACAGCGCCGTCTCAACCCGCGGAGCGAGGACCCCGAGGCCGAGCGCGACGACGATCCACGATCCGAAGACCCACCGCCGTTTGGTGGCGGCGAGGCGACCAAGCCTTCCGACTGGCCCCAGCTCGCTCATCGCTCACCGGCACCGCGGAAACCGAGGTAGCGGCGCAGTGCCCAGGAGCTCGGGCAGTTGCCGAGGGCGACGAAGGCCAGTTGGTTTGCCGCCACGAACCCAGTCAGCAACAGGAACCATGGGCTGACAAACGCACTCAGGGCGGCGCTGAGCGCCGTCATCGTCCCCGCCATCAGGAACAGGACCCGCTCCAGCGGCCACCGCCTGCGCCTCGGCTCATCGTGCGGGAGGGAACCGGGCGTTGAGGAAACGAGGTGATCGACGGGCGGGGCGGGGGCTTGGGCTGAGGCCATCCGGGGATCTCCTATACTTTGGTCAGGAACAAGCGTACAACTGAACAGTTGTAGAAAGGATGTTAGCAAAGGTGATCAGACCGCTCACGCCCGAGGCCGCAGAGCTGATCGCGCGCCGCTTCCGGGCGCTTGCCGATCCGACCCGCCTGCGGATCCTCGACACCTTGCGCGATCGAGGTGAGGCCTCTGTCTCTGAGCTGACCGAGGTGCTCGAAGCCTCGCAGCAAAACGTCTCCAAGCACCTGGGGGCCCTGCACGCCGAGGGCTACGTCGCGCGCCGCAAGGAGAAGACCAGCTCCCTCTACCGGGTGTCCGATCCGGCCGTCCTCGAGCTCTGCGAGCAGGTCTGCGCGGGGATCGAGGCCCAGCTAGCCGAGATCGGCGCCGTCCTCAGCGAGCGGTAAGCCTGCGGCCAGGTGGAGATGATCCTTGCTATCCCCTTCGGCCTCGCGATCGGGGCCGTGGTCGGAACGGTCGGCGGAGGGGGCGCGATCCTGGCCCTGCCGGTCCTCGTGTACGTGCTCGACCAAGGGGTTAGCCCCGCGTCGACCGCGTCCCTGATCGTCGTCGCGATCAGCGCCTCAGTTGGCGCCGGATCGCAAGCGAGAGACGGGCAGCTCTGCTGGCGGGTGGCTTTGACCTTCTCCCTGCCGGCAGCGCTCGGCGCCTATCTGGGGACTCTTTTGAACGGTTCGGTCAGCGGCCGCACACTGATTCTTGCCTTCGTACCGGTCATGCTCGCCGCAGCCGTACTGACCCACCTGCGCGGAGACACGGATGAGAATGGGGATGGCTCGACTGACTGCCCCCGCCCTGGCATCTTGCAGGCCGGCGGCAGCGGGATCGCCGTCGGCGCGATGACCGGGTTCTTCGGAGTCGGCGGCGGCTTTCTGATCGTCCCCGCGCTGACGACCCTGCTCGGCCTGGGGATGCGCCGGGCGATCGCCACATCGCTGGCGATCATCACGTTGACCGGGCTGGCCGCGCTCGCGAGCCATCTGATCGAGGGCGCCGAGCCCGACTGGACGTTGACCCTGGTGCTCGGCGGGGCGGCTGCGGGGGGCGCCCTAGCCGGGAGCTCGATTGGGCGCCGGCTGCCGCCGCGGAAGCTCTCACATGCCTTCGGCTTGGTCGTCGTCCTAGTCGCTTTCTTCCTGTTGATCGACGTGCTTGCCCTGGGGGGGCCGCCTGTTGGCTAGACCCAGTCCCCATCCGTTCGGGAGATATGAGAAGCCGTCAAGAGCGGAGGGGGAGGGATTCGAACCCACGAGCCGCCTTACGACGGCCAACGGTTTTCGAGACTTTCGGTTGGTCTTCGAGACCAATGCCCGCAGAGCGCGAGTCCGCGTGGTCGAGCCAAATCCGGGTGGGTTGCCCTTCGTGCGCGACAGTCTGGAACAAGGGGTCCCGCGGACTTCGGGTATTTGGCCCGACCGCTCAGGCGGCGTTCAGGCGAACCGGAAGCCTCTTCAGCTGGTTGAGGAAGACCGACTCGACGACGGTCGGCTCGCCCGCTGGCTCCATCTCGGAGTAGCGGCCGAGCGTCTCCTCGAAGAGGATGCGGAGCTCCAGACGGGCTAGGGCGGCGCCCAGGCAGAAGTGGCGGCCGCCGGCCCCGAAGGCCTGGTGGTCTGGATTGCGGAGCACGTCAAAGCGATCCGGATCGTCGTAGCGGCTCGCGTCGCGGTTCGACGACACGTACCACATTGCGACAACGTCGCCCTCGCGGATCGGCTGCCCGCCGAGCTCGGTGTCGCGGGTCGCCGTGCGGCGGAAGTGGGCGAAGGCCGGGTACATCCGCAGGCACTCTTCGACGGCGCCGGGGATCAACGAGGGATCGTCGACCAGGAGCCGCCGCTGGTCCGGGTGCTCCATCAACGCCTTCATCCCGCTGGTGTAGGTCGCCTTGGTGCTGTCGTTGCCGGCGGCGACCAGAAGGAAGAAGCCCATGACGATCTCGTGCTCCTCGAGCTTGTGCCCGTCGACCTCGGCGTGGACGAGGACGCTGGTCAGGTCGTCGGTCGGGTTCTCGCGCCGCGCCGCGATCAGCCGCCGGCAACGCTCGAAGATCTCCGGGATGTCCTTCTCGAGCATGCCCTCGATCCCGCCGGGGTTGAGGTCGGGGTCGCTCGCCCCAAGGGTCGAGTTCATGAGGTTGGCCCAGACGGCGTCGTCCTCCGGGGGGATTCCCATGAAGCTCCCGATCACCCGCGAGACAGCCGGCTGGGCGACGTCGTTGACCAGGTCGCAGGTCTCCCGTCCCTCGAGCCGGTCGAGCACGTCGACGACGATCGCGCGGATCTCGTTCTCGTGCGCGGCGATCCGTTTCGGCGTGAAGCCGGCCTGGAAGAGCTTCTTGACCCGGTCGTGCTTGGGCGGGTCCTGGCCGATGAACATCGCGCTAGTCAGCTCGTGCGGCAGCACCGAGACGATCGTCACGCCGCCCCGCTCCGACGAATAGGTCTGCCAGTCGCGGCTCACCGCATGGACGTCATCGGCGGTGGTCACCGACCAGAAGCCGTCGGCCTCGGGGAACTCGGTGATCCGCTCGGTCCGGTGCACCGGGCACTCGCGGCGCAGCCGCTCGAACAGCGCATACGGGGGCCCGTCGAGCCAGTGTTCGCGCTCGGTGAGCAGCAGGCCGTCGAGGTGGCCGTTGTCAGGCGTCATGCCGGCCGTCGGGGCTCAGGTCGCATAACCGCCGCGATGCTACTGGCCAGCCAGCCAAACTGCTGCTCACGCCGTCGCATCGAGGTGGGGATCAGCCGCCGCGGCCCAGTGTGACGGCGGTTAGCGGAGGGCAGGCCGTGAGCGATAGTCGCCCGGATCGCCCACACCCACGGCACACCCGAACGAGCGGGACGACGATCGCTAGTCGGGCTCGATCGGCTCGAGCACAACGACCTGGATCTCGCGCTCGGTGTTCCCCTGGTAGGCGTCGTAGTCGGGCCAATAGCCGGCCATGGTGGTCCACATCTCGGGCCGCTCCTCGGCACTCGCGGTACGCGCCCGGGCGCGGAACACCTCGTCCTTGACCTGGACGCCGACCTCGGGCTCTGCCACAAGGTTCAAATACCACGCCGGCGGCTTGTCGGTGCCTCCCTGCGAGGCAACGATCAGCAGGGCGTCACCGCGGCGCCCGTAGATCAGCGGGGTGGTCCGCTGCTCGCCCGAGCGGCGTCCCGTCGTCGTCAGCAGCAGCACGAGGGCGCCGCGCCAGTAATGGCCCTCCTCGCCGTCGGTAGCTCGGTACCGCTCGACGTGTTCCTGACCGAAGAGCATCGCGCGATCATGGCACCGGCCAAAAAGCCGCGCATCGTCCCGGGCGTCCGTGCGATTGGTGTGCGATCGGGAAGTTCCCCCATCTGACGCCAGCTAGCAGAGCTCGGACCCTTGACTCGGTCGGCGGGGGGGAGCGCGGGGCTCGTCATCCCCGCACGGAAGGCACACCGGTGCGGGGATTTCCGAGCGAATCAGCGGAGGGGGTGGAAGTCGAACCCACGAGCCGCCTTACGAGGGCCAACGGTTTTCGAGACCGCCCCAGATACAGTCTTTATCCCTGCAAATCGGCACTATGCGATTTCCAATGCGCCCCGATTGCGCCAGTTACGGCTTGATCGGCTCGAGCGCGTCCTCGGAGACGCCAAGATCCCGGAACACGTCCTCCCGGTGAACGTATCCCTTGCGATAGACGATGAGACCGTCCTGCCACCTACACAGATCGGCGGCCTGCGTCCGGACATCCGCTCCGCTCTGCTGCCCTCGCCCGAGCAGCGAATGGTACGAGATCGTGTGCTCGCCCAGGTCGAAATAGACCTCGGGCTCAACGCGGATCTCCTCGCCAAAGGCATCATCGAACTGCCGATGCCATTCCCGTACACCATCGTGGCCGAAATAGACCGCCCTGCCGGGGCCCGTCACGGCCGAGTGGAGCTCGATCTGCGGATCGCAGTACATGATGTAGGCCTCGACATCGCGCGTGTTGAACGCCTCGTTCGCGCGGCGATGCAGTTCAACGTTCGACTCGGTCACTCGCCCCGAGCCTAATCTGCGTCGCCGAGCTCGTGTACAGCCGGGCGCCCACTTTGCGGGCAGGCTGGTCGCCCTTGCAGACCTCTAACTAGCGCGCTTTGGAAGTCGGTTGGCGAATCGGCGCCGTCCTGCGATTGGTGCGCGACCCGCAGATCCGCAGGCGCGGCGCGAGATCCGGTACTGGAGCGCTGGACTCAATCGCTGAACTGGGATTCCAGCCCATCGTGGCCCTGGCGTGCCGAAGGCAAGCGTGAGGCGCGTGCAGGGACTTCTGAGCTACCTAGCGGAGGGGGTGGATTCGAACCCACGAGGCGCCTTACGACGCCCAACGGTTTCGAGACGCCCCGGATCCGACCTTTTCTCCCTGCAAATCGCTGCAATTGGGCTTCTCGTGCGCCTAGATTTGCGCCCGAAATCAGCGAAGCTCCCGGGGCTGATCCGGGCTCGCCCCTGTTTTCCGTGTAATCGCGGAGAGTCCGCGCTTCAGCGCACGTTATCGGCGCCTGATCCCGGTGAGAGCCGGTCGGTACCGGGGCCTCCCCGCATGAAATCGGACCCCCCGGCCCCGAGCAGGACGTCGTTGCCCCCTCCGCCGAATAGGCGGTCGTTGCCGGCCGCCCCCAACAACCGGTCGTTGCCAGCTTGGCCGAAGAGGCTGTCGTTGCCGACCGACCCCGCCAGCAGGTCCTGGCCGGCGGCCCCGAGCATCGTGTCGTTGCCCTTCTGCCCGTAGAGGCGGTCGTTTCCTCCCTGCCCGAGCACGGTGTCGTTGCCGTTCCCAGCGCGGACCGTGTCGCGGCCGCCGCCGGCGCAGACGAGATCGTTTCGGCCGAATCCGATGATCAGATCGTTCCCGCCGCGTCCCGCGAAGACGTCCCGGCTGCCGGTACCGCGCAGGACGTCGGGCCCGTTCGTGCCCGTGTGCGTGGCGACTTGGCCGCGGCAGCGCGCCTGCCCGCCTCCGCCGCCGTCCGGTGGCGGGGGTGGGGGTGGGGGCGGAGTAGCGGTCGTGGTCGCGGTCCAAGGCAGGTTTCCGGTGTCGCAGGGCGGGCTGGTCGTCCTCACCCTCAGGGTTCCCGACGCGCTCTGGGCGCCGGGAAATGAACCTGAGAACGTAAACGGCGCGGTCGTGTCGGCGAACGAGTGATTCGTGATCGGCAGCGGCGTGGGGTAGGTCGCGCCGATGCCGCTGAACGTGCAGTAGTCCCCCGGCAGCGGGCCGTCAGCATTGAAGCTGGTGATCCCGGAGCCGTCTGCCGAGACGGTGAAGCTCATCGCGGTACCCCCCTGAACCGTGCCGTTGTAGGTGGCGCCGGCGATGTGGTTCGCTGCCGCGGGCGAGGCGAGCACGGCGGTTGCCAGTAGAGCCACCCCGAGCGCGATCCGCAAAGGAAAGCCCATGCTCTCGCTCCTCCGCCGAAACCGCACGACGATTGCGCTCGAGGTCACCTCGTCCTCCTTGACACAAGGTATCGGACCGGAGCGAGCCTCCCATCGGCCGGCGGGGCGGTCAATCGGGATGTCAGCTTGCTGACATACGGCTCCCGCCGGCCGGCGGCCAATCGCGGGAGTCGCTATCCACGAGGGCTTCGAGATCTGGCGCGGCGAGCGTTGCTGCGGATAATCTCGACGCATGAGACGCATGGCCGTGCTGCTCGGGGTTGCGTTGGTCGCGGCCTCGGGGTGTGGCGGGGACGACGGTGAGGATACGGCTCCGACCGAAGCGGCGAGCGGAGGCCTGAGCGTCGATCCGGAGTCGGGACCAGCCGGTACGACCGTCTCCTGGAGCATCTCGGGTTGCGAGCCCGGCGACGAGAAGGGCGTCGCGATCTACGCCGCGCCGCTCGAGGAGTACGGGTCGGGGGCCCAAGCGCAGCGAGTCGCCGAGAGTCCGCGGGGTAAGCAGGAGAGCGGCACCATCACCATGCCCGATGACTCCGACCCGGGGGAGTACACGATCACCGGGACTTGCCTCTCGCGCGAAGAGCTGGGTCAAGGCCAGATCCAGCTCGGCGTCAAGGAAGAGACGGTCGGCTTCACGGTTACCGGCTAGCCCGGGTGCCGCGGGGCGGACGGTCGGGGCATCGTCGACGCGGACAGCTCTGGACTCGCCCACGTTGGCTCTACCTAGCGGAGGGGGTGGGATTCGAACCCACGAGCCGCCTTACGACGGCCAACGGTTTTCGAGACCGCCCCGTTCAACCACTCCGGCACCCCTCCGGGGAGTCGATGAAGAGGCTAGATGATGCCTGCTTGGACGCCGACTGAAGCGGAGAGGGTGGGATTCGAACCCACGAGGCAGGTTAACCCCGCCCACGCGATTTCCAGTCGCGCTCCTTAAGCCACTCGGACACCTCTCCGGGGCCTGAAAGGGTAGCCGCAGCCTCGCCCTCCAGCGGCGAGAATCAGCCGCAAGGTGACCGCCCCCGACATCAACGATCCGGGCCTGCTGAGCGACGCCGAGACCGCGCTGCTCGTCGACCTCTACGAGCTGACGATGGCGGCCACATACCACCGCGAGGGAATGGACGAGCCGGCGGTCTTCGAGCTGTTCGCGCGCAAGCTGCCGCCGCGCCGGGACTGGCTGCTTTCCGCCGGAGTCGGTCCGGCGCTGCGGCTGGTGCGGGAGATGCGCTTCGGCGCGGCGGAGCTCGAATACCTGCGCTCGCGCGGCTTCGAGGAGGGCTTTCTCGAGCGCCTGGCCGACCTGCGCTTCAGCGGCGACGTCGATGCGATGCCCGAGGGCACGGTCTGCTTCGCCAACGAGCCGATCGTGCGGGTCACCGGCCCCCGCATCGAGGCGCAGCTGCTCGAGACCCTGCTGCTCAACCAGGTCAACTTCCAGACGATGGCGGCGACGAAGGCGGCGCGGGTGGTCCTCGCCGCCGGCGGCGGCGAGCCCGGCCAGGGCGATCGCGTCCTCGACTTCTCACCCCGGCGCGACCACGGCATCGACGCGGCGATGAAGGTGGCGCGGGCCGCGGCGATCGCCGGCGCCGGCGGCACCTCGAACGTCGCCGCGGCGATGCGCTACGGCCTCGAGCCGGTGGGGACGATGGCCCATTCCTTCGTCCTCTCCTTCGCC
>Ga0299913_10001457_pt1 | contig 17517 bp, 18 predicted proteins | sample RVTome_9_FD_201360 | JGI IMG/M metagenome (GOLD analysis project Ga0299913, IMG submission 201360) | Soil microbial communities from uranium-contaminated site in the Upper Colorado River Basin, Wyoming, United States - RVT155D38 (version 2) ... | reverse complement strand
ACCGGAAGGTCGATGATCCGAAGACGTTGGACGTTCACGACGGAGAGAAGCGTGTCGCCGTCAAACACCGACGCCCGTATGTGCTGGATCCGCTTGCCCTCCCTCACGAGATCGGTCTCGATGCGTAGCGGAACGATGGGTACGACCCGGAACAGCTCCATGGTCAACCGACTGACCTGCATGTCGGCAAGAGTGGGGACATGGTCTTCGACGTGACCGGCCACCAGGGCCGCCAAAGCCCCTCCATGCTGACCCTCCTCGTACCAGCCCGCATTGGCCAGCGGTGTCGACCGATATACACCTGTCGAGTCATCGGGCAGATATACGCCCGGGTAATCCTCACTCATCGTGGCGGGACGGTAACCGAGCCCGACCCCGTCACAACCAGACCCTGGCACCCGGGGCTTTCTCGTTTAGGATTTCCGGACGTGACGACAGAAGCATCGACGGAGAGCCTCCCGACCGTGTCTCGCGTGGGCCCGCCTTTGATCGTGGCCTCCACCCTGGCGTCGACCCTCGGGATCGTCATTGCTCAGTTCCTCGACGACTTGGGCGACGGCATCCTCGCAGTGATCCTCGGCGGTGAGGGCGTTTTCTACAACAACAGGACCGAGTTCACCGGTGCCGATGACATCGCCTGGGCAGGTGGATTCGTCTTGTGCCTCATTGTGGGTCTGTTCGCCCTTTTCGTCTATCCGACCCAGCGCGGGCACGGAGTGTCCAGGCTGGTGCTCTTGTGGATGCTGCTTCACGTTCTTCGTCAGGCTCTCGCCCAAGCCGTCGTTCTCCCGTTCAGTGACGACAGCCAATTGGCCCTTGCCTACGGGACGTTCGAAGCGCCTGCAGGTCTGGACATGGTCATCGCGGCCGGGGGTGCGGTGGGTCTGCTCCTCGTCGCGCTCTCTGCCGCTTCTGCCTTCCTGGCTTTCACCCCACACCGGCGCCATGTGTCCGCGGCCAGAAAACGTCTGGTGTTTGCGCTGTGGATCGCCCTCATCCCGGCTGTGGTCTCGGCATTCGTGGCGATTCCCTTCTTCCTGCCGGACAGCGAAGGGCTGGTCCTGCCCGGGCTTCCTCTGGTCGCGGTCATGTTTCTGGCAACCCTTGCAGCCGCGCCCGGGACAACCACGGTCGTCGGACCCGAGGACGAACGAAACATGGCGTGGCCATGGGGTCTGGTGGCCTTCTTGCTGGCGCTCCTCGTATTTTCCCTCGGAGTACTTCAGGGGGGAGTTTCGATCGACCCGAGGCAATGGGGTTAGCTTCTCACAAATCTGCTGTCGTGATCACGGTCAGCGATGGTGTGTCGGCCGGTGTTCGAGAGGACGGGTCCGGCAACGCCCTGGAGATGATGCTCGCCGACCACGGGTTCGAGGTTTCCCGTGACCTGGTGCGCGATGAGTCTGACGAGATCTCCCGGGCAATACTCGACGCCTGCTCCGATGGGCGTCTGGTCGTCACCACCGGTGGGACCGGGTTCGGGCTGAGGGATGTAACTCCGGAGGCGACTGCGTCGGTACTCGAGCGGGAGGCGCCCGGTCTCCTTCAGGCCATGATCGCCCGTGGGCTCGAATCGACTCCCATGGCGGCGTTGACCCGCGCCCGGGCAGGAACGGTGGGCAACTCGCTGGTAGTGAACCTGCCAGGTTCCCCGAAAGGGGCCGTCGAGAATCTCGAAGCGATAATCGATGTGATCCCCCACGCTCTCCAGTTGTTGAGCGGGGACAACCGCCATCATTGATCGTTGGGGTACCAGAGCCCAACCAACTAGCGTGCAGACGTCTCTGAGTCTCCCGGGAGAACGATGAAGATCTCACAAGAGTTCGTGGTGGAACGGACCCCAACCGAAGTCTGGGCTTTTTTCCAGGACATCCCCGCCGTGGCTCAGTGTCTGCCCGGTGCCGCCCTGGAGACTCAGAACGAGGACGGCTCCTACGAGGGCAATCTCGCGGTCAAACTCGGGCCCATGACAGCGGCCTTCGAAGGCAAATGCGTGATCACACCCGACGAATCGAAGATGTCGGCGAAGATAGAAGGCCGCGGAGTCGACAAGAAGGGCGGCTCACGGGGTCAGGTTTCGGTGGTATACGACATTGGGGAGGATCCCACCGGATGCAAGGTCGTCATCGATGCCGACGTCACTCTGTCGGGCCCTGCGGCCCAATTTGGCCGCACCGGGCTGATCAACGAGATGTCGAAGCGACTGATCGGGGACTTCGTCACGTGTCTCGAAGGCAAGCTGGAGGCAACGACCAAGGAGGAAGCCGAGGCGGTAACGGCTGGTCAGGTCAGCGGGATCTCCCTCTTCTTCTCCTCATTCTGGTCCTGGATCAAAGGTCTCTTTCGGGGGCCCAAAGAGTGAAGACCAAGTTTCTGGCGCTCGCCGTGGCGGGCGGGTTGGTCTTCGCCGCCTGCGGGAATGGGAGCAACGACGACGGCGAGTCGATCGCGGGCCAGGATGTTGTCGTCGAGATGTATGACAACCGGTTTCAATACACCGACATCCAGATCCCGGTCGGTGGGACAGTCACGTGGGTAGGAGCAGGCCGCAGCCCGCACAACGCAGTGGAAGCCACCGGAGAGTGGTCGACGGAGTCGGCTTTCGGAAGTCTCGAGCAGCTCGAAGGGGATGAGGCAGTCCTCACCTATGACGAGCCCGGTGAGTACGTTTTCTTCTGTACTTTCCACGGAAACGCGAACGGAAATGGAATGGCCGGTGTCTTGATCGTCGGAGAAGACTGAGATTGACGAGGCGTCTCATGCTGTGGGCCACGCTCTCCGCGTTCGCCGTTGCAGGGTGCGCCGGTCCTCCCGACGGTGAAGCCGCACCCGCCGCGACGGGGGACACCACTACCGACTCTCCCGGCGAATGGTCCGGAATGACCCGACAGGTTCCGGACCAATATCCCACGGTCCAGGCAGCCGTCGACGCGGCCGAGCCGGGCGATCTGGTGTTGATCGACCGGGGCACTTACCGCGAGGCAGTCGACGTGAGAACCCCCGGAATCACCATCCGCGGGGTCGATCGCAACGAGGTCGTCATCGACGGGGAGTTCGAGCGCGCCAATGGGATCCAGGCATTGTTCACCGATGGCGTGGTGGTCGAGAATCTGACCACCATCAATCATCAACGCAACGGTGTCTTCTGGAGTGGGGTGCGGGGGTACCGGGGTTCGTACATCACTGCGGTCAACAACGGCGACTATGGGATCTATGCGTTCGACTCGGGCGACGGGCTCTTCGAGCACTCACACGCCAGTGGATCGCCCGATGCGTCGTTTTACATTGGTCAGTGCAATCCATGTGACGCGGTGATCACCGATTCAATCGGTGAATACAGCGGGCTGGGCTATTCAGGGTCCAACGCCTCCACCAATATCTATCTCGTCAACAATGTGTTCCGCTACAACGGTACCGGGATGGCGCCCAACTCATTGGACGGTGAGCTGCTTCCTCCCGCTGAGAACGTGGTAATTGCCGGAAACCTGATCCACGACAACGGTTACGGCGATTTTCCTCACAAGACGGCACAGTGGGCCGCTCAGGGGATGGGGATAGCCCTGGCCGGGACCATTGACTCTCTCGTCGCCAAGAATCTGGTGGTCAATCATCCGTTGAACGGGATCGCGGTGTTCCCCAATGTCGATGCGAATGTCTGGATGTCAGCCGACAACACGATCTCGACGAACGTAGTGGCGGGATCTGGGCTGGGTGATCTAACGCTCACCGGCCCGAGCGGGTCCGGCAATTGTTTTGCCCACAACGATCATGGCTGGGCCATGCCGCCTGTGCTCGAGTTCACCCAGTCATGTGGCGGATTGCGCCTACCGGCCCTTTGGGAGCTTGGCGCCCTCTCTGCTCAATTCGGCCGCGTCATCGAGCGGGGTCTGGGACTGGACACCGACGTCTTCTACGGAGACATGCCCTACCCACCGGATCAGCCCCAGATGCCTGGTGGCGCCGAGGCTCCCGTCGTCCCCGCCGTCAACGTATTCGCCAATGCACGGCCGGATATCGACACAATCGCCGTCCCGGCGATGCCATCGAACTTGGAAATCACCCAACAGAAAGGGTTCAACATCATGGGAGTGACGTTTGCATCCACGATCGGAGGATTCGTCGGCCTCTATGCCTACGTCCTGCCATTGGTGCTCTACTCGGCGTGGGTGGTGATTGCCGTCTGGGAGATCATCACCCGTCGTGAAGATCTCAGCCGGGGTGGCGGGATCAGCTGGATCCTCATCATTCTCATCGTTCCCTTCATCGGCGTGATCGCCTACTACCTATTTGGCAAGAGCAGGATCCCCGCTGCGTACCGGTGGGTCCTCCTCGCCGGGGGGATGACCGCATACCTGGTGTTACTCGTCCTCGGATTGTTGATCGGGGACGTCGTCTAGGTCGATATGCCCCCCGAAAACCCCCAACGACAAGGTGTTTCCCGGCGCGAGTTGTTGAAGAAGGCAGGTCTCGGTGGGGCGGTCCTCTTGGGCGGCTCGGTGCTCGGCGCAGCCGTTCGCGACGACGATGCCGCCACCGGCAGCGGTGACCAAGTCGGCGGGCACAACACGACAGTTGGCGAGGATGTCATGTCCTCGATCTATGGCCATGGCACCGGTCCTCCCCGCGGGTTCGAGGAGGCTTCGCTCGCAGCTCACACCGTTCCACCACCCCAGGATGGCCAGCCCGCGGGTGTGGTTCGCGAGTTGGAGATCCGGGCGGAGGAGAGACTGGTCGAGGTCGGCCATGAAGTGCAAGTGGAGGCATGGACCTATAACGGCACGGTGCCGGCACCGATCATCCGGGCAACCGAAGGCGATCGCTTGCGGATCCACTTTGAGAACCGGACTGGTCATGCACATTCGATCCACTTCCACGGTGCTCATCGCCCTGAGATGGATGGGTGGGAGCCTGTCCCTTCCGGCGGCGAGGTCATTTACGAGATCGAGGCTGGACCCGCTGGATTACATCCCTATCACTGCCACACCCCACCGTTGGCCGAACACATCGCCCGCGGTCTGTACGGCATGCTGATCGTCGATCCCGAAGGTGGTCGCTCCGACGCCCAGGAGATCGCCCTGATTCTCTCGGGTTTCTCCAACGAGACCATTGGCAGAAATGGGGTGGTCGTCTGGAACGGTGTTGCCGGGTTCTATCACGATTTCCCCATCAAGGTTGCTCGTGGGGAACCGGTCCGGGCCTACATCGTGAACATGCTCGAGTATGAGCCGCTGGCTTCGTTTCATCTCCATGCCCAGACCTTTGACGTGTACCCGGCCGGGATGGGAGAGTCGCCAACGTTTCGCGATGACACCATTTCATTGACCCAGGGTCAACGGGTCATGGTCGAGTTCACCCTGCCGGACTATGGGCGGTACATGTTCCATCCCCATCAGCATTGGCTCGCCGAAAAGGGCGCCATGGGATGGTTCTCAGCCGTTTGAAGGGGGCTAGAGCTTGGTGATCTTGTCTCCAACGCGGAACGATCCGGGCTCTACGACAAAGGCATTCACTCCACGGAATCGGTTTTCCCGACCGACGCCGACGTTGGCGAAGCGAAGTGCTTCCTTGCCGAAGCGACCGGCGAACTTGTCGCACCCGGTGTGAGGGACTTCCGAGATCTCAACGACGGCATCGCCGACCTGGATCTGTGATCCGGGCGGCAGGTTCTCAATGGAGATGTCCATGTCGACGTAGATCTGGTCACCGGCGAGAGGCCACCGTTCCCTGGTGACTGCCACCGCGTCGGTCACCCTCGAATTCATCAGGGTCAATTGCGATGCCAGGTAGGGGTTGCCATTGGCGTCCACATTCTTGATCCAACGGTCACCCACGAGACCACCCTCTTTGGAGAGTTGGGCCGACTGGACGACCTCTCTCTCGTTCTCGCCTGGCCGCCGTACGATCATCTCGATGGGTCCTGCGTCATTCGGGGATTGGAGGATGTCCTCCACCATCGTCTGGAGCTCTTCGGTCGTTCTCTGCATATCGTCAGTATGGCGCGCGGGTTTTTCGTTGTCGTGCGGATAATCGGGGCGGGGTGAGTGGGGGTGGGCTCACCCCTTGGGTTTTGGTCGTCTGCGTTTTTGGGCGAGCTTGAGGTGTTCTTTGGTGTGGTGCCATCGGCATAGGAGTACGCCTTTGTTGATGCTGGTGGTGCCGTGGTCTGCCCAGTGGTCGGTGTGGTGGATATCACACCAGCGGGGATCCCGGTCGCAACCGTCTGCTTGGCAGTGGCGGTCCCTTGCGATGATGGCCCTGCGTTGTGCTGGGCTCCACACCCGGGTCTTGCGGCCGACGTCGACGACCTCGGAGTCGGGGCCGAAGATGATCCGGGTGACCGAACAGTCACAGGCCAGCATTCTCAGGGTTTCGATGGTGAGGATGTCCCCGTCGAGGGTCTCATGACAGCCACCGGCGATTCCTTGGAGGGCTGGCAGGTCGGCGAGGACCATGAGATTGGGTTTCTCCCCGCCGACTGTGGGGGTGTCGCCGTGGTCCAACCAGTCTCGGCATAGGTCTTCCAGAGCGTCGTGGCGGCGTTGTCGGGGGCTGCGGGTGTCGTCTGGGCCGGGTGGCGGCATCAACGCGTCGAGGACGGTTTGTAGGGCTTGTCCGGTGTGGGGGGTGAGCCAGCCGTCGACCCGTCTCATCCCACCTGCTGTTTTGGACAGTGAGAGTCCTCTACGGGCGAACTGGCTTTCGGTGTCGAGTTCTCCGGGTCCGTCGACCGACTGGCGCCAGTATTCGACTGCTCTGGCGGTGTCTTTCACCGAGAGACCTTCCACGATCTCCACCAGCCTCTCCTCGGCTTCAGGATAGGAGTTGGGGACGGTGTCGGCGGCGGCGAACAGATGACGGGTCTGGTCGGTGGACAACCGGCCATCGGCCCATGCGGCAAACGCTGCCGGTGCCTTTTCGGCGGCGTTGGCTCGGGCCATCACCTGTTGGGCGTGGCCAGCCGACATGCGGCCCCGATGTTTCAGATAGGCGGTAGGGGAGGGGTAACCCAACTCTTCGTGGCCAGCTTTGCTGGCCAATCGATGGACGTGTCGAGCCAGGATCACATCCAAAACGTCGCGGGCACAGAGGATCTCACCGATCTCGACATCCCGCTCTGCGACACTCAAATCCTGACCAGCGGCCACGACCAGTTCATCAAGAACCGAACGAAGCTGACTCATTCCATCTCCCCTTCCATGCCACCGACCCTACGACCCGGCTGTGACAAGAAACCCGGAGGGGTCTCGAAGATCGCAATCGGCCGTGGAATCCGTATCTCGAAACCAAGGACAGGCCTGGTCCGTATTCGCATTTGAATACGCTCCCAGGATGGCGTTTGGTGACAAACGAATCGCGATCGTGCCGGCCAACCAAGCTTCATGTGAGGACCTGCAGGCGGTTTTCGGCACTCGCGGGACGGGGCACGTATGCCAGTGCCAGCGGTACAAACTTCAGCCGCGGGAGTCGTTCGGATCGTTTCCCGTCGAGGAGAGGGCCTTTCGACTGCGTGAGCAGACCGACTGTGGCTATCCAGACTCCGACGCCACCAGCGGCCTCGTTGCCTACCTCGATGATGAGCCCGTGGGCTGGTGTGCGGTCGAGCCGCGTCCGGAGTTCACAGGGCTCGTGCGCGTTTTCCGGGTTCCCTGGGAGGGTCGCGCGGAGGATACGACCGATACCAGTGTCTGGGCGGTGACATGTTTCTTCACCCGGGCCGGGTTTCGCAAGCGTGGAATCAGCCGCTCGATGGCCCGTGCCGCAGTCGATTTCTCCCGCACACGAGGCGCCCGTGCCGTCGAGGGCTACCCGATTACCACGAAGAATGTGATCGCCGAGGAGCTCCATGTGGGGACCGAGGCCACGTTTCGCGCTGCAGGATTCACCGAGGTGAGTACACCCACCAAACGAAGGGTCGTCATGCGGATCGACTTCTAGAAGCGATCGACTCCTCTCGACCGGCGCTCGCCTACCGGGTTGCCACAGTTTCGATCCAAGCAGCGACGGGCTCGGTCTTTCCCTTGAGAGTGAGAAAGCGTCGCTCCAGGCCATCGATCTCGATTCCGGCGAGGCGGACGATGTCGTCACTCATGACCAGCTCACCTCCCTTGGCTGCTGAACCGAGACGGGCGGTGGTGTTGGGGACATCACCGAGGATTGTGAAGTTCAATGAGCCCGTCTCACCGACAACGCCCGCATAAGCCTGCCCGGTGTGGACTCCGATGCCGACCGGGAATCTGGCGCCGAGCTCCCCCTGTTGGCCCAGGGCAGCGAGCAGGTTCCGACCGGCGGCCACGGCTGTCTGCGTGTGACGCTCACCAACGAAACCGGGAACCCAAAACGCCATCACGCCATCTCCGACGATGTGATCGACCACGCCATCTTCGGAGTCGATCGCGTCGAATGCCAGGCGGAAGAAGCTGTCCAACGAAGAGGAGAATTCGGATGGCGACATGGTTTCGGCAAGACTCGTCGACCCTCTCACGTCCGCGAACAGCATGGAGACATCGAGCTCGGTGCCGCCCTTGACCTTCTCGATCCCGGCCACACAGTATCGGCATAGTTGTTCGTTCAGTTTCCACCGTCGGAAACCAACCAAGCGGAAAAACGGGGCGAGTGGGCCTTCGAAAGGAGCCTGGCATAGTTTGCAGCGAGGCGATCTCGGAATGCGGCGAAACAGACGACTGGCGGGACCGAGCCCTTTCCCTTCGCCGGTCAGCAAGCCATGCCAGTACTCCCCGGCCTCGACTCCGTGAAACTGAGGTTTGGTCGATTCACCACCCATCCTGGCGAAATCTAGTGAAAGCCCTGGAAAACCAGCTCCTCAGCCGTCGAGATTGTTGGCCACGTGCGTGACGATTGGCCATGCGCCGTCCGTCGTGTTTGAAATGACTGTCCAGGTCAAACCTTTGATGGGGTCATGAACGCTGTAGAAGGAAACACCGGCGTCGCCTCCGATCATCTTTACGGCCGGTCCTGACTCCGCCAGCCAGAAGCCAAGGCCGTAACTTGCCTTCTCCGCTGGCACCTCATTGTGCGGCCGCGTCATCTCTTGCACCCAATCCACCGGCACTATTCGACCGTCGGAGAAGGAATTCCAAAAGACGTCCATGTCGGTGATCGTCGTATAGATCCCGCCGTCGCCGTTTCCACGGACAGGCAGATGAAAAACGTTCGTCCGAAAGCCTTCGCGGTCCAAATAGCCGAGAGCCATGCGGCCAGATGGCTCGTCCGATCGTAGGAAAGCCGTGTCTACCAATCCGACCGGTTCGATGACGAGGTCGATGACGAGGTCGTGGTACGGGGTGAGGGCGGCACGCTCGGCGATGAGCGCGAGCACCATGTAGCCCCCATTGGAATAAGAGAACCGTTCCCCCGCTGTGAACTTGGTCGGATGACCATCCAGTTCGGCGAGGAAAGTCTCGGTGGTGCCCAACTGGTGGATCGGGGACACGAGCACGTAGTCGTTCGAATCCAGGGCTCCGTTCTCTTCGTCGATGTAGTCGCCGATTCCGGACGTATGCCCCAGAAGATGTCCCACGGTTACGTCATCCGCGATCAGCGAGAGATCGTGGCCCAGCAGCGAGCGGGCGGTGGTATCCAGCGAGAGAATGCCGTCAACGATCAAGCTCACCACGGCCAGTGCAGTGAAGGTCTTTCCACCACTGGCGATGGCGAACTGGGTGTCGTCTGTATTGGGCACCTGGAACCCACGGTGCGCCAACCCGTAGGCATCAGAAAGCTGTGTTTCGCCACCAAGGTCGATCCGCACCACACCCGAGAATCCGGTCTCGAAGGCGACGCGACGAAGGGACTCGGTGAAATCGATCATCGGCTGATGGTACGACCGCAGTCCAAAATCCCATGGTCTCTATCGCTGCCGGGGCTGGGCGACCTCCTCGATCACGTCGAAGACCAGACGGTCCGCCTCCTCTACCGATCGGCGAGGGCTCGTCGATGAGTCTGCCTGGATTACCCATTATTCAACCGCTGGGTTGACAAAGCTGGTCCCACGACTTATATTCAACCAAATGGTTGACAACGCCGCAGCTGATCGGTTGTCGGATGTTTTCTCGGCCCTCGCCGACCCGACGAGACGAGACATGGTGGCCAGGCTCGCCGCGGGCGATGCCACCGTCACCGACCTTGCCGAGCCATACGACGTCACCGTTCAGGCGGTCTCCAAGCATCTGAGGGTGCTCGAAGATGCGGGATTGGTCAGCCGATCGAAGGATGCGCAGCGTCGACCAGTGCATCTCGAAGCGGAGGTATTCGACATGATGACCAAGTGGATAGAACGCTATCGGCGACTCGCCGAAGAGCGGTACGAGAAGCTGGACGCCGTCCTCGAGACGATGTCCGAGAACGAGAAGGAAAAGAGCAAATGACGACCAACACCCAACACGAAACCGAGATCATCGTCGACCCCGACGTCCCCCTGGTGCGAATCATCCGGGAATTCGACGCCCCGCCAGAGAAGGTGTTCAAGGCACACACCGACCCTGACATCCTCAAGTTGTGGAACGGCCCCGACGGCTATGAAACCGAGTTCGAAACCTTCGACTGCCGAACCGGGGGTTCGTGGCGATATAAGTCCACCGGTGAAGACTGGGAAGGCTGGTTCCGTGGGTCGTTCCACGAGATCCGGCCGAACACCGTGATCATCCAGACATTCAACTACGAGGACATCCCCGACGGCGTGGCCCTGGAACGCATTGAGTTCGAGGACCTCGGAGACGGCCGAACCAGGTTGACTTCGACCTCACTGGTCGACTCGTTCGAAGGACGTGACGCTTTCATCGCCAGCGGCATGGAGGTGGGTGTCATCGAGGGCTACAACCGTCTCGACGGGATCCTGGCCGCCGGCTGAACGTTCTGGCCGGGCGATCGTTCGCTTCGCCGAAGGGTCCAATCGCCCGGCTCAGATCGTGACCACCGAACCGCTGCGCCATGCGGACAGCATCGGCTCGTCGTGGGTCAAATCCACCACTGCATAGACCCAGTCTGGCTCCGTGACTTTGGCCAGATCGGTTTCGGACATCCCGGCAGGTCCGGTCGGGTGGGAGTGGAAGACCCCACCCAGCCGCCATCCCTTGGACTCGGCATCCATCAACGCGTCGAAGTGCTCCTGTGGCGGAATTGTGTATGAGACAGGCGAATCGTCCTCGTTGTTCATGAAGTAGACCTTGACCACCAGTTCGCCGTCCATCGCGAGCATGCCGCAGCCTTCGTTGGGCAGCGCGGCGAGACAATGGCCAATGATCTGACGTCGCTGCTCCTCCGGGAGAAGGATCAATGGGCGTGTGCCGGGTCGATGGTCTCCGGGTCGATCCGGTAGCGCTGGAGCGCGTCTCTGACCGCCTCCGGCTTCATTCGCCCGGCTCGCACCAGGCCCGACAACGCCGCCAGCACGACGTGTCCCTTGTCGGTTTCGAAGAACCTGCGGAGCGCGGCACGACTGTCCGATCGACCGTATCCATCGGTACCGAGCACGATGAAGTCCCGGGGCATCCACTTCGCCACCTGGTCCGGGACCATGGTCATGAAGTCGGTCACGGCGACGATCGGCCCGTGCGATCCGGCGAGAAGGCCTGTCACCTGTGGCACTCGCTGCTCGTCGTCGGGATGAAGACGATTCCATCGCTCCACTGCCAGGGCCTGCTCTCGCAACTTCTTGTAGGAGGTCGCCGACCACAGCTCAGCACCCACGCCGTAGAAGTGTGCCAGGTCGTCTCTGGCATCCCGCGCCGCCAGGTTTGCCGTACCAGAGAAGAGGACGGAGACGTTTTGGCCGGTCCCGTCGGGAGCCTCGGCCCATTTGTAGAGGCCGTCGACAACCCCTTGCTCGACTCCCTCCGGTCGCGGAGGCTGTGGGTAGTTCTCGTTGTAGAGAGTCAGGTAGTAGAAGACGTCGTCGGGATCGTCGCCAAACATTCTCTTGATCCCATGCTGGATGATCGTGCCCACCTCGTAGGCGAATGCGGGGTCGTAGGCCTGGCAAACAGGGACTGTCGAGGCGAGCATCAGACTGTGGCCGTCCTGATGCTGCAGACCTTCACCGGCGAGAGTGGTCCTGCCCGCGGTGGCGCCGAGGAGGAAGCCTCGTACCCGTGCGTCGGATGCGTTCCAGATCAGGTCGCCGACCCGCTGGAACCCGAACATCGAATAAAAGATGAAGAAGGGGACCATGGGGACGCCACGGGTTGCGTATGACATGCCTGCGGCGGTCCAGGAAGCCAGGGAGCCCGCCTCGGTGATGCCCTCTTCGAGGATTTGCCCGTCTTGGGCTTCTGCATATGAAAGGAGCATCGATGCGTCAACTGGTTCGTAGAGCTGTCCCTTCGAGGCATAGATCTTCAGCTCCCTGAACAACGAATCCATTCCGAAGGTCCTCGCCTCGTCCGGGACTATGGGCACCACATGAGGCCCGAAACCTTCGGTTCGTGCCAGGGAGCGAAGGAGCCGGGTGAAGGCCGAGGTGGTCGATGCCTCGACCTTCCCGGAGCCGGCCATGACCTCTGCGTAGGCTTCGTCCTCCGGAAGCGGCAGCGATGAGTCGCGCACGGTACGTCGCGGGATAGCCCCGCCGAGCTCCTCTCGACGAGCCATGAGGTATTCGTACTCGGGAGTCCCCGGACCAGGGCGATAGTAAGGAGGCTCCTTGTCCCCTTCGAGAGCCTCTTCGGGAATCTCGTTTTCGAGGTGCAGGGTGCCGCGCATTGCCAGGAGCTGCTTGTTGGTGAGTTCCTTGATCTGATGGGTGGCGTTGCGACCTTCAACGTCGGGGCCCAACGTCCACCCTTTGATCGTCTTGGCGAGTATGACGGTGGGTTTGCCGTTGTCCAGCTCGGTGGCCACCTTGTAGGCGGCGTAGATTTTCTTGAAGTCAAGACCGCCGCGACGAAGATTCCAGATCTCGTCGTCGGTCATGTCGGCAACCAGCTCTTTGGTGCGAGGGTCCTTGCCAAAGAAGTGTTCTCTGACGTAGGCGCCGTCCTCGGCCTTGTAGCGCTGATACTCCCCGTCGACGGTGGTGTTCATCACATTCACGAGAGCGCCCTCGTCGTCTTTGGCGAGCAACTCGTCCCATCCGCTGCCCCAAATCACCTTGATGACGTTCCACCCCGCTCCCCGGAAGACGGCTTCGAGCTCGGTGATGATTTGGCCATTGCCCCGCACCGGCCCGTCGAGACGCTGCAGATTGCAGTTGATCACCCAGGTCAGGTTGTCAAGGCCCTCCCGGGCGGCGAGTGAGATCGAGCCAAGACTCTCTGGCTCGTCCACCTCACCGTCACCGATGAAGCACCAGACCCGGGAGTTCGAGGTGTCGTCGAGACCACGGTTGGCGAGATACTTGTTGAACCGGGCGTGGTAGATCGAGTTGATCGGGCCCAACCCCATGGACACGGTGGGAAACTCCCAGAAGTCGGGCATCAGACGGGGGTGAGGGTATGAAGAGAGACCATGCCCTCCGATCTCGGCGCGGAAATTGTCCAGATGCTTCTCGTCGAACCTCCCCTCGAGGTAGGCCCGGGCGTATGTGCCGGGGGCGGCATGGCCCTGCAGGTAGATGTAGTCACCTCCACCGGGGGCCTCCTTGCCTTTGAAGAAATGATTGAACCCGACCTCGTAGAGGGTGGCCGAGGAGGCAAAGGTGGACAGATGGCCGCCGATGCCTTTCTCGCGATGATTGGCCTTGACAACCATCACCGCGGCGTTCCATCTGATGAACCTGCGGATACGGCGCTCTATGTCCTCATCGCCGGGATATTCGGGCTGTTCCTCCAGAGGAATCGTGTTGACGTAGGGAGTCGTGACCGCCCCCGGGATGCCGAGCCGGCTCTCATGGGCACGCTCCAACAACTTGGCGAGAAGGTACCGGGCCCGGACCGGGCCATACTCGGCCGCTACGGCATCGAGAGAGTCGAGCCACTCCTGGGTTTCGATCGGATCGGAGTCGAAGAGCTGGTTGATGTACTCGTCGCCGATCGTGTCTCCGAGGTCAGAAGGCATACGTAAAGGTTAGTTAGGCGACGATCTCTCGACTCAGCCGGGATTGGAGCCACGATGCGATGACACCCGCCGTCCGAATCGGAGCATCGATCTGGGGGGTGTGGCCGGTGTCCTCCAGTTGGATCAGAGTCCAGTCCGGGCGGATCCAGCACAGCCATTCCACCGAGGTCCTTGAAACAACGCGGTCGGCGATGCCCTGGATGACCAATGTCGGCGCCCTCACGTCCCTGATCATCGATGTGAAGCCGGAGCGATCGAGAAACATCTTTCGGATCGACTGACCGGTCTTCGGAATGGCGTCGGCGGCCCAAGGGAAATGAGTCCGCGTTTCGGCCAACTCGACGAACGACTCGACCAGTTCGAGGGGGACACGGCCCGGCTTGTGGGTGATTCGAGCCAGCGATTCGTTGATCAGCTGGCGTGGCGTCATGGTCGCCAGCATTCGTCTGGAGATGGCCGGTCCGACCACCGGAGCGGCATTCAGGACGAGCCGGCGTGCTGTCGGCCAGTGGATGTGAGGGTCGGGAAATCGCGGTGGGGTGGCCGGCGCGATCAATACGAGGGCGTCAACCAGGTCGGGCCGGTCTGCCGCCACCATCTCGGCCAGCAGGCCACCCAATGAGTTGCCAATGACGACCACAGGGATGCTGAGATGCTCAATGACGTCCACAATGGCCGAGACGTGGGTCTGGAGCGACCAATCGAGTCCGGGTGGCGACAGACCAAATCCGGGCAGGTCGATGGCAACGACCCGGCCGACTGTGGTGAGCCGCGGGCCGACCATATCCCAGTTGGCGATGGATCCACCCAGACCGTGGACCATCAGAATGTCCTGGCCGGCTCCGCCATAGTCCCTCCAATGGATCAGGCCATGGGGCAGTTCCAGGTACTCAGACATCGCGGGAGAAGGGTATCGACAGTCGATCCGTAAGCTGGGAGGGATGCGGGTCCTACTCCTCTCCACCTACGAGTTGGGTCGCCAACCGGTGCATCTCGCCTCACCAGCGGCCTCCTTACGCAGGTCAGGACACGAAGTCCGGACTGTCGACCTGGCAGTAGACGAGTTGACCGACGTCGACGTGAGCTGGGCCGAACGCGTCGCCATCTCTGTGCCGATGCACACAGCGACCCGGCTCGCCGACGAGATCGCCCGTGCCCTCGCCGATGCCCACCCCGATCTCCCCGTGGCGTTGTTCGGGCTCTATGCGGGTGTCGGGAGTGTCGATGTAGCCGCTCGCTTCGAGGGAGAGTATGAGCCCGGGCTCCTTCGGTGGGCAGCGGGAGAGTTGGACGGCGTCCACCGGCACCTGGGTCGCTCGGACCTCGGTGTCCCCGATCGAACCGGGTTGCCGGGTCTGGCGCAGTATGCCCGTCTCGAGCACGGAGAATCCACGGTGCTCGCCGGCGCGGTGGAGACATCCCATGGTTGCCGTCATCGTTGCCGTCACTGTCCGATTCCCGCGGTTTACGACGGCAGGATCAGGGTGGTTCCCCGCGATGACGTCCTCACCGACATCGGCAATCTCGTGGCCGCAGGGGCGAGACACATCACGTTTGGCGACCCCGATTTCCTCAACGCACCGGCTCATTCGCTCAGTGTTCTCGAGACAGCCCACCACGCCCATCCCGACATCACCTTCGATGCCACTATCAAGGTGGAGCACATCCTGGGGCACGCCGGACTTTGGCCCCGGCTGGCCGAGCTCAACCTGTTGTTCGTCGTTTCAGCGTTTGAGAGCATGGACGACGACACCCTCGAGATTCTGGACAAAGGCCACACGGTGGCCGACATGGCCCGGGCGGTCGACCTCACCCGAGAAGCCGGGATCCACATTCGACCCACATGGCTGCCATTCTTCCCTTGGACGACCCCCGATGACGTCGCTCGGATATTCGAGTTCATCGACACGCGCGGCCTCACGGGCTCGATCGACCCGGTCCAGCTGTCGATCAAGCTGCTCGTACCCAAAGGGTCCTTGCTCGCCGACCATCCGGTAGTGACCTCGCACCTCGATCACTACGACACCGACGCCCTCACCTGGCGTTGGGGGTTTGATGACCCGGAGACAGCGGTTCTCCACAAGGAACTGGAGGCCATCGCGGCCAATGCCTCCGATTGCGGTCAGGAGGCCGCTGCGACCATCGACGAAATGCGACAGGCAATGTCCCGGGTGTCGGGTCGGCACCTTCCGCCGCCGTCCGGACCCGTCGTGGTAGCTCCACGACTCACCGAGAGTTGGTTCTGTTGTGCCGAGCCCACCGAAGGGCAATCGGTGTCGATCCGGCTTCGACCCCGTTAGAGTCGCCGAGCCCGCGTCTCAGGAGTCGCTACGGAAAACGTCCTCACTGCATCATCATTGGTGAAGACATTTGGTGATCTGACCGCGGTCGACGGAGTCAGCCTCACCATCTCAGCAGGGGAGACCTTTGGCCTGCTTGGCCCAAACGGGGCCGGAAAGACGACTGCGATCTCCATGATCTGCGGGCTCCTCCGACCAGACGAGGGCTCGGTCACGGTCGCCGGGGAGCCAATTACCACCACTTCGACGCGGGGAAGGTCGGCGATCGGACTCGTGCCCCAGGATCTCGCGATCTATCCCGATCTGACCGGCGAGGAGAATCTGAAGTTCTTCGGTCGTCTCTACGGGATGACAGGCGCACCCTTGGCCTCACGGGTTGGTGAGGTTCTGGACCTTGTGGGTTTGGCCGAGCGCAAAGACGACCACTCCAAGGAGTACTCGGGAGGGATGAAACGAAGGCTGAACATCGGTATCGGCCTCCTCCACAAACCCCAACTCCTGGTCCTCGACGAGCCGACCGTTGGGGTCGACCCACAGTCTCGCAACGCCATCCTCGAATCTGTGGAGAACCTCTCAACGGAGGGCATGGCCGTGCTCTACACCACCCACTACATGGAAGAGGCGGAGCGGCTTTGCGATCGAGTTGCGATCATCGACGAGGGAACTGTTCAGGCCGAGGGCACAAGACGCGAGCTGGTCTCTCTGGTGGGGGAGAAGGACCGTGTCGCCATTTCGGGCACCGGCAACCTCGTCGACGCCACCGAAGCGCTGCGCCGGATTCCCGGGGTCACCGATGCTTCGTCTTCCGACCAGAGGATCGATGTCCTGGCCACCGACGCCTCGGCGATTCTCCCCGAGCTACTGGCCAGTGTCTCCAGCTCCGGTGGGTCGATCACCGGAGTGGAAGTGGAAGAGCCCAACCTCGAGGCCGTTTTCCTGCATCTGACCGGTAAGGCGTTGAGGGACTAATGATCGGGCACAGGGTCTAAATTGCCGGCTTCGCTCCGCATCGCGGGAAAGGATCTCAGGCTCCGGATACGCGATCGGTCCGCTCTCATCCTCGGAATCCTGGCTCCACTTGTGCTCTCGTACATCTTCTTCCTGGTGTTTGGCCCGGCAACGACGGGACAGGGCCTGGGGTTGGAGTTCGGAGTGGTGGACGAAGACCAATCCGGAATTTCGACTTCGTTCACGTCCGTTCTGGAAA
>Ga0299913_10001456_pt1 | contig 17520 bp, 14 predicted proteins | sample RVTome_9_FD_201360 | JGI IMG/M metagenome (GOLD analysis project Ga0299913, IMG submission 201360) | Soil microbial communities from uranium-contaminated site in the Upper Colorado River Basin, Wyoming, United States - RVT155D38 (version 2) ... | reverse complement strand
CTCGTCGCCAGGGAGCAAGCTCCTCGCGTTACCGTTCGACTTGCATGTGTTAGGCATGCCGCCAGCGTTCAATCTGAGCCAGGATCAAACTCTTCAGTTTAAAGCTTTGAGCTTTAGCTAAAGAACGCGATCCCCAAATTACTAAGAATTGAAGTATTTGGTTCTCACGTTTGACTTCACCTTAAAGGCAAACTCCAACGCGAGCACCCACACAAATTATCTGATTAAATTGTTAAAGAACGATCGAAAGGCATTGCAAAAATTACAGGGGCAGACACTTGGTCCGGCGCCGTTCGTCAGCGCCTTCCAGGCAGGTGCCTGTCCCTCTAATTTCGGAAGTTCCCGTTTCCGGGCAGACCCACAATTATACAGGCGAACAAGGCCGCATCACAACAGCTAATTTGCTGGCTGTATTGCTGAAAGGGCGCTTGTTGGTCTCTGTCGGGGTCTGGCCGAGGGGCCACCGTTCCCTCGGCGAGCGGGGCATTATAACGGTCGAAGACCTTGCGTCAACCACTTATTTCCATCGTCTTCAGGTGAGGCGCACCCTGGCAAATTTCCGCTTCCCGACCTGGTATATATGAGTCGATCCGGCGGCGACTTCCCGTCCCCGGTCCTCGACCCTCTCCCCGTCCACGCGTACCGCACCCTGCCCGATCATGCGAAAAGCTTCGGATGTGCTGCTGACGAGCCCGGCCGCCTTCAGGATATGCGCGATCCCCAGCCCGCCGTCCCGGCTGGCGACGTCGACCTCGGGAATCGACTCCGGCATCTCTCCCTGCCGGAACCGGGCGATGAACGCCTCCTGCGCCCTGCTCGCCAAGTCCGTGCGGTGGAATCGGGCAACGATCTCCCGGGCCAGCTCGAACTTGGCGTCCCTCGGGTTCATCCCCTCGGTCACGGAGGTCTTCAGCGCCGCGATGTCGTCAAGACGCCGGAAGCTCAGGAGTTCGAAGTACTGCCACATCAAATCGTCGGATATCGACATTATCTTGCCGAACATCTCATCCGGGGCGTCGGTTATGCCGATGTAGTTGCCGAGCGATTTCGACATCTTCTGGGCGCCATCCAGTCCCACCAGCAATGGTGTCGTCATCACGATCTGCGGATCCTGCCCGTAGTGTTGCTGCAGCTGCCGGCCCACCAGCAGGTTGAATTTCTGGTCCGTGCCGCCGAGCTCGACGTCCGCCCGCAGGGCGACCGAGTCGTAGCCCTGCACCAGCGGATACAGGAGCTCGTGTACCGCGATCGGCTGGCCGCTGCGATAGCGGTTGTTGAAGTCGTCGCGCTCGAGCATCCGTGCCACCGTATGCTGCGCGGCAATCCGGATCAGCCCGGCGGCATCGATTTTCGACATCCAGGTCGAGTTGAACTCGATCCGGGTCGCCGTCGGATCGAGGATCTTGAATATCTGCGCTTCGTAAGTCGCAGCATTGGCGGCGATTTCGTCCCTGCTAAGCGGCGGACGCGTGGCGTTTCTGCCCGACGGATCTCCGATCATGCCGGTGAAGTCCCCGATCAGAAAGACCACTTCATGGCCGAACTCCTGGAACTGCCGCATCTTGTTGATGAGCACCGTGTGCCCGAGGTGCAGATCGGGTGCGGTCGGATCGAAGCCTGCCTTGACGATCAGTTGCGCCTTCTTGTTGAGCCTCAGTGCGAGCCCGTCCTCAGGCAGAATTTCTTCTGTTCCGCGGGAGAGTTCCTTGAGCTGTTCGTCGATGTCCGTCATTTTTCCATTTGCCGTATGCAATTTGCCATTTACCCCAGGCAAGCCCGCGCACTTTAGCATTCCATCGCAACCGGTGACGCTTCCGCGTGACGACGGTGCGCGGGCTGTTCGCCGAGCGCGAGGAAAGGCCTCTTAAAATGCACTTGGCAACGCGCTCTGCTGCGTCCCCGGAGACCGCTTCACCGCACTTTTTATAAAATAGTTTAACGTTATGAGTTTTAACAGCTTTCTTTGACGTCCCCGGCACGTCGCTGTAGAGTAACGCCATCCAGCGACAGGGGGGCGCCCAAGTTGAATCGTCCGGTTAGTCCACTGCTTCACGATTACAAACCGTCGGCCACCAAAGAAGCACGCAAAGCGAGGAAATTCCAGTGGTTCGCCGTGGGACTGGGTTTGCCGCTCGCCGTACTTCTGGTCCTGTCGTTCACCAACGGTGGAGACAGCAAGCCGCCGACTCCGGACACTGATCTGCTCGCCGCCGTGCGTAACGACCCGGCAATCCCGGCGTCGGCTCGCGAGGGGCTCGAGCGCATAGAGCTTGCGACACGAAAGCGCCTGCCCGAGATGAAGCCGGTGCCGCAATACGATTCCCTCGAATTCAGGATACAGTCGGGCGACACGCTGGACCGACTGTTTCGCAAGCACAAACTCGACCTCGCCAATCTTGCCGCCATAGTAAGCCTGCCCGAGGCCGGCGAGCACCTTCGACTGCTGCGTCCCGGCGACGCTTTTCGAATCGAGCATGACGGCGGCAAGCTGGTCAGTCTGTATCGCGAGCTCGGGCTTACCAACGCGCTTTTGGTATCCCGCGGCGAATCCGGATACTTCGCGGAGATCGTCGACAGGCCGATCGAAGTCCAGAAGCGGCTTGCGTATGGGCGCATCGAGACTTCCCTGTTCGAAAGCGCCGCTTCCGCCGGAATGCCCGATAAGTTGATCATGAACCTCGCAGGTATTTTCGCCTGGGACGTGGACTTCGTACTCGACATCCGCAAGGGCGACGACTACTACATTCTCTACGAAGAGATTTATCAGGACGGGAAGTTCGTCACCTCCGGCCAGATTGTCGCGGCCGAATTCAACAACAACGGTCGAACGTTTCAGGCGATCCGTTACATCGACAAGGAAGGACGGGCGGACTATTTCACGCCGGACGGTCGCAATATGCGCAAAGCATTCATTCGAGCCCCGGTCGATTTCACCCGCATAAGCTCCAGCTTCAACCCGCAGCGCCGGCACCCGATCCTCAACACAATTCGCGCGCACCGCGGCGTGGATTACGCAGCGCCGGGCGGAACGCCAATAAAGGCGGCGGGTGACGGCAAGATCATTCATCGGGGTCGCCACGGCGGCTACGGCAATGCGGTCATCATCCAGCACGGCGGCAACATCACTACGTTGTACGCCCACATGTCGAAGTTTCACGGTTCAGCGAAGCTGAACGGCCGCGTCCGGCAGGGAGAGGTCATCGGCTACGTCGGCGCCACCGGACTCGCGACCGCACCGCACCTGCACTACGAATATCGGCTGAACGGCGTGCACCGGAATCCGCGCACGGTTCAGTTGCCGCAGGCCGACCCCATCAGCGAAGAATACAAGGCGGATTTTCTTGCGTCTGCCAAGCCGATTCTGGACGAACTACTGCAATACAAGAGAACGCAGCTTGCTCTGGTATCCGACTGACGTCCCGGGCACCTCGCCGAGCGAAATCGCGACCCCGGGTCGCGTAGAAACAAGTCTATGAAAGACCTCTACGTCGGCCTTCTGTCCGGCACGAGCATGGACGGGATCGACGCCGGCCTCTTCGAAATCGGCGACGCGACCTGCAGCACCCGGGCAACACTGACACAGGAATACCCGGCCGCTCTGCGCGAAGCACTGCTTCATGCAAGCCGAAACCCCGCCAACTGCAACGTCGACACGCTCGGACGCCTCGACAACTGGGTGGGTGAAAGTTTCATGCTGGCTGCTGAAGCGCTGTTGACAGAGAACCGTGTCGACAAAAGCCTGATCCGTGCCATCGGGAGTCACGGGCAAACAATTCGGCATCAACCGCGTTCGGAACGGCCGTTCACGCTGCAGATTGGTGACCCCAACGTCATCGCCGCGGGCACGGGACTGACGACGGTCGCCGATTTTCGGCGCCGCGACATGGCGCTCGGCGGAGAAGGCGCGCCACTGGCGGCGGCGTTCCACAGGTGGTTCCTGGCCCGCTCGGACGAAAGTCGAGTCGTCCTCAACATGGGAGGCATTGCCAACATCACGGTCCTTCCCGGGAGTGACGACAAGGTGTTCGGCTTCGATACCGGGCCCGGCAACACCCTTCTGGACGCGTGGATCCAGTCCAGGAGAGACTCGAGGTACGACGAGAACGGCGCTTGGGGCGACAAGGGCCGGGTGTCTCCCGAGCTGCTCGCGACACTGCTCGACGACCCGTACTTCCGTTCGCCGCCGCCAAAAAGCACCGGCTTCGAGTACTTCAATCTCGCCTGGTTACTCAAAGCGATCGCAGCAGTCAGCAAGTTTGAATCGATCCGGGATGAGGACGTACAGGCGACCCTGACCGTCCTGACGGCGACGACGATCGCGGATGCCATACGGACCTATGCCCCCTCCACACTGCGCGTGCTGGCCTGCGGTGGCGGCGTACACAATGCTGCCATGATGCGCCGACTGAAAGAACAGCTTCCTGCCCTTACGGTCGAGTCCACGGCCAGCTACGGCATTGCCCCGGAGTGGGTCGAGGCGGCCACATTTGCATGGCTTGCCAAGCGCTGCCTCGACCAGCAGCCGGGAAATCTGCCGGACGTAACCGGCGCTACGCGCGAAACCGTACTCGGAGCGGTGTACTACGCAACGGATTTCCTGTGACGGAGCACATCGTCCGCCTGCCGTGGCAGCATTACTATAGTCTTTGAACGAATGGGCACTGAGCTAAGGATTAATCGCCCGTGGGACGGACGATCCGCGCTAACTCAGTGCCATTCGCCTTCGAACCATTAGCCCGAGCCGTATCCGTGGACGTTGCCGCAGGCCAGATCTCCGACCCCTATATCAACCGGGAACTCAGCTCCCTCGAGTTCAACCGTCGTGTCCTGGACCAGGCCGCCGACCTTGCGAACCCGCTCCTCGAGCGCCTGCGATTCCTCTGCATATCCTGCACCAATCTGGACGAGTTTTTCGAGATACGCGTTGCCGGGCTGAAACAGCGGCTCGAACTCGGCGCTCCCGCACAAGGTCCCGACAAGCTGACGCCGCACCAGCTGGTCGACGAAATCCGCAAGCGTTCGCTGCAGCTGGTCGACAAGCAGTATGAACTGCTGAACCAAACCATCCTTCCCGGACTTGCCGACGAGAGCATTCGATTCCTGCTGCGCACCGACTGGACGAAGGAACAGCGGCGGTGGCTCAAGAACTATTTCGACGATGAGGTCGTACCCGTACTCACGCCGATTACCCTCGACCCGTCTCGCCCGTTCCCGCGCATGCTCAACAAGAGCCTCAACTTCATCGTGCGCCTCGACGGAAAGGACGCGTTCGGCAGGCTGCGACACCGGGCCGTAGTACAGGCGCCGCGTTCGTTGCCCAGGATCATCCGCGTTCCGGAACGCTTGAGCGAACCCGGCGACGAAAATTACGTGTTCCTGTCTTCCATCATTCACGCGCATGTGGCCCAGCTGTTTCCCGGCCTCAGTGTCGAAGGCTGTTACCAGTTCCGGGTGACGCGGAACAGCAATCTGTACGTCGACGACGAAGAAGTGGACGACCTCATTGCGGCGCTGCAGGGCCAGCTTGCCGCCAGTCGTTATGGCGCCGCAGTTCGGCTCGAAGTCAGCGAGGAATGTCCGGAGGATCTGTGCCAGTTTCTGCTGGACCACTTCGCGCTCGACGCAGCGGACTTGTACAGGGTGGCAGGGCCCGTGAATCTGAATCGGCTGGCGACGATCTGCGACATGGCCCGGCGCCCGGAGCTCTGCTATCCGCCGTTTACCCCCGGGCTGCCGATGGCCCTGAAAACCGACGAAGACATATTCTCGGTGCTACGAAAGCAGAACGTGCTGCTGCACCATCCCTACCAGTCGTTCGGACCCGTCGTCGATTTCATCGCCGCCGCGGCTGCCGACCCGAACGTACTTGCTATCAAGCAGACCCTGTATCGGACCGGGGCAGAGTCGCCTTTCGTCGATCAACTCGTCAAGGCCGCCAGGGCGGGAAAGGAAGTCACCGTGGTTGTCGAGCTCATGGCGAGATTCGACGAGGCCGCGAACATTTCCGTCGCAACGCGCCTGCAGGAAGCGGGAGCGCATGTCGTGTACGGGCTGGTAGGGTTCAAGACACATGCGAAAATGGCGCTGGTCGTGCGGCGCGAGGAAGGCCGTCTCCGCCGCTACGTGCACCTGGGTACCGGAAACTACCATCCGGCTACTGCCCGCCTCTACACGGATTACGGCTTCATGAGCTGCAGCCGTCAACTGGGAGAGGACGTACACAACGTCTTCATGCAACTCACCAGCCTGACCTCCAGCCAGGAACTGCACCGTATCCTTATCGCACCGTTCAACCTCCTGCAGAACCTGATTCTCCGCATCGAGCGGGAAATCGAACATGCAAGAACCGGCAGCGGCGGTCGCCTCATCGTAAAGGTCAACGCGCTGATAGAACCGCAGATTATCGATGCGCTGTACCGTGCTTCCGCCGCGGGCGTCAAAGTCGACCTGATCGTCCGTGGCATCTGCTCTCTGCGGCCCGGCGTACCCGGCCTTTCCGAGAACATCGAGGTGCGCTCAATCGTCGGGCGCTTCCTCGAGCACTCTCGCATCTATTACTTCCACAACAATGGCAAGGAAGAATTCTTCTGCTCGAGTGCCGACTGGATGGACCGCAACTTCTTCCGCCGGACGGAAACCTGCTTCCCGATCCGGCAGCGCCCCCTCAAGGAACGCCTGAAGGCAGACCTCGAGCTGTTCCTGGCCGACAACTGCCAGGGCTGGCGCATGAACGGCGACGGGAGTTACGAAAAGCTGCAGCCGGGGGACGAGAAGCCGGTATCGGCACAGCAGACACTGCTGGCGGAGTTATCGGCCACGGGGTAATCCTTGCGACTTAGACGAAGCGCAGCTTGAAGGCTGCCTCGCGCAGGTTAGTGCGTTCCCTGCGCAAGTCGGCGAGCGTCAGGGGATTCTCGCGCAGCCAGCCTTTGGGAAACACGAGCTTCATGTCCTTTTTGCCGACGGTGAGACCCACCGGCGGCAACTCTGCCGTGCTGCGGCTTCGGTGCAACAAGACCGCGAGTCGCAGCAACAATGCCAGCCGGAATACCTGGTCCCGCCACGACGCCGGCAGACCGCGACCGAGGCGCAGGTTGAGTTCCTTGCGCTGGTTGGCGATGAGATAAGCCAGGGCGCGTTGCTCCGCATGGGGGAAACCGGGCATGTCGGCGTTCTCGGCGATGTATGCGCCGTGACGCTGAAAGCCGTCGTGTGAAATATCGAGACCGATTTCGTGGAGCGTGGCGGCCCACTCCAGAAGACGACCGGCGAGGTCCGATTCGAGTCGCCATACGTGTGCGCATTGCATCAACAGCATCCCGGCCGTGCCTGCGACGCGCGCCGCCTGCGCGGTATCGATCGAGAAGCGCATGGCCATCGCCCGCACGCTGCGGGCACGCGCGTCCTCATCCTTGAGCCGCCCGAGATGGTCGTAGAGCAGCCCTTCGCGCAGCGCGCCATCCGAGGTCCGCAAGCGTTCCACGCCAAGCACGCTGAGCAGTTCGACGAGAATCGCGAGGCCGCCTGGCCATACCTGAGCGCGCGCCTGCTGAAGGCCCGGCAAGTCCAGCCTCGACGTGTTGTCGAAGCCGAGACATCTCTCGATGACTTTCTCGAGGACCGCCGGTGTCAGGTCGTTGACCTCGACCAGACCGAGTTCCCGCGCAACGGCTGCGGTTGCCAGTATCGTTCCGGAAGTTCCGATGGCCTCCAGTTCCGAAGCGTTTTTGAAAAACGCCTGCACAGGGGTTATTTCCAGGCGGGCCGCGAGACGGGCCTGGTCGAAGTTGCGCTTGCTGATCCTGCCGCGACGGAAGAACTTCTCGGTCATCCCGACGCAGCCCAGGTGCAGACTCTCGAGCGCCTTCGGCCTGGCGCCCTGGCCGAGAATCAGTTCCGTGCTGCCGCCGCCGATATCCATTACCAGCCGTATGCCCTCGTACGGCGGCAAACTGTGGGTCACGCCGCTGTATATGAGCCGGGCTTCTTCGATGCCGGATATGACTTCGATGGGATGGCCCAATGCTTCCTCTGCGTCCTTGCGAAAGGCCTGACTGTCGCTTGCGCGCCGAAGGGCACTGGTGCCCGCTGCCCGCACAGTGGAAGCACGCATGTCTCTGAGTCGTTCGCCGAAGCGGGATAGACATTGCAACGCGCGCTTTCTCGCGGCCCCGGAAAGGTGGCCGTTTTTCCGCAAGCCTTCCGACAGCCGGACCGTCTCCTTCAACCGATCGATAATGGCAAGCTGACCATGCCGGAGTTCACCGACGATCATGTGAAAGCTGTTGGAACCGAGATCGACGGCAGCGATGACTTCAGGTGCGGCCTGCCGCTCCAACTCATCTGTTACGTCATTTGCAGGGACGATTCGAGGTTGAATGGTAGTTCTCGAAAGCTATTGGGTCACGGGTAGCGTCGTGCTCGAATATGGTGGTTCTCGCGAGTTGTTGCGTCACTGGAGCTGCGAGCGGGCATCCGGAAACGGCGGGCGGATGCCCGACGGCTACCGGGCTAGACGCTGAATGAGGAGCCGCAACCGCAGGTCGTACTGGCGTTCGGATTGCGGATCACGAACTGGGCACCCTGCAGATCCTCTTTGTAGTCGATCTCGGCGCCCATGAGGTACTGCACACTCATGGGATCGATGACGAGGGTTACGCCCTGATTATCGATGCGGCTGTCGCCTTCTTCGATTTTTTCGTCAAACGTAAAGCCGTACTGGAATCCGGAACAGCCTCCGCCGGATATGAACACCCGCAACTTGAGTTCCGGGTTGTCTTCATCCTGAATCAGTTCGTTGACTTTCTTTGCCGCGGCGTCCGTGAAGACGACCGGAGTCGGAGCGGCCGACGAGCCTATCGTTGGTGTAGAGTCATGCATCTGGTTGCTCATTGTCTGTTGTCGCTGGGCCTGCTTTCGCTGGGTGCGTTTCCGCATATGGTCCCGCGGTCAGGAGTTGGCGGCGGCGCTTACACCGTGTCCTGCAGTGGTGGGGCTGTTCGCACCGGAATCAAGGTGCCGCGTCTCAGCCGGCTCCAGGCGCGCCGGTCGAGGATGCTCGAGCCGGTCCGTTTGATCCAGCACCGGCACCTTCCCTTCCGGCTTGTGCACCAGTTTGCCGTTGATCTCGGCGCCTATCGCCATCTCGATAAGATTGTAATACACGTTACCAATGACACGGGCCGTCGGACCGAGTTCCACCCGCTGGCCGGCCACGACATCGCCGCGGACGATGCCGTGCAGCACGACAAAGGGCACAGTGACGCCGCCTTCGACGCTGCCGTCCTCCGCGATGCTGAGCGCCGAGTGGCTCTTCGGGTCTGCGCTGACGTTGCCCTTGACCACGCCATCCACGTGACACCGCCCGCAGAACGCCAGGTCTCCGTTCACTTTCGAGTTCGGACCGATCAGCGTATCGATACGGGTATCCATTTGCGATTTTCGCCCAAACATCATCTGCTCCTCAGCTCTGGCCAGTCTGCCATAGAAAGCTTTGCTTTACGCTCGCGATCGACTTCGTCGCCGAGCGAACCTCGACATGGACTTTCTGTGGCGCAAAGCCTTCCGGCAGTATCAGCTGCCGATCGAAGGTCTGGAAATAGCGGAAGGAGAACGGCCACTTGCTATCCTGGTCTTCCGGCACCAGTTGCTCCAGGCCGTACGTGACAATGACGCCATCCTGCGCCCCTTCGAGGCTGAACGCGACATCGCCCTTCACGCTTCGCTCATGCTGCATGACCTGCACCAGTACCAGGTTCAGGTGGTATTCGCGATCGCTCTTGCCCTGAGTGAGCTTCAGCTCCTGGACCCGGAGACCGCGTCCACCATCGTCCGGCGAAAGGATGCCGCGGTAGAAACCGATGGCGTCCCGCTGTTCCTGGATCTTCCGCTGAAGCCCGGCCAGGCTTTCCTCGACTTCCCGGTACGCCTCGCGGTCGATGGCCCGGTGCGTTTCCAGCAGCCGGATCTGCTCCTTCAGGGCAAGGGCCTCGTCGCGAAGATCCTCGAGCCTGTCCTCATATTCGTCCCTCTCCAACGCAGCATCGATAACGTTGTAGCCGGCCTGGATGCGTCCCAGCTCGAACACCAGGTATACGGCCAGGAGGACGGCGATCCCCACCCCGATGCCCAGCGCGGAACGTTGCCCGGCGCCGTTTGCCTGTTTGCCTGGCCTGTTCGCCACCGTTTCCCGTCTCTGGCATTATGGAATCCATGATGTTACGCGGCGACCGACACAAACAAAAGTGCGCCAGATCACGGATTTACCTTTGAAATCATCGGGAAACTCTCGATGACTCGCGTGCGCGCTCGCGAGTCTCGAGTTTCGTAAGTCCCGATGCAGGCGACAGCGTATTACCTCTGGTTCAAGGCCCTGCACATTGCGTTCATGGTGACCTGGTTCGCCGGGCTCTTTTATCTGCCGCGACTATTCATCTATCACAGCGAGGCGGACGATGCCCGGGACCGCAGCCGCTTCTCCCTCATGGAGAAACGTCTGTACGCCATCATGACGATTGGCGCCGTTCTTACCGCATTGTTCGGCGTCGCGCTGTTGTGGATGAACCCGGGGCTGCTGTCTCGCGGCTGGTTCCAGGTGAAGCTTATGCTGCTTGTGGGAATGCTGGGCTATCACCTTTACTGCCGGCGCCTGATCGGCCGGCTTGAAAGCACGGCGACCCCCGGCCAGACCACGGGGTTGCGGTGGTTTAACGAGATTCCGGTGGTGTTTTTGCTGGGGATCGTGTTGCTGGCGGTGGTCAAGCCGTTTTGAGGCGATCTCGACTCGACGTCTCGGATCCTTGGGCACCTCGAGCGCGCTGTTCCGAGGGTCGCGGTTGGGGAGAGGTGGGATCGCCCGCGGGGCGGGCTCCTACAGCCTGCTGATAGTCGTTATCGCGGGACAATACAGCTTGCGAACTGTGCTTTTCGCGGGCTGTAGGAGCCCGCCCCGCGGGCGAATCCCACCCCCCGATCATGCGCAGCGCCCGTCACGCCGACTGCCGTGCCCGCGCTCTCTCGAGGTCCTTGTCGAACACGGCGCGCCAGCGATTGGGCCACCAGCGCGGCCGCGGCGGCAGTCCGTCGGGAAATACGTGCGGTCCGAGTTCGTGCAGCGCACTCGCGTATACGCGGCGCTTGAAGTAAATCACCTCGTTGACCGGTTTCCAGAAATCCACCCAGCGCCAGCGGTCGAATTCCGGACTGTCGCACTTGTCGAAGCGCACGCGTTCTTCCGAACACAGCAGTTTGAGCATGAACCAGCGCTGTTTCTGTCCAATGCAGAGCGGCTTGCTGCCGCGCCGCACATACCTCTCCGGTAAGCGATAACGCAGCCAGTCGCGCGTCGCACCGAGAATCTCGACATCGGGGGCGATCAAGCCCACCTCCTCGTGCAACTCCCGGTACATTGCCTCCTCTTCGGACTCGCCCTCGAGCATGCCGCCCTGGGGAAACTGCCATCCCTTGTTGCCGATGCGCCCCGCCAACAGCAGCTTGCCGTCGGCATTTGCGAGTATTATGCCGACGTTCGCCCGAAAGCCTTCGGAATCAATGTCATCAGTCATGTCAGTCATAGGACAGGCGGGATTGTCCGATATTCCGACGGGCGGGCAAAGGGGAGCGACGTGATACTGCGACGACAACCGGGGGTGCTGTTCGCGGGACTTATTGCCATTTCCGCGGCGTCCGTCATCGTCGCACTCGCGTCGGGCAGCGCCGACGTGGGCTTCGCCGGCGCCTGGCAGGCCCTTACCGGCAACGCACCCGACAACATCGAGAACCTGGTATGGCAACTCCGGATGCCGAGGGCGCTGACCGCTTTCGGCGTCGGCGGCCTGCTCGCCGTTGCCGGGGTCCTGATGCAGGTGCTGCTCCGCAACCCGCTGGCGGAACCCTACATACTGGGGAGTTCGGGCGGGGCTGCCGTGGCTGCCCTGCTCGCAATGATGCTGGGTTTCGGCAGCGCGCTCATCGACACCGCCGCTTTTCTCGGCGCAATGGCCGCGACCGTGCTCGTGTTTTCCATTGCGCAGGGCAGCGGCTCCTGGGCGCCGGCGCGCCTGCTGCTGACCGGCGTGGTTCTGGCGGCCGGGTTCAGCGCAGCGACCACCCTGCTGCTCGCGTTGTCGCCGGATCAGAACCTGCGCGGAATGCTCTTCTGGCTGATGGGAGACTTGAGCTTTGCCTATTCGCCCGGACGAAGCCTCTGGCTGCTCGCCGTAGCCGCGGCGGCCGGGACCCTGGCATCCCGGCACCTGAACGTCCTGGCACGGGGAGAGCTGCAGGCAGCGATCGTCGGACTTCCCGTCGCGGGCTTCCGGCTGGCAATTTTCGCGGTCACCTCCCTGGCCGTTGCCGTGTCCGTAACGACCGTCGGGGTGATCGGATTCATCGGTCTCGTCATTCCGCATCTCGTCCGCCTCCTCGCCGGCAGCGACCACCGGGTGGTGCTCCCCGCTTCGGCCCTGGCCGGCGGCAGTCTGCTGGTCGTCGCCGATACCCTCGCTCGCACGGTAATGGCCCCGCGGCAATTGCCGGTCGGGGCGCTGACGGCGGCGATCGGCGTGCCGTTGTTCCTTATCCTGATGAGCCGGGGCCGTCGCTCCGGTTGAGAGGATCCGACTAGCCCGGCGCAACACCGCCAGACGCGAAAAGACGCGGCGAATTAAGCGAGTTATTTGCGGGACACGGCCCGAGGAAAGACCACCATGTGCGCCGTCTCCAACCGGATGCCGATGGACTCGCCGACGGCATGGTTGTGGTGGCTCGGCACCGAAGACAACAACCGCGCGCCGCTCGGCAGGCGCAGCTCGTAAAGAAATTCGGAGCCTTTGAACAGTTTCTGCACGACCTCGGCCGTGAGCGGGCTGTCGTCATCGTGTACGACGTCGTCGGGTCGCAACAGCAAATCGACCTCGGCGCCGACCGGAAACGACGCCGTCATACTGCCCGTCGCCCTGCCGGTCTCGATCTCGACAGAGTCGGCCGAGCTGACGCGCCCCGGCATCCACACGCCCCTGCCGACGAAGTCCGCGACAAAGCGGTCGGCGGGTCGGTGATAGAGACGATAGGAGGTATCCCATTGCAGCAGATGGCCGTGCTCGAGGACGCCGGCGTCGTCCGCCATCGAGAATGCGTCATGATGGTCGTGCGTGGCGATCAGCGCAGTCGCACCCAGGGATTTCAGCAACTCGCGCGTCTCCTGCCCGAGACTCTGGCGCAATCCGGCATCCAGGTTCGAAAACGGCTCGTCCATCAGCAACAGGTCGGGCTGCGGCGCCATGGCGCGCGCAATGGCGACCCGCTGCTGCTGTCCTCCTGACAGTTCGTGCGGGAACCGTCGTGCAAAGTCCTCGAGGCCGACCCGTTCCAGAAACTGCATCGCGCGCGCCGTGCGCTCTGTCGACGACATGCCCCGCAGCCCGAACTCGACGTTCCGGAGCGCACTGAGATGCGGCAACAGCGCATAGTCCTGGAACACCATGCCGATCCTGCGTTCCTCCGCGGGAACGTGGCGCCCCGGGCCGCTGAGCACGATGCCGGCAGCGACGATCTCCCCGGCAGTCAGGCGCTCGAATCCTGCGATACAGCGCAGCAGGGTGGTCTTGCCGCAGCCGCTCGGACCGAGAATACAGCCGATGTGACCTCGTTCGAGGTCGAACGATACGCCACTCAGAACGGGCTCGGCGCCGTAGGCACAGGCAACGCTGCGCAGCGTCAGCATCGGCGTCGCTGCCTGTTCAGCAGCATCACCGGCAACAGGCCGACGACGACGATGGCGAGTGCCGGCAGCGCCGCTCTGTGCCATTCGCCTTCCGTCGTGAGCTGAAATACTTTCACCGCGAGCGTGTCCCAGCCGAACGGGCGAGTCATGAGTGTAATGGGAAGCTCCTTCATGATGTCCACGAAAACCAGCAACACCGCGGTGAATATTGCCGGACGCAGAATAGGCAGGTGCACCCGGCCGAGCAACTCGAGACCCGACACGCCCATCCCCCGCGCGGCTTCCTCGACATCCGGGCGAATCCTCTGCAACGCGCTTTCGACGGGACTGTGCGCAACCGCCAGGTAGCGCGCAAGGTAGGCGAGAAAAATGACCGCAAGCCCGCTTTGCAGCGCCACGACGGTTCCCGTAGTGCTGCCGATGTACTGGTTCAGCATTCGGCTGAACCAGGCGACCGGAACGAAAAAACCGACCGCGAGCACCGTACCTGGAATGGCGTACCCGAGGGTTGCAACGCGCGAAAGGCTCCGGTTCATTGCCGTCGGCACGCGCCGCACAGTAACGCTCAGCAATATGGCCACCGCCGTGATCATCAGCGCAGCGCCGGAGGAAAGCATCAGTGTGTTCACCGCGAGCTGCCAGTATCCCGCATCGAACTCGCCTGCGAAATTCCTAAGGCTCCAGACGACGATCAGCGATACCGGCAGACCGAAGGCGATCACAAGGATTGCTGTGCAGTAGAGCGTTGCGGTCGCGGCTTTGCCCGGCGTCAGGGCGATGCGTCGCTGTCGCGCATTGCCCGGCGGCGTGTATCGTGATCTACCGCGGAGTCGTCGCTCCAGCAGTAGCGCTGCGAGAACGAGTCCCACAAGAACCAGCGACAACTGCAGCGCCGACTGCAGCGAGAACAGGCCGTACCATGCACGGTAGATCGCGGTGGTAAACGTGGTGTAGTTGAAGAGCTTGACCGTACCGAAATCCGCGAGGCATTCCATCACGGCGAGGCTCACGCCCGCCACGAGCCACGGGCGCGCCATCGGCAGGCTGACCTTGAAGAACGCCTGCAACGGCGAATAGCCGAAGCCGCGCGCGACTTCCATGCCGCGGATCCCCTGGGAGGCGAACGCTTCGCGAACGATCAGGTACACGTAAGGATAGAGCACGAAGCTCAAGGTAATGACCGAGGCGCCACGCGGCCCGACATCGGGAAACCAGGCCGACACACCGAACAGATCCCGCCATGCGCCCTGAACCGGCCCGGTCAATTCGAACAGGGCGGCAAATGCAAATCCAAGCACATACCCTGGCATTGCCATCGGCAACAGCAATGCCCAGTTGAAAAACCGTCGGCCTCGGAATTCGCAGGAAGCGACCAGCCAGGCCAGCGACACACCGAGGATAGAGGTGCAGAGCGCGACCCCCGCCACGAGCCAGATGGTATTGGCCAGCGCTTCCGGAAGTACGTAACGCGCAAGGTGCGGCCAGACACCTTCCTGGGCGGAAAAGAAAGACAGAACCGCAACCAGGAGCGGCAATGTCGCAACGAGTGCCACCAGCCAGACGACCAGTCCCGGCGCCGCGGCTCCCGTTCGACTCATTCGGCCGGGTCGAAACTGTGAATCAGGAGGGAATCAACGATAACCGGCCCGGTCCATGAGCCTTACGGCATCTGCCTGGTAGGCGCCCGCCTGCGCAACGTTCATGGGATTCGGCTCGAACGTGCCCCAGGCGGCGACCAGCGGATGCGCGTCGACGGCGGGGTTTGCCGGGTACTCCATGTTCTCGCCCCCGAGCAGCTTCTGTGCCGTCTCGGAGGACATCCATTCGAGCAGGGCCCTGGCGCCGTCCGCGTTTTTCGCGTGACGTGTCACGCCGGCGCCGGACACGTTGACGTGCACTCCGCCCGTTTCCGCCGATGGCCAGAAGATTGCCACGGGGATCTCGGGATTTTCTTTTTGCAGGCGACCGAAATAGTAGGTGTTGACGATGCCCACATCGCACTGCCCGGCGGCCATCGCCTCGATCAGGCTCGTATCGTTCGAGAAGACGTCCGTAGCCAGGTTGGCGACCCAGCCTCTTACCGTCCTTTCGGTCTCCTCCTCGCCGTAGTCGGCGATCAGCATCGCAACCAGCGACTGGTTGTAGACCTTTTCCGAGGTTCGGAGGCACAGCCTGTCACGCCACTTTTCGTCTGCGAGCCCTCTGTAATCCGTGAGCTCGGAGGGATCGACGTCGCGCGTGTCGTAGACGATCGTGCGGGCCCGCACCGACAGTCCGAACCACATGTTTTCCGGGTCGCGGAGGTGCGCCGGGATGTTGGACTCGAGCACCTCCGACCAGGTCGGTCGCAGCGCACCCTGTTCGGCGGCGTACCACAGGTTACCGGCATCGACCGTAATAAGAAGGTCGGCGGGCGTCGTCTCGCCTTCGGCCAGCAGTTTCTGGATCAGCGGCTGTTCGCTGTCGGTGGTATAGCGGATCGGGACTCCCGTTTCGGCCGTGTACGCGTCGAAAATCGGGCGGATGAGCTGCTCGGCACGCGCCGAATACACGACCACCGGTTCCGCCGGGGCTTCGCTGCCGGGCTGGGGCTTGTCGCCGCCGCAGCCGGCCAGAATCAACATCAGAATGCCGGAAAGCAGCCTGCGCTGCCGGGCGTTCGCCGCCTGTCGCATGTTCGGTATCCCCTCGGGTCTTGCGTTAATGATAATGGTTCTCATTATCACATATGGCCACGGCCGTGGCCACATTCAGTCGGGAGCGACGGAGATGCGGTCGCGACCGGCAGCCTTCGCCGCATACAGCGCAACATCGGCTCTGGCGAGCAGACTTTCGCCCAGGGTCTTCATATCGAAGTCGCTTTCCTGAGGCGTCGCGCTGGCGATGCCGATCGACGTCGTGACCGTCAATTCCTTGCCATCTCCGAACACGACCGGGCTTTCGGACACGGTATGGCGAATGCGCTCCGCCAGCAGCCGGCCCGCCTCTATCCCGGTACGCGGCAAAAGAATGACGAACTCCTCGCCCCCGTACCGGGCCGCAACGTCACTGCCGCGGACCTGCGATTCGATACGGTGCGACAGTTCCCGCAGCACTTCGTCCCCCGCGGCGTGTCCGTAGGTGTCGTTGACCTGCTTGAAGTGGTCCAGGTCGAGCATGAGGCACACGAGGCTTGCCTTGTCGCGCCGCGCCCTTGCCATCTCCTCCGTCAGCCGCAGCTGCAGGTAGCGCCGATTGTGCCACCCCGTCAGTACGTCCGTGAAACCGCTTCGCAACAAGCGTGCGCGGTTCACCACGTTCTCCAGGGCAAAGGAAGCGATGCTGCCGAGGTGCGAGAAGAAGTCGGTCGCATGTACCGGGGTGAATCGATCGGGATCGACGCTGCCGAAATTGATGCTGCCAATCAGAGTTCCCTTGTGAACCAGCGGCAGCATGGCGACGCTCTTCAGCCTGCTCGCGTCGGCGCTGCCGTTTTCAAAAATGAGCTGATGATCGGCTCTCTTGTAGGGTCCGAGCCAGGGTTTGCGAAGTGCAACGTACTGCGGCGCGAGACGCGACAGGGAATCGACGAACATGAGACCGGGCAAATCCCCTTCGGCGGTGCCGGCAGCCATCAAGAGGTGCCTGACGTCGTGATCAGGGTCGCAAAGCACTACCGTAACGGTCTCCAGGCCGTAGCTTTCCTTCAGTCCGGTCAGTATCTGCCGGAACAGCGCAGTGAGGTCGGCGGCTTGCAGGAGATCGAGCTCCCGTCGCTGCGAGACATGCAGAATTTTCGTGTTCCTGGCGACTTCTTT
>Ga0299913_10001455_pt1 | contig 17520 bp, 15 predicted proteins | sample RVTome_9_FD_201360 | JGI IMG/M metagenome (GOLD analysis project Ga0299913, IMG submission 201360) | Soil microbial communities from uranium-contaminated site in the Upper Colorado River Basin, Wyoming, United States - RVT155D38 (version 2) ... | reverse complement strand
GCTCGCCTGTGCCGCGGCCGTGATGGGTGCGGCCCCGGCGACCGCCGCCGAGAACCTGGACGTCCTGATCGAGCAGTGGGTGACCGCCTACAACGCCGGCGACGACGCCGCCGTCGCCGCGATGTACCTGGAGGACGGCTGTCGCATGCCGCCGCACGCCGAGGCGGTGCACGGCCGGGAGGCGATCGAGGCCAACGTCGCCGAGGGCCGGGAGATGGGCCTGGCGAAGGTGGAGATCGTGTACACCGACAAGGGGACGAGCGGTGACCTGGGCTACGGGATGGGCACCTGGAAGGCCTTCGACGACGAGGGCAACGAGGTCGACCACGGCAAGTGGATGAACCGCGTCGAGAAGGTCGGCGACGAGTGGATGATCGCCTGCGACATCTGGAACTCCGACCTGCCGATGCCGTCCGCCGAAGCCGCAGCCGCCGACTGAGCCGACCGCCGCGGGCTGCGGATCGGAGCAAAGACGCCTCCGGCCCGTCGCCCGCCGCCGGCCCTCGGCCGGTCCCTATTCCTGCTCGAACTCGACCACGTAACCGCGCGGGCTCGGGACCTCGCCGGTGAACTCCATGCCGGCGGCGGAGAAGTCCGCCTCGGGGTCGTTCGGCATGTCGTTCCACCTGCCGGAGCGGTCGTCCAGGCCGGGTCCGAAGAGATTCGCGTGGTCCTCGACGCCTCCGTTGTCGTTCGGCTCGGACTCGTCGCTGTTGGGCACCGGGGACCAGTTCGTGTAGCCGAGGGCTTCGCCGGTGACCCAGACCCAACCGCCGTCGGGCTCGGCCGAGCCGCTCGGTTGATGGAGCCCGATCCAAGGACCGATCGTCACCTGGAGCGGCGCCTCTTCCCCGTCCACGATCAGCGCGCCATCGTAGTTGGCCCAGATCTCGGCCCGCTCGGCGACCAGCGCGAGGACCTGTGCGTTCTCGTCTGCCGAGGTGATCGTCACCAGATGTCCACCGTCCGCTTCGGCCCGGCTCCTGGCCTCTTCCCAGGTGAGCCCTTCGGGCACGACCACGGCCCGGTACCGCTCCCGCGCGGGCACGGTCTCCTCGCCGGTTTCCACCGCGCCCGCGGCTGCTTCATCCACCTCTTCGGGGCCCGCGCTGCAACCGAACGACGCGATGAACGCACCCGAAAGCACAGCGACGACGAGGCTCCTCGTGACGAGCATGCACCCCTCCTTCAGTCTCAGAGATAGAGGACCGTGACCTACGGCGAAGCTATCACGGCCTGCGGCGGCAGGCGCTGAGGACCTCAGGAGGTCGGGAGCCACGACCAGACGAGAAGCGACTTCTGGCCGCCACGGAGTCGCCCCGCGCGCGGCGGGTACACTCGGGCCTGTCGATGCTCCGTGCGATCGCCGATCTCCTGGCCGCCCGGAGGGGAGACGAGGGGGCGAGCGACCCCGCCGTGGTCTACGGCCTGCTCTCCGAGGTGTCGCGCTCGCACGAGGCGTTGCGATCGGCGGGGGTGTCGTCCGGCGAGGTCTCGCGCGCCAACCGGTACCTGCGGCACGTGGTCCTCGACTTCGAGCGGATGCGGACGATCCGCGACTACCGGACCCCGCGGGCTTTGCGCGCCTACAGCCGGATCTTCCTCAACGCCTTCCCGGTCCTCTACGCTCCCTACTTCGCCGACTTGGCCGCCCAGTCCTCCGCCGCGATCGGGTACACGGTCGCCTTCGTCTACAGCCTCGTCTTGGTCAGCCTCGACAACGTCCAGGACGCCCTGGAGAACCCCTTCGACGCGATCGGCGAGGACGACGTGGACCTCGCCGTCGCCCCCGAGCTCGAGCGGCTGCTGACCCTCTCACACTGAATCAGGATGGGGAGCGGGGTCCTTGGAGGCTCTCGGGCTGGCGCTCGCCCTCGCGAGCCCTGCGTCTGCGCAGCTGAGCGCACGGGTCCGGCCGCCGGAACGCTGTCATCCTCCCGCCAGCCCCTCGCTCACCCACCCCGGAAACTCCTGCCACGGCAGCGCGAGGTGCCCGTGCGGAAGCGGGCGGCGCTCGGGGACCCGGCAGACCACGATGCCCTCCCGGGCCGCCGCCTCTCCCGCCAGCCGCCCGAACCGCTCCAACGGCTGGACGTGACGCGAGGTCGGGGTGGCGGTGAGCTTGATCTCGACCGGGACCAGGCGGTCGGCGAGGCGGAGCAGGAGGTCGACCTCGAAGCCGGCGTGGGAGCGCCAGTAGTAGAGCTCCGGGCGCCGGCCGGTGGCGGCGAAGGCCTTGACGGCCTCGCCGACCACCCAGCCTTCGAACAGGGCGCCCGCCATGGCGCCGGCGAGGGCCGCGTCCGGGCTCGGCTGGCGGGTCAGGGTGCAGGCGAGGCCTGGGTCGGCGAGGTAGAGCTTGGGCGACTTGACGACGCGCTTGCCGAAGCTCTCGAAGTAGGGCGGCAGGAGGTGGACCAGGTAGGCCGCCTCGAGGGCGCCGAGCCAGGCCTTGACCGTGGGCTGCGAGATGCCGGCCTCCCGGGAGAGGCTCGCCATGTTGAGCTCCTGGCCGTGGCGCGTGGCGCACAGGGCGACGAAGGTCTCGAAGGCGCGGAGATCCTGGACGTTGTGGAGCTGGCGGACGTCGCGCTCGACGTAGGTCTGGACGTAGGCGCTCATCCAGAGGTCGCGCCGGTCGGGGTGGAGGCGCGGGTCGGGATAGCCGCCGAGCCAGATCTCCTGCGCCAGGTCGAGGCGCTCGGCCTCCGGGAGCTCGAGGAGGCTCAGGGGGAGGAGCTCGAGGATGGCCACCCGGCCGGCCAGCGACTCGGTGATCCGCGCCATCAGGCCGAACTGCTGGGAGCCGGTGAGGACCCACCGCCCGTTGGCGCGGCGCTCGCGGTCGATCCGGATCTTGAGGTACTGGAAGAGCTCGGGGACGTACTGGACCTCGTCGAGGATCGCCCGCCGGCCGCGGAACCGGTCGAGGAACCCCTCCGGGTCGGACCGGGCGAACTCCCGCTCCAGCGGATCGTCGAAGGTCACGTACCCGGCGCCCTCGCCGAGCTCCTCGCGGAGGAGGGTCGTCTTCCCCGACTGCCGTGGACCGGTGACCAGCACGGCCGGGAAGCCGGTCAGGGCCTTCTCGAGGGGGCCGGTGAGGAGCCGCGGGAGATACGAGATCACTCGGAAAATCTAAGTTATGATCTTAGATTTGTCAACAAGCCGGGACAGATCGCCGTGGCCAGGGCGGCTGCGGCAAGGGCAGGGCATTCGCCGGGACTGTACCTCAGCCGAGCGCCGGCTCGAGCCCAGGCCGGGATAGGGTCGGGACGTGCCCGACCGGTCTCCCCTGCTGCGCATCGCCCTCTGGGCCGGCGCCGGCGGTGTCCTGATCGCGCTGCTCGAGGTGCTGCAGTACCGCTACCTCGTTCGCGCCTACCCGTTCGAGATCTACGGCGGACTGATCGCGGTGGTGTTCGCCGTCCTCGGACTCTACGGCGGGCGGCGCTCGAGCCGGGCCCGCGAGGTGGTGGTCGTTCAGGAGGTCCGGGTGCCCGTCGAGGAGTTCGAGCTCGACGAGGAGAATCTCCGCCGAACCGGCATCACGCCCCGGGAGCGCGAGATCCTCGGCCTCGTCGCCGAAGGGCTGAGCAACCGCCAGATCGCCGATCGCCTCTTCGTCACGGAGAGTACGGTCAAGACCCACGTCTACCGGCTCTTCGACAAGCTCGACGTGCGTCGCCGGGTGCAGGCGGTCCAGAGGGGCCGCGAGCTCGGGCTCGTGCCCTGGGGGGTCAACGAAAGTGCGAGATCGAGATCTCCCGTCGAAAATCGCACGAAAGTCGGATGACGGAGCGCGGACGGCGGCCTTAGCTTGCGGCACAAAGGAGGAACGCCATGCGACAGATCGTGCTCAAGTTCGGACTGATCTCCGGTTTCATCGTCTCGGCCGTCACGGCGGTCATGCTGCCCCTCTGCATGCGAGGCGTCGTCGACTTCGCCGACAGCGAGGTCGTCGGGTACACGGCGATGGTGCTCGCCTTCCTGATGGTGTTCTTCGGCATCCGGACGTACCGCGAGGAGGTGGCGGGCGGGACCATCGGGTTCGGGAAGGCCTTCGGCGTCGGGATCCTCATCACCCTCGTGGCCTGCGCCCTCTACGTCGTGACCTGGGAGATCGTGTACTGGGGCTTCATCCCCGACTTCCTCGACGAGTACACCGCGTACGTGCTCGAAGACCTGCGATCCGAGGGCGCCAGCCAGGCGGCGATCGAGCAGAAGGAGGCCCAGATGGAGACCTTCGCCGAGCTCTACGCCAACCCGCTCTTCAACGTCTTGATCACCTTCCTGGAGGTGTTCCCCGTCGGCCTCGTCGTCACCCTCGTGTCGGCGGGGATCCTGCGAAGACGGCCCGTGAGCCCCGAGCCGGCGGCCGAGCCCGGCTGAGCCGCGCCGCGTGCCGATCCGCGGGCTCTCCGTACGGGCAGCCGGGGAAGACCCTCAGTAGTCGGAGCGGCCGTCGGTGGTGATCACCGCGTAGGGTGCCGAGACCGTCCACAGCCCGTTGCCGGGCTGGGTCGAGACTCTTTCGTTGGCGTTGCCGGCATCGCGGGTTCGCGCACGGTAGTGGAGGAGGGTTCCCGGACCGCCGGCCTTCAGCTGGCCCCACTGGCCGGCGGTGGGTTGCCAGGTGCCGTAGCACTCCGGCGATCCCGCCGTCGTCGGGTCGACGTCGACCGTGATCCAGCCACTGACCTCCGTGGAGCCGCCCGGGAAAGTCGCGTCGTCGGAGACCTCGACCTGGAACTGCGTGTTGCAGGGCGCCGGGTCGGTGAAGGTGGCGGCGCCGGAGCCATCGAAGCGGTACCGGCGGCCGGTCCACACGTGGAAGGTCGGCGCCGGCCCGCCCAGCTCCAGGAAGTCGACCTCGGGATGGGTGACGCCGTGGATGTCCAGGTCGTCCGCCGCGTCGCCGTCGTCGATGTCGACCACCGCGTCCGCACCGTCGGTCAAGAAGACGCCTCCGCGGGCGAAGCCGGCCGTCACCTTGTTGGTGGTATGGGGACCGTTGTGAGCGAAGGCCGGCGGCCCGCCGGGGGAGCCGCTGGTGGCCCACTCGTCCACCATCTCGGTCTCCAGGTCGCGGAGGAACTGGTGGATCGCTTCGTCGCTGCCGCCCGGGTTGGGGAAGAAGGTCGTGTTCTTCAGCGCCCGGGTGTAGCGGACGGCGAACTGGGGCAGGCCCGACGGCCGGCACTTGCTGCGCATGCCGAGGCGCACCTGCCAGAGGATGGCGGCGCCGATTTGCATGTCCGAGTAGGCGGTGGAGCCCAGGGGCCGATGCTCCGGGAAGTGGTCCAGCGGCGTGGCCGGGTCGAAGGGCAGTCCGAGCCGGTGGGCGCGCGGGGCCAGGCCGTCCTCGTGGCTCGTGGCGCAGTGCAGGCTGCCGTCCGCCGAGCCGATGTTCTTAGCGAACCAGCCGGACCAGCAGTCGGTGTTCTCGAAGTGGTCGGCCCAGAAGTCGGCCAGGTCGTGGAGGGTCCCCCAGCCGAGGGGCATGGGGCAGGGCAGGGCGCCGCACCAGTCGGCGGGGCGCAGGTTGGTGAGCCGGGGCGTGATGCTGTGGGCCAGCTCGTGGGCGAGCCAGGTGTTGTCCTGGGCGGTGGCCAGGGAGTTGGCCAGGAGGTCGTTGAACCAGCTCCCCCCGGCGGTGAAGGCGTCGGGACAGCCGGCTTCCTCGTATCCGCCGCAGTAGCCGAAGGTCAGGTTGTCGAAGCCGTCGTTCCAGCCGTTGCAGGCGTCGAACTCGATGCTGACGCCCAGAGCGCCGGTGCGCGGGAAGGGCAGGAAGACGCCGAGCCCGCGGCTGCGCAAGACGTAGGCGCGGAGCCAGGCGTAGGCGCTGATCTGCTGGAAGGCCTCGTTGTTGCCGGCGCGGCACAGGGCCTGGGCCTCGTCGTTGAGCGGGTTCTGGTCGAAGTCGGCGAAGGTGGGGGTGGAGGCGCCGCTGCTGTCGCTGATCGACACGTCGGTGGCGTCGTATCCGTCGGCCTCGAAGTCGATACGCTGCACCGTGTCGGTGAGGCGCAGCGTGTAGTCGTTGCTCACGGCGTCGTCGACGGTGAAGTTCAGGACGACGGTACCGACGTCGGGGTCGCGGCGGTAGACCTCGCCGCGGCCGCCGGCGTGCTGGAAGAGGGGGATGACCTGCAGCAGCTCGCCGTTCTCGGCGTCGAGCCAGACCTGGAAGGCGCCGAGCTGACCCTGGTAGTCGCCGGGGACGATCATGCGGTAGGCGTAGCGCAGGCGGGTGGTGCCGTCCGCGTCGCTCCCGTAGGGGAGGAGAACCAGGGTCGGCTCGTCTTCCGGTCCGCGGCGGACCCGGTTGAGGTGGGGGCGGGCCGGCTCCGGCTGGTCGTAGCGGCCGCGTGCGGCGTACGGGTCGCCGCGACGGGGCCGCATGCCGGGTAGCTCGGCGAGGGCGGCGGCGGCGCGCGCCACGGCGGCGTCGGCGGTCATGTCGGCGCGGTTGACGACGCGGTACTCCACCAGGACCCGGCCGCGTAGCGCGGTGATGCCCTGGCCCTCCCAGCGGGTGGCCAGGAGCAGGGTGTGCTCGATGGGCACCTCCCCTTCCACCTGCAGGAACGGGTACTGGATCTGTTGTCGCTCGATCCCCGCCTTGTACTGGGCGAAGGTCATGCCCTCTCCCATCTGCAGGGCGGCGTCGATCCGCGGGTCGGGCTGGGCGCGGCCGGCGAGGACGTCGATCATCTCCCGCGTGCGCGGCCGTAGGAGCTCCGGGGCGACCTGGTACTCGGTCTCGACGGCGGTGGCGAGGGCCGGGAGGTCGGCGCGCTCCAGGCGGACGCCCTGGGACGGCGGCATGCGGAAGCCGTCGCGGCCGCGTTCATAGCCCACCGCCGCGAGGACCGGGGCGACGACTTCCGCGAACACCTCCTCGGCGCCGACCTCGTCCCGCACTGTCACCGGCAGGGTGACGAAAAGGGAACCGCCGTCGTGACGCGGCAGGCGCGCCCGCATGCCGTCGGGCAGCTTCTGAGGCGCAGGGTCGACGGGCCGCTGCGCCCGCGGCGCGGGGGGCTCGACGCGCGGCGGTCCGGGGTTGCCGATGTCGAGGCCCGTCCCGCCGCCGCCGTCCGGGCGGAGGGTGGCGCAGGAGACGGAGAGCCAGCCGGCAAGAGCGAGGGCCGCGGTGGAACGGAGGTGCTTCCCGCGCGGTCGAAGGGTGACGTCGAACATGACCATCTCCTCTCGGAGGATGTGGATGTACTGCACCCAAGACGGGCGATCCTCGACGGCGAGCGTTACCGACTGCGTTCAAATGCACGCCAGAGAAAGTGTGCGCCAACTCCGGCACGCTCGACCTCAGGAGCCCGAAGCCAGGTCTCGAGCCGCCGAGCCCTCGGCGATTGTCGATCCGGCGGGGGTTCGTCCGACCATCGGGTGGACGAGGGATGCTCTCGAGCGTCCGGCCACCCGGGCCGGCCTGCTGCGAGAAGATGCCCTGAAAGGAGGTCTCATGAACGCCCGTGACCTGTTGACGAAGCAGTTCGGTCTGGTCTACGACGTCGCGGCGAGGAACCTGGAGGGGCTGTCGCACGAGCAGTCCCTCGCGCAGCCGCGGCCCTCAGGCAACTGCGCGAACTGGATCCTGGCCCACCTGGTCAACGTGCACAACGGCGTGATGGAGCTGGTGGGCGCCGAGGCGGTGTGGGAGAGCGACGAGCTGGCCCGGGTCCGCTTCGATCCGGTCCGCGGACCCGACGACGCGGTCGACTGGGACACGCTCCGCGACCGGTTCCTCGGCTCCCGCGACCGATGCCTGGCGGCCCTGTCCGGGCTCTCGGACGAGGCGCTCGCCGAGGCGGTCCCCGATCCGTTCGGGGGCACGACGACCCGGGCCGGGCTGCTCGGCGTGCTGGCGTTTCACCAGACCTACCACGTCGGCCAGCTCGGCCTGTCGCGGCGGATCGCCGGGCTCGGCGGGGCGATCCGGGGGCCGGGGCAGCCCGAGTAGGGTGAGGAGACCGCGGCAACGAGAAGGCGCCGGTCGCCGGCACCGGTGGCGCGGGGCCGCCGTCGTCCTCCTCCTCGCCCTCCTCTTCGGGCTCGAGGCCGCCAGCGTCCGGCAGAAGAGCTTCACCTACGACGAGCCGGCGCACCTGCGCTACGGCCGGCAGATCCTCGACGGCGACGCGCGGCGCTTCGACGACTCGAAGATGCCGGTCTCGGCGCTCAACGCTCTGCCGGGGCGGATCGCCGCGGAGCTCGAGCCCGGGCCGGTGGGCCGCTGGCTGGCGTCGAGGACGGCCGCCCGCTGCCCGACGATGCTCGCGAGCCTCGGGCTGGCCATCCTCGTCTACGCCTGGGCGCGGCGGCTCTACGGGGCGGCCGCCGCGCTCCTGTCTCTCTTGCTCCACGTCCTCGATCCCAATCTCCTCGCCCACGGGCGGCTCGCCACCACGGACCTGTACGCCGCCGCGTCGATCGCCTTGGCGCTCTACGCCGCCTGGCGCTTCCTGACCGCGCAGGGGCGGGCCCGGCTCGCCCGGGGGGCGGCGGCGGCCTTCGCCTTCGGGCTGGCGCAGGCGGCCAAGTACACCGGCGTCTACCTCGTGCCGATCCTCCTGCTCGTGGTGGCGATCCGTGCCGTGCCGCGCCTCGTCCGCCGGCTCCGGACCCGGGGGCGGGAGGAGGCGACGGCCCAGACCGTGGCGCTTGCCGCGACCTCCCTCGGGCGCTTCGCCGGCTGGGCGGCCGCCTTCGCCCTCGCCGCACTGGTGGTGATCCACGCCGCGTTCCTGTTCGAGGGCACTCTCCTGCCGCTCTCCGACTACCGTTTCCGCTCGCAGCCATTCCAGCAGCTCCAGGCGCGGACGGCCGGCTGGCAGGGGCTGCGCGTGCCGCTCCCCCAGCCGTACGTCGAGGGGCTCGACTGGGTGCTCTACCGCGAGCGGACCGGCGACGGCTACGGCAACGTCTACCTGCTCGGCGAGACGCGGCGCGGGCGCGGCTTCGCCGGCTACTTCTTCGTCGCCGGCCTGGTCAAGGTGCCGCTCGCCACCCAGCTCGCCGTGGTCGCCGCCCTCGCCGCCTACCTGGCCCTCCGCCGTCGCTTCCGCTTCCGGCGGGACGAGGTCTTCCTGCTCGTGCCGGCCGCCCTCTTCGCCGTCTACTTCAACCTCTTCTTCCGGGCCCAGATCGGGTTTCGCTACCTCCTGGTGGTCTTCCCGCTCCTCTACGTCTTCGCCGGCTGCCTGCTGTCGGAGCCGGTGCGGGACTGGGCCCGCCGGCGCTGGGGACGCCGCGGGCGCCGCGTGCTCGCCGCCGCCGGAGCGGCCCTCGGGATCTGGCTCGCGGGCTCCGTGCTCTCGTTCTACCCTCACTTCATCCCCTACGTGAACGAGCTCGTCGTGCCGCGCACCCGGGCGTACGAGATCCTCGCCGACTCGAACCTCGAGTGGGGTCAGGACCTCGGCGTCGTCGAGCGCTACCTCACCGCGCACCCGGAGGTCGCCTGCCAGCCGTCGCAGCCGACCGCCGGGCGGATCCTGGCCGGCACCAACTGGCTGACCGGCGTCATCGAGGAGCACCACGACACCTGGATCCGCGGCCGGTTCCGTCCGAGCGGGCACATCGGCTACTCCCACCTTCTCTTCGACGTCCCGGCCGAGGAGGCCGAGGCGCTCCGCCGGTCCCTCGGCCTTCCCTCCCCGGAGCCGGCTCGGACCGAGCCGGGGGGCTTCCGCTCCTACGTCCCGACCTGCTTTCCGGACTACCGGCCGCCCCCGCCGCAGCCGTAGGCCCCGCGATCCTCGGGTGCGTACGGTTCCGGGATGCTGCGTCCCACGAGCGAACGGAAGGCTCGGGGGACGACGGGCAGGGTTGGCTCCCCAACTGTCTGTGAGCCGGTCACTTGCGAGCGCTCCGGTGCGGCGGCACGGCGCTTGCGCTGAGAGGCCCGGCATGGACGTATCTCGCTCCGGCGCCTGGCTGCGCAGCCTCTTCCGGTCCCCGCGCCTCGCGGTCGCGGCCATCCTCTGCTTCGCCGTCGGCATGGCCGCGGTCAGCGCCATGCTCACCTTCGCCCGCGGCGTGCTGCTCCGGCCGCTGCCCTTTCCCGAGGCGGAGCGGCTGGTCCGGGTGTGGGTCGCGGAGGACGACGCCGAGAGGGAGCGCATCCCGCTCTCCTACCCTCTGTTGGAGACCCTCCGGGGCGACGTCCGGACGCTCGAAGCCTTCGAAGGGACCGCGCGGTCGCGACTCCTCTTCCTGAGCCGTCACGGCGGCCGGCGGGTGGAAGGCGAGGCGGTGACCTCCGGATACTTCGAGCTCCTCGGGATCGAGCCGGCGGCCGGGCGCCTGTTCACGCGGCAGGAGTACGAGCCGGGCCACGAGGGGGTGATGCTTCTCGGCCACGCCGCGTCGGGGATGCTGTTCGGCCGTTCCGACGCGGCGGTCGGCGGCGAGGTCCGTACGGACCAGGGGGTGTTCGAGGTCGTGGGCGTCCTGCCGCCGGGCTTCACCGGCACCGTCGAGGACGACGCGGGCGAGATCGAGTTCTGGCTGCCGATCCGCCACTACGTCGACGCCGAGCGCCGGCAGCGCTGGGACGTCGGCGGGATCTGGGGGATCGGCCGGCGTCCCCCCGGGACCACCGCGTCGGCGGTCGCCGCGGAGCTGGCGACGCTCGAAGAGCACCTCGCGCGCGAGCACCCCGACGCGCACGCCGGGCGATCTCTCGCCGTCGAGCCGTTCGGCCGGAACTGGCGCGAAGGGCTGTGGGGAGGCACGAAGCTCCTCCTCGGCGCCGCCCTGGGCCTGCTGCTGATCGCCGCTCTCAACGTGTCGGCGCTGCTCCTCGCCCGCTCACTCGAGCTCCGCGGCGACCACGCGGTCCGGCTCGCCCTGGGAGAGCCTCCCGCCGCGATGGTCCGCTCGACCCTCTTCGAAGCGCTCGGCCTCGCGGCGCTGGGCGGTCTCGTCGGCTTCGGACTGGGTCAGCTCCTGCTCCCGTGGCTCCTCGAGCGGGCGACGGTGGCGCTGCCGGACTACGTGTCGGCCCGCCCCGACGCGCTCTCCACCCTGACCGCCTTCACCATCCTCGCCGCGGCCGCCGTCGCGGCCGGCGTCGCACCGGCGGCGACGAGGGCCCGCACGGACCCGGCCGCGCGCCTCGCGGAGGGCGGGCGGGGCAGCTCGTCCACCCGGGTCACCCGGCGCCTGTGGTCGGCCCTGGTCGTCGCCGAGGTGGCGCTGACCATGGCCCTGGTCTTCGGCTCCGCCGTCCTCCTGCGCTCCTGGCACACGCTGCGGACCGACGACCTCGGGTTCCGTACCGAGGGCGTCGCCCGGCTCGGCTTCTTCGCGGGGCAGGAGGACGCCCCGGAGGTGGAGGACGTCCTGCCGCTCGCCCGGCGCATCCGTGACGAGCTGACGACCCATCCCGCGGTCGACGACGCGGCCCTCGTCTGGCCGACGGTCCCGATCTGGAGCCCGGTGGAGGAGGCGATCCGGTGGCCCTCGATGCCCGACGCGATGCGGGAGCGGGGGCTGCGGGTCGGGATGTTCGCCGGCGACCCCGGCATGTTCCGGCTGCTCGAGCTCGAGACGGTCGCCGGGCGGACGCTCGAAAGCCGCGACGAGGGAGCCGAGGTCGCCGTCGTCTCCCGCTCCCTCGCCGAGCGGATGGGCGGCCCCCGGCGAGCGCTGGGAACCGAGCTGGCGATCGTCGGCGGCGCGGTCCGGGTCGTCGGCGTCGTCGAGGACGCCAGGCTCGGCGGAGCCGACGAGGACCAGGCGCATCGCTACGAGATGTACCTGCCGCTCACCCTGACGAGCCAGCGATCGGTCACCCTGCTCGTGTCGACGGAACGGGAGCTTCCGGAGACGCTCTTGTCGGATCTGTCGCGCCGGATCGCGGAGCTCGCTCCGCACTCGGCGCTCGACTGGGTCGGCTCGATGGACTACTGGCTGGGCGAGCGCTACAAGGACCGCCGCTTCGCCCCGCTGCTGCTGGGAGTCTTCGCGACCGCCGCGCTGCTGATCACCGCCATCGGCGTCTTCGCGCTCTTGGCGGCCTCGGTGGAGAGCCGGCGCCGGGAGATCGCCGTCCGCAAGGCGCTCGGCGCGACGCACCGGCGGGTCTCCGGCTCGATCCTCGGCCGGGGGGTCGCGCTGACGGCTCTGGGAGCGATCCTCGGCGCCGGGATCTGCTGGGGGCTCGCCCGGGTGCTGAGCGCCTTCGTCTACGAGATCGATGTCCGCGACACGTGGTCGTTCCTGATCGCCGGGGGCGTGCTGGTCGTCCTCGGCGTCGGGGCCGCCGCCCTGCCCGCCCGGACCGGCTCGCACGTCGAGCCGATGCACGTCCTGCGCGACCAGTAGATCCGCGAGCCCTCGAGCCGTTCGCGCCCCGTGGCGACGGCGCGGTAGGATGGGCACCGGTACCCATCCGACAACTTCGAAGGAGGTGTCCCATGCGCAAGGCGTTCGTTCTCTTCTCGATCCTCGCCGTGTCGGCGGCCGTGTCCGGAACCTGTCTCGCCGGGGATCACCCGCCCGGCCACCTGGTGGTCTCGCCGGCCGACGTCGAGTGGTCCGCCGTCGGATCGCTGCCGCCCGGCGCCGAGGCGACGGTGCTCGAGGGCGATCCCTCGAAGGCGGAGCCGTTCACGATGCGGATCAAATTCCCGGCGAACTACGACGTGCCGGTCCACACCCATCCCGCCGTCGAGCGGGTCACGGTGCTCGAAGGGACCCTCTACGTCGGGATCGGCGAGACCTTCGACCGCGACGCCGCGACGGCCCTGCCCGAAGGCGGGCTCGCGGTGATGGACGCGGGCGTCGCGATGTACGGGTTCACCGGCGACGAGGGCGCCGTCATCCAGCTCAACTGCGAGGGGCCGTGGGGGATCGACTACCTCGACCCGGCGAAGGACCCGCGGAAGGCGGCGGGCGAGTAGGCGGCGGCGCCGGGTCGGCGCAGCCGCGCGCCGTGCTCTCGACCAGGCCGAGCTCGAGCCGGCCGTCCTCGGCGACGTACTCGCTGCCGTACCAGTTGCACGTCGCATGGCCGCCGAGCTGGCCTCCCTCGATCTCGAGGGTGACGTTCGGTCCCGGGGCGATCTCGGCGCCCTCGATGGCGACGAGCCGCCACTCGGTGCCCGCGAGCGACGGCAGCCGCTCGGGAGGGGCGGGGGTCCCGGCCGGCGAGCAGGCCCTGATCGCGAAGAGGATTGCGGACGCCCATGCCGCCGTCCCCAGCAGGGAGAAAGGCCGCTCCCTACGGCCGATCTCCGAGCCTCGACGCTCCTCGAACCTCGGCGGCGTGTCCATCGGCGACATCCTAGCCGGCCTCGGCGCGCTGATCGCCACGCGGACCTGGGGCGGCGTCGTCGGCCTCTCGGGCAACCCGGCCTTGATCGACGGCCAGACGCTGCGGATCCCGAACAACGGCACCTTCTCGGCGGCGGCCGCTGGATCATCGAGGGGTGGGGCTTCGAGCCCGACGTCGAGGTCCGCGAGGGCCCCTCATGCCTCCACGGCGAGGACCCGCAGCTCGAAGCGGCGATCGCCGAGATGCGCCCTCGAGTCCCCTCACGACACGAAGCCGCACCGCCCACCCGGCCCCGACCGCACCGGGCTCGGCGTCCCGGCCGAAGAGCGCTGAGATTCCGTCGATCGGTCTCGGTCCCTGCCTCCGGGCTTCACCCGACGGGGAGCTTGCCGCTCAAGCCGTCTCACTGGACGGGCATCTCTTGCCGGATCTCGTTGTCACCTCGCTCGCTACAGCACTCCTCGACCCCGGACACCTCACGCTGTATCTCGGAGAGACGCCGTTCGAGCTCCGCGATCTTCCGATCCAGCGCGGTATTCCTCTGTGCCATCGTCCTCTGCAGCTGGTCCTGCCGGTCCTCCTGCTCGCCCAGCCCTCGTTGCATCCCACGGAGACGCTGCCCGAGCTCGTCGATGCGACCGTCGACGAGCCCGTGGTCCCGAGCGTGGCGCGTCGCGAGCTCATCCATCTCCCGCTTGCGCAGGACACAACAGGCCGCGGCCTCCCGCGCAGTCGTGTCGAGATCCCGCAGCCGCAGGTCCCGCCGGGCGCCGGCGGTCTCCAGGATCGCGAGCTGGCTCCGCAGCCCCTCGCTCTCGGCGGACAGAGCCCCGAGCCGCTCCCGCGTCGCATCGAGCTCGGCGCGGAGAGCGGCCTCGACCGCCTCGGCGGCCGCCTTCTGTGCACGGACTCGTGCGGTCAGCTCCGCCGTGCCGACTGAACCGTTTTCGACGACCTCCCAGATCGAGGCTCCGGGCGGATCACAGGTCGGGCAGTAGAGAGCCTTCGCTCGCTCTCGCTGCCTCATGAGCTCGACGCGAATCTCCCCGGAGACCGGGCTCGCGGTACCGTTCAGGGCGTGGTCGTGGGCGATCGCGGCGAGCGCGCTTTGGCCGAGCAGACTTTCGCCGCCCTCCGCGATCGGCAGACCCGAGCCGAGGAGCAACCCGACGCAGAGACCCAGCGTCAGCAAGGAGCGGAACGTCGTGGCGTATTCGGGCTCGCTGTCCGGCCGCTCGCGAAGCGTCCGGAAGCGGCGGCGGGCCAGCCAGGCGAGGTAGAGCACGCCCATCACGCTGCAGGCGATCACCAGGTTGCGGGGGGTCAACCAGGGTTTCGGAGAGGTCGTCTTGACTTTGGCGATCACGCTCCGTACCAGGAGGCTCGCCTCCTCCGTCTTGCCGGCCGCCAGCACGGGCTGGACGACCTCGTCCAGGGTTGCGCCCGCGAGCCGGGCAGCCAGGTCCGGGGCCACGCCGAAATCGAAGAGAACGGCGACCTCGTCGGCGGGGATCGATGCCATGTCGTAACTCGAGATCTGCTCGACGAGATCGTGCTTCGCTACCAGCGTGAGGCTCAACAGCAGGGACGTCGTAACGGCAAGGGCATAATCGCCGACGTGATCGCGTAGCTGCGACGCGCTCGGCAACAGGACCCGCCGCAGCCGGATCTCCTTCGGTAGACCCGGCCGCAGGAGAGCCATGATGAGGACGTAAAGGGCGAGCGCGATGACCAGGAACAGCGCGACGGTCACGGCGAGGAAGACCACGACTTCGACGGGAGAGTTCTGTTCGGCCAGCAGCGATCCAAGGTCGGCGGCGGACATCACGACCTCCTAGGAGAATGAGGTTCCCACGGCGCGGAGCCGTCGCAGGGGCTCCAAGCGTGACTCATCTACACCGGCGGCTCCGACGGGCGATGCGTTACCCACCGCCCGGTCCCCTGGCCGCCGTGGAGCCGCTGAGGTCGAATCCCACCGTACGCCCTCAACCCGGAATTCGCCACGACCAGGCGCTATTCTCGACTGCGGGGATGCACCTTCCGATCAAGGTCGTACCGGGCTCGTCGCGGCAGGGCGTCGCGGGCTGGCTGGGCGACACGCTCAAGGTGCGCGTGAGCGCCCCGGCCGAGGGCGGCAGGGCGAACGCGGCGGTCGAGGCGGTCCTCGCCGAGGCGCTCGGCGTGCCCGCGGCCGACGTCCGGATCGTCCACGGGCCGACCTCGCCGCGGAAGGTCGTCGCGATCGCCGGGTTGGCCGAGGGCGAGGTCCTCCGCCGGCTCGGGAGGGGGGAAGGCTAGAGCCGGCTCGCGGCGGGCTCGGTCGCCGTCCCTCACTCGCGGTGCCAGCGCGCCATGTGCTCGCGCTGGGTCGCGCTCAGCGCCCCCGGCCGGTAGTCGCGGTCGTAGAAGTCGGGGTCGACGTGGCCGGCCTGGAAGCCGAGGAGGGTGCGGAAGGGGGGCGGATAGGCGGGGAAGCGGCCGTACCGACCCTGGACGTACTCGCAGTAGGCGATCGTGGCGTCGACGGCGGCCGGGCTCGGGGGCTCCGCGGCCTCGGCGATCCGCTCCGGGTGGCGCCAGGCGCCGGTCCCGACGCCGCTGCGGAAGACGCCGCCCTCGCCGAACAGGTCCGCCAGGGGGTCGTGGTCGGGCATCGGGGCCTCCGTGAGACGTCCTCTCGTTCAGGTCGAGGCCTGTTCCTACCACGCGATGCGACAGGGACGTCGGAGCACCGTCTGGCGCCGGAATCGAAAAGGTGCTCTGATCTTCCCGTACCTCCTTCGACCGGGGCTATCCCGGCGCAGGTCAGAAAGAGAGAGTCGTCCATGCGTGCTCCGTCCTTCATGCGCTCCTCGTGGTCGTGGGCGGTCGTCGCCGCCTGCCTCCTGCCCGCCGTACCGGCCGCGGGTCAGGCGACACGGACCTGGGTCTCGGGCGTCGGCGACGACGCCAATCCGTGCAGCCGAACCGCCCCGTGCAAGACCTTCGCGGGCGCGATCTCGAAGACCGCCACCGGCGGCGAGATCAACGTCCTCGACCCCGGCGGCTTCGGCGCGGTCACCATCACCAAGTCGATCACCATCAGCTCCGAGAGCTTCGAGGCGGGCGTCCTCGTGTCCGGGACGAACGCGATCGTCGTCAACGCCCCGGCGACCGCCGTCGTGGTGCTTCGCGGTCTCGACTTCGAAGGGCTCGGGTCCGGCCTCAACGCCATCCGCTTCCTGGCCGGCGGAGCCCTCCACGTCGAGAGCTGCACGATCAACAACTTCGCCCAGAAGGCGATCTCCTTCGAGCCGAGCGGCGCGAGCCAGCTGTTCGTCGTCGACACGATCGTGCGCAACAACCTCGTCAACGCGGTCCAGGCCGGCGGCATCTTGATCAAGCCGACCGGCGCCGGCTCGGCGGTGGCGACGATCGAGAACGTTCAGATGGTCAACAACCGGTTCGGACTGCGGATCGAGGGCGACGTGCGGGCCACGGTGTCCGGCAGCGCTGCGGACGGCAACCTGACCAATGGCTTCACCGTGATCGCGAACGGGTTCGGACCGGAGCTGAACCTCAAGTCGTGCACGGCGAGCCACAACGGGACCAACGGCGTGCGGTCCGCCCAGGCGGGCGCCGTCATCCGCATGTCCGGCACCCAGGTCATCGGCAACGCCGCGAACGGCCTGGCCGCCAACAGTGGCGGCGCGATCGTCTCGTTCGGCGACAACCACGTCGACGGCAACGGGGTCAACGGCAGCCCCACCTCGACCTTGCCGCCCCTCTAGCCCCCGTGGTGAAGCCCCGGGGCCGCGCGTAGGGGGCTCGCGGCTTCCACCACGGGCTGCCGGCGCCGCGGTGCGGACGGGGGATCTCGCCCGCGGGGAGACGATCCCCGTCCGGCGGGGCCGGGACGGCTCGTGGCGTCGGGCAGCCCTCGACCCGGACGGACCGCGGGCTGCGGCGGGCGCAGGAATTGCTCGGCTCCGGCCGGGGGGGGGCGTAGGCTCGCCCGCCCGCCATGACCACCCTCCTCGCCGAGATCGATGTGATCGCCTCCGACGCCGGCGCGGCCGGCTCGGCGGTGTCGTTCTACGACTACCGGTCGCACACCGCCTGGTCGTGCCGGGGGGACCGGTGGTTCCACGCGGCGTCGACGATCAAGGTGGCGGTGCTCGTCGGCCTGTTCGCCGCGGTCGAGGAGGGGCGCTTCGCGCTCGCGGACCGCC